>JAESFT010000065.1_pt1 | contig 185275 bp, 147 predicted proteins | sample 9269451 | NCBI WGS metagenome assembly JAESFT01 (sample SAMN14502557, study PRJNA617106) | algae metagenome | isolation source: Scytonema hyalinum WJT4-NPBG1 and co-occurring heterotrophs from well... | place: USA: Mojave Desert, Joshua Tree National Park, California | collected 2006-05-25
AAATAGAACGCAATCAACAACGAGCTACTGTTAACTGGCGCTTCACCACTAAGGATGCACGAGTTAAACTCAACAGTCTTTATCCTACTCCTGACCTGTCATAATTTCTGTGGTGAACTACTAGTCCCCTTAAGAGCATGAAAGGTAACACGGTCTTCAATTTCAGCATTTTCACCGATAATTATTGGTGAACCTTCATCGGCACGAATTGAGGTGCGCCTTCCGACAACACTGTTGTCTCCTAGTCGCACGTCGCCAACAATGCGAGCAAATTCTTCAAGTCGCACATTTTTACCGAGAGTCGGCTCAACAGGCTGAGGATTCCAAGAAGTCCTTGGCGCACGAGTGACTCCAACCACAGCGTCATATCCCTCTTGTTCATAAAGTTCGCTGTAATTTTCAGCAAACTCCTCATTCACTTCCAACACCTCATTCTGGAATTCTGAATTCGCCTCAGTCTTTAAGGGAAGCGCATCTGCTTGCGCTTGCGTGGTGATAACTGCTCCAATTGGCACTAAGCGGTCTTTGCCGATACGCACATTAGACAGCTTTGTACCATGTAACACAAAAGCACCATCCTCTAGCACCACATTATTGAGGTCGGCACGGAAACCTATAAAGGTGAAGTTACCGATTTTTGAGTTTCTAATCGTTGCTTGGTGGGCAATGCTCACTCGTTCTCCAGTAGTACTGGAGAGTTCACCGCACTTTGATTTAGGAGCTTTTTGATTACGTAGCGCCAAGAATGTAATATTATCTTGCAGGTTCGTTTCACTATTAATGCAAATACGGGTATCAGGATCTGCCCGTAGAACAGTATTGCTAGCAATGAAGACTTTTTGTCCTACTGAAATATCGCCGAATAGTTCGACCAATGGACTGATAAAGCTAGAGTTGACCACAACAGTCAACGGACGCAACAAGCTAACCAGGTTACTTTTTTGAGCTGAGAGTACAACTTGCCCGAAGGTAAGAGTAAACAGGAGAATGCAAATTATGAGAGTAATGTGAGTATTTTTGCTGAATTTCTTGTACATGGATGATATTGTTTATAACCACGTACTTTTAAGAGTACGCATAATTGCGTATTTTTCATATCGCCCTTTTGAGAGGAGACAAATGATGGAAATTAAGGTAGAAAGTCAACCCAGCCAAGAACACCTCAACGAACTGGGTGTGTTCAAATGGGATATTTGGACAAAGGAAGTCTCAAACTTCCCTTGGACTTATGACTCTCAAGAAACTTGCTATTTTTTAGAAGGTGATGTCATCGTTACACCCAATGGCGGACAACCAGTGCAAATGGGCAAAGGTGATTTAGTGACTTTTCCTGCTGGAATGTCCTGCACTTGGGAAATTAGAAGCGATGTGAAGAAACACTATATTTTTGATTAGCAGAGCCAAAAAATTATAAATTATGAATTATGGAATAAAGACTTTTGCCATAATTCATAATCTATCCTTGAAAAGGTGCAATCTTAATAAGGACGCTGATAAAAATGTTATTACATTTAAGCACCTGGCAGGAAGTTGAGGCTTATCTACAGCAATCTGGGGGTATTATTTTCCCTATTGGTTCTACAGAACAACACGGACCCACGGGGCTCATTGGCACAGATGCGATTTGTGCGGAAGCGATCGCCCGTGGTGTGGGTGAAGCAACTCAAGCAATCGTTGGTCCCACAATTAATGTCGGGATGGCGTTACATCACACCGCCTTTCCCGGTAGTATTAGTTTGCGCCCCAGCACTTTGATTATGCTGGTAAAAGAGTATGTTACTTGTTTAGCCAAAGCTGGTTTTAGCAAGTTTTTCTTTATCAACGGACACGGCGGTAACATCGCCACTCTCAAGGCAGCTTTTTCTGAAACATACGCCCACTTAGAAGATTTACAAATTCCCAACGCCCAACGGGTGCAATGCCAAGTGGCTAACTGGTTTATGTGCGGTTCAGTTTACAAGCTTGCTAAGGAATTATACGGTGATCAAGAAGGCTCTCATGCAACGCCCAGTGAAGTTGCTGTGACTCAATATGTGTATCCAGAGGCGATTAAGCAAGCACCCCTTTCAAAAGAAGTTGGCACTGGACACAGAATTTATGGTGCTGCTGACTTTCGCCAGAAATATCCAGACGGCAGAATGGGTTCAAATCCGGCTTTAGCAACACCCGAACATGGTCAGCAGTTGTATGAGCTGGCGGTGAAGGAACTTAGCAACGGGTATTTGGAGTTTTTGAGCGCAGATTGAACGATGATAAAACTTGATCCCCAACTTCCTTAAAAAGGGAGCTAGACGGGATCAAGGTTTTACTTATTCAGCATAAGTCCTAGATGATTCACAGCTTTAACAAAGAATAAAAAGGTAACAGATTATGAAATTATTTGTACTGTTACTCATTGTAATTTTATTTATCGCAGCTGTTTCAATTCAACTCCTTTTTGCCTCTGAAAGCATTCCGTCTAATACTGAAATCCAAGCAATTCTTCAACAACGCATCGATAAAGAGAAGCAGAGCGTTGGAATTGTCGTTGGTTTAATCAATCCTAAAGGTAGCAGAATTGTTAGCTATGGCAACTTAAATCAAACAAGTTCCCGCCAACCTGATGGTGACACTGTATTTGAAATCGGCTCTATCAGTAAAGTCTTTACGTCACTTTTATTAGCAGACATGGTAGAGCGTAAAGAACTGAGCCTGAAGGACCCTATCTCAAAATTCTTGCCTAAATCTGTAAAAGTGCCAACGACCAAAGACAGAGAAATTACAGTACAAGATTTAGCGACTCATACTTCAGGTTTGCCTAAATTGCCGAATAATTTTGAGTCTAAGGATATAGAAAACCCTTACGCTGATTATACAGTCGAACAGCTTTATTCATTCTTATCAAATTATCAGCTAACAAGAGAAATTGGTGCTGAATATGAGTACTCAAATGTTGGCGCTGGATTGTTAGGACATATCCTCAGTCTTAAAGCAGGAATAGATTACGAAAACCTGATCACAACACGCATCTGTCAACCACTGAAAATGGACAGTACAAGAATTAAACTTTCACCAGAAATGCAAGCACGCTTTGCTACTGGACACAACCAACTTGGACAACCTGTAAAAAATTGGGATATTCCCACTCTCGCAGGTGCAGGTGCGTTACGTTCTACGGCTAATGATTTACTTAAATTCCTGGCTGCTAATTTGGATTTCAGCAAATCTAATTTATCCCCAGCAATACAGAGAACTCATGTGGTTGAACATGATACAAATAGTTCTGATTTAAAGATTGGGTTGGGCTGGCATATCTTGAAAAAGTATGGCAAAGAAATAATTTGGCATAATGGTGGCACTGGTGGCTACCATAGCTTTATTGGGTTTGATAAAAACAAGCGCTTGGGGGTTGTTGTCCTTTCTAATTCTGTCAATGATATTGATGATATTGGATTACACCTACTGGAGCCAAAATTTGAACTCGCAAAACGTACTCCTCCAAAAGAGCACAAACCTATTGTATTAGACCCAAAAATTTATGATGCTTATATAGGGCAATATCAGCTTGCACCAAACTTTCTTCTTACAATATCTAAGGAGCAAGATAAACTATATGCCCAAGCAACAGGTCAAGCCAGGCTAGAGTTATTTGCTGAATCAGAGACGGAGTTTTTTATTAAAGAAGTTGATGCTCAAATCACATTTGTTAAAAATGAAAAAGGGCAAGTAACTCATTTAATTCTGCACCAAAATAGACAAAATTTAGAGGCAAAAAAGATTCAATAGTACTCTGAGTCGGTTGAGCTGACGCCAGGAGGTTAGGGCAGGCAAGATGCCTGCTCTTGGCTTACTAGGGACAGGCGAAACGCCCATCCCACAAAAGCTATTCTTGAGTTAATTAACTACGAGCGATCCCCTCTTGACGCGCAGCGCGTTGTACAGCACCAGCAACAGCAATTACCACGCGCTCATCAAACACAGAAGGAACGATGTGTTCCTTGTCAAGGTCTGAAGGTTTAATTAACGAGGCGATCGCACTGGCTGCTTCCAGATACATTGTGGTGGTAATCGTTGCTGCCCGACAATCTAAAGCACCACGGAAAACGCCAGGAAAAGCTAGGACGTTATTGATTTGATTTGGATAGTCACTGCGACCTGTTGCCATGACAGCAACATCGTCTTTGACTAATTCTGGCTGAATTTCGGGAATTGGATTTGCCATTGCAAACACGATTGGGTCTTTCGCCATTGAACGCACCATTTCTGGTGTTAAAACTCCTGGTGCGCTAAGACCAATAAATACATCTGCAGCTTGCAATGCACCCGCCAAAGTACCTTGAGCCTTCACCGCAAATTCGCGCTTTTCCTCTGTTAAGTCAGTGCGCGTGGTAGAAAGAATACCTTTTGAGTCGCACATCCAGATTTTTTCTGCCCCTGCTTTTTTAAGTAAGCGGGCAACTGCTATGCCAGCTGCGCCAGCACCGTTAATCACGATGCGGATGTCTGCCATTGATTTATGTACCAGCTTCAAGGCGTTAAACAACGCTGCTAAAGTGACAATTGCTGTGCCATGTTGGTCATCATGAAAAACGGGGATATCTAATTCTTGTCGTAGTTTCGCTTCAATTTCAAAACAGCGAGGAGCTGCGATATCCTCTAAATTCACACCCCCAAAAACTGGAGCGAGATTTTTTACCGTACGGATAATTTCATCTGTATCTTGGGTATCAAGGCAGATGGGAAAAGCATCTATGCCAGCGAATTCCTTAAACAGCATTGCTTTGCCCTCCATGACTGGCAAGGCGGCTCCTGGACCAAGATTTCCCAATCCTAAAACAGCACTGCCATCGGTAACAATAGCAACAGTATTTTGTTTAATGGTTAAGTTGTAAACTTCTTCTGGATTTTGGGCGATCGCAGTACAGATTCGTCCTACTCCTGGTGTGTAAGCCATTGCCAAGTCGGACACACTCCTGAGAGGAATTCTGCTGGCAATGCTAATTTTCCCGCCGCGATGCAAATTAAAGGTGCGGTCATAGACATTTAACACCTTAATATCTGGCAAGGCTTTCACTGCTTGGACAATCGTCTCAGCGTGTTCCGTGCTGGCTGCATCGACAGTGATATCGCGAATCGAAATAGCCCTTGTTTGGTCGATTAAATCAATTTGACCGAAGTTACCGCCACTGGTGGCGATCGCCTTAGTCACGCTAGCCAACATCCCGATGCGGTTGGGAATTTCCACGCGGAGTGTCAAGCTAAAACTAGAATTAGGAGTCAGGTCTGCCATGCTTTGTTGATTGTGGGTTTCAGATTTTAGATTTTAGATGCAATTGATGGGTTAAATTCTAGTTAAACGCTAAAATCTCAAACCATCTACTGTAAACCTGCCAAATTTTCTTTATTGTAGCTATTTATACTTATTTTTTGTCATTGCATCAACCCAATGAATCATAGGGATGTTTTCCCGTGAGGTGCCACAAGTATTGCTGGGACACCGCTGCTGATTTTATTGAGGGGCTAATTCCGGGAACACTGAGTAGAGCCGATGTTTGGAAACCAGTTATGACAAAGCTCTACAACAAAACTTCAGAAAAACAAAAGCGCCAAGCACTACGAAACAATATACCACCAGCCGAAAAAATGGTTTGGGCAAAGCTTAGAAGTCAGCAAGTCGAAGACTGCAAATTTCGTAGGCAGTACAGTATTGGTGCATTTGTAGTTGACTTTTACTCCCCTGAACTGAAACTCGCTATCGAAATTGACGGAGACACTCATTACCAAAATGGCGCACCAGAGTATGACTGTCAAAGGCAGGCATTTCTCGAAGAGAAAGGAACGAAAGTCGTGAGATTTACCAACCAAAAAGTTTATGAGGATCTCGATGGGGTGGTGGAGGCAATCAGGCAAATCATTGGTCAGATGCGGGGGATTACCCCACCCCAGCCCTCCCCGATGCATTGGGGAGGGAGACTAATTCTTCCCCCCTTTGCAAGGGGGGATTGAGGGGGTAATTATTTCCCCAATGCATCGAGGGGATTTTAATAAAAACTGTTAATTCAATTATAAGAGGAGCTAATTCAAGCTTTGCCCCGACCTGCTTTTACTTGCATCTGTAGTCAAAATAAAAAGCGCCCTTCTTACTTGAGAAGGACGCTTTCCACTTGTACAGACGCGATACATCACGTCTGTGGATTATTCAAAATTAACCGTTGATTGCAGGAGCGCTCATTGCAACAGGAGCAGCATCACCAGCAGCCAAGTCGAGAGGGAAGTTGTGAGCGTTGCGCTCGTGCATCACTTCCATACCTAAGTTAGCGCGGTTGAGGACGTCTGCCCAAGTGTTAATCACCCGACCTTGAGAGTCAATCACTGACTGGTTGAAGTTGAAACCATTGAGGTTGAACGCCATAGTGCTGATACCCAAAGCGGTTAACCAGATACCGATTACGGGCCATGCACCCAGGAAGAAGTGCAGAGAACGGCTGTTGTTGAAGGAAGCGTATTGGAAGATCAGACGACCAAAGTAGCCGTGTGCTGCAACGATGTTGTAGGTTTCTTGTTCTTGACCGAACTTGTAACCGTAGTTTTGAGACTCGGTTTCGCTTGTTTCACGTACCAGAGAAGAAGTTACCAACGAACCATGCATTGCGCTGAACAGCGCACCACCAAATACACCTGCTACGCCTAATTGGTGGAAGGGGTGCATCAAAATATTGTGCTCTGCTTGGAACACCAACATGAAGTTGAATGTTCCAGAGATGCCCAAAGGCATACCGTCGGAGAAGGAACCTTGACCAATAGGGTAAATCAAGAATACTGCGGTCGCAGAAGCTACAGGAGCAGAGTAAGCTACACAAATCCAAGGACGCATCCCTAAGCGATAGCTTAGCTCCCATTGACGACCCAGCCAACAGAAAACACCAATCAGGAAGTGGAAGACGACCAACTGGTATGGACCACCGTTGTACAACCACTCATCAAGGGAAGCTGCTTCCCAGATGGGGTAGAAGTGCAAACCAATGGCGTTGGAAGAAGGAACAACAGCACCAGAAATTATGTTGTTGCCGTAGATTAAAGAACCTGCAACAGGCTCGCGGATACCATCGATGTCAACGGGAGGTGCAGCGATGAAGCCGATAACGAAGCAGATAGTAGCGGCAAGCAGGGTGGGAATCATCAACACACCGAACCAACCGATATATAGACGGTTGTCAGTGCTGGTGATCCACTCGCAGAACCGCTCCCATACGTTGCCGCTTTCGCGACGTTGTAAGGTTGTGGTCATAGTTCTTATAAGTGCTTTGAACTGAGTGCTTTGAACTTTTTGAAAAATATAAATCAGGTAATTCAATTATTTACCTGTACTAGCTATATTTACATGATTTTACTGACAGTTGAAGTGGTGACTTAATGAATTTTTACATTTTGTAGTTTTGTTGAAATAAATTAAGTTTTTTAAAAGAAAACAAGTTTATAGGGGTCTCTATTGTGTGAAATACACCTGAGTGTAAGAACACTGGTAATACTGTTTGAATGGTGATACTCGTGTGCGAGTTTCAAACACTCATCAATGAAGTTCTTATACTCGTGTGCGAGTTTCAAACACTCATCAATGAAGTTCTTATACCAAATCTGGTAAATTACCCATAATAAAACTTTTATGTAGTGAGGACTTCAGTCCTTGTTTTCATGGAAGAGGACTAAAGTCCTCACTACAAAGTTAGTCAGACATGATATGGCATTCCTATATGAGTTTTATCTATGGTTTTTGGGCTTTTTGGAACTATTGCCGCATCTCCCACATTCAATTTCAACTAGAAGTCAAAATATATGTAAGGCAAGCTACCTTCAGGAGCGAGTAACCAAACACTGTAGAAACACAAAGGGACGAACACAAGCTTTACGGGCCAGTTGAACTGTAACTTGAATGTTCGGTGAAAGGCGTAGATCACAGCCATGACAGTAGCTAATACGAAGAGCAGCATCACCAGTTGGTATTGGCTTAGATTGAGGGCATCGACATAGACCTTTTGAGCAAATTGCTCATCCGCAGGATAACCCCAAAGATGCTGAAATACTAAAGAAGATTCTTCGAGGTTGGGTAGGCGGAACCAGATCCAAGAGGTGAAAACCATGAACTGCGTGAGTAGCCAAGCCAAAAGTGTACCTAGTGGCTGTTGCCAAAAATTTTCCAAATCCTCAAAGCGATCGCTGATAGCATCAGTGAACCGATGAATTGCCAAAGCTAACCCGTGAAATAAACCCCAGACGACAAAACCTAATGCTGCTCCGTGCCAAATACCCGCAATCAGCATGATAATCATCAAATTCAAACAGGTGCGATCCAATCCTTGGCGGGAACCACCCAAAGGGAAGTACAGGTAATTACGCAGCCAATCCCCTAGAGTGATGTGCCAGCGTCGCCAAAAGTCTGCAATACTGGTGCTGAAGTAGGGAAAGTCAAAATTTTGAGGTAGAACCAATCCGAATAGCAAAGCACTCCCACGGGCGATGTCTACGTAACCACTGAAATCCAAATACAACTGGAAGCCGTAGGCAAAAGTCGCCAACCATAAATCCATGCTACCCGCTCTTTGCAAGTTGCTAAAACATAAATCAACAAAAATTCCCAAGTGGTCTGCTACAATACCTTTTTTGACCGCACCCCTAGCAATCAGCCATAGTCCCTCTGCCACAATATCAGGAGTGAGCAAGCCCAGATTTTTAAACTGATTCGCTAAGTTGTGGAAACGAGTAATGGGACCTGAAATGAGTTTGGCAAAGAAAAACTTGTATGCAGCAAATTGGAGAAATTCTTTTGCAGGAGGTGCGCCACGGTACACATCAACTAAATATGCAATGCACTCAAAGGTGAAAAATGAAATTCCCAAAGGTGCAATCAATTTAAAAGAGTCAGCTTCGGAGGTGATAATACTGGGGAAAAGAAACCTTAAGAAAGGCAGCAAATATTTAAAAGCCAGTAGTAAAAAAACATTCAAAACTATACCCAGCCACAAAACTTTGAGACGGCGAAGATTCCAATCAATTTGAGCATATTGCCACTCTTCGTTCTTAAGCTGCCAATCTAAAGTATCTGGTTCTGGTATAGTGGTTTCACCAATTTCTCGTCCGAGACGAAAGGTAAGAAAAATGAGTGCTAGTAGTAATGGAATGTAATGAACTTGCAAAGATGCATAGAACACAATGCTAGCAATTAGCAACGTCCATAGCCGTAACTTTTGTTGTGCCACAGACCAGTAAATTCCTAGCACACTTAACAAGAACAGCCCGTAGAGAATTGATATAAAGTTCATGTTTTAGTCATTAGTCATTAGTCATTAGTCATTGTAGAGACGGTTCAAACAGCGCGTCTCTACATCTTTGTCATTAATCATTAGTAAAGTATTTTCACTTTCCCCCCATCTCTTACTTAGAGGGCCAAGGAATCATAGGGTCATTACCAAGCTTTTGCGAGACTTTGTAGGCACCGTAGCGGTTGAGGTGGCTGGGGTCAGAAAAGTAGTCAATTGCCTTAGGATATAATTGACTCAAGTCTCGATAAAGAAAGTTTGGATTATCAGCCAAACGCCGCATATACTGCTGAAATTCTTGCTCATATTTTGAGCGGACTGAGTCTAAATAATATGCAGTGAGAGGCATATTGACAAAGACTAAGGTAATTTTCTGAGACTGGGTAAATTGAAGTAGTGCTTGCACAGCAGCATCTTGATCACCTTCGAGTCGAAAAGATTTGTAGTCGTTGTCGTAGTCTCCGGAGACTTTTGTATGTTTTTGATAATAGGTAGCAGGCTGGAAGCGGATAGAAAGAGGAAGAAATCCATCAAAGTCAACTGCTTGTGAAGCATCTTCTTCTGAATTGATGCTATTCGATTTTTTGTTGACTTGTTGGGTTGCGTCGCTAATAATAGGCAAAGAATTGAATTGTTGCTTCAAAAGATTTTTGAGATTGTCGCGCTTTTGATAGCTAGCAGATAGGGCAGCTAGACCTTTATTTAACCACTCATCTACGGCTTTGTAGCTGCTGTTACCTTGCTGGGTTTCCCCGGTTGTTGTTTCCTTGTCTGTTTGCTGCTCTATGCTGTTGATTGTGTCAGTAGAACTTGTTTTTTCTGGTGTTTTTTCCAATACGTATTCATATCCTGGTGATGTAGCGATTGTTCTAAAGGTAATATCCTCTCGACCGCTGTTAAAAGCACGGGAACCATCTGCCCAAACAATCAGTTTTGGCAGTTCTGCTGGTTGAAGAACTCGACGCAGGATAAAATCGACGACTTGCGCTGTGGCACCATTAATGCCAAAGTTAAAAACATCGATATTAGGAGAACCTTGAGTTGTCAAAGATTTGGAAAGAGCGACAGGATCTATTCCCCTCAGAGCGCGGGAAGAGCCAATAATCAACACATCTGGCGGATGACCAGTTTTTGCCAGACGCTGTTTGTACAGTACGAGTTGTTCATCTAACTGCTGAGCATTGAAAGTTGGTATTTGCGTTAGCAATGCTCCGGCTTTGTGAGAACGTGTTGCTAAAAGAATGGCAGTTGGTGTTGCCTTTTGCTTCAAGGGTGAGGCTGGCAAATTTTTTGGCTGGGTGTTATCTGCTTGCGTCAACCCAGAACCATTGGATATATTATTCCCGTGTTGAGGAGACTTTTCTGCATTCGTGCTAGTAAAAAACGCAGTTCTCTGTTTGTGCTCCGCCTCAGAAGTCGTAGAGGGTGATTTGGGCGAAACGCTGGCAACTGTGGGTGTTAAGGGTATACTGCCAGACATAACTTTACCCAAAATCCAATCGGTTTGTAAGGTCAGCAATAATCCCAACGTACCCCACACCAAGGCAACTCTCAGTCCATGATGATGATCTGTAGTTTGTTCCTGTGACTGTTCGACATCACTAAATAGCTGGGTTGCCAAAAGAATTTTTCTTACAGTTGCGCTCCAATCTTCAGCCACTTGGGTGACAAAAGTGTAAACTTCCTCAGTGGTTTCGGGGCGCAGCACAGGCTGGTCAGTAAGAGAGGGTAAAAGCTCGCGAACGTAGGCAGAAGTTGCGGCAAATTCTGGAGTCGCTTCTGGTACCAAATGTTGGCGGTGCTGATAATCGACGCCGTAGTGCCAAAAAGGTTCCTTGTTGCCAGCACGACGACCATAGACACGCACACCCGCAATTGCGGGGATTTTTAACTGGCCCACAAACTCAGTCACTTTGGAGGCAACTTGTTTGCGTGCTGGACAAACGGGTGCATCACACATTATGTGTAACAAATCCCCTCGAGAGAGCAGAAGGACGCGGATACCTCCGGTTTTGAGACGCGAATCCAGGTCAGGGTTGAGCAAACGCTCAAGTAAAAAGACAATAGCAGGTTCATCGCCAGAACTTGCCAGTTCTAAGGCTGATATTGCTAAGGCTGGATGTTCCTTCGCAGGTAAGGACAACCAATCAACCCATACTGGTTTGTTGTCTGTTGTTTTTTGTCCATATACTGTAGCAGCAACAATGCCTTGGGGGGCTATTGCTTCTAAAAGGGGTCTTATAAACCCTAAACACAGTCCCTTCTCTGGTGCTGAGGCAGTGAAGAGTGGATCTGAAGCTGGGGTACAAAATATATGTAGTGTTGATTCTTTGAGAGTTGCTTGTAGTGCGACTTTCGATTCTGACAACGTCTCACTTAACAATCGTGACAGCGCTTGCACATCTCCCCAACGCGCCCATTCCTTAAGCATCACCTCGGATGGCGTTAAATCCACCCTGATTAGCCAATCTACCTTGTTTTCACCACCGACTCGCGAAGCAATCACAGCATCTTGGTAGCCAGAAAGCTTAAGATGTCGTAATTTTTGGGCGACTGGTTCAGCAATTAAGGATGGATCTGGGCTGTAACTCGATTCACAAAATATCCACAGGCGACTTTGATTTTTCTGATTGTTTTCTGTGGATTTTTGCTTGATAATCTTAACCTGTACAGCAATACCAAAAGGGCTTAGCGTTTCACTGAGATAGCGAGCGATCGCCTCTGGGTGTCCTTGGCGTGCCAAACTTTCGTTAGAAACAATCAGCGCCCCACGAGGTTGTTTGGATTTTTCCTCGTCTTCTAGCAGGGCTTGATCCACCTGTTCTAAATGCTGATCAAGTTGATTCAGGTAAACCCTATGACACCATTTCGCTCGCTTTTCCCCTTTTTTCTTTCCGTAGACGAAGACTTGGTAAATCGCGGGTTGCTCAATGCTAGTCAGGACATCCAAGTCTGTTTGTTGTAATGCTCGCAGCAAATCAGACAGAGTTCGCCAACGTTGAGGACATTCTCTACCTTCACACATAATGTGTAGGTTGTTTCCTTGCAACCGGACTTTCACCCCGAAAGTGCTAATCCCTGTTGCTTTGCTTACCCACTGCACTAAAAATTTTTGGCGCTCTGGTAATTCTCTTTTCATGGGAAGTTGACTTTACAGGAAGCGAGTGTTGGGGGATAGTACTTTAGCTCACCGCAATGCACCCTACCCCCAAGGCGTGCAACCGAGGAGGAAGCAGAAAATAAGGGTTTTCAAGCGGGTGTGCATTCCGGTGAATTGAGTGATTAAGGGACTGGATACTAAGGACTGGTAAGTAGAATGATTCTCAATTCATTATTCTGAATCAGCAATCCCCAATTCCTTGTAAACTAGAACCATAGAATTATCACACTATGTCGTTTTTTTTAACACTTTTGTTACCTTATAACGAAAGCAAAATCGGCAAAGATAGTTGTGTAAACAAAGCAAGATTCACTTTTGTCGAGTTTTGGGTTTCGTTCCTTTCATTATTGAACTCCTAGGAAATACCAATGTCACCTGTCACCGACCGTCCTTCATCTGATTCTGGATTAAATCTAGTTTTGTTTACCATTCCCCAGTCTTTCCTGTTGCAAGTTGGTACAGTGTCTATATTACTGCTGCTTTTAGCTTCAAAAACTGCCGGAGAAAACTTACAAGCGCTCGGAGAAGCAAGTGAAGAATTGTTTCGAGGCGATCGCCTACCCATTCTTAACTTCCCTGAGCACAACGAAGAATAACGAAGCGAAAAAATAGACTTTGGATACTCAATGGTTTGGCAATTGCCAGAACGAAGAAACTTCCAAACAAAGATTCATAAATATTAACCTCCTTAACCACAATAGAGGATATGAGTTCCCTTTTATACTCTTTTACTCAGGCAGTAAATATCTACCCCGCCTCCGATTTATTTTTGCGCCATCGCCTCCAAGTCGTCGAGGAATTGTGGGAGTCTGTTCTTCGGCAAGAATGCGGTCAAAAGATGGTAGACTTACTGCGCCAACTACGGGATTTTTGTTCGCCAGAGGGACAAGCAATCAACGACCAAGCTTCCTCTGTATTCAAGTTGATAGAGCAGCTCAACATCAACGAAGCAATTCGAGCAGCTCGTGCTTTCGCTTTGTATTTCCAGTTGATCAACATCATAGAGCAGGACTACGAACAACGGCAGCAATTAATTCGTTATGAGGTAGAAACAGAGCAAGGCACTCAACAAACTCTACCAGATTTCATATGTTCATCAAACCAGGAAGAAGCAGAAAATCCTGTTAACAGTGGACTAGGAGCAGATTTACTGACAAAAAGTTGGCAAGTCAACTCCAACGGCAAAAAAAGAGGGACTTTCGTCACTTTGTTCCCTCATTTATTCAATCTAAACGTACCACCACAGCAAATTCAACGTCTCATTGCTCAGTTGGACGTGCAGCTTGTGTTCACAGCGCACCCAACGGAAATTGTCCGTCATACAATTCGCGATAAGCAGCGGCGCGTGGTTGATCTGTTGCAACAGTTAGATGGAGTGGAAAAACGCTCTACCAATGGTGCTCCTGCTTGGGAAGCACAAGAAGTGCGAGAACAATTGCTCGAAGAAATCCGCCTGTGGTGGCGTACCGACGAGCTACACCAGTTTAAACCTGAGGTATTAGATGAAGTAGACTATGCCTTGCACTACTTCCAAGAAGTGATATTTGATGCCATTCCCCACTTGTACAAACGCTTCAAATATGCCTTGTCTACCACTTTTCCCTGGTTGGAACCTCCCAGGAAAAACTTCTGTAGGTTTGGCTCTTGGGTAGGAGCAGATAGGGATGGAAACCCATCGGTGACACCAGAAATCACTTGGGAAACAGCCTGCTATCAGCGCAATATGGTGTTGGAAAAATACATCAAGTCAGTAAAGAAGTTGATTAACTTGTTGAGTTTATCGCTGCACTGGAGTGATATATTACCAGACTTGCTAGAATCTTTGGAGTTGGAGCAATCTCAACTCAGTGAAGTGTACGAGCAACTGGCTCTGCGCTTTCGCCAAGAACCATATCGGTTGAAGCTCTCTTATGTGCTCAAACGGCTGGAAAATACTCGCGATCGCAATTTAGCTCTGTATAAACGGGAAACTCTCAAGAGCAATAACATCCCCATTTACCGCTCAGGAGCAGAGTTTTTAGCAGAACTGCGTCTGATTGAACACAACTTGACAGAAACAGGTTTAAGCTGTAGAGAATTGGAAAACCTGATCTGTCAGGTAGAAATTTTTGGTTTTAACCTGACGCATCTCGACATCCGCCAAGAATCATCGCGTCACTCAGATGCTTTAAACGAAGTCTTAGAGTACCTGGGAGTTTTAAAAGTTCCTTACGATGAACTAACAGAGGACGAGAGAGTTGCTTGGCTCATTGGAGAACTACAAACACGCCGTCCGTTAATTCCAGCAGAACTGCCATTTTCCGAAAAAACGAACGATGTGATTCAAACTTTACGGGTTGTGCGATCGCTGCAACAAGAGTTTGGTTATAACATCTGCCAAACTTACATTATCAGTATGTGTCGCCAGGTAAGCGACGTGCTGGAAGTGTTGCTACTTGCTAAGGAAGCCGGGCTTTATGATCCCGGTACTGCTGTTGGCACTATTCAAGTCGTTCCTTTATTTGAAACGGTAGAAGACTTGCGACGCTCAATAAGCGTCATGGGAGAACTGTTTGCATTGCCCTTGTATCGTGCTTTGCTAGCAGGAGGATATGAAGCTCTTGAAGCAGAGGGAGATAAGGGAGATAAGGGAGATGAGGGACATAAGGGAGATGGGGGAGCAACATCCTCCTCATCCTCCTCATCCTCCTCATCTTCCTCATCTTCCTCATCCTCCTCATCTTCCTCATCCTCCTCATCCCCACTCACGCCGAATTTACAAGAAGTGATGCTGGGGTATTCTGACAGTAATAAAGACTCTGGGTTTTTAAGCAGTAACTGGGAAATCCATAAAGCTCAAAAATCATTACAGAAAGTAGCAGAAGAATATGGTGTGAATTTGCGGATTTTCCACGGACGCGGTGGTTCTGTTGGACGCGGTGGTGGTCCAGCTTATGAAGCTATTTTGGCTCAACCTGGTCACAGTATCAATGGACGCATCAAAATTACCGAACAGGGAGAAGTTTTGGCTTCTAAGTACTCCTTGCAGGACTTAGCGCTGTATAATCTGGAAACTATCACCACTGCTGTCATTCAAGCAAGCTTGCTGCGGACGGGGTTCGATGATATAGAACCTTGGAATGAAATCATGGAAGAGCTAGCAGCGCGATCGCGTGCTCACTACCGCAACCTCATCTACGAACAACCTGATTTTATTGACTTCTTCCATCAAGTCACCCCAATTGAGGAAATTAGCCAGCTACAAATTAGCTCTCGTCCTGCGCGTCGTCCATCTGGTAACAAAGATTTAAGCAGTTTGCGGGCAATTCCTTGGGTGTTCAGCTGGACGCAAACTCGGTTCTTGCTACCTTCTTGGTATGGTGTTGGCACAGCATTGCAAGAATTCTTAAACGAAGAACCAGAAGAACATTTGAAGTTGCTGCGTTATTTCTATATCAAGTGGCCCTTTTTCAAAATGGTGATTTCCAAGGCAGAAATGACCTTGGCAAAAGTAGACTTACAAATGGCGCACCAGTATGTTCAGGAATTATCCCAGCCTGAAGACAAAGCTCGTTTAGAGAAGGTTTTTGAACAAATTGCCAATGAATTCTACCAGACACGGGATTTGGTTTTGCAAATCACCGGTCATCAACGGCTTTTGGATGGAGACCCCATATTGCAACGCTCGGTACAGTTACGTAATGGTACAATTGTACCGCTAGGCTTTATACAAGTTTCCCTGCTCAAGCGCCTGCGCCAAGCTCGAACTAATGTAACCTCCGGAGTGATTCACTCTCGTTACAGCAAAGGCGAGTTGTTGCGAGGGGCATTGTTAACCATCAACGGGATCGCCGCAGGCATGAGAAATACTGGTTGATCCGCTACACTGAGTCAAAAGTCATTAGTCCAAAATCCAGAAGTTTTGACTAATGACTAATGACTAATGACTAATGACTAATGACTAATGACTAAAAATCGAACTCTCATTTGCACCTTATTAGCACTCCTGTCAGGGTTTTCTGGAGGTTACATTGCAGGGCAAATGACTATAAGTCTCCACACTCAGAAGTGTCAAAACCAACCTTGGGGCTTGAAGGAGATGTGTAACGCTTTGGTAACACCAGGGGCAGCTTGGCAAGGTAGCACAACAGGACTGTGGACAGGAACTGTTTTGGGTGCGTTTGTTGGCGGTTTAGTGACACGCCAAAGTCGGCAATAAGATGAGGGAGATGAGGGATATGAGGAGGATGAGGAAGGTGTTGCTCCCTTATCTCCCTCTACTTCCCGTAATTCCTACTTCCCTGCTTTACAAGCCGTCAGTTGAGGCTGTTGGCGTTTGTGGCTGACTCAAAGTTTTCCAGGAGTTTGTGCTGGTGTCAAAACAGCGCCAAGTTCCCTCAGAAGGCTCCCGGTAGCAAAACACAGAGCGATCGCCAGCGTTAAAGTTGTCAGTTAAATAATATAGAATTCCTCTAAAAGGATGGGTTTTTCGACTCAACCGTTTAGCTACTGCTTGATTGGGACACTCTACGACAAATACGGGTTGTCCATCCAAATGACCCAAAGAGAAGATACACATCCGTAAAATGGCTCGCAACCAGCTTTCTGAGTTATCAAAATAATCATCAATGATTTTGTTGGTTAGAGCTTTTTCTAGGGCACGGTCTTTTTGACGAGGAGTGTGAGGGTCTGACATAGCGCAACTATTATGCTTTACCGTTGGTTTGAGATTAAACCAAAAGCTCCAAAAGTGACAAGCGTATGTCGAAACATACAGCAAAAAAGCTCAAGGAGAGTTAAAAATTAAAAAACATAAGTCAAAAATGGCTCCTAAGCTGACTTTATCACTCGATCACTCCATCTCCCTTGCCTCCCCCTCCCTTTGTGTTCACATTGCCTGGTAAGATTCTCTAGTAAGGGTGAGACTAAATTGCGATGAGTACTGAAATCAACCAAGAGAACCAAACAACCAAAGGCGCTGATGCCATTGATGAAGCAATTGAGCGCGGCATAGATTTTGATGGTTCCCCTATTCCCCCTGTCAAGCTGGAACTTTATCACAAAGTCATGGGGCTAGAAGCGAATAGACAGCGCAGCGGAGTTAGCAATACTATGCGATCGCGTATTGTGCGAATTGGAGCAAAACATATTCCCCAAGCAGAACTCAACCAACAGCTGATAGATGCTGGTTTTGCCCCCTTAAAAGAAAAAGAAATTGCCTTTTTCTACGGTCCAAAGTGATACCAAGGGGCGATTTGCCCAAAGACAATGCGCTACAAGTGCGTTCGGGTAGCGTGCCCTTTGGGCATTGGCACAGAGTGCCCGCCGGAGGCGATCGCCATCCCCCTACAGGGTCAAGTGTGGGTACTTCATTGAAACAGCCGTCCCCTTAAAAGGAATACAGGGGGTTTTACACATGGCTTCAATGCCAAAAATCCGTGACATTATACCCTAGTTCGGCTAGCATTTGCCGTAACAGAGGTAAACTCAGTCCAATCACGTTGCTGTAGCAACCTTCGATTTTTTCCACAAACAGACTTCCACGACCTTCAAGGGCAAACGCACCAGCACACTTTAAAGGTTCACCTGTGGCGACATAAGCATCAATGGTGCGATCGCTCAGCTGTGCAAAATAAACTCTTGTTACCTGTTCCTTGACTATAGTCTTTTTTTGTGTATTGTCTATTAAGGCATGACCCGTGTAAAGGTCGCCAAAACGACCTTGCATTTTTTGCCAGCGTTGACGTGCTTGTTCAGCATCTGCTGGTTTGCCATGAATTTCGCCGTTAATAGCCAAAACCGAATCACAACCCATGATTAAAGAAGATTGAAACTGAGGGGCTACAGTTTCTGCCTTTCGTTGGGCTAAAGTTTTTACCAATTGTGCAGGTTCATTTATTTGGACTTGTGACTCATCAAAGTCACTGGGACAAACGAAAGGCTGAATTCCGGCTGTTTGCAGCAAGCGGCGTCGTGCAACAGAAGCAGAGGCGAGTACAAAGGGTGGAGTGCCCATAGGAGGAGTACGGAAGTAATAACTAGTAAACTGAGAAAGACTCTAGTGATTCTTCAATTAATCGTTTCACTCTACCCCAACGTCTTTCAGGAATTGAGGCATTGAACGTAAAAAGTTTGCCACGGCTGACAGCAACACTAGCAAGGTTGTGGCGTTGTTGGTTCTTAGGTAGAGAGATTGCATACTCTAAAAGATAGTATGTTTTTCCGTTAGATTCCCGCTCTGCGGCATTGACTAATTCAGCTGTACGACCAGAACCTTCAGGAGCAAGAGCGTTTTTTCCCAACTTATATCCTACTTCTCCTGGTGTCCCTAGTTCTTTCAAAGTTTTGCCTTCTGGAACTGGACTAATCACTACAGAAATATTTTCAGTCACCCCAATTATGTCGTGGAACACCACATCTGGACCGTCGGCAACTTTAACTTGCACCCAGCCGTTAGGATATAAAAACTCATAACCATCAGTGGTGTCTACATAGCTTTTAAGTCCAGCAGCAGCCGCTGCGCTAGAATGACTCAAGCTGAAGCTAAACACCAAGAGCAAAATCAATACAATTCTTTTCCACATTTCTACAGTTTCCTTTAGGCTGGAAGCAACACAAGGCAAGTGTAATTTCTCGTTTTCATTGTCCCATGTATGCTGACAACTTACGAACTACGCTGGTTTTACCCAGGCACAATACCGCAAGAGGTTGAACTTTGGTTTGAGCAAAATTGTCTGATTGAACCGCTACAACCACCAGAAGAACGGGAAGATTTGTATCTTTACTCACCAACGTCTGAGTTTTTGGGAATCAAATTGCGTCAAGGACGGCTAGAAGTCAAATGGCGCAAAGCAGAATTAGGCGTTGTGCGTTTTGGCGAATTTGTAGAGGGTAAGACAGAGAAATGGGGCAAGTGGCTGTGTTGTTCACCTACGGAAGAAACTTTTCAACCAAACCTCGTTCTAGACAATCCTTCATGGGTAAGTGTCCAGAAAATTCGCTATTCACAACTTTACCAAGTTTTCCCTGAGTTTCCACCACAACCTGTTGTTTCAAAAAATGAAGGTATCGACAACGGTTGTACAGTAGAACTTACCCATTTGATCGTTCAAGAGAATGCTTGCTGGAGTCTTGCGTTTGAAGCTTTTGGCGAAGATGCTCGTTTGATGGAGAATCTTCAGACAACAGCAAGTTGGGTATTTAAGACTTATTGCGGCTTAAAGTTGCTTGCTCTTAATTCTTACGCATACCCAAGTTGGCTAGCGCTTGTTTGTCGGTGAGTGCCTATTGACTATTGTGCTTGCAGTACTACCAATGTCATATCATCGGTGTTTTGCTTATCGCCACCAATAAATTGTTGCACTTGGTTAAATAAATAATCTAGAATTTCCTCTGGTCCAGTACAAACCCTACAAGCGTAGCTAAATACCACAACGAGATTTTCTTCATCGAAGCGATCGCCACTTGCAGCAGCTGCATCGGTCAAGCCATCTGTATAATAAAGAATGATATCTCCAGGCTCTAACTGTGCTTGACCATCTTCGTATTGGTTGTTAGCATCTAAACCAATAAGCATTCCAAAGGTATCTAAACGACTGACTGTTTTCGTTGCGGCATGCCACCACATCGGCGGATTGTGTGCTGCATTGCTGAAAGATAAAATCCGTGTTTGGGGGTCATATTCTGAGTAAAATAGAGTGACAAAGCGGTGGGAATTTTCCAAATCTGCATACATCACTCGATTCAAGTTTTGCAGGATTCGTTTGGGGGGGTGACCGTGTAACACTTCTCCCCGCAGCATTCCCCGCATCATAGTCATAATCAGTCCTGCAGGGACTCCTTTGCCCATAACATCACCAATCACCAAAGCCCAGCGACCATCTGCATCCAAAGTGCTTTTGTTGTTTGGCTGAATTTGATTGTGATTTGTAGGAATAAAGTCGTAGTAATCTCCGCCAACACGATTAGCAGGTTTACAGCGTGCGGCAAGGGCGACACCTGAAATATTAGGGCATTGGCGTGGCAGAAGTCGCCTTTGAATTTCTGCGCCAATTTCTAGTTCTTGGTCTAGGCGTTCTTTTTTTCTGAGTTCTACGGCAAGTTCATCATTTTCTATTGCTACTGCCGTTTGATCTGCCACTAGGCGGACTAACTTTTGTCTGGTTTCTGTCCAAGTATATTCTGGTTCGCGGCTCAAAACGTAAAGCCATCCCCGTTCTGTATGCTTTACCAGAATCGCCGTACCAAAGATTTGTATATCTGGTCCCAAGCAGCGATGCATATAGTCATCCAATACACCCGTGGTCATTGCTAAAGGTTGGGTATTGGGCACATATGTCATTTGACTAGTTGCTGTTTCTAGTGCCTTGCGGATATTCTTACGCTGCCCACTATCCTGCCAATGGAGCTGCTCTAATCTCACTTGACCATTGGGTTTGTACAGAAATAGGGCACTACCATCTGCATCTGTGACTCTTGTTGCCATCAAAGGAATCAATTCCAAAAACTGATTCAAATTATTGAAGCTTCGCAGAGCAAATCCCAAAGAACTCAGTAAATCTTGAATTTTATTTTGTTCTCGGTGCAACCGTGCCACGAGTTCTTTGAGTGCCACAACTGGAGTGACTTGGGTTGTCGGGGCATCACTATTACTGTCAGTTGGTTGAGACGGTGGTTGAGGCACAGTTACCATTGTGATTTACATTATTCTTGTTTTATATTCCTTATAAATACTTTCGTTTTTGGATTGCTAAACCATATTGTGACAAGTCTGTCAGTTTAGCAAGAGTAGAAAAACGTAAGGTCTAAATTTTAAACGTCTTTCGTATTTCATTTGCTTATTTAATTTTTTAATATATAGAATTTAGAGTCATATATTTTTAGCACAAAACGACCTGCAAAAAACAACCATTCTAGATAGACGCTGATAAGCTCAAAATTATATCAGGCTTTTCTAACTTCGTCATACATCTTTAGATATAGAAAAGCCTTGGCTCTCAACCGTTAACTGTCAAAAATGCCTGCTTGTACCTCAGGATGTGATGGTTATAAAGGTTTACCCTTATCCACATAGCTAAAAATATGTAAACTAAAATGCATTGTAGATAAATCATTAGACCAACAGGTAGAAGCTGCAGCACCAAATCGAGAAACAGTATGAATTACAACTTTTCATCCAAAAGTTAGACAATCAGTTGCTGTTTCACCGTCACTCTTCAAATATTTAATTTACCACTAGAGAATATTTTTAAATTTTAAGTCAGGGAATTTTGACTTACAGCGGTTTTCTGTAAGGTGGGCATTGCCACACAATATCTCAAATGTCCATCACGTAAGCTTTTATGGGCAATGCCCACCCTACGATTTGTGGTCTAATCATAAGAATAAGCGCTGTAAATGAGTGCAACTAATTCATATGCACAGGGATTTTTGTGGAGGCACTCTTAAGGGAAAACGTCTCCACAATCAAATCGCTGTGCAGCAATCTTCAATAATTTGTCAAATACCTCAAACCTTTGAAGCTAACCATTCAATAGTGCTTCCACAAACTCATAGCTAGAAAAAGGACGCAAATCTTCAATTCCTTCCCCAGCACCAATAAAACGAATAGGTAAGCCTAACTGCTGCACCACGGCAAGGGCTACGCCTCCTTTAGCAGTACTATCCAGCTTAGTCAAAACGACACCACTCAGTTGTGCCGCTTCCGAAAAGACCTCAGCTTGCCGCAATCCATTTTGACCTAAAGTTGCATCTAAAACCAAAAGGGACTCTATCTTAGCATTAGGGGCTTTTTTGTCAATAATGCGGCGGATTTTACTGAGTTCCTCCATCAAATTTTTCTTATTTTGCAGTCGTCCGGCGGTATCCACGAGAAGTAATTCTATTTCTCGTGCTGTGGCAGCAGAGATGGCATCAAACACAACTGCTGCTGGATCTGCATTCTTGGCAGGATTGGAAATAACTTCCACACCACTTCTACTCCCCCAAATCTTGACCTGTTCCACGGCGGCGGCGCGGAAGGTGTCTGCTGCACCAATCAAGCATTTATAGCCGGATTTATTTGCTAGGTGTGCGAGTTTACCAATAGTGGTGGTTTTGCCAGCGCCATTTACCCCAGTAATTAACCAAACGTTGAGAGTTTCTTTTTCTGGGACAAAGATAGGCTTACTAGATTGTTTGACTGGTGCATCCAGCATATCTCGCAAGATACTTTTCAGGTAGGCGATCGCCTCCTCTGGTGGCAGGACTTCTTCGCGAAGCTTGTTCTGGAGAGTGCTGATGATGTAATCTGTTGCGTCCACACCAACATCAGCTTGCAAAAGCAATGCCTCAATCTCCCCCACCGCTGCTTGGTTAAGTGGTCCTTGTCCGACAATTGCCTTAAGTTGGTTGAGGATATTACGGCGGGTTTTGTCTAAGCCTTGTCGCAGCTTTTTCAGCCAAGTGATTTCTTCAAAAGAAATATCTTCTGGACGCCTACCTTGTGCCGCCAGGACTTCTGTTGACCACAAGAACCCTTCATCTAAGTCAAATCCAGGAATTTCCCCTGCAGCCTCTGGTGCAGTGGTGGTTGCAGCTACCTGCTGTTGAACCTCTGGTTCTGGGACTTCTATTGCGGTTGCTATGAGTCTTTCTTGTCTTGCTTGCCGTTCTGCCGCTGCTCTTTCTAGAAAGGATAAAGTTGCAGGTGCTGTTGGCGGTGTTACCTCTTGTGTTGTCGGTGGTTCGGTAGGTTCTGGTGGAGCGACAGTTTCTGTGGTAAAAAAGCTTTCAGCATCTGGCTCTTCAGCAATTAGTGGTATCTCTGGTGGTGTGCTGAGTTCATCTGTGCCATCTGGTTCTTCGGCAGTAATTTGATCAGCAGCCACAACAGCTTCTTGTGGAGGTTGTGACGTTTCTGCTGCTGGTTGTGGTTGTGCCGTTTCTGGCTGAACTGGTTCTGTTTCAGGTTCTTCTGGTACTGCTTCGGCTGTTACCTCACTTCCTGGCGTTTCTGCTGCCTGGGGTTGTTGCCTTTGCTGGATATTCTTATAAGCAGCTTTCGCATAAGCCAGTAAGTCAGTCGCTACCTCAGGTGCAGTTTCTGAGGTTGAGGTTTCGGCTGGTTGTGGTTGAGGTTCTTCTGCAGCAGGAGTTTCTTCCTGCTTTTGTGGAGAGGGAGTACCAGAAGGCTCGTTATGTTGACGGCGGAACCAATTAAAAACCATTGCAGCTAGCTTGTTATAAAACTTAAGTTTTTATCTAAATTATGAGTTTAATTCAACTTCTCACTCTTTTTTAGGGAAATGTTTACCAAAGATAACCCCCCTACCCTCTTCTACTCCCCCGCAAGCGAGAGAGAGATAAGGAAAAAAAATTTTATTTATTGCGAGGGGTTGAGTAACACCAATCAAGTCACTTGGCATTACCACTTAATCAAAGCGAGCTTTTTGCTATGAAGTACTTGCTACCTTTCTTTGCTCAGTGACTCGGCGCAAAACACCATTAATAAATCGATGGCTGTCTTCTTCACTGTAGCGTTTAGCTAACTCTATGGCTTCGTTAATTGCCACGCTCTGTGGAACTTGAAGATACTTCATTTCTGCCACAGCGATTCGCAGTATATCCCGGTCAATATGTGCTAAGCGAGTGACTTGCCAATCTACCAGGGCAGTAGAAATTTCCTCGTCTATGGTGTTTCGGTTTTCATTAACAGTGATGATAATGTCTTTGGCGTACCCGCGGACTTCTTTGTCTTGATTAGCAAGTTGAATGAGTTCCGGAAATTCAACAGTCGCAGCCAACTTGTTAATTGCTGTTTGCGTGTAGACGATCGCCTCTTTTACCATTGTTCTGGCAGTATTCAGGTCACTGGCGCGTGTTTGGCTAGTCAGAAGGCGATCGTTACTGCGTTGCAGTTCGCCAGCCGCATTGTCTAAAGTATCTTGAACTTCGGATCGCAGGGTGCGTACTGCTGCTAGCACCAACTTTGATACGAGTTGCTCTTGTGGTATTGTTTCTAATTTTTTCGGGTTCATCGGCAGTTGGCTTAGGCTTAATAGTGCCAATTCCCGAGCTATTTGACGCGGTTTACGCTCTTGCATAAAACTGAGTTTAGAGTATATGAGGAAGAATTTTTGGTTTTAGATTGAGAAGTCGGGGACAAGGGGACATGAAAAGTCGGGGAACAACACTTGACTCATGATTAATGACTAACAAAGAACTCAGACCACACAATAGGAACTCTAGCTTATTCTGTACGACTCGGTGGCGGGTTACGCTTTCCTTGAAAGCGCGAAACCTTTGATTTAGTGGTGCTTCTAAGGGGGTTGTACCGTCATGTCATTCTCTTATTCTGCATTCTGCATTCTGTGTTCTGTGTTCTTTTCAATAATCACTACATAATTTTAAGTTTCTTCAAGAGGAATAATCTGCCGTTTTGCTTCTAAGGGTGGCACTTCTAGTTGGCGTTCTTTAGAGATAACCAACTGAGTTAAGGGGGTATTGGGAGCAACAATGCCACCAGAAACTACAATTTTAAAGGCATCTTCAATCGATAATGACAGATTTATAACCTCGTCTTCTGGAACGACTGCATACCATCCAGTCGTGGGATTGGGGGTTGTCGGGATGAAAACGCTCAACATCGGGCGAGACATCTGAGCCTGGATCTCGCTGCTGATTATACCCGTCACGAAGCCGATCGCCCAGATTCCTGCCCGTGGATATTCTACTAAAATCACACGGCGAAACTTGCCGTTGCTATCTTTTAAAAGCGTTTCTAAAATTTGCTTGAGAGTTTTGTAAACCTGTCCGGCTAAGGGAATTGCCTGCAACAGCCGCTCACCCACATCTAGCAACCAGCGTCCTGCAATATTTCGAGCCATCAAGCCAATCAGGAGAATACTCAGTAGTGGTACCATAAGTCCCACAAAGAGATTCAGTACATTCACTAAGATGGGATGCATTCCCTGAAACGGATTTAGTTGTTTGGGAATTTGCGTGAGAAAGTTGATGACCCAAGTTGCAACAGTAATCGTGAGCCAAATGGTAGTTGCGAGGGGAATTAGCACCAACAACCCAGCAATCAGGTCATTTTTGAGGTCCTGTTTCCAGCGATTGATTGCCAAGTCCCTATTCTCCTTATTTTAGGCAAGTGGAACTTCTTTGATTACTACTCATAGCAGTAGATTCGTCAAATCGGGAGGACAGTCTTGTGCGGTTAGGAGTCCTGCTTGTTGCCGAAGCGTGCTTGTTCTTTGACGGGCAAGATGCCGCAAATGATTGTCCAGCACCGCAGAAAGTTTAGCTAATGCGCAAAAACAGCCATTTTTTGCGGCGAATCTTGCGATTTTCCTAACTTAGCTGATAGAAGCAGATTAAGCAGGGTGGCGGCTGGCTAGTCTAACGACTTGTTACTTTTCTTTGTAAGACTTATAAACTATTGTTGCAAACCTTTTAACGTATCACTAATACTACCTTGCTAGATAAAAAGCTGCTCATTGTTCTAAGAAGCCACCACCCAACTTTGTTAGTACTTTTGTTTATAAGTAGCCGTCATGAACTGCGTACACCATTACCCATGAAAAATTTATTAATCCCCCTCCTTGCTTGCGCTTAGGGGCTAGGGGTGGGGTTTTTTCCGCGTCAGGCCGGCACAAATAAAGTTAGCTCGTGTTCGCGTAGCGTCTCCGACAGGAGAAGGCTGCCATGAGTCATTAGTCTAGGGCCCTTCCAACCGTTTGTACGTTTCAAAACGTAGATCTATTTCTTCCTACTTATCTACTTAAGTAACGCTCTATACTCCACAATCAGACCATCTAATAGAATTCTGTGAAAAATATTAAGTTCTATAAAATATAACATTAATGAGAGCTAGTTGGTATTTGGGCATTGCTTGAAAATCAATTTTGGGGTAGTAGTTCAAGTGAAACCTTGCACCCTTCAAAGGTGACCTGGCTTGCCCGCTTGCAGTTTTCCTCCTGTATCGGTTGATTTCAGCCCTATAGGGTATTGGCAATCAGTTCTGACCGTGATATGGGTGAGTGAAAGTTTAGAAATTTGAATTCCGTCGCAAGTCAAAGAAGGTTTCCAAACACTCTTGCCAAGCAAGATTGCGACTCAATTTTTGCTGACTCCAAGAGAGTGCAGCTTGCTCAAAAATTTCAGAGAAACTGGGACACAGAGGAGCGAGATCAGCTAGGCGATTAACTTTGATTTTTTGGGCGATCGCCAAACCAATAACATTAATTAACTCGGAAGCTTCTGCACCTAAGAGCGAAGCGCCCAAAATTTCCCCATTACCTAGAACAATAACTTTACAGATACCCGTAGTTTCCTCTCGGATTTGGGCAGCTGATAATGTTTTAAAAAACTGCCGCAAAACAATAACTTTATCAGGACTATATCGGCGTTTGGCTTGTGCTTCTGTTAAACCGACTTGTGCGAATACTGGGTTAGTAAAGACTGCCCAAGGAATATGTCGATAATTGACTTTCAACCTAGGGAAAAAGAGTGCATTTTGCAGGACTACTCTGGCCTCGTAATGAGCAATATTGGCAAATTCATAGCCACCAATCACATCACCACAAGCCCAGATACGCTTGTTGGTAGTTTGCAGTTTGTCATTCACCAGCAGGCGGCGCTGATTCCATTTCACGTCTACCGCTGCCAAATTTAAAGATTCAATATTTGGCTGCTGTGCCCTCGCGACTACGATTTCATCTGTTTCAATTGCCTTATCTCCCACCTGGAGCCATTTTTTATCCTCAATTTGTCTCACCTGAGTGACTCGTGTTTTGGTAAAGACGCGCACACCTTCTGCTTCCAACTGACTGCAAAGCATTTGGGCTATCTCAGAATCAACATCGGGAAGAATATGAGGGTGTTCTACAACCAAGGTCACATCATAACCAAACCGCCTTAGAGTTTGAGCTAATTCGATGCTTTGGGGAATACCGCCAATAATCACCCACTGTAATGGTGGTGTAGAACTGCTTAGGGCTTGCCTAATCTGAGGTATGGTCAGAAAGCCAGTTCTTTGTAATCCTTCAATCTCTGGAATTGCCGGACGCGAACCCGTAGCAAGCAAATAGCTGCGTGCACGTAGCAGGCGATCATTAACCGCAAATGAAAGATGGGATGACGATTCAAATTGACCATTGCCCAAGATGACATCCACTCCTTGGGCAGCGATAACGGCAGGTGAATGCTGCTCTTGGAGATTGGAGACAACGCCATGAGCATACAACATGGCTTGGGCTGCATGAGCAGAAATTTGGCATTTTTCTTTGGTATCAGCACATGAAGTATGAAGCCCAATTTCGGCTGCATCACCCAGTTGTTTGCCAAGGTTGCTAATGTGGCTGAGAGCATGGTGAGAAATAAACTCGTAAGGTGCATTCACATTAAATCCACCGTTTGTCGTTGGTTCCACCAAAGCGACCTTGGCTCTGAGTTGAGAAGCAGTAAGGGCAGCATAGCGTCCAGCTAAACTGCCACCAATAACCACAACATCGTAGTCAATAGTCACGTTATTTGTCCTTTGTCTTTTGTCAATTGTCCTTCGTGAGACCAGTCCTGTTCGCGCAGCGTGCCCGCAGGGCGAATGAGGGTTTCCCAACCTAGGGAACTGGCGTTGGCGCAGCCTCTCCGGAGGAGATACCCGTCAGGGTCAATTGTCCTTTCTCTTAATGACTAATGACTAATCACTAATGATAGAGCTTCTAGCAAGCGCTGGTTATCTAACCCAGAGCGTACGGCTACCCGGAAATACCTATCGCCTAGTTCCGAGAAACTCAGGCAATCACGAATTAAAATCTGGTGATGCTTGAGTAATTTTTGCTGCAACTGCGAACTAGATTGTTGTGATTCAACGAGTAAAAAATTAGCCGCACTTTGCAGGGGTTGCAATCCGCTTAAAGAAGCTAAACCCTGGAAGAGTTGATTTCGTGCTGGTGGTAGCCATGACCAAGTTTGGTCTTGAAACTCTTTATCCCCAACGGCAGCGACTGCTGCCGCTGCTGCCAAGGTATTTACAGGCCAGGGGTCACGCCATAACTGCCAGCGCCGCAAAAAGTCGGGGTGGGCGATCGCATATCCCAGTCGTAAACCAGGAAGACTGTAGAACTTGGTGAGCGATCGCAAAATCACTAAGTTTGGATATTCCTGCACCACCTCTATCAGGCTTTGTTCCTGTTCTGGGGGCAGAAAATCCATAAAAGCTTCATCCACCACCACCAAGGCAAATTCCTTCAAGTATGGCAGAATGGCTTCCCGCGAAAATAATTTTCCCGTAGGGTTATGGGGGTTATTCAGCAGCAAGCCCCAGTTAGTGCTGAGTTGTGAGTGCTGAGTGCTGAGTACTGCTTTTAACTCAGGGCTCGGTATTCGTTGCTCAGAACTGATCATAGGAAACTCCAGTACCTCAGCGTGGTATGCCGCTAGCGCCCGGTAGTAGTCGCCAAAGGCTGGAGTTATCAAAGCTGTTGCGGCTAACTGTGCCAATTCCCGACCTGCCAGTGAAAGTAATTCTGCCGAGCCGTTACCCGGCAAAATCCATTCAGCAGGCAGTTGATGAAAGTGACTGAGAGCAAGTCTCAGTTCACCGTAATCAGGGTCTGGATAGTGCCTGAGGTTGCCCAATTGGGATTCAATTGCCGCTAAGGCGCTCTTTGGAGGTCCCAAGGGGCTGATGCTGGCAGAAAAATCCAGAATAGCACTTGGGGGACAGCCAGCTAACGCTGCTGCCCAAGCTAGATTTCCCCCGTGTGCAGGTTGCCGCATAGAAAAAGGGTGCCCTAAAGAACCAAAACAGAACCTAAGCTTTTGGGGGTGCAACCTTTTCTCTAAACAATTTTCCAGCGGAAAAAGCAGGCACCTTTGTTGCCGGAATTTCCATCTTCTCATTTGTTTTGGGGTTGCGACCTTCGCGGGCTTTACGTTCCCGTGATTCAAATGAGCCAAATCCCACCAAAGTGACTTTATCGCCAGAGGAAACTGCTTCGATGATGGTTTCCAAAGCCGCAGTTAAGACTGCATCAGCTTGTTTTTTAGTAACACTAGCCTTTTCAGCTACGGCATCAACCAATTCACCTTTGTTCATGTCAAACTCCTAAGTGTTTACTTGAGATTGTGTACAGATACGCCCTGACACATCTTTACTTAAATCTCTGTTTGGAGATTTACAAAAGTCGCCTTTATGAGTCTTTATGCTTAAAGAGGCTGTAATTCCCATAGGCTCGACTTTTCAATGAATCATTCTAAAGTGTCGTAGCCAGAAGTGGATAGATGAAACCATTAATTTATATAGATTTCAGGATTTTTTTTTGAAATCAGGCAATTGTTTGACTCAAAACCACCCCTAAAGTAGGAAAAAATACTTAGTAAAAACCCCTGTTGCTAGGGGAACAGAGGGGAATGGAGGGATAAACAGGTGGAATGGTAGTTAGTCTTTGTTAAGTTTAATGACTGTATTTTAATGACAATGTGGGCTTGAGCTTATTGAGATCCCCGACTTCTTAAAGAAGTCGGGGATCTTGTTTTGATTCGTGACGTTGCCATAAGTTAGGCAAAGGATTTGTGGAGATCTCATCCGATGCAGTAGGGAAGGTGTTTGGCTCATTGCTGTATTTTAAGGCTTCGGCAGTTGCAAACCACCACGTTCGAGGATTTGCCGTACATCTGGGCTAGGGGTGTAGTTATAGCCAAAAGAGGAGCGCTCTGAATCTTCTACGATTTGAGGCGTTAGTAATACAATCACCTCACTGCGATCGCTAGTTTTGTTTGTTCTTCTAAATAAAGCACCCAGGATAGGAATATCACCCAAGATGGGAACTTTTGTTACACTGACTCGGTCAGAGTCCTGAATGATACCACTAAGAATTAACGTCTGACCATCTCGCAGGCGAATTAAGCCAGAAGTCAGTTCTCTGGCAGACAACAACGTAATAAGGTCTCCACGACCAGTTGTAGTACTACCATTAATTGCAGAAACCGTGGGCGCAACGGATAGAGAAATAAAGCCATTATCGTCAATCCGATCAACTTTGACTTGCAGGATTAAACCAGCCCGCTTAATAATAGGTCTCTCTACCTCAGAAACTCTATTGGTAACAGGGTCAATCACTGTACCCGTCTCATAACCGCCAAATACTTCCTGTGTTAGGTTAACAACAGCAGTTTGTCCTTCTTGTACTGTTAGCGTCGGGTCAGTCAAAATTTTGGCATTACCATTTTCCACCTGAGCTTGCAAAGTAGCGAGAAAACGTTTCGGGAACTTTAACGGATTTCCTAGTGGAGTGTTGTTGATTGTTGGAGAACTAGTCAAACTGTTTGTCACTTCAGCACTACTAGCTGGTCTAGAACCGCCAAAATTCAGAACTGCAGCACCGCCATCATTAGTAAAGAAGTTATTGCCTACCCCAAAGGAGAAGCTGGTGTTAAAGTTTTTTGTGTCCCGTAGATTAACATCGATAATTTTGACATTCACTACAACTTGCCGACGGCGGATATCAAGCTGAGTGAGCTGAGTCATCGCCATTTCAACTTGTTTAGGAGGACCAATTAAAGTAATGGAATTGGTGCGCTCGTCTCCTAATGCTTGTAAACCTCGTAGTAGAGGGTTAGAGTCTCTAAAATCAATGCGTTGAGTTTCAACTCTGGTTTCTGTAGTGGTTTGGGTTTGGGTTACAGGGTTAGCTCCACTGCCCACAGGTACAGCATTAACGCTGGTCACTTGACGTTCGCGGCTGACGGCAGTTTCAGTTCCCAAGCCGACTAAAAAATTTAGTGCCACTCCCACTGTTACCTGATTAAGTCGCAAGTTACGTATAATCACATCACGGGTGGAATTAGGCAGTTTCGCTCCAACAAAAATTGTCCGTCCGCTGCGGTTCGCTTCAAGACCACTCAAGCGCAAGACATAGTTAAAAACATCTTGTACTGGCTCGTTTTCTATATCCAACGAGATTGTTGGTCCCTCACTCCCAGGAGTACCCTGCTGTGCCTGTTGTCCTCCAGAAGCTTGCTCTCCTGCTTCTCTTCCCGCAAAAGCCAAGTTAAGACCAGCAGCACGGGCAAGCAGTGACAAAACCTCGCGTACCGGAGCGTCCCGCAACACTAAGCGAGACACTCGTTCTTGAGTTCCCAAGTCAATATTGCTAGGAGAAGCATCAATATTTGAAATTGCTATATCCCCTACTGGTGGTGCAACGGCTCTGGGTAAGAAAGGTGGAGCTTGGTTCGTGTTTGAATTTGGTGCTGCGGGTTGTACAGCCGTGCCGTCAATGCTTTGGGGGTTGGGAACGAGAACGTCTGGCTTTTGGCTGTGTTGGGGTGAGGGAGAAACAGGCGGTGCTGCTTGTGTTCCCTCTGTTGAGGTAAAACCAAGAATAATTTCATTTTGCTTTCGCACTACAGGTTGATTGTTGGGAATGCTGCTCGTTCCAGTCACTATCACTTGGATGCTAGTAGCATCAAGTTGATTAACTGTCACTGAGGCAATGCCTGGAACCGGATTGTCTTGGCGGAAACTATTTCCTTGTGGTAAACGTAATTGAGTATTAATAATATCTGCGACTAAAGTATTGCCTTTTTTTGTCGTAAAAATTTGTGGACGTGAGGTTGAGGCAGTTGTTAATACAATATTTATTCCATCATTAACTGGACTGAGCTGCACTCCAGTAATTTGAGTAGTCTGTGCCGATACTGGTTGAGCCGCTAAAAAAACAATTGCAGCGGCATCTAATACAACACTACTAGCGTGAAGCTGTTTCACAGTTCATTCCTCATAATTTGAAAACTATGTATAAATAAAGCCTTTACTATATTTAGGAGTGTTTATTTATGCCCATCTGACTTGAAAAAGCACCCGTGCATGGAGCAGAGGGGATAAGAAACTTTTTCGTGCATTTTGGTGTGCGCAGTTTATGATGGCTACTTATTAATTATTTGGTTTTGCCGTAGCAGCAGCTGCGACTTCCTCTTGGCTTAGTGACATTAATGCCTGTAACTGGAAAGATGTACTAATAGGTGCTGATCCAACCCGAAGCATCACAGTTTTGTCCTGTTGAGTTGCGGCTTCTGGTGCCAAACTTGATTGATAGTCTTTCACTATCAACAAAGACTGTAACCGCTCTATATTACGGAGAATGGATTGTGTTTGTTCGTAGGTTCCGATAATTTCAATATTGATACTGCTGCGTTTTAGCTTGCCATTTACCAACGAACCAAGACTCCCATCAGTAATGGGTTCAGCCTTTCCAGTAGGGACGTATTTCCTCAGTTTTGCTCTCACTGCATTTGGAGGAATTTGAGTATTGCCAGATTCAACCAAGCGATTTAGATCCAGTGGTAGGGTATCCAAGCTTTTCTCATTAGCAAATAAAGCTAAAACCTGGAGTTGTTGCTGTTTGGAAATTGCTTGTTCCTGTTTAACTGTCTCCATTTGTTGAATAATGGTTTTCTTTTGGTCAACAACTTCCTGTAATTGGTTCTGTTTTCTTTGCTGCTGTTGAAAAGTTTCCCATGCAGGCATGACGGAATTCATCAGCACATAAACTGCTCCTGCAAGCCCTAAACCCCCTACAAGAATGCTGATAAGTTTTGGTGTTAGGGAAATGCCAAAAATAACAAGGTAACTTGGAGAAGCTGTATCAAATTCTGTACCTTGTACAAAATTTAAATCATCATTGAAAGTCATTTTTGAATCACTCCTATTTGTTGCATACTACGGATTCTATTCACTAGTCCTACTGCGCCTTTTTGTTCCAATTCCGGAATTAATTCAGAAGCGGGAACATTACTGAGACTGGATTGAATTGTGTATTTGACTATTTGGGGTGGTTTAATTTGTATGTTCGTAGCAGATTGAGAGTCGGATTGTATCGGTGCATCTACTAACTCTGCTGTGATAATTTTTGTCTGTGCAGCTTTGAACAAACGAGACTGTTGCAAACTCAGCATAAAATCGTTGACATCGCTAAAGGAGCGAGCAAACCCCGAAATTTCCACACCTCCAGCAGGATTGGGTGCTGGCTGTCCTTCTGTTGGGGCTGTGGGTAGAATTTGCTTGATGCTATCAATTTGCACAGTTTCTGGAATGCGATCGCGCAAATCTTGTAACACAACTGACCAAGGACGAATCTGGTCAAAAACACTAACTAAAGCTTGAGTTTCCTGCTTGATTTTGTTTGTTTCTTCTTTGATTTTGTCTATATTTCCTATTTCTGTCTTTAGCCTTTGATTCTCCTGTTCCAGTTCGGCTCTGTTCTGCTCTATTTCACTATTTTTTGCTTGCAAAAACCACCAAGTCGTTCCCATTAAAGCTGGAAAAAATATACTGACTGCCACTCCTATATACAGTGGTCTTACATCTCCACTACGTAGAGATATTTCTGCTCGCTTTTTTTTAGAATTCTTCTGGTAAATTGAGCGGTCTTTGAGAAAGTTGATATCTAGGCTATACATTTTACTTAAAATATTACGTCTTTAATTTGCATATTCTAAACACGCAGGATACCTGCCAACTCTATTTTTTTTGAATTTTGTTCGCGTAGCGTGTCCGCAGGACATATTTTGAATTTTGAATTTTATTGCGCCTCTCGCATTCCTAAACCAAGCACTATCGCCAACCCAGGGCGTTGGGCTGCGGGGTATTTATCTTGGTCAATTTGCAATGATAAAGCCGCAATTGGGTCTATTTGAGAGGCTGGCAAACTTAATCGTTGTGTAAAAAACTCATCAATTTGTCCTAGTCCGCCTCCTGGTCCTGCTAGCATAATTTGTGCTATCTCCAAATTTTCATTTTGATTGAGATAAAAATTAATGGAACGGCGCAGTTCATCTGTGAGTTCTCCTAAGACCTGCATCATCGCTGTCATACCTGGATTCATTTCAGGAACACTAGTTTTCTCTTCATCATCTATAGGTGTTGAAGGAATAGACATTCCATACAAAAGTTCTATATCTCGTGAAACGGGTAAACTCATTGCCCTAGATATAGCAATTTGCATTTGATACGTTCCAATAGGAACCGTACGCGAAAAATGGGGCACTCCATTCACAACGATCGCTATTTCTGTGCTATCAAACTCTATATCGACTAGCACTACTGCTTCTTGTGATCCGTATTGTCGCAATTGGTCGCGAATTGTCCGAATCAGAGCAAAACTGTTAATCTCTAAAACATCAATTTGCAATCCGGCTTGCTCAAATGTATCTATAAAACTATCGGTAATTTCCTTACGAGTAGCAACTAGCAATACCTGTACCTTTTCGATGCCATCGTGATCTACAAAGTACCCAAGTTTCTGATAATCAATATCAGCTTCTTCACGAGGATAAGGTAAATACAAACCTGCTTCGTGGTTAAGTACCATCTCCTGTAGTTCTTTGTCATCTAACTCTGCTGGCACGGATATAAGGCGTATAATTGAGTCTCGCCCTGGTACAGCGGTAGCAACACGAAAAGCTTTGATTTTACTTTCAGCGATCGCTTCCTCGATTAATTGCGCCATTGTTGCGGGATCATTGATTTGACCATTAACAAAAACACCTTCTGGAACCGACACTGATGTTAAAGTTTCTAGTTTCAAACCTTGGCGTTGCTTGCGTAGCTGAACTAAATTCACGCGTTCGGATGCCAGTTCTATGCCAACCCCTTGATAATATTTACCAAACAAACTCTTGAATTGCCTTACCACAGTTTTGCTCGTTGGACTACCAATAGAAAAATCAAATGATATTAAGAATTGATATTGTTACTAGGAAATTGTTTTAGCCTATAATCTCCACAATTCTGCATAAGCACTTCACCCTGAACAAGATAAAAAAGTACAAGCACGATGGTTAGAATTCAAAAGTTCAAAAGATTCATTGTTTGGGCGTTACTCGCTGTATTGACCAGTTGGATTGTTAGTTGTGGTACAGGAAATGTCAGCAATACCACAAAACAGGCATCATCAGGAGGGGCAAACGTTGAGTTCTGGACAATGCAACTCCAACCTCAATTTACCAACTACTTTAAAAGCCTAATTGCGTCTTTTGAGTCACAAAATCCAGGTATAAAAGTTAGCTGGGTTGATGTACCTTGGACGGCAATGGAGAACAAAATTTTAACAGCTGTTTCCGCAAAAACACCACCTGATGTTGTCAACCTCAATCCGGATTTTGCTTCCCAACTTGCAGGACGAAATGCCTGGTTAGATTTGGATGCAAAACTTCCAAATGAAGTGCGTTCCTCATATTTACCGAATATCTGGAAAGCTAGCACGCTCAATGACAAGAGTTTTGGGATTCCCTGGTACCTCACCACTCGGCTAACCATTTATAACACCGATTTATTAAAACAGGCAGGTATCAACAAACCACCTGCCACCTACCCTGAATTAGCCCAAGTGGCTCAACAAATTAAAGACAAAACCGGTAAGTATGCCTTTTTTGTGACGTTCGTCCCCCAAGATGCTGGTGAAGTGCTAGAGTCGTTTGCACAAATGGGGGTGACTTTGGTAGATGCTGGGGGTAAGGCAGCTTTTAACTCCCCACAAGGCAAAGCAGTGTTTCAGTATTGGCTAGACTTATACAAAAAAGGGCTTCTACCCAAAGAAACATTGACACAAGGACATCGTCATGCAGTAGATTTGTACCAAGCTGGAGAAACGGCGTTGCTGTTTTCTGGTGGGGAGTTTCTTGAGAACATTGGCAAAAATGCCCCAGCAATAGCTAAAGTTTCCGCAACTGCACCACAAATCACGGGTGAAAACGGCAAGAAAAATGTCGCTGTGATGAACGTTGTTATCCCCCGCGACAGCAAACAACCCGACGCCGCCCTCAAATTCGCCTTGTTTCTCACAAATGACGAAAATCAGCTCTCTTTTGCCAAAGCAGCCAACGTTCTCCCGTCTACAGTTAAGTCGCTGGCTGACACCTACTTCAAAGACGCACCCGCCAACGCCTCGGCTTTAGATAAGGCGCGAGTGATCAGCGCCCAAGAACTACAACAAGCAGAGGTATTAACTCCCAGGCTTAAGGATATAAAACTTTTGCAAAAGGCAATTTACGAGAATCTACAAGCAGCAATGCTGGGTGAGAAGACAGTAGATAAAGCTGTAGAAGATGCAGCGCAGGAGTGGAACAATAGGTAGAGAGAGTTCCTACTCTCAACTTAAATAGAGACAGCATACTCATTAAGGCTAGGGTGTACGAACAAGTCATCAAATAACTCAAAATCCGTTAAGAACCTCACCCTGCCCTGTCGGGCATCCCTCTCCTTGCTAAGGAGAGGGAAATATTTTAGCGTAGCTAAAAGTGAGGGTGAGGTTTTGAGTGAGATGTGTCTACACGTTAGTTGGTAAGGGGAGGGGAAGTTTTGGCGTAGGACAAAACCGGGGTGAGGTAAGGATTCACCCATGGCTCTAAACGGGTAAAGCAAATAGTTGGCACATAACATCACCCTCGCTGCCATATCTGGATATTACCGCCATATTCGCCAATGGCTAAAAACTGTTTATTGGCGCTGAAGGAAATGGAATGAACTTGCGAAGAAGCTGTAAATGTATGAATTTCCGTGCCTGTTGCTACATCCAACAATTTAATAGTTTTGTCCTGAGTCGCAATGGCTAATAATTGTCTATCGGAACTAAAAGCAAAGGAATTAAAATCCGAAGGCGCAGTAAAAGTATAGATTTGTGCACCTGTTTCAACTTGCCATATTTTGATAGTTGTGTATTTGCTGTATTCCGTTGTGAATTCTGTGCCAATGGCTAATAATTGCCCATCCGGACTCAATGCAATTGACTTCCATCTGTCCATCCATCTGAAATCAAAAGTAAAATTGCGGATTTGGCTGCCATCTGCTACCTGCCACAGTCTGATAGTTCCATCGTAACTAGTGCTGACTAACAGTTGCCCATCTGGGCTAAAGGCAACGGAATAAACTGTGTGGGAATGACCATAGAAGGTTCTAATTTCTTTACCAGTCGCTAAATGCCACACTTTGATAGTGTTGTCTACACTACCACTGGCTAAAAATAGCCCATCTGGACTGAATGCCATAGATTGAACTGCATAATCATGTTCGTACAGGGTTCTAATTGCTCTACCAGTTCTAACGTTCCACAATTGAATCCATCTGAAACTACCACTAGCTAAAATTAGTCCATCTGGACTCAAAGCAATAGGGTCGATATGCTTGCCCCAGCTATTATTTCCAGCAAGGGTTATGATTTCTCTGCCAGTTTCAACTTGCCGTATTTTGAGGGTTCCGTAACTACCACTGGCTACTACTTGCCCATTGTAACTAAAGCCAAAGCCGACGGAATAAATACTATGAACCCTGTCGGGATCATCACTGAAGGTACGAATTTCTTTACCAGTCGCAACCTCCCACAGTTTGATAGTCCCATCTGAACCACCACTAGCCAATATTCGTCTATCCTGACTAAAGGCAATAGAATAAATATCGCCATAATGACCAGTAAGGTGACAGATTTCTTCAACTACAATTTCTTGCTCTTGACGGCAACTAACCGGCCAAAGTTCAATTCTCCACGCCAAACGATAACTAATCTGCCAAAGTCTAATAATCCCGTTTCCAGCAGTAGCTAAAAGTTGCCCATCTCGGCTGAAGGCAACGGAATTAACTCTGCCACAAGGTATGAAGATTGCTTTGCTAGGTGCTTCCTTGGCTGGTTTCAAGTAGGAGTTAGCACTCGGCAACATTTGCACATTCTTTGGATTAAAATAAACTTCTTTGCCATCTGCTACTAGTAGTAATGTCATATAACTGTGTCTACCAATAGCCAGCATTTGCACATTCTTTTGACCAAAAGAGGCGTAAATAATCGGACTAAAAGCAACAGAATAAACCCTGCATTCACCACCAACCTTATCCTTAAAGTCTATGGAAGAGTAGATTTCTCTGCCAGTTGCAATGTCCCAAAGTTGTACTGTCCCCTCTCTACCACCACTAGCTAATATTTCCTTATCTGGGCTAAAGGCGACGGAATAGATTGGCCAGTCGGAATGGCGTAGGGTGTGGACTTCTTCACCAGTTGCGACATCCCACAGTTTGATAGTTCCATCTGCACCACCACTAGCCAATAGTGTAGTAACGTGTCTATCAGAGCCAAAGGCAAGTGAGCTAATCTCTGTGGAATGACCAGTGAGAGTATGCATATGCCTGCATATAATACCCAACTCCACATCACTTGTTTCTACTAAATTAATGGTATTTTCTTTACCAATACTATTTGTAGCGATCGCTAAAATTCTTCCATCAGGATCAAGGGCGAACTTACTTCCAATACCTGGAATGGTATTTAACCGATACCAGTTTTGAGAAGAAACTACAGATGAATTTGGGGATTTTAAATTTTGAATAGCTGGTTGAGGAGTCGATAGTACTTGCGTAACGGGTTCTATGGCTAAAGTTTCACCTGTATTTGTTCCCAACAAATTAAACCATTCTTCAACTGACTGGGGACGCATTTGCGAATTCATCGCCATTCCCCATATGATTGCCTCATTCACACTGTCGCTGATGCTAGAATTCAAACTCTGTGGTCTTCGCAGAGGAACATTTTGCAATCTTGCAGGTGCTGGCGTGGGTAATTGTCTAGTAAGCAAAGCATAGAGCGTTGCAGCTAAGGCATAGACATCGGTATATTCTCCCCATCTCGCTTTTGGAAGATACTGTTCTGGTGGTGCGAAACCGTGTGTAAGACCCCCAGGTAGTGTTTGGGTAACATCTGGAATAAAGCCTTGTGCTAAACCAAAGTCAATCAGTACTGCTTTTGATGTGCCAGTACGCATCATGATGTTATTCGGCTTGATATCCCTATGCAGCAAGCCTTTTTCGTGGACTAAACTTAATGCATCGCCTATTTGTCGGATGTATAGTAGTGCTTCTGCTTCTAGTAATGCTCCATTTAGGGTTATCCGTTTGCCCAAGTCTTCCCCTTCGATGTACTCCATTGCCATGCAAGGGAAAATTCCTTCAGAAAATGCGTTTTCTATCTGAACAACGTGGGGATGGCGACACAATGACAACCGCAGTGCTTCTTCGCAAAAACTTTGTTGTAATATGCTTCGGTGCGGTATCCAGTCAGGGTGATTGAGGATTTGTTCTTTGAGAGTTTTTATGACGCGAAATTCATCCTGTTGATTCCTAGCAAGATAAGTGATGCCAATTCCACCTTCACCAAGCTTTCTTTCGATGATGTAGCGTCCCCCGAATAACAGATGTCCTGGATTCCACGCCATAGATAAACACCGCAATATTACTGATATTTATTTTGTCACATCATAAATATCGGCTTTTGGCAAGTGGAATACTAAGCAATTACCCAATATTCCGCATCATGGACTGATATCTGGAGACAGAATTGGCACTTGTCTGAAGCGACTTCAAGCATTAACCTAGCAGTGACTTCTCCTATGGAACGATTGATGAGTTCCCACCATTCACTATGAGCTACTTCCGTCCTGCCATTGATGCCATGACTGGCTACATTCCTGGTGAACAACCCAAACCAGGAACAAAAATTATTAAACTCAACACAAATGAAAATCCCTATCCGCCTTCCCCAAAGGCGATGGAGGTACTCCAAAATTTAGATAGTGAGTGGCTACGGCGCTACCCTGATCCATTTGCCAGAGAATTTTGTCAGGCAGTCAGTGATGCGCTGGGAGTGCCTGCAGATTGGATCATTGTGGGTAATGGTAGCGATGAACTACTAAATGTGCTAATACGCTCCTGTGCAGAGGGGAGCGATCGCACAGTCGTATATCCCATGCCAACCTACGTGCTGTATCGGACTTTAGCAGCCATCCAGCCTGCCAAAGTGGTTGAAGTTCCTTACTCTGCCAACTTTCAGTTACCAATCAAGGAACTCGTTGCGGCTGATGGAGCAATTACGTTTATTGCTTCTCCGAATAGTCCCTCTGGGCATGTGGTACCTTTGGATGATCTGCGGGAATTGGCGCAGCAAGTCTCAGGAATTGTTGCGATTGATGAGGCTTACGTTGACTTTGCTGAGTATACGGCGTTGCCGTTGGTGCAAGAATTCGAGAACGTGATTGTGCTACGTACTTTGTCGAAAGGATATTCGTTGGCAGGTTTGCGGATGGGCTTTGGGGTGGCAAATCCAAAACTTGGCTCGGGGTTATTTAAGGTAAAAGATAGTTACAACATTGACGCGATCGCGATCGCAGTAGGTACGGCAGCAATGCGGGATCAAGCCTACAAAAATGCTTGTGCAGATAAAGTGAAAATATCGCGGACGAAGTTAGTGCAAGATTTAAAGAATCTGGGATGGGGAGTGCTTGATTCTCAGGGTAACTTTGTTTTGGCAACTCCAACCGAAGGAAATGCAGAGTCTATTTACTTGGGGTTGAAGGAACGAGGAATTTTGGTGCGTTACTTTAAGCAAGCTGGCTTAGAGGATAAGCTGCGGATTACGGTTGGTACGGATGAGCAAAATCAGATGTTAATGGAAGCCTTATACCTGTCAACTTAGATCCCCCAACCTCCTTAAAAAGGGGACTATTTTTCCTGACTTTTCACGGGAAGTTCTCATACCACGAAAAAGCGTCGTTTTTTCCACTGCTTTATTGTCAATAGTCATTAATTAATGAAAATGAGCAACGGAAAAATCAGGTCTTGGAAACCCTCAAAATGACCTTTTCCATATGCCGTGAAAAGTCAGGCTATTTTTCCCCGGATAGTTACAATCATTGCTCGCGTGCGATCGCTTCGCTCCCGGAGTACCCGCAGGGGGTGCGATACGCGCAGCGTCAAGCCAAGGGCTTATCGCCCCACCATGACAGCGCTAAAATAAACCCATAAAAACAAATATGCTGTATTCCAACAATGTCCCCAGCCAAGGAATTAGACACTCTCCAAGATATTCCAGAAGATGTTATCCTTCCTCCAAGTGATTTATACAGCGACGAACCTCCCTTGGAAACCGAATTACATCTACGGCAAATAATCCTACTTTTCAAATGCCTGGAATGGTTGTGGCGAGACAGGACTGATTTTTACGCTGCTGGCAATCTTACTATTTATTACAGCCTCAGCAAACGCAAATCAGAAGACTTCCGGGGACCAGATTTTTTCGTTGTGTTGGACACCGAACGCAAAACTCGTAAAAGTTGGGTAGTTTGGGAAGAAGACGGCAAATACCCGAACTTTATTCTAGAAATTCTTTCGGAATCAACTGCTAATACTGATAAAGAATTGAAGAAAAAACTTTACCAAAATACCTTCCGCACTCCTGATTATTTTTGGTTCGATCCATACACATCAGAATTCGCTGGTTTTCACTTAGTAGATGGCAAATATCAACCTTTAGAAGCGAATAATCAAAGGCATTTGTGGAGTCAGCAACTAGATTTATACCTGGGAATTCATCAGGGTTTATTGCGATTTTTCACATCATCAGGACAGTTAGTTCCAACACCAGAAGAAGAAGCTGAATCTGAACGTCAGCAGAAAGAATTAGCAATAAATAAAGCAGAAAGATTGGCGGCTAAATTGCGGGAGTTAAATATTGACCCTGATACAATTTAGAGCATTTCCAATTAACTTTGTTTTCCGAAAATTAAGCACTATTAATTCCAGAAGATATAGCAGCAGTTGCTATTTAGTGCAATCAGGGGCTGATACTGACGACTATATAAGGGGTGGAAATCATCTGGAGCATCGACACTTCATTACACAACAGGCGAAGTTGGAGTGGTATTGGAGGTTTTTAAATAGTTACAACACACTATGGCGATCGCCACAACATACCGCGCGGATAGTTCAGCAATCATGCGTACGCTTTTCGCATCGGAATAGTTGCAACACAATAACAATGCGGGATCAAGCTTACAAAAATGCTTGTGCAGACAAAGTGAAAATATCGCGGACAAAGCTAGCGGTAGATTTAAAAAATCTGGGATTTACAGTGCTTGATTCTCACGGTAACTTTGTTTTGGCAACTCCTCCAGAAGGAAATGCAGAGTCTCTTTACTTGGCTGTCAAACAACTCGGAATCTTGGTGCGTTACTATAAGCACGCTGGGTTAGAGGATAAGCTGCGGATTACTGTTGGCACGGACGAGCAAAACCAGATCTTAATAGAAGCGTTAGTCAGCTTGATGAACAAAAGCAGGTAACGGGTAAAACTTCATTAGATCCTTGTAAAAATTATCATTAATGGATATTTAGAACCACAGATGGACACAGATTAACACGAGTTAATTCTCTGTGTGCATCTGTGGTTTAATTTTCATAGATTTGACTTTTGCAAGAAGTCTACTTATTTTGAACTGTAGTTGCTAAAAAATGCCCGACTAAGTATAGCGAACCGCACAAGATGACTAAATTGTCCGTCGAGGTAAAAGCTGCCTCTAGCGCTGGTAATAAATCTGGGTAAGTACGGCAAAAGCTTAATTCTGGGCAGATACTTTGAGCGAGTTTTGCTAATTCTCCAGGATCTGCTGAACTATGATCTGGAACTGGCAATAAATACAATCGGTCATTTGGTTGCAGTAAAGTCTTAAATATGTCCACATGATCTTTTGTGGAGAGCATTCCCATCACCCAATTCACACACTGCTGAGTAGTCTCCCCTCCCTGCTTGCGCTTAGGGGCTGGAGGTGGAGTTAAACTATCGACATAATCTCGCAAAACTTGGGCTGCTCCTGGGTTGTGAGCGCCATCTAGCAACAATTTATGGTTTTTCCAAGTTGTCCATTGTATTCGCCCCAGCCATTTGGTATTTGCCATTCCCGTAATGATGGCTTCCTCAGATATCTCCCAACCCTGCGTTTGTAGAATTTCTATAGCAGCTAAAGCCAAAGCTGAATTCGTCAACTGAAATTGTCCCTGTAGCGGTAAGGGATATTTAATGAATTTTGTATTATCAATTGTTTGATACTCTGCCCATCCTGGAGCAATTTGACGGGCAGGTTTAGGCTCAATCACAGGGCATTGTAATTCTGAAGCACGCGTGAGCACAACTTCTTCTGCTTCGCTTGGCAATGGTCCAATCACGGCAGGACATCCTGATTTGAGGATACCAGCTTTTTCTCTTGCAATGTCGGCAACGGTAGGACCAAGAACCTGCCAATGTTCACGGCTAATGGAAGTGATGATGGTGACGAGGGGGTTCAAGCAAACATTTGTAGCATCCAAGCGTCCTCCCAGCCCAACTTCTACCACCGCCACATCGACTTTTTGCTGTGCGAAATATAACCAAGCTGCTGCGGTAATCACTTCAAACTGCGTTGGCGGCTCTTCATCTTGTTGAATAGCAGCTTGCACTTGCAGTAATACTTGACACAATTGTTCAGAGGAAATCGGCTGTTCGTTGAGACAAATGCGTTCTGTCCAATCAACCAAATGCGGTGAGGTGTAGCGTCCTGTACGATAACCCGCTTCGGTGAGAATAGAAGAAAGATAGGCACAGACAGAACCTTTACCGTTAGTGCCTGCAACATGAATGATCGGGACTTGATGATGGGGATTTCCAAGATTTGCCAGTAGTTTAACAATGCGTTCCAATCCAAGATGGACGCCAAAGTGTTGGAAGGGCTGTAGTAAGGAGTTGATGTCCACGAAAGATAGTCAGGGGGTTAAGGTGAGGAAAATTTAAAAAGAACGCAGAACATAGAACCAAGAATAGATCCCCATAACCGCGCGTTGGAAAATGTGCCTTGGACATGAAATATATCTTTCTTTTTTTCCATAATCCCCACGGGGCTTGTATCCTTTTTTTATTCTGACTACTGAGTTCTGTGCCACGCGCAGCCTGCCCGCAGGGCATATTCTGAGTTCTTCAGTAAAAATAAAACCGACTGTTTGTATAAATAAAAACAGTCGGTTAAATATTTATGGTGATAATTTGATTCTAGGCTTCTCTATTCAAAAAGTTTTGTAATTGATTTAAAGCAGCAGCACCAATGTTAAACGCTGCCCAACCAGCAGCAATCAGGATTGGCGCTAAAACAATTGCTACACGCATATCAATGTCCATATCTACAACCCCTCTATTAAGTAGAAATTAAAGTTTTGTCAACTGCTCTCATTTTTATTTTTAACTGAAGTGGTGAATTTTCCCAAACAAAATGTAAAAAATATTTACAACTTCCGCGTCCCTTCTCACTCAGCTACCTGAAACCCGATATCCGTACCCTTGCCAGCATGAACCAAGCCTAACTTTTTGTAACGTTGGGCGTGTCCGATCAGTTCTGCTGCTTCATCTTGAGAGATTTGGCGCACGACTTTTCCAGGAACGCCTACAACAAGGGATAAAGGCGGTACATCTTTAGTCACGACTGCGCCTGCACCAATAATGCTACCAGCCCCTACCCGTACCCCATCTAGAACAATTGCGCCAATCCCGATCAAGCTGCCGCGTTCAATATAAGCGGAATGTATGACAGCGCGATGCCCTACGCTAACATGATCTTCTAATATCGTAGGTTTACCCGGATCACCATGTAATATTGCTCCATCCTGAATGTTTGTACATTCGCCAATTTCTATGCTTTCCAGATCTCCCCTGACAACTGCTCCGTACCATATGCTCACGCCTGCTGCAATTTTTACCGAACCCATAACAACAGCATTCGCTGCTATGAAGGCAGCTTGAGAAATATCAGGAGAAGACCAGTAGGAAGTGATAGACACGGTAGAATAGAGATGTGGTACCCAGGAACACGCTCAGGAACTCCAACCTTGGTAGGTCGCATTCACCAGGATATCACGGTCTACAGTCTTGAATATCAAGGGCAGCAGTAAGTCAGTACCCGAGTGAGGTGGAGCAGAAGTGTAAAAGGAACCAATATTACTGGTGGAGACAAAAATATGTTTGTACGCACTTCATGATGAATCCAGGCTTGCAGTACCCTATATTCGGTCCAGAAATTCAGTGTCCCCACTGCCGCCAAACAATCCCGGCTCTGACACTAACAGACACGTATTTATGTCCACGTCACGGCGCGTTTGAAGCTAATCCGAAAACTGGAGAATTAATCCACCTACAATCAGGGCGTCATTGGCGAAGATGGAATGCCGAATGGTATCGGCAGCATACTCATCCCGATGGCATTCGGTTTGAAATTCACGAAGCACTAGACAAGCTCTATACCCAAGGCTACCGAGCAACACGGGTGATCATTGCCAGACGCTATCAAGAGTTGATGAGTGGTTACCTGGAGCGTAGCACGCCTTGGCGTTCTGGACAGCCGGAGATGACTTCGGCGCGACTTTATGGTTTGCCTGTAGAGTTTAGCCCCGATTCTTCGGAAGATCCCTGTTGGGAAGTGATAAATTTCGATTTGGAAAAAGAGCCTGGTGTGCCAGTGCGCTATCCCTATTTCAGATTATTTGAGTAAAGATCCAACGTCAAAAGTCATTAGTCTAAATTCTCATAAGTTATGACTAATGACTGATGACTTATAATTAAAATTATGCATCACGCTTCTATTCGTACAGCAAATATTCATCGGGCGATCGCCTTCTACGAACAGCTAGGGTTTAGCGTTTGCGAGCGCTTCACGACAGGCTACACTCTTGCTTGTTGGCTGGAAGGACTCAACGGCAGAATTGAACTGATCCAAATTCCTCAACCAAAACCTGCTCCAGATGCCTTTGGAGATGAACACTATGTGGGATACTACCATCTCTCATTTGATTTGACTGAGATGACACCCGATTTACCGAGTTGGTTAACAAATTTAAAAGAAAACTTTTTGGTGTTAGCAAAAAACAATTCTGAACTGTTAGAACCACTGAAAATTCTTTTAGAACCTACACAGCAGCAAATAGGTAATCATCTTTACGAAGTAGCTTTTATTGCAGATCCTGATGGTTTGCCCTTAGAATTTATTCGTGTATTAGCAACACTTTCGTAGTTGAATAGTTGAACTTAAAATTTTTTGTCTGTAAAATAATTTTCTCTTCTCTGTAGTCTTGTTGAAATCACACCTGACTTAGAGAAACTCAACTATATTCAAGAAAAAATTCTGTAATCTAATTTACAGTTTGCCTAGTAAAATTCATGCCTGTGTTGCGTAAATTGCATCGATATCGTTTTCCTTTGTTATTATTAAGTTTTTGGTTGATGACGGTGTTGTTGCTTGGAGATGCATCTTCTTTTAGCCAGATAACAACCGCTTCCACGTGGTTAAACTCAGATAAAATAATCGTATCAAAAAAAACAATACCTCCGTTGATAGAAAATGTTCGCAAAATAGTGTTGGACAATGGTCTGACTGTTCTCACTAGAGAAGTACACTCCAGCCCAGTGGTGACTGTGCAGGTATGGTACAAAGTGGGATCACGTAACGAAGAACCTGGATTAAATGGCATTGCTCATCAGTTAGAACACATGATGTTTAAAGGCACAAAAAATCGTCCAATTCAATTTGGAAGATTGTTAAGTGCTTTGGGCAGTGACTCAAACGCTTTCACGAGCTATGACCAAACGGCATACTACAATACAGCAGAGCGCGATAAGCTCACAGCTTTGTTGGAGCTAGAAGCAGACAGAATGCAAAATGCTGTGATTGATTCTGTTGAACTAGCAAGCGAAAAGCGAGTCGTGATTTCCGAGTTGCAAGGTTACGAAAATAGCTCTGAGTACCGCCTCAGCCGCGCTGTCATGCAAGCGGCGTTTCCCAACCATGCTTACGGGTTACCTGTTGGTGGTACGGAAGCTGATGTGCAAAAGTTTAATTTAGAGCAGGTGCGGAAGTACTATGATAATTTCTACACTCCTGACAATGCTGTTGTAGTGATTGTTGGGGATTTCCAAACCGAACCAACCCTCGAAGCAGTTAAAGAGATTTTTGGGAAAATACCTAAGAGTGAGAACTCAGAAACCGCAGCTAGGAACTCACAAAAGAATCAGGAATCAAGAATCACAAAAGAATCAACACTCAACACTCAACACTCAAAACAGAGGATTCCTATTGTTCTGAGGGAACCAGGAGCAGGAACGTTATTGCACGCAGTATATCCGTTACCGGATGCGAATCATCCAGATGTGCCAGCGTTGGATTTGATGGATCGTATATTAACAGACGGACGGAATTCTCGCCTTGAGCAGGTATTGGTAGAATCTGGTTTAGCAAGCGATGTTTCCGCTTCTGTGATTAGCTTGGTTGAAGCAGGCTGGTATGAGTTGTCGGTAACGGCTGATCCCGATCAAGACTTGAAAAAAATTGACTCGGTTCTCAGAAGTGCGATCGCCAAACTCACACAAAAAGGAGTCACAACAGAAGAACTCAATCGAGCCAAGGCGCAGTTGGAAGCGTCTGTGATTTTGAGTAACCGTGATATCACTAGTCTGGCGTTGCAATTGGGTAATGACGAAACAACTGCAGGTGATTATCGCTATACAGAGGAATACTTAGCAGCTATTCGCCAAGTAACGGCGGCGGATGTGCAGCGTGTCGCAACAAAATACCTCAAACCAGAAGCACGTACAGTGGGCTTTTTTAAGCCAACTCGGCTAAAGGTAACGGGGAATAGTGAGAAGACGAACTCCAAACACAACACCGAAAATTTTGCCTCAGGTGCGGTGAATACACAGCAAGTGGCAAAGTACCTACCGAACGTAGATTTGACAAGTGCTCCTACAAGTCATACGCTCCCAGAGCAATTCACATTATCTAACGGTTTAAAGGTATTGCTAGTTCCCGACACTAGCACTCCCACAGTGACACTTTCTGGCTACGTCAAAGCTGGTAAAGAATTTGATCCAGAAGATAAAGCTGGACTGGCGTCTGTTGTAGCAGAAAACTTAATGAATGGCACAAAAACAAAGGATGTCTTAACTGTTGCCAAAACCTTAGAAGATCGGGGAGCAAGCCTTGAGTTTGACACGTATCGAGAAGGTGTGCGGATTGAAGGTGATAGCTTGGCGGCTGACTTACTGATTCTGGTTCAGACATTAGCAGATGTTGTCAAAAATGCTAATTTTCCCACCAAAGAGTTAGAACTGACTCGCAAACAGGCATTGAGTACGTTGAAGCATGAGTTAGATGATCCATCAGAAGTCGCACAAAGAACATTTGTACAATCGGTTTACCCGAAAAAACATCCCTTACATACATTTCCAACAGAGCAAAGTTTGCGACGGATTAACCGTAAGGATGTTATTGAATTTAAAACAAAACATTATCGCCCAGACACGACAGTGATAGCGCTGGTAGGAGATTTTGCTCCAGAGCAAGTCAAAGGACTTATAAAAAGTGAGTTTGGTAACTGGAAAGCAAGTGGTTTACCACCAACTGTCAATTATCCAGCGGATATTAGACCAGAAAAAGTTGTGAGCGTCAACTCTGTTCTTCCGGGTAAAACTCAAGCCATTACCTACATGGGTAACACAGGGATTAACCGCAAAGATCCCCGCTTTTATCCAGCTCAGGTATTGAATCAGATTTTGGGGGGCGATACTTTATCGAGTCGGCTAGGAGCAGAAGTGCGCGATCGCCTTGGGCTAACCTACGGAATATACAGCAACTTCCTTGCAGGAAGCAATTTTGGAACATTTTTGATTGAGATGCAAACCAGCCCAGAAGATACCCGTCAGGCGATCGCGAGTACCCGCCAACTGCTCAAGGAAATTCATCAAAAAGGTGTCACTGAACTGGAAGTAGAGACAGCTAAACGCATCTTGATCAGCAACTACATCATATCCCTGGCAGATCCAGAGGAATTAACACATAAAATTCTGATGAATGAGGTGTACGGGCTAGATAAAGAGGAACTGCGCAATTGTACCGAAAAAATTCAAGCAGTCAACCTTGAACAAGTCAACCAAGCAGCTCGTGAGTTACTCTATCCAGATAAAATTGTTGTAGTGACAGCTGGACCTGCTGTATTTGCAGACCAAGGTAGCGTTCGTCATTAGTTATACACACGAGACGTAACGCAGTGTTGTATGTAGAGGCGTGTCATACCACGTCTCTACACTAGTAAAAAAGCCTGAAACGACAAAAGCGCGTATGACTCGATAATATCAGGTTCGCTTGAATACTTATTATTAAGACTGACACGGAAACGCAAAAGACGCGGGGACACCGAGAATTTTGAATTATCAGTAATTATCAGAACTTGATATAAATTATCATAAGTAATTAACAGTTCAAAATTCAAATTTTTTAAGGCTGCAAACTGGATTTGTTGCCGCTAAAGTGGAATTTCAGTACTCTTAAGCTTTATAAGGCAGCTTCTGGCAAAAAATAAGTTAACTTAAATATAGGTATTGTTTCTCAACAAGTTAGAAGAACTAAAGTTAAAAGAACTATTCATATACAAGCGACAAGGCACAGATATTCATTAATTTCCCATGAACATTCTTAGTAACCTGCTTTCTCAACCAGCTCAAAACAACCCTCAAAAAAGGCAACGCCGAGGAATTGAAATTAAATCGCCGCGTGAAATTGAAATTATGCGGGAATCAGCAAAAATAGTGGCAACCGTCCTCAAAGAAATTTCCGAGTTGGTAAAGCCAGGTATGACCACAGCTGATTTGGATGCTCATGCGGAGAGACGCATCCGGGAGATGGATGCAACGCCTAGCTTTAAAGGATATCACGGTTTTCCTGCTTCTATCTGCTCCAGCATCAACAATGAAGTTGTACATGGCATTCCTAATGCCAAAAAAGTCATCCGCACTGGAGATGTTTTAAAAGTCGATACCGGCGCATATTACCAAGGCTTTCATGGTGATTCTTGCATTACAATTGCTGTGGGCGAAGTCACTCCAGAAGCTGCAAGACTGATTCGCGTAGCAGAAGAAGCTCTTTTCAAAGGCATTGAACAGGTGAAAGCAGGAAACTGCCTGATGGATATTGCTGGAGCAATTGAAGACCATGTGAAGGCAAATAAGTTTAGTGTAGTACAGGACTTTACCGGACACGGTGTTGGCCGTAACCTGCATGAAGAACCTTCAGTTTTCAACTTCCGCACCCGCGAAATGCCAAATGTTAAACTCCGTGCGGGGATGACGCTGGCAATTGAGCCAATTTTGAATGCTGGTTCTAAGTACACACGTACCTTATCTGACCGTTGGACAGCTGTTACGGTAGATAATTCTCTATCCGCTCAGTTTGAGCATACTGTGTTGGTGACAGAGACTGGATACGAAATTTTGACGGATCGCTCCAAAGTTTAAATAATGTGAATTCATAATAGTGCGATCGCCGTAAGTCCTGCGGACAGGCTACGCCAACGCGGAGCGTCTCCGACAGGAGAAGGCGGGTGTTCCGCACCATCGTTCAAACAGGGGCGATCGCATTTTGGTATTCTTCACAAATACAGATAAACATCTCATCTATCCGCTTCCATCAGAAATCGCCTCATCAACCAGTGAAGTTGAATGAGAAAGGCGACGCACCTTTTTTAACTAGAGCGATCGCCTACACTCATATCAACAGGCTTTCTTGGCTAAGTCTTGAGGTTGCTTGGGTTCCAACAGGTAATGCACATGATTGCTCATGATACAGAGAGCATACAGTTTGAAACCGTACTTGTTCTGACATCGCTTAATAGCATAGAGCAGCACCTCACGGCATTCAAATCTTGTGAGACGAAACTCACGATTATTACAGTTTATCTACGTGCATCTGTGGTTCCCAATAACCCTAAACCAATTTTTGCAATAATTTGCAATAAATTTCTTAAACCGACCTTGGCAATGCCACAAGACAAAAATTAGTCTTGTCGTTCACATCTTCCAACCGCGAAGTTTTTAACCTATCAAGCCACTTTTGCATAAACACTCGATTTGCTTTTTGCTCATCTGGATCTTGAGTATCCAACGGATTTGGCAGAAGTCCTAAAATCGTCGCTGTGGTGACACAAAACATCGATTTTTGGAAACTTATACAAATTTGTACCCGCAAATCATCTTCTCCTCGACGACTGCGACGATAAACTTCGTGCAAATAATCTGGAAGATAATGACGCATATCCTGCATCAGTAAAGTGGGAGGAATACCTGCACCGCCAATGGGTAAAGGATCAGCATACAAAGCACCATATTGAAATCGAGATTGGTCGGGCGGAATTTGATAAGCTTGGGCATTGTATGAAACTGTGCCATGAAATGCCGTTCCCCGAAAGAAAACTGCTTCTACATAAGGTATTGCGGTATCTGCAAGGAATGTTAAACCTACAGATTTAGGAATGATATCGTAAACTTTATCTCGAATTTTCACAGAGTAGGTAATAGGTCTACTAGCATCTGCTACTAAACCCGCTTTGATGTAGTCTACAACATCAGGAATACATTTGATTTCTCCTTGATCGTAACGGTCTGATAAAGTGAGGAAAATATCAGCCATCACGCGCCAAAATTGACCTAAACCAGTCGTGTAAGAACTAACTCGCAACTGTTCAATTAAGAAATCAGGAAATAGTTGATTAACTCCCATTGTCATGGGATTGTTTTTAAATTTTGCTTTGATAACAGCTTGCGCTCTTTCTTTAAATTCTCTTGAATCTAGATATTTATCTAACCCACCACCACCATGCCACATCATGGATTTCATGCAATACTCGGCATATTCAAAATTAATTCTGTCATGCCACCAATGCCGTAGTAATTTTTTAAAAGAGAAATCTCCGTTAAAATATTTAAAAAACGGAAAGAACACTAAAAATTGATGTTCAGCCATGTAGATGAGATTTTTGGAGTAGGCATCTAAAACAACTCCATAGCTTTTGAGAATGCCGACAACTTCCAACAAATTTTCTGGGGTATCGGGAAGTAATGCTCCTCCTGATTCTAGTCGCTCAATATACTCAGCTAATTCATAGTTAACAGGTTTATTTTGGATGCCAACCATTGCCATTTCTCCAAAAGTGATTATTGACTAAAAGTTTTTTACTAAATATTTTGTACCTAGCCCAGGTGCACCGACACAGAGGAAACCCACCTACGTGGGTTCCAAAACTCTCGTTAAAGTCCTGTAGCCAAAGTTGTCTAACTTTTGCCTTTTACCTTTACTAAAGACACCGTTGCTATAGGGTTTGGCGTATTAACCATCGCTGTCATCGTCGGTTCTGTCCAACGTACTAACCAATTGGGTTGGATACCAAAAATCACAATCAGCACAGCTAAAACCACAGCAGGTGTACGTTCTGCCCAAGATACGCGTGGCAAGTTGATGACTTCTGCAGATAAGCGTCCAAAAAAGGCACGATTCATCAGAATTAAGAAGTAAACAGCGGTTAAGCCTGTACCAATCATGCTGAGCAGGGTCTGTATCGGATAGACTGGGAAACTACCGCGAAAGACAATGAATTCGGCAATAAATCCAACCATTCCCGGTATACCAGCACTTGCCATCACTCCCAACACCATTAAGCTTCCAATCACGGGCATACCTCGTTCTGGGTTGAGGAGTCCCTGGAGAACATCTAAATCGCGGGTTCCTGCTTTTTTATACACAACTCCCACAAGCAAAAACAGCAGGGCAGAAATCAAGCCGTGACTAATCATTTCCATGATGCCTCCCAACACGCTGAGAGGTGTTCCAGCAGCTGCGGCTAAAAGCACATAGCCCATGTGTCCAATGGAACTGTATGCCACCATTTTTTTCATATCTGTTTGGGCGATCGCACAAGATGCACCATAAAGCACACTCACCACCGCCCACGTTGCTAAAGCGGGAGCCAAATAACTCCAAGCTTCTGGCAACAAGTTCATCCCAAACCGCAGTAAGCCATAAGTTCCTAACTTCAACAATACCCCAGCCAACAGCACGGAAATCGGTGTGGATGCCTCGACGTGAGCATCTGGTAACCAAGTATGGAACGGAACTAGGGGAACTTTGATACCAAAACCAATTAAAATTCCTACTAGCAGTAATATCTGTGTCTCCAAAGACAGAGATTTCGTATTCAAGGCATCTAAAGCAAAGTTAGAAGCACCACTCAGCCAAACTATGCCAAGAAAACTTGCCAAAATGATAATCCCAGAAACAGCGGTATAAATCAGAAATTTAGTCGCTGCATAGCCCCGCTTTTCACCACCCCAAATGGCAATCAGAAAATATAGGGGAATCAGTTCTATCTCGTAAAACAGGAAAAACAGCAGTAAATCCTGTGCCATGAAGGCTCCAGTCACGCCAGCGTTTAACAGCAGCAGCAAAGAGTAATAAAATCGAGGACGCGCAATATTTTCATCGCTGCTGTAGATGGCGATGCAAGTCAACAACCCATTTAAAAGCAACAAAGGTAGTGACAAACCATCTAGCCCTAGGTGATAACTCAAGCCTAAAGCATCTACCCAAGGAAAGAATTCGCTAAACTGTTGACTCACTTGCCCGGGGTTAAACTGGCTTGAAAGTACCACAGTCCATAAGAAGGCGATACTGGCAACGAGCAAAGCAACTCCACGGGAAAGTTTTGCGGAGATGCCAAAAGGCAAGAAACTAATGAAAGCCGCACCTAGCAACGGCACCAAAAGCAAAGCACTGAGCATAGGGGACAAGGAGAATAATTGATCACTAAGGACTAAAAATGCCAGCTATTGAGTAAACCCAACGACCAACTCATGAAGAAACCTAGGACGCTGATACCCACAAGAATGGTCAACAGGTATCCTTGAGAGCGACCGGAAACGCTGTACTTCAAGGTTTGTCCACTAAAAATTGCTGCAAACCCAACTAAGTTAATCAGACCATCAACAAGAAAGCGATCGCTCCAAGCAGAAATTTTAGAAAGCAGCGCGACGGCACTCACGACCGTTAGCCGATAAACTCGGTCAATGTAAAAGTCATAACCCAATAAGTCTTGGAAGAATCTCCAGGCAAGGACTGTGGATCTCGACCAAGCCTTATGTAGATAAATGCTAGACCCGATGCCTACTCCAAGCACTGTAGAGGATACTAACAACGCTACTACGACCCAATTTATACTTTCCCAATCGGGTAGTAAGTACCATTGCTGTAACATCAAGGGTAATAGCAAAGTGATCACCGTCAGAGATACCATTGGCAATGCCATCTGCCAACCAACTTCTGGGGAGCGACGGGTCTTCGGTTGCGGTTCACCCCAAAATATTAAGCGAAATAGGCGCGTCAAATTCAATGCCGTCAAACCATTAACCAACACTAAGACGGCAACGACCCAAGGGCTAATCAAAGCCAAGCCATCAGCCCATCCTAACATTGCCCAAAAGCTTCCCAATGGCAGCAGCGTTACCATCCCCGCTGCACCCACAACAAAGGCTGTGGTGGTTGCTGGCATCCTTGACCACAGACCGCCCATTTCTGTTAAGTCTTGAGTATTGGTCGTAAATATTACTGAACCAGAACTCATGAACAATAATGCTTTGGCAATTGCATGAGTGAGCAGCAACATCAGAGCAACTCCTCCTTGCTGCATCCCTACCGCCAAAAACACTAATCCCATGTATGCACTGGTGGAATGAGAGAGCGCTCGTTTCATGTCAATTTGGGCGATCGACACTAACGATGCACCGACTGCTGTCACCGTACCCATGATTATCAAAGCATTTAACGCGACTGGCGATAGCGCTAAGATTGGTTGTAGTTTATACAGCACATACGCTCCACCAGCGACCACCAGAGAGTTTCGCAGCACTGAAGCTGGGTTGGGACCTTCCATCGCCTCATCTAACCACAGATGCAGCGGAAATTGAGCGCATTTCCCAGCAGGTCCTGCTATCAGTGCTAAACCTAGTAAAGCTGATATTGTCGGACTTAAGTTTGCCGTCTGCGCCCATTCATATAAGTCGGAAAAGTTCAAGCTACCCGCCATGGTGGAAAGGGTCACAACTGCCATCAGCAGCAATAAGTCTCCCACTCGCTTAGTGAGAAATGCATCTCGCGCTGCTGTAACCACTAACGGTTGAGCATACCAAAAGCCCACCAGCAAGTAAGTGGAAAGGGTCAGCATTTCCAAAAGCGCATAGCTCAGAAATAGAGAGTCACTAATGGCTAACCCACTCAGCGCTGCTTCAAAAAATCCCATCAGCGCAAAGAAACGCGCTAAAGCCCAGTCCTTTTCCATATAACCAAGGGCGTAAGTTTGTGCCAGTAAACTTAAGCCTGTAATTAAAACTGTTGCTCCAACACTGATTGGTGAGACTTCTAAAGCAAAGGATAGGTCAAAATCTGCCGCTTTAAACCAGGTAATTAAGAAAGTTTGTGATTCTCTATTCCAAATGTCAATGAATATAAACAGGCTGTGGACAAAAGCAAAAACCGTTGTTAACCAGTTGAAATAAGCAGCTGGTCTTGGTCCTGTGCGCCGAATTAATCCGATTGCCCACGGCAAGGTTAGAAGCGCACCTATTAATCCATAAAAAGGTATCCACCAACTTGTTGAAAAGAGGAACTGATTCATTTAGATATCCCTTAACAGCTGAGCTAAAGAATTATTTTTCACTTTATGAAATGATTTTGTCAGAGCTAACTTGAACAATTTAAATTGGATGATTTAAATAATATTCTTTCATTTTTCTAGATTGCAAAGGCAAAACAAATATAATATATTCCATCAACTATTATTTTCTGATCTTTACTGGTCTTTAGTTGGAAAGCAGAAATTACTAACTTAAAAACCTCAGTTTATAAGGTAGATAATAAAATATTATATATTTATTGAGGCTTTTTTTTGCACAAACAGCAAAAAACGAGGAAAGACTACTGTGTAATCACTCCTTGAGTTTTTAGTCATTCGTCTAAAGGCAGAATTCCTGCCTTTATGAAGCTGTTTGAGCAAATGTTATAAAAAAATTATAAACCAGAAGTGGCTGCTCCAGGGATCTGTGAAGTTCGGTTGAGTAAAATCGCCTTTATCAAATGATGTTAAGCTTTTTTAATTTATTTTATTATAAACTATTATGGTAATTTATATTGTCAGGGGCGCAAAGCTTTTCTATGCTTAATTAGGAAATGCTTTTGCAGCTCAAGATGAGCATCCCCGTCAAAAAATTTCATTGACCAGTACATATTTCAGTAATTTTGTGGGAGTTCTGCGATGCCAATTGCAGTTGGAATGATTGAAACAAAAGGGTTTCCGGCGATAGTGGAAGCTGCTGATGCGATGGTGAAAGCCGCTCGCGTCACCCTAGTAGGTTACGAAAAAATCGGTAGCGCTCGGGTGACTGTGATTGTTCGGGGAGACGTTTCTGAAGTACAAGCTTCAGTTGCCGCTGGAGTGGAAGCAGTCAGAAGAGTAAATGGTGGAGAGGTGCTATCCACTCACATCATTGCTCGTCCTCATGAGAACTTGGAATACGTATTGCCTATTCGTTACACCGAAGCGGTGGATCAGTTCCGCACCTAACAATTTTAGATTTTAGATTCACAGATGAATCAAGCTATGAGCAGTTCCGCACTTATAGCTGACAGTCTGAAAATCTAAAATTCTTGTTGGGCTCGCCTTTTTGTGGGTAAGTTTTGTGTTTAATTATTTAGGAAGCTGAGGTTTAAAACTCATGTCAATTGCAGTAGGAATGGTGGAAACTCTGGGGTTTCCGGCGGTCGTAGAAGCAGCAGATGCAATGGTGAAAGCTGCCCGCGTGACTTTAGTAGGCTACGAAAAAATTGGTAGCGGTCGCGTTACCGTGATTGTGCGGGGAGACGTTTCTGAAGTACAAGCTTCAGTTGGTGCTGGAGTTGAATCAGTGAAGCGAGTCAACGGCGGACAAGTGTTGTCCACCCACATCATTGCTCGTCCTCACGAAAACCTGGAATACGTTCTGCCAATTCGTTATACAGAAGATGTGGAACAGTTCCGGGAGAATGTGAACGCAATTCGTCCCTACGACAGAAGACCATAACTTGTAATGCAAATTGCCAAAGTTCGTGGCACAGTAGTTAGCACTCAAAAAGACCCAAGTCTCAGAGGTGTCAAACTACTGCTGTTGCAATTAGTGGATGAAGAAGGACGTATTCTGCCAGAATACGAGGTAGCAGCCGATAATGTTGGTGCGGGAGTGGATGAGTGGGTACTTGTTAGTCGTGGTACTGCCGCCCGTCAAGTTCTGGGTAACGAACAGCGTCCAGTAGACGCAGCAGTGGTGGCAATAATTGATACGGTTAACGTCAAAGACCGCCTGATTTACAGCAAAAAAGACCAGTATAGATAGTTAGGAGTCATGAGTCATTTGTTACTAGCTGTGGACAAATGACCCTCACGGGTGAGTCCTATGCCTATGACTAACGCCACGGCTATCGCCGTTCACGTAGTGTGCGCTTGCGCTTACGGTGCTGCTAGGCTTACAGACACGCTACGTGTTCGCGTAGCGTCTCTGAAAGAGATACGCCAGTTCCCACTTGTTGGGAAACCCGCTTAATGCCTAGGGCAACGCTGCGCGAACAGGGCTGGTCTGACAAATGACAAGCAGTGCAATAGAGGAGGAATCTAGCGATGGCAGTCCGCAGCACGGCGGCACCCCCAACCCCGTGGTCAAGGAGTTTAGCTGAGCCAAAAATCCATGAAACTGCATTTATACATCCTTTTTCCAACGTTATTGGGGATGTACATATAGATGCAAATGTAATCGTTGCTCCGGGGACTTCGATTAGAGCGGATGAAGGCACACCCTTTCATATAGGTGAAAACACCAATTTACAAGATGGTGTCGTCATACATGGGCTGGAGCAAGGTCGAGTCATTGGCGATGACCAAAATGAATACTCGGTATGGATTGGCAGCGATGCATCCATTACCCATATGGCTCTGATTCATGGACCAGCTTATGTTGGGGATAGTTGCTTTATAGGCTTTCGCTCCACGGTGTTTAACGCTAGGGTGGGAGCAGGTTGCATCGTGATGATGCACGCTCTCATTCAAGATGTGGAAATTCCGGCGGGAAAATACGTACCTTCAGGAGCAATAATTACTAATCAACAACAAGCTGACCGTCTGCCAGATGTGCAGGCACAGGATAAGCAATTTGCTCATCATGTAATTGGGATTAATCAAGCGTTGCGATCTGGTTATATCTGTGCTGCGGATACTAAGTGTATTAAAACCATTCGGGATGAGTTAGCTAAATCTTATACAAGCAACGGTAATAAATTTGAGTTTGAAGAGTTAGAAAGGAGTAATGACGTGGCGAGCAGTAGCTTGGGTGCTGAAACAGTAGAGCAATTACGGTATCTGTTGGACCAAGGGTATAAGATTGGTACGGAACACGTAGACCAACGGCGGTTCCGCACTGGCTCTTGGCAAAGTTGCACACCAATAGAAGCGAGATCTGTTGGTGAGGCGATCGCATCTTTGGAAGGTTGTCTTCAGGAACACTCCGGCGAGTACGTTCGTCTATTTGGCATTGACAAAGGCAGACGGCGCGTCCTAGAAACCATCATCCAACGTCCAGATGGGGCAGTGCAAGCACCAGCAAACTTCAAAGCTCCTACCAACCAAACAAATAAAAGCTACAACGGGAATGGTAACGCTCATAGTTACAGTAATGGTAGTGGCAGTAGCAGTGGCAAACTCAGTGCTGAAACTATAGACCAAGTCAACCAACTCCTAGCGGGTGGTTACAAAATTGGCATGGAACACGTAGATGAGCGTCGCTTCCGCACAGGTTCTTGGCAAAGTTGCACACCAATAGAAGCAACTTCCATAAAACAAGTTGTTGCTGCCTTAGAAGATTGTATAGATAGTCACCAAGGTGAGTACGTGCGGTTGATTGGTATTGACAGCAAGGCAAAACGGCGGGTGTTAGAAAGCATTATCCAACGCCCCAACGGTTCTGTCAGTTCATCTAGCAGTTCATCTGGCAGTTCATCTGGCAGTTCTAAGCCCGTAGTAGCTAGTGCGCCTGCTACGACTTCCTTTGCAAAGGCATCAGCGACCAGTACCCGCCTAAGTTCCGAGGTAGTAGAACAGCTACAGCAACTCATAAATAATGGGTATAAAATTAGTGTAGAACACGTAGACCAACGACGGTTCCGTATAGGCTCCTGGGCGAGCGCTGGACAAATTCAGGCTAATTCTGCACAACAAGCAGCAGCAGCATTAGAAGGCTACCTTGCTGAATACCAAGGGGAATATGTGCGGCTGATTGGTATCGAACCCAAAGCTAAGCGCCGCGTACTTGAAACAATCATTCAACGTCCGTGAAGAAAAATAGAAGATAGAAGATAAAAGCATTTTTTCTTTTTTCTTCTTTCTTCACTCTTGTTTGTTCACTCTTTACATAATTCCGGCTTCCGAGGTTACATCCCATGTCTGTGCCGCCACTGCGCCCAAGTTATGACTTTGATTCTTACATAAGTGGCGAGGTGATAATTCATCCCAGTGCAGTACTTGCACCAGGTGTGATACTCCAAGCGGCTCCAAATAGCAAAATAATCATCGGTTCAGGGGTCTGTGTTGGTATGGGGTCAATTCTCCAAGTCCATGAAGGAACTTTAGAGGTAGAAGCAGGAGCAAACCTGGGAGCCGGTCTTTTGATGGTTGGTCAAGGCAAAATAGGGGCAAATGCTTGTATAGGGGCAGCGACAACAATTTTCAATTGTTCTGTTGAACCTGGACAAGTGGTTGCTGCTGGCTCGGTTTTCGGAGATCCGAGTCGGCGCATTTGTGAATCTCCTGCGCCAACCAGTGAGACAAAACAGCCTGAACTCTCCACAAATGACCTTGCTTCTAGTAATACAAAGTCGGAAAATGGGACAGGCAGACAAAAAGACTTGGGGACAGGGGGACAAACACAACAGCAGGAAGAATTAATTCCCAAGTCTTCCCCATCTCCCCCATCTTCCTCATCTCCCTCATCTTCCTTATCTCCCTCATCCCCACGCCAGTCGCCTCAACGGGGGGAACCCCCGCACGGCGCTGGCTCCCCAGCCCCCCCTCAGGACTCACAAATCAGTACTTACATTTACGGGCAAGAAAGCATACAAAAGCTGTTGGTTACATTGTTTCCCCATAAGCAATCCTTGAGTAAACCTACATCTGACGGTCAGTCTGAATAAGTTTTCATTGTTAAGTTGTTAACTTTAAAGAGCAACTAACAATTGAGTATCCTGGAGAATTTGAATGGAGGCTTACGATCAACGGTTTATAAGTGAACAGGCATCGCGCCGTCGAGATATTTTTAACGACAGTGCTTTGGGATTAGTGTCTACCTGTAGTTTTCCAGCAATGGTTGGTACAGCGGATATGATGCTCAAGACAGCTGGAGTTCACCTGATTGGATATGAAAAAATCGGCAGTGGTCACTGTACTGCTATTGTCAGAGGTGCGATCGCCGATGTGCGTCTGGCGGTAGAATCTGGTGTTCAAACTGCTGAACAATTTGGTCAGTTAGTTTCTAGCTTGGTGATTCCCCGACCTTATCCCAACTTGGAAGTTGTGCTGCCTATCAACAGTCGTCTGAGCGCACTTGCTGAAGGCAGCTACAACCGTCTGAGCGATCAGGCAATTGGTTTAGTAGAAACGCGGGGATTTCCGGCGTTGGTGGGAGCTGCTGATGCGATGCTGAAAGCTGCGGATGTCCAATTAGCAGCGTACGAAAAAATTGGTGCGGGTTTGTGTACAGCCATTATTCGTGGCTCCGTGGCAAATGTAGCGGTGGCAGTGGAAGCTGGTATGTACGAGGCAGAACGCATTGGGGAGTTAAACGCAGTGATGGTGATTCCAAGACCATTGGAAGAACTGGAGCATACCTTGCCAGTTGCAAGTTGCTGGATAGAAGAACGTCAACCGTTAAACTTGCCAGTCAATATCAAGGAGCAAGTCGCAGAAACAGAACTCGTGCAATTGCCCGATTTAACCAGGTTACCTCTAAAAATGAGTGAAGAATGATTGAGACAAAAAAAGTTAGGAGTTAAGAGGAGCCAGTTGCATGCGGAGGTTGCCGACCTTGAGCAAAGTGGCGTTGAGGAGTTAGGAGTGAATCCACTCATAACTCATAACTCATAACTCGTAACCTGAGTCGTCCACCATCAAGGTGTGTCACCTTGGCTGGAAGGTATCTTACGCTGTTGTTGCTTTTTTAAATCATAACTTTTCACATTTATAAGGAAAATACCATTTTTCTAATAGGATTAATAGATTTTTATCTATTATCTCTCACTTGTAACTTTTACATAAGCAAAGCTACATCAATTTCAAGTGTTCCGTGATACTAGACTATATCTATAGAATGCCTATTAGAGGAGAATAACCCTTGAATCAAGCGACGCTGCACCAGTTGAAGGTGTTCGAGGCGGCGGCACGTCACGGTAGCTTTACTCGCGCCGCAGAGGAACTCTTTCTTACCCAACCCACTGTTTCGATGCAAATTAAGCAACTGACGAAATCAGTCGGGTTGCCATTATTTGAGCAGGTAGGAAAGCGTCTCTATCTTACGGAAGCGGGACGGGAACTGTTTGCCACTTGTCGGCAGATTTTCGAGACAATTGCCCAATTTGAAATGAAAGTGGCAGATTTAAAAGGGTTAAAGCAAGGGCAATTACGCTTGGCAGTGATTACGACTGCTAAATATTTCATTCCACGTTTATTAGGTCGATTTTGCCAACTTTACCCAGGAATTGATATCGCCCTGCAAGTCACAAATCATGAAGGTATTTTGGAACGCATGAGCGGCAATATGGATGACTTGTATATCATGAGCCAAGTTCCCGAACATCTAGATGTCAATTGCCAGCCATTTTTAGAAAATCCCTTGGTCGTTTTGGCACCGCTTAATCATCCGCTCGCAAAGGAAAAAAATATCCCCATTCAACGTCTTGCTGATGAACCTTTCATTATGCGGGAACCAGGTTCAGGAACGCGGCGAGCAGTGCAGAAATTATTCGATGAGCATGAAGTCGTGGTGAAGGTTAAGCTAGAATTAGGGAGCAACGAGGCGATTAAGCAAGCAATTGCAGGTGGTTTAGGAATTTCAGTTTTATCTCGACATACGTTAATTACCGATGTTCAGGATGTAACCATTTTGGATGTCGAACACTTTCCGATTCCACGCAATTGGTACATGGTTTACCCATCTGGAAAACAGCTATCTATTGTTGCTCGTAGCTATTTTGACTATTTACTGGACGCAGCAAAGCAATTTGCTCATCAAACCGCAGGTTCTAGTTTTTTCCAAGTAGAGGACAATAGTTAAATAGGCATCATGAACTGCGTAGATCAGGACAGATGAAAATTTATTTTTTCTTCTGCGTTCTGCATCCTGAGTTGTGAGTTCTATTTTCAAGTCAGGTAGAACTATCATTTAGAAAATCTTTTATTAGAATCATTTTCACCAGCAGTAGACAATCTGCTTTTGGATTTGAATTATGAACGCTCTAGCCATTCTCCATCTTGAAGACAATGTCTTTGACGCGCATCGGATTGAGCGTGTGCTGGTTAAAGATGGCTGGGAGGTAGTAGCACAGGTCGTTAAGACGCACAGTGAGTACATCAGTGCTATTGAACGAGGCGGTTTTGATTTAATCCTTTCAGAAAATGGAGTTGAAGGGTTTTCTGGGCGTTCTGCCTTTGAGATTGCTCATCAAAAGTACCCCAAAGTTCCCTTCATCTTTGTTTCTGGGAATGTCAATGACAAGGAAGCCGCAGCATACTTAGCTATGGGTGCTTTAGACTACATTTATAAAAAGCAATTGTGGCGATTGCCACTCATGGCTCGATATGCCTTAGAACGTTCTTCATGTCAGCAGCTAGAGCGCTACAACCAGGCGATGGAACTGTTGGTGACTGTTGTTCAGGAACTCTCGCTTGCACGTAGTTTGGTTGAGATTACGGCTATAGTACGTCATGCTGCACGAGAACTGACGGGCGCTGATGGAGCAACCTTTGTTCTGCGTGAAGGCAATATGTGCTACTACGCTGAGGAAAACGCTATCCAGCCCTTGTGGAAAGGTCGCCGTTTTCCAATTCACATCTGTATGGGTGGTTGGTGTATGCTGAACCGACAGCAAGCCATCATTGAGGATGTGTACGGTGATGAGCGCATCCCAATTGAAGCATATGAACCAACTTTTATCAAAAGCTTGGTCATGGTGCCAATCCGGAAGGAAGCACCCATTGGCGCTATTGGCAATTACTGGGCTCAACGACACACTCCTACCCCAGAGGAGGTACACCTGATCCAAGCTCTTGCCGATAGTACATCCGTAGCGATGGAAAACGTTCAGGTGTACAGCGAACTAGAACAACGCGTGCGGCAGAGGACATCTCAGCTAGAAGCCGCGAACCAGGAATTGGAAGCCTTTTCGTATACCATTTCTCATGACTTGCAATCGCCCCTCAGGAGCATCATAGGCTTCAGCGAGCTTTTGCAGATGAAATACAACAACCAACTCGACGAGCAGGGAAAGCAATACTTGAACCGCGTGTCTACCTCCGCAAACGGTATGAACACGCAAATTGATGCCATGCTGTCTTTGCACAAGCTGACACAGGTAGAACTCAAGCGAGAAACAGTTCAGCTTAGCGGCATAGCTCAGGAAATTTTATCTCATCTCAAGGCTGTTGAAGCAAATCGTCAAGTGGAAACACACGTTGCACAAGAACTAACAGTGAATGGAGACCCAGTTCTCCTGCGCGTGATGCTGGAAAACTTGCTGTCCAACGCCTGGAAGTATTCTGCCAAAGTTGAACAAGCACGCATCGAGTTTGGCGTCAAAAAAGAAAAAAATGGTTTCTCAGTTTTCTACGTGCGGGATAATGGTGCTGGCTTCGACATCAACCGCGCCGATAAACTGTTCCGCCCCTTCCAGCGCCTACACTCCGACAATGAGTTTCCCGGTACAGGTGTAGGGTTGGCATCAGTACAACGCATTATCCATAAACATGGAGGACGCATTTGGGTCGAGGCGGCTGTCGGTCAAGGGGCGACGTTCTACTTTACCATTGAATAACCAGCAAAAGCATTCACAATGGGAGACTGGCAGTGACTAACCCGGAAGCACTACCTGTGCGAAAAACAGTAGAAACCGAAATTGTGGGTGTTACGGTGTATACTGACCAGGCCCTTGTGACACGACGGGGTGTTGTACCACTGACTGGACAGAAACGAGAATTAAGAATTACCCAAATCCCAGCCACCATAGAAACTGAGTCAGTCAGGGTTAGTGGTACAGGTGAGGTCGCAGTGCGGTTGCTGGGAGTGAGTACAGAACGGGTTTTCTCCACCGAACCCTCCGCCGAACGGCTGATCCATCTGACAAGGCAAATCCAGCAATTAGAAGCAGAATGGAACCTTCTGCAAGCGCAAATCGATGCTTTGGCTTTGCAGTCAAAGTTTATTGAAGGCTTGCGTGAAAAGACAGAAGAACCCTTCGCACAGAGTTTATCGCGCAAAAATCTTAGCTTGAGCGAAACTTTGGATTTTCTCAACTTTTTAGGAAGCCAGTACAGCGAGTACGCTATTTCCACAGCAGAGTACAAAGTCCAACAGCAGGAATTAGACAAGCAGCTACAAGCACTCCGTCAGCAGTTACAACAAATACAAACACCCCATCCTAAAGAAAGTTTTAGCTTGAGTGTGGCAATTGAGCCTGGAGGTGCTGGAAAGTTTGAGCTAGAAGTCTCTTACGTGGTTAGTTCTGCCAGTTGGACTCCGCTGTATGACTTGCGGCTAAGTACGAGTAGCAATTGCATCAATGTGGCATATCTTGCTGAAGTCAGCCAAAATACTGGTGAAGATTGGACAAATGTATCTCTTACCCTTTCTACCGCTAAACCAGGACTGGGAATTCTACCACCTAAATTGGAACCTTGGTATATTGACGTACTACGCCCGTTAGAGTTAATGCGTATGCGAAGATTATCGCCTCTACAAGCTGCTTCTGTGGCTATGCCTGCTCCTGCTAGTGGAGAAAATCAAACTACTATAGAAAGCGAACAACCAGAGGAAAATCTTGTTGTTGCTGAAACTCTTGTTGCAGAAGTTTCCAGAGAAGGCAGTGCAGCGACTTTTAAACTAAGTACTGGCGGAAACATTCCCAGTGATGGCGCACCTCATAAAACGATAATTTTTAATGACGATTTCCCTTGTAGCTTTGAGTATGTAGCAGTACCACGCTCCCTTAGCTTTGCTTATCTACAAGCAAATGTGAAAAATAGTGCGAATCGAGTGACTTTGTTACCAGGAAAAGCAAATATTTTCCGAGATAATACATTTGTTGGAATAACTCAATTAGAGAATATTGCACCAGGGCAAGAGTTCACGCTTAACTTAGGCATTGACGAGGGTTTGAAAGTTGAGCGTGATTTAATTGAGCGTCAGGTAGACAAAAAACTGATTGGCAACAATCGGAGAATTACTTATGGTTATCGGATAGTCGTTACTAACTTACAAAATCAAGAAGCAAATTCAAAACTCATTGAACAATTACCAATAAGTCGCAACGAACAAATTAAAGTCCGCCTCAGCCGTAGCAACCCGCAAATTCAACTTGGTGAAATGGGAATATTGGAATGGGCTTTCACTCTTTCACCGCAGGCAAAATGTGAAATATTTTATCAATTCATCGTTGAGCATCCACCTGAGTTAACGGTAGTAGGTTTGGATATATAGGGGGTAAGCATTCTGATTAAATTTCATCTAAACAAGAGCTATCGCACCGCTTGAGCAACAGGGGAAGGTTGGGTTGAAGTTACTCTACCCAGCAAAGCTGATTGCTACGGTAAATGGTTTGATGAATTACTATTTTCAGCAAGTAACAACTGCCAGTAGCTTTCACATTCTGTGTCAAAATACCAATCAACGAATGATTGGTGAGCGAAGTCCACTGACCTGGGTGAATCTAATGCTGAGAAAAAGATTGGTTGGGCGCTACCAAATTATTAGCCACTTGGGAGGAGGAGGGTTTGGTACTACCTTTGTGGCTGAAGATAGGCATTTACCCGGCAACCCCCGATGCGTCGTCAAGCAACTCAAGCTTAAAACTACCGCCGAGCCAACCGTTTTTCAGGCGGTGAGGCGTTTGTTCAATACAGAAGCTGAAGTTTTGTATCAGTTAGGAAACCATGATCAAATTCCTCGACTTTTTGCTCACTTTGAAGAAGATGAAGAGTTTTATTTAGTTCAGGAATTCATTGAAGGACGTGAACTACGCCAAGAACTACCACTCGGTCAACAGTTAAGCGAAACCGAGAGTATTCGTCTTGTACAGGAGATTCTGGAAATCTTAACGTTTGTTCATCAACAAAATGTCATTCATCGTGATATTAAACCTGCAAATTTAATTCGGCGTAAGCAAGATGGAAAACTGGTTATGATTGACTTTGGGGCTGTTAAACAAATCAGCACTCAGGTAATGAATTCTCAAGGACAAACTAGCTTAACTGTTGCCATCGGCTCACCTGGCTATATGCCAGCCGAACAGCAAGCAGGGAAGCCGCGCTTTTGTAGTGATATCTATGCAGTGGGAATGATAGGTATCCAAGCCCTCACGGGGTTACATCCTACGCAGTTACCAGAAGATTCAAACAGTGAAATCATTTGGCGCGATCGCTTAAAAGTTAGCCCTGAGTTAGGCGATATTTTAGATAAGATGGTGCGCTATGACTTCCGTCAGCGTTACCAATCAACGGCTGAAGTGCTCAAAAGCCTTAACTCTCTTGGGTCAAGACCCTTTACAGCAAATAGCCAAAGCTTTATCAAAAGTCGGATAGCGGTCGTCGAAGGTGATATTACAAAACAACAGGTGGATGCAATTATCAACCCTACCGATGTATGGTTTTCGGGGGGTGGTGCTGTAGATCGTACCATTCAGCGTGCGGCTGGTCCTAAGCTTAAAGAAGAATGTCACCAGTTAAGAAGCGGCTGGACCACGGGTGAAGCCAAAATTACTAATGGCTATAACCTCCCAGCACGGTGGGTCATTCATACAGTTGGTCCCTCTTGGAACGGGGGCTATGATCAAGAGGATCAGAAGTTGGCTCAATGCTATCGAAACTGCTTAGCCTTGGCAGAACAATACTCTATACGAACAATTGCTTTTCCAGCAATAAGCACAGGAGGCAATGGTTTCCGAATTGAGCTAGCAACTAGAATTGCTGTCACTGAAGTTAAATCTTTTCTTGAAAGACATACCTCACCTGAAAAGGTAATTTTCGTTTGCTTTGGGAAAGGGGCTTACGATTGCTACTTGAATACTATCAAGGAAATTATTGAATAGTGATCAGCGATACCTTACGACAAGCCGCTACCTGTGAGAAGCAGCGTTCTGAACTGTTTACCACCTAACCACTTCATAATGTAATTGAGTGGTATCGAAAACACAAGTAGTAATTAGTTCGTAGTCGCGCCTAAGCGCAACTACAAACAAGCTTGCTTGTGGGACAACACCTATTTAAATATCTGCAACGCCACTGAAATCATCGATAGGAAAGTAAAAAACCCGATCGCATCCAAGGTAGTCGTCAACAAGGGACCACTAATTAAGGCTGGATCGAGGTTTAACCGCTTCAAACTCATTGGTAGCACTGTTCCCAACGAAGCAGCTATGAATACGTTCACAATCATCACTGTGGCTGCAACTATAGATACCCATCTTTCTGGGCCAGGCGACCAAATCAGTGAAAGTGTTCCGAGAGCAGTACCTAAGGCTATAGCGGTGCCTAATCCAGCTAACATTTCCTTGCGAAGAATTTTCATGGTGTCCAGCGGTGTCACTTCTCCGACACCCAGACCTCGTACTGTCACTGATAAGGCTTGAATAGCAACATTACCACTGGTGTTAGATAAAATTGGCATAATGACTGCCAAAACAGGTACGTGAGAAATAACACTTTGGAAAGGGGCGATCGCACTAGCTGCACCAATATACAACCCAATGTTTCCTAATAACCAAGGCAAGCGCTTGCGAATGGTGACTTGAGGAGGAGACAAAGCTGCTTCATCTCCACTCACACCCGCCAGCTTTTGAATATCTTCTGTGGCTTCCTCTTGCAAGATATCGACCACGTCATCAATCGTGATAATACCAACCAATCGGTCTTCCCGGTCAACCACAGGTACAGCGATTAAGTCATATCGTTGCATGATTCGGGCAACTTCTTCCTGTGGCATTTCCGTTTTCACCTTGATCACGCGATCGCTGGCAATATCTCTGATCAAAACATCGGGAAAAGTAAACAGCAGTTGTCGCAGCGAGACAACACTTACCAGCTTGCGGTTATCATCTGTCACGTAGGCGTAGTAAATCGTCTCCTTATCTTCGTCTTGGCAGCGGATTTTACTCAAAGCCTCTCCGACAGTCAATCCTTGCCGCAAGCGCACATATTCTGTTGTCATCACGCGTCCTGCGGTGCCTTCAGAATAGCCGAGAATTGTTGCTGTTGCTTGCCGTTGTTCTGGACTCAATTCTTGTAACAGGCGTTTGACAACCCCGGCTGGCAACTCGTCAAACAATTCTGCGCGTTCATCCGGACTCATCGCCTCGACAATTTGCGCAACCTGAACATCATGCAGGGAATTTATGATTTCTTCCTGCACTTCTGGAGGCAGATATTCAAAAACATCAATTGCCTGATGTTTGTTGAGTAAACGGAATGCGATCGCCCGTTGTTGCTTGGGCAATTGTGTTATGTACTCCCCCGCATCCACGGGTTGCAAACAATTCAAATCCAACTTCAGCTGGTTTAAGTCGGCAATATCAACAACTGAATTGCGAACATCCTGCATGAGCATCATAAAACCTCCTATGGTCTCCCCCGCGCTGGGAGACAAGCTCACAGCTCAGAGGAGGTTGGTACTGTCGTCTTGTGGACTTTGGTCCATAAAATCTCAAAAATTCAACATCGATTACCAATCAATGGCATCGCTAAGTCATAATACTAACCCAGGACAGTGTAATCCGGTAGATACTGAAAATTCAGTGTCAGGAATTTAATCCGCTTGCACCCTGCTGAATTTCCTATCGCCCTGATGCCTGTTGATTTGAGTAGATTCTACTATTGTTGCTATCTGTGTCAACCGTACAAATTAATTTCCAAAGAAACTTCATATAGTTAAAATCTTTACTTCACGATCAACAACCTTTATTTACATACTAAAGATAGAGGTTGTGTCATCATATTGAACTAGTATCAGAGTCCAGGTATTTGCTAGACAAACGTTGCTGTAAGCAGTTGTCAAGCGCGGTTGAAGCAATTTCATCCTGCTCTACAATAACAGCCATCAGATTTTCTACATCAGTGGTGAATCCTAAGTTGTAAATCCATCCACACGGGTGAACCGGAGGGTAGAGCAAGGAAAAAAAGCTTTTTTTCTCCCTAAATAAATTGTCTCTATAAAATCTTTTTCTCAGTACTCAATACTTCGTCCGGAGAATAAAAAATAAAAAATACTATCATCACACCCTACCACGCGCAAAGACCGCCGACCGGGAGCGACAGCACTAGCTATTCAGAACTATTTTGGTCATGATTTGATAATCAGTGGTGGAAACATATCAGCGATCGCGATGATTAAGGCAGAAAAATGCAAAGGTGAAATACTTGCATTTTCTGAAAGAATGGCTTCACTTTGATATCTCTCCTGAATGGGTTCTCGAAACAGATGGAGTTTGCGATTCTTAACATCTATAGCGCTTCTGGTTTGGATAAAGTAATTATTCTGTGTCCCATGAGTGTCCATCTGTGGTTCTTATTTCTTGATGTATTGCACTCAATTAAGAACCGCTATAGTACCCAATAATCTAAAATTCTTGATTGAGCATAGACCTTAGCTTTCGTCTCGCAATCGTATTTCAAGCTACTGTCTGCTACTCAATCATAAAATGGACTTTTAATGCAATGAATTCAACTCGTTCCTCTGGGTTAAAAATTCCCGTTTTTGCCATTCTGTGGTACTCCTTCACTGTTCAAAGACGAAGAGTGAAAGGTACTTCTTTTCTCTGCATAGTTTCTCCACCTAACGCATACATGAAATGGTGTTCAATCTATCTTACGAGCGTTGCTTCGCAGCAATATAGATAACCCCCCATAACCAAAGGTTGTGAGAGGATAATGCGAGGAGGAATATTAAATTTTAGTTATTAAATGACGCACTTTGAACTATAGACTAATGGTTAACTTGTTTATGCAACCCGCTTAAGTGAGCCATCGGCGTAGAACTCTAGTGGTACCAGTTCAATCTTGCCATTAACTTTTACTTGGGAGTAAACAACTTTTACTAGTGGAGAATTATTTTGGTTATAACGCACAGACATAATGTACCTCTTATCTTAGTCAAAATAATTTTGTTTGTGTTAATTTGTTCTCTTGGCTATGATTTACCTAAAGGGTTCTTTTTTTTTCTCAGGTTTAGCATATTTTATTTTGATTTATAATTAGTAAAAATAATTCAAAAATCAAGATAAAATCGACTACCTAGTGATAACTATTTGAAAGAATTTAAAATTTAGAGTATATTTCTCTAAAACCTGAAAAACTAGCTTGTATGTTAACAGGAGACAACAAATTCATTTCTTACTTAAACCTGCAATATCATTGCCTATTGCAGAGGTAGTCTTGGTACTAACATAATTTACTTCACAGTCTCAGGGTTGTATTCCGGAAACAGCGTACAAAATCAACTATGAAAACAGCGACTCAACTGCAAGCTCGTCTTGAATGTTATTATCAGCAAATCAAGACAATCATCCTTGCCCGTCAGAACCCGATTACAGGTTTGCTGCCTGCGAGTACAGCAATAACGGCACACGGTGATTATACCGATGCTTGGGTACGTGATAACGTTTACAGCATTCTGGCGGTTTGGGGGTTGGCACTTGCTTACCGCAAGGTTGATGAAGACAAGGGACGCGCCTACGAACTAGAACACAGCGTCGTCAAGCTGATGCGGGGTTTGTTGTTTGCCATGATGCGTCAGAGTTCTAAAGTAGAGCAGTTCAAGCATACCCAATCCCCTTTGGATGCTTTACACGCGAAGTACAACACAACTACGGGCGATATCGTTGTTGGCGATGATGAATGGGGACATTTGCAACTTGATGCTACGTCGATATTTTTACTGATATTGGCGCAGATGACTGCTTCAGGATTGCAAATCATTTACACGTTTGACGAAGTGAATTTCGTCCAAAATTTGGTTTACTACATTGGAAGAGCATACCGGACTCCAGATTACGGTATTTGGGAACGAGGCAATAAAATTAATCATGGCAACGCAGAATTGAACGCCAGTTCTGTCGGTATGGCAAAAGCCGCATTGGAAGCGATCAATGGCTTGGATTTATTTGGCGTGTATGGTTGTCAAGCATCGGTGATTCACGCACTGCCAGATGAAATCGCTCGTGCCAGGATTACGCTAGAATCCCTATTGCCGAGAGAATCGCCATCAAAAGAAATCGATGCGGCGCTGTTGAGTGTGATTAGTTTTCCGGCGTTTGCCGTAGAAGATGTGCAACTGCGCGATCGCACCCGCAACGATATCATCAACAAACTTGAAGGAAAATACGGTTGCAAGCGCTTCCTACGCGACGGACACCAAACAGTTTTGGAAGACACAAACCGCTTGCACTACGAACCGTTGGAACTCAAACAATTTGAGCATATTGAGTGTGAATGGCCTTTATTTTTTACCTATTTATTTCTAGATGGTTTGTTTCGCGGCGAACAAGAACACGTGAAACATTACCAAGAGCGTTTAGAGTCTTTATTGGTTGAACATGATGGCTTGCATCTGCTACCAGAACTTTATTATGTCCCAGAAGAGTTTGTAGAGGCGGAGAAGTTAGCGCCCCAAAGCCAGCCACGTTTACCTAACGAAAATATTCCGTTAGTGTGGGCACAGAGTTTGTATTTTCTTGGTCAAATGTTGAGTGAAGGGTTGATAGCGGTTGGAGATATCGATCCTTTGGGAAGGCATTTGTACATGGGAAAACACCGCGAACCTTTGGTACAAATCGCCTTACTAGCAGAAGATGAGGATTTACAGGGAAAACTCGCAGTTCACGGCATTGAAACGCAAACGCCCAAGCAAGTAGAACCAATTCAGGTTCGACAAGCAGACGACCTTTCAGCCATTTATACTCAGATTGGACGCAACGATAAACTTAGTTTAACTGGACGTCCGGTGCGGCGTCTGCGGAGTTTGACAACATCTAAGATTTTTCGCCTCCGTGGCGAGACAGTTGTCTTTCTGCCCTCGTTTTTGGATGCTCAAGTTTTCTACTTAACTCTTGATTACCATTTTTTGGTGTATGAAATTAAAAGTGAACTTGCTTACATTCAAAAATATTGGATTGATTTGGGGCGTCCTATCCTAACTTTAATGTTAACTCACACCATGTTAGAAACCGGTAGTGAGGCATTACTTGCCCTGATACAAGAACTGAAAGATGGTGTTTGTAACGGTGTCCGGGTGAAATTGGGGCGGCTTAATCAGTTGATGTTGACAGCTGGGACTCAACGGATTGATTTTCTTCAAGAAGATTTTGAATTTTCTCAGTCTTCCGTCAAAGATGCTGCACTTCGCTGCTCTTATCTGATTTACAATCCAGACAAAAACTGGACTCTAAAGCATACTCAAGAATTTCAGATGGAGTGTGAAACCAACTTAAAATTCTTGCTTTCTTCTTTGCGCTCATCAGAAAATCTTTACGAGCAAATTGAGTTGTTGCAGACTTTGATTCGTTTGGAAGGGCTGGAGTTTGATACAGGGTTTGGCGGACCGGGGCGTCCCGTGACAGTGGCAGATTTGCTCGATGAAGTTTACACCAAAGCAGGTGCCTCGGGCATTTGGGCAGTTGTGCGTCGTGCTGCGGGGTTGCGGCAAATGAGCGATATCGGCTTATCGGACGTAGTGACGAGTATTGTGGTGCGCGGCAAGCAAATTGCCGTAGGTAAAGCTTATAGTGAAGCTTCGCTCATAACTTTGCCACTCTCGCACAGCGAAATTGTTGAGAAAATCAATCACTTTTGTCGGGAGGATATCAGCGATCGCGTTCTGACTCAAGAAATTCTGATTAATCTTAGTAACTTAATCAAGTCAGAACCGGAACTGTTTAAAGGACTCCTGACACTCAGAGTCGGCTATTTCATCCTTTTGATTACCAGCGAACTGGCACGGGAGCTTAATGTCACCCAAGATGAGGCATACGAACACCTGATGCAACTCTCACCTTTTGACGTGAGAACACGGGTACGTCAGGTATTATTTGAATACGGTAGCATGAGTCAGCTATTACGCCAGCAAGAATCTCTGCACGTCAAACAAAAAGAAAGTGACATTGATTGGGTGGTGCAACCAGGACTGATTGAGGAAATAGAAGTAGCCCCTGGTGGTTGGCGGCGCTTCCGCCAAGCCGAAGGAGCAACGGGACGCGTGCCAAAAGAGTTTTTCCAGAATGTTTGGCTGTTGATGGAACACTGCAAAGGCTTGGTGATTGGTGATAAATTAGAGCGCCGCAATCGATTGGATAGTCAGTTAGTTCTGGCGGAGATGACACCAGGGGAAAAGAATTTTGCCCTACAGGTAGAGCATCTGTTGAATAAAATTGAGGCTCCAGAGTACCGACAAGTTAATATTGAGACGTTGATGGAATTGGCAGCAATTGTATCCAACAACCTCAACTTGCACATCGAAGAATATATCGTGTTAGATGTGTTAATTGGTCACGCTGTACGATTGGCATGGTTGGAAGGTAATCCTGGAAGAAGGGAGCGGTACGATGAAGATAAAGCGAGTGCATGGCGATCGTTTTACAACACCTCTCCTAGAGAGTGCGCCACCTATGTTGTGAAGGCGTTCAGGTTCTTGACCGAATTTGGGCAAGATATAGCAGCTTAATTGGCGTTACAAAATGATGTCAGGATTCTAGTGTGAACTACCCCACCGCTCCCGGCGGATGGGGCTTCTGTACTCATAGGCGAATGCCTCAAATGAGACTTTCGCCCCATTTTTGGTCTTACTTCCCCTCCTACAGCAGAGACGGCTGAACCTTCCGCCTTTAGCCATCTGATTCCTTCTGCTCTAATATTGATAGCTGCATTCCCATCGCGGTCATGATGAGTACCACAGTGAGGACAAGCCCATTCCCTCACATCTAAAGACATCTCACCTACCTGATAGAAACAATTAGAGCAGAGTTTGGAACTGGGGAACCATCTATCAATCTCAACCAATTTTGCACCTTTACGTTCTAGCTTGTAGGCTAAGAAGTTGGTGAATGTTCCCCATCCAACATCAGATATTGCTTTTGCCAATTTATGATTACGAACCATGCCTAGAAGATGAAGGTTCTCTACTATGACAGCTTGGCTATCGCTGACCAACTTATAACTAAGTTTATGCAGAAAATCTTGCCGCGAATTGCTAACTCGTTCGTAGACTTTAGCAACAACTTTTCTATATTTGTAACGAGAATTACTCCCTTTTTGCTTGCGTGCTAACTTTTGTTGTTTGCGTTTTAGATTCTTCTCATGTTTGGCAAGATGTTTAGGGTTGTCGTACTTAGACACTTTTTCACCGTCTGTAACAACGGCAAAGTGTTTCAACCCTAAATCAACACCATAAATTTTACCTTCTGAAGTACTAGGATTCTCCCCTTCTATTTCAGTCAGGATAGATGCGAAGTATTTACCAGAAGGAGTTTTGCTAATAGTAACAGTCTTGATCTTCCCGTCAATTGGTCTATGGATTTTGGCTCTGACTACTCCAATGTCGCCTGGAAGTTTGACATTGCCATCTACAATTTTGACGTTTTGAGGATACTGGACAGACTGCTTACCATGTTTAGATTTGAATTTAGGAAACCCCGCACGTTTTTCAAAAAAGTTTTTGTACGCTGTGGTTAAATTCAGTGTTGTCGCCTGTAAAACTTGGCTATAACACTCAGCTAACCACGCTGTATCTTCAGCTTTTTTGAGCGCTGGAAGAAGTGCATTAAGTGCTGAACGTCCAAGTCCTTTACCCGTTTCTTTGTAAGTCTCAATTGACTTATTCAACGCATAATTCCACCACCAACGGGCAGAGCCAAACGTTTGAGCTAACAGTATTTGTTGCTCTAGGTCTGGGTATAAACGAACTTGTACGGTTTTATGTAGCACTTCACTTTCACCTCCTTGGTTCTTGTATTCTATCACGATATAGACTTAGTGATAAAACCAATCCGGAAATATTTGGGGATTGTTCGGGCATCCATGAAGGATACACCTCTCAATCTCCCTGGCAACCTCGCCCACCGTGTAGACGGATGGGGAATTCCGCAGAATTAGTTAAATCTCGCGCAAAGAGGCAAAGACGCAAAGCTTTTCTAAGCGTCTTTGCCTGAAACTATCATCTGTTTTATAGATTTTCGAGGGCGATCGCCTCTACTCACCTTCCCCATCTGCCAAAGCAGCAAAATGCCGCACTGCTCGCACTAAATCATCCGGTGTGCCAATATCTAGGTAAGTACCATCACTAAATGCTTCTGCTTCTACGTGAAAACCCTTATGAATCGCAGCTTGTATGATATCGCCAATGGGTATTTCTGGTAGCTGTGATAAATTGCTCTTCGCCTTGAGAGTTATCAGATACTCGTGCAAAAACTGCGTAAAAGCAGGTGTCCAAACCGCAATACCCCACATATAACGCAAATCTGACTGGGGAGGTTTTTCGATTATCAAACGGACTTTACCTTTATCGTCAAAGTCAACCATACCCGCTTTCTGAGGTTTATCGGTAGGGAATAATCCCAAGACGACATCGGCGTTACTAACCTCAAGGCGTGAGAGTATCCGCACATAGGCATCTTCAGGCTGAAACAAAATATCAGGAAAACCCAAGGCTATGACAGCATCTTGGACAAAAGGATAAGCCTGATCCAACGTAAAAGGTACACCATAACCCAAACCCATAATGAGATAGCCCAAGTTGATCGAAAGCATTGTGCCGTCGCCAAAATATGCCGGAATATCCCACTTCCCAGGGCGCAGTATAAAGTATGTCTTCTCAATCCCTGCCAGTTGCATTTTTTCTAACAGATATTGAGAAACAACCTTCGGTCGCCAGTTAGATTTAACACCAAAGTCTTGAAAACCAACCGGATATAACTCTTTGCTAAGTGGTAAAGGAGAAATCCGGGTTGCCTGTCCACCAGCAGGTAGCAATCCGATGATTTGACGCTTGGTCATAGGTAATTAAAGATTAATAGTTAAAAATTATTTGCCCCTATTGGGTAAATATTTTAACTGCGTAGGTATCACACAATAACCAATGATCGGTAAATTAAATAACTATAAACTAATGGCTGACGACAAATGACCAAAAAAATATCCCCCTTCTTCAGAAGCGCAGTTGTGAGTAGACGGCAAAAGGAGGGGGGTTATTAAGTTTTATTTCGTTACAGAAATTACTTAACAGAGACAGCATCAACATCGATAGTGCTGGCGGTGGAAGTGGAATCCTCGGGAGTATTGGGGGCTTTGGCGGCTTTAGCATCCGCATTACCCTTACGCTCTTTAAAGCCTTCAATCATCAGCCCAGACACCTCAGTAACTAACAATGTCAACAGAAAGACATCATCAAGTTCTCCTACAATCGGGAAGACGTCTGGAAGAAAATCAATCGGGCTGACAAAATAAAGCAGTGTTCCTAAAATAACCCACCAGCGGTACTTAGGGTTACGGAGTAAGTTGCGGTACCAATTATAAAGGGATTGAATTGAAAATTTCATAGACTTTTACCTCCAGTTACCTTTAATTTTGGCAAATTATGCCCTACACTTCCTGTGGGAATAACCGCCCTACTTTGTCTGGAAGATGCTACTCCCTTTTTTATCGCTAAATCCCAACCCTTGAATGTGAAACGATTATGAAAGTTGTGCTTTAATTTCTAAAATTAAAGTGCTTTCGGACAATGACACCACAAATAGATGGAGGAAACCTACAACAGTGGATATCGTAGATTTGTTTAAAAAGGGCGGACCAGCGATGTGGCCATTGCTTGTCCTGTCGATTTTATCTTTAAGTGTCATTTTTGAGCGTTTGTGGTTCTGGTTGCGAATTTTAAGCCAGGAAAAGGAAATCGTTAATCGCGTTTTGGATGCCGCCCGTGTAGATTGGGCGTCAGCTAGTGACATTGCTAGACAGGCTACCCGTCAGCCTATAGGACGGTTTCTCTATGCGCCCCTAAGCCTGCCAAAAACCGATCCAGAAACCTTCCGACTGGCACTCGAAGCAACAGCAGAAGATGAATTGGCTGGAATGCGACGGGGTGAAAAACTTTTGGAAACTGTCATTGCCCTTGCGCCCTTGTTAGGATTGTTGGGTACGGTTTTAGGGTTGATCCAGTCTCTACGCTCTATTCGCATTGGTGATTTAGGAACCGAATCCACCGCTGGGGTCACTACTGGTATTGGGGAATCCCTGATTAGTACGGCAGCAGGACTGATTGTTGCCATCACCACTTTGGCATTCTACCGCCTATTTCAAGGTATTGTGGTTAACCAAGTCAAAATTTTCCGCCGGGCAGGCAATGACATGGAGTTGCTGTATCGGCAGTCTCCGCCTGACTATACCAACACTACACCTGGGAGTAGGGTAATACCTTCGACAATCATACGAGAATCTCCTCGGGATAATTTGAATTCGCCTCGGAAAAAAGGCAGAAGACCCAAGCTTTCTGAAACACCTGAACTCCCGCCCGACTCTGATTTGTCAGAACCGAAAGATAGTTAATAAAAAAATCCCACTCCTCAGGTATGAGAGTAAGACAATGAAAGTGAACCTACATACTCCAGTAGAAGACGTCCAAATTCAAATCATTCCATTAATAGATGTCGTTTTTTGTATACTGACATTTTTTCTTTTGGCGGCTTTGCAATTTACTCGCCAAGAAGAGATTAGTATTAATTTACCTAAATCCAGTACTGGTACGCCATCTACTACAAGTGCTAAACCCAATAATATCGGTTCCAACCCACAAGTCCAACGGCAAATATTAACTTTGACTATTGATGCTATTGGTCAAACTTACGTAGACAATGACTTAGTAAAACGAGCACAGATCAAAGAGAGTTTCCAGAAATACCTCCAACAAACTCCCAACGCGATTTTGGCTCTAAAAATCAGTCAGACAGCAACCTACAATGATGTCATATCAATTATAGATTTGTGGCGACAAGTGGGAGGCGATCGCATATCTTTTGTCACTACACCATCTTACTCTAATTCACCCATTTCTCCTGTGCCAACTAATCCTGCTGTGCCAGGAACACCACTTCTACCTAACAGCGCACCCATTGCTCCCATTAATCCACAAACCAACCCTAACTTCAATCTTCCTTCAACGCCCAATCTACCTCAGACTAACCAAGGTGTGACCCCACTTAATCCAGGTACTTCTCCCGTATTGCCTAAAGTACCCGCAGCGCCTTCTGGAAAAACTAATCCGACTCCCAACAGGTGATCGGGAGATGAGGTGAGGGAGATGAAAAAGTATTTTCTCCCCTGCTTTCCCTGTTTTCCCTGCTTTTGTTTATCTTCTTGCCCTCTTATTGCCCAAACCTAAAGACATACAAAATAAATCTCGGTCAGAGGAACAAATTCTGTTACTTTACAAGTAATTGGTTTAGCTTCATTTTTTGTTTTCCTATAGACCGAGTCCTTTCTCACCAATAGTCATTCACATTTCAAGGGGTTGTGGGAATGAATCTTGGGACGCTTTTACTTGTTTGGCTGGTAACAGCTTGTTAGCTTGTATATTATTAGCGAATTAGAATTAGGAGTTGAAATTGACACTCCAGAAAAAGTTTTTATTTCCGCTGTAATTTTAGGAATTGTGACAGCAATATTCAGACCAATTTTACGTCTCGTATTTGCTGTTCCTAATATCCTCACGTTTGACCTTTTTTGAATTCAAAGTTCAAAGTGTGTCCTGAGTCCTTACGGACACGCTGCGTGCCGCAGGCATACGCGCAGCGTGTCCGTTCGGCGAAGCCGTGCCGCAGGATCAGGACTCAGCGAGTGACTTGCTTTCCGGCTTTTTTACTTTTCTTATTTCCGCTGTTTGTTTTGGACTTGCAGCTTGATTAGTAGAGGGTTTTCGATTGCCTTTTGGGATTTGGAGCGCTATCTTAAGTGCATTTGGGCTCTCTGTGCTCAGTAGCCTTATATATAAATTATTGGCTCTTTAAAAAGAATTGAGAACTCAAAATTCAGAACAATTTTCTACCTAATAGTAGAGAAAGCAGTTTCAAATTCTTGACAAATAAATTTAGAGTTGTTCAAAGGAAGAATCCACATTCTGTGTTCTGAATTCTGAGTTTTGTTTGACTATTCGTTAGTCGTTGGCGGAGTTACTGCGGTACTCGATTGCTGAGTACGTTGTTCCCGTCTTTTTCGCTCTGCTAAAAGCATATCTGACATAACTATCAAGGCTTGTGACATTTTATCTATGTTAGAGCGGTATATCTCTAAATCTTTATTGAGTTTGTCGTCAGATATATGCAAGCCATTACCAATTGTTTTCAGTGCCTCAGTGCGTTTCTTTTCGTCTTTAACGAGTTCTGGATCTGACTGTTCTAGTAAAGTGAACAAACCAATCGCAAACAAGCGATTGTATTTAAATTTAGGATTGTTTGCTATTGCTTGCAGTGAACTTTGAAAGTCAGCATCTCGAGATGAGGGAGTTTCCTGGCTTAACCACGCAATGAGTTCTGAAGCGTTTAAGCTTGTTGCTAATGCTTGCAAACGTTGAGCATCCTGTTTGTATAGCTCTTCGTCTTGTTGTACAGCCTGAAGCAGGGCATGAAAAATGGACTCTTTATCCCGTTCTGGCAGGTAGCCTTCCATAAAGCGGTCAAAGGTCGTGACGACGCCCAAGGCATAAATAGGATCGTAGCTAAAATCAACATTCACTGACAGCAGGTGCATTTCCACCATTAGCTCTTCCACCACCCGACGATAAATGGTGTTTATCGGACGGGTGTGAAGGTTGTAGAAAGTTCGCTTAGTATCAGATACGGTACGGACGTTATTCACAAAGCAATTTTCAAGGGCGACGTATTATTATTCTCTCGCTTTAATGCCACTTTGCCAAGTTTTGTTTTCTACTTGAGTCCAGCTCATTCCAAATTGGGGATCATAAATGTTTTCCCCCCATAATAAGCTATTATTGGCGGTTTATTCTGACAAGTTGCTCTTCTATGCAGTCATTCTAGAAGACAGAGTGCAGGGTGCAGGTTGTAGCAACAATTTACAACGCTCGATAACTCATCTCAAAACAAATCTGTTTGAATGGAATCTTGGACATCCCACCTATGACTTTTTCACCGCAACTACTCGCCCTAGCTCATTCTCTTGCTGGTGAATTTGATAATCGAGAACAAGCTATTGCACAGCCTGCTTGGTATGTTCACCTGCGTTTGTGGCAAAGACCAGTTCCTCTATTTCAAGAAGACAGCCTGACACTATTTGCCGAACAAGCCAATATTGTCAATTTAGATCGACCTTACCGTCAGCGCATTATGCGGCTTCTACAAGGAAATGATCCTGATGCACCCCTAAAAGTGCAGTACTATATGCCCAAAAATCCAAGTACCCTTGTCGGTGCTGGTCGCAACACAGCTTTACTCAACACGCTGACACCCGACAACTTAGAATTACTACCAGGCTGTGTGCTCAACGTTACCCAGCAATTATTAGCCGTCAATCACTATAAGTTCGAGGCTACCCCACCTCCAGACACTCGTTGCTGCTTTAGTGTTGATGGCAACATCGTACAAGTTTGCTTGGGCTTTGAGGTGACTCAAGATAAATTTTTCAGCTACGACAAAGGAATTGACTCTACGACTGGAAAAGCCACTTGGGGAGCGGTTTTGGGACCTTACTGCTATACAAAGCGAGAACAGTACTCTCTTTAGCTGGCGATACTACGAGATCCACCTTCTAAAGCCTCCTTCTCGGTTTCAAAGATTTCAAAAACTGTATCCATCATCGTGATTTCAAACACCAGTTTGGCTTCTGGATGCAGATTACAAATCCGAAAACTGCCCTTAACTTTATCAGCATCGCGCATTCCAGCTACCAAAGAGGTCAGACCAGAACTATCGATGAAATTCACCTGACCGAGATTCACTATCACATGACGACTGAGTTTGGAGATACTCTCCTGCAATTTCAAGCGAAATTGCCAAACAGTGCTAATATCCAGGCGACCAGCTGGTGTTAAAACGATGACGCTATTGCCGTCTTGCGTTGTGTAAGTTTTTTGATCTATATATATCACTGAACTCCCCCTAACACTCCTTTAAAAAGAGACTGTGGCTTAATATTGCTTGAAGCTGGCAAAAGCTACAACCTCTGTTTTTCCATTCATCTCCACTTTTTTCTACTGGAATAGCGACTAGACTTTGTGAGTGATCTGACCTGCTAGAACATTGTGTGATGCTGTAGCCTGAGATGAAAAAGCTACAGCACCGACTGTCATCTTTACTGCTAAGTGCTTCTATTTAGTAGTTTAGCTTACTAAAGAAGTGGTGGGTGCTGAATACTGAGTGCTAGTTTTTTGGTATTTAGCTTCTCATACCAATCTGGATTGTGAGATGGTTTATACTCTAATGCGGTTCACTTAAGGCTAGATCTTCCCTAGCCCCTTTACAAATGGGGTTGGGGGGATCTTTAATGCTTAACATCACTCACTGAAAAGTACTGATTTATACTCAATCATGAGTTTTCATGATTGAGTATTACTGAGTATCCAGTTTACCCAGTCTTGAGGCTTGAGGAAGGTTTCATACAACTGAGCCTCGGGGGAATTTGGTTCAGGCTGATAACCGTATTCCCAGCGTACTAAGGGTGGTAGGGACATGAGAATTGATTCGGTGCGTCCGTTGGTTTGCAGTCCAAAAATGGTGCCTCGGTCATACACTAAGTTGAATTCTACATACCTTCCCCGGCGATACAGTTGAAAATTCCGTTGGCGATCGCCATATTCCATTTTGTGCCGCCTTTCGACAATCGGGATGTAGCTTGGTAAAAAGGCATTGCCGCAGTCTTGTGAAAAAGCAAACAACTGTTCCCAAGTGCGTGGTTCTGGTGCCCCAACTTGGTTGCTGTAAATAGCTGCCGCACCATCTTGATGAGGACCGCGATACAATCCACCCAGACCATCTTGGTAATCAAAAAACAGTCCGCCAACACCCCGCGTTTCTCCCCGATGCTTTAAGTAGAAATACTCATCACACCAACGTTTAAACACTGGGTAATACTCTGGGTTGTGAGCATCACACGCTTGCTTCAGTGTTTTATGGAAATGAACGGCATCTTCGGCAAAGGGGTAATAAGGGGTCAAATCCGCACCGCCACCGAACCACCACACGGGTCCTGCCTCAAAGTAGCGATAATTAAGGTGAACGGTCGGCACATAAGGGCTGCGTGGATGCAACACCATTGAAGTGCCTGTGGCATAAAAATCGTGCCCTGCTGCCTCTGGGCGTTGCGCTAGTATCGAAGGCGGTAGATGGGAACCCCAAACTTCCGAAAAACCTACCCCAGCTTGCTCAAATATTGCACCCTCACGCAGAACGCGCGATCGCCCGCCACCTCCTTCTGGGCGTTCCCAGGCATCTTCTTGAAATTGCCCCACACCATCCAGTTCTGCCAAGGTTTGAGTGATTTGGTCTTGCAACTGTTTCATAAACTGACTGACTCTAGCTTTCGCGTCAGCTGGCAGGGTTTGAGTAGATTCTGCTGGCAAAGTTGGGGTTTGGAAGTTGGTCACCATAGACTCAAGAACCTAAATTACAATTTTTGGTGAAAGCCGCAAATTTTAAGTTGAAAATTCACGGGCAACAGACGCTATAAAGCAGGCTAAAATTGCCCAAAGAGCTCTTCTGTCTATAGTCAAGCATTTATATGACTGATGGGCTTGGCTACAGATAGTTATTTTCCCTCAAATGCGTGTATGCTTGTGTGTTTATTGTTTTTTTTCAAGTTGTTTATCTTTATGTAAAGTTCTAGGATTGATACTAAACTCCCAAAAGATCAGTCTACAAGCACTTTTACCTATACGAAATCTCAACTTTTGTCACTAGAAGAATCTATTACCACATCCGCACTCAAAGGAGGCAAAGATACGGCGCTTACGGATATATATATGAAAGGGTTGTTCCTCTTGCAAGGTTTTCACTTACAGCATCAAAGGTCGAACCAACCTGTTCAACAAGATCCCTATATCAATTTTATCCGCCACGAATCGGGAGTTACACTGTAGCATTCAAGTTGGCGTATATGTCCAATGGCGACTTGCTATGTTGAAGGCAATTTTGAGAAAGTTGAATGCAAGGGAAGATCGCAGATGCTGAGTATGGCAGAGTTACCAAAAAGCCTGTAGCGAGGAGGAATAGGAAAATGCAAGGTTGGTTATCCAAATTCATCCACCGCAAACGTCGGCGGTTTTGTGCTTCTTTGGTACGGACGTATCGAGAAATTAGTTCTGCTTCTGTGGATGAACTGTGGCAAAAAGTGGTTGACATAGCAGATGTTTCTTGGCATCCAATGCTAAAAAGCACCAATGTTCCCTATGGATTAGTACCTAAACCTGGGTTGATTTATCAAGCGGTCACACGCTTATCACCAATTCCCATCCGCATCTTTGTAGAACGCGTCAATCCTAGGGAGTTGTTGACTGTAAGAGTGCTGGCAATTCCAGGCGTAGAGGAACGGATTACTTACAGAGTTGAGTCCACAGTTTGTGGGACTTGTGTGTCTTATTCCGTAACGCTGCGTGGTTGGTTATCACCGTTGATTTGGTCTTTTTCCCGTCCCTACGCGGATCGTGTAGCGCGATCTTTAGTTGAAGCAGTAGAGGGGGCGACATTGCAAGCAGTGTCAGGAAAGAGAAAATCCCTCAAAGATGGTTGTTTGGATTTTTAGTCAGTCATTAGTCATTAGTCATTAGTCAAAGAACTACTAACTCTGGACTCACCAACTACGGACTATTGACTATTGATTTGAGATTGCCAACGGTTGATACTGAATTAAAAACAATTAACGAGTCGCTGAAAGTTAAGATCCTAGTAGATAAGAATGACTTTTTGTTAAAAATTGTTGCGGCAGTAAGGCAAAAAACACTATGTATGATGTTCTCGATTTCCCTTCAGTCCTAGAAGTGTTGCGACCAGTGCAAGATCCAGAATTGCGTAAAAGTCTGGTAGAACTCAACATGATTCGCAACATCAAAATTGATGGTGGGAAGGTTAGTTTTACCTTGGTGTTGACAACACCTGCTTGTCCTTTACGTGAATTTATTGTAGAAGACTGTCAAAAAGCTGTGAAAAAGCTACCAGGAGTGACAGATGTATCTGTCGAGGTGACAGCGGAAACACCCAAGCAAAAAAGTCTACCTGACCGCACTGGCGTACCTGGTGCTAAGAATATCATCGCGATTTCCAGTGGCAAAGGAGGCGTTGGGAAAAGTACGGTGGCTGTTAATGTAGCAGTTGCTTTGGCTCAAACCGGGGCGAAGGTTGGTTTGCTGGATGCTGACATCTACGGTCCTAATGACCCCACAATGCTAGGACTGGGTGATGCTCAGATGATAGTACGCTCAACAGAGAAAGGCGAAATTCTCGAACCTGCTTTTAATCACGGTGTCAAATTAGTCTCAATGGGCTTTTTAATTGATCGAGATCAGCCGGTGATTTGGCGTGGACCAATGCTCAATGGAGTGATTCGCCAGTTTCTGTATCAAGTGCAATGGGGAGAACTAGACTATTTGATTGTGGATATGCCACCAGGAACAGGGGATGCTCAACTCACATTGGCACAAGCAGTACCAATGGCGGGAGCAGTCATTGTCACTACACCGCAAACTGTGGCGCTGTTGGATTCTCGAAAAGGCTTGCGGATGTTCCAGCAGATGGGTGTGCCGGTGTTGGGGATAGTAGAAAATATGAGCTATTTTATTCCACCAGATATGCCAGATAAGCAGTATGACATTTTTGGTTCTGGCGGTGGTTCCAAAACTGCGGCTGAGTTGGGAGTGCCGTTGTTAGGATGCGTACCATTGGAGATTTCCACTAGAGTTGGTGGTGACAGTGGTGTGCCTGTTGTTGTTGGCGAACCAGATTCAGCGAGTGCTAAAGCATTAAAGGCGATCGCCCTTACCATTGCTGGCAAAGTATCAGTTGCTGCCCTGACATAAAAATTACAATTTTCGCCTGGTTGTAGTGGGTAAGCCTGGAATACAGATTTTGAGTGGTTCCTAAATTTAAAATCTCATAGTTAAAGTTTAAAAGCATACAATGTTGTTAAAACGTTCGCTTCCCAGAATCCGTTGGAAGCATTGGTTTAAACCTTGGCAGCAAGTCGATTGGTTATTATTTTGTTTGCCAGTCGCTCTGACTATATTTGGCGGTATCATGATCCGCAGTACAGAATTGAATCAGGGACTGGCTGATTGGTGGTGGCATTGGCTTGTGGGTGGCATTGGTCTGACCATAGCCCTGTTTATTGCCAGATGCCGTTACGAAATCCTGATTCAATGGCACTGGGTAACTTACACGATCACCAACATCAGCTTGATCGCAGTGATGATAGCCGGTCAGAGCGCTAAAGGCGCACAACGGTGGATTAACATCGCTGGCTTCAATGTGCAACCTTCAGAATTTGCCAAAATAGGGCTGATTATCACCCTCGGGGTATTGTTACACAAGCGCACCGCTTCTAGTCTTGATAGCGTTTTCAGAGCTTTAGCAATCACTGCTGTACCTTGGGGTTTGGTCTTTTTACAGCCAGACTTAGCAACATCGCTGGTTTTTGGTGCGATCGTCTTAGGGATGTTGTATTGGGCAAATGCCAACCCTGGTTGGTTGATACTGCTGATTTCTCCGGTCGTTGCAGCAATTCTGTTCAGCATACCTTGGCCGTGGCAGTCCCCGATTGTTTTGTTCGACCAGATATCTCTGACACCGTTAGGGTTAGTGTGGTCAGGCGCTATGGGTTTGCTTGGCTTTTTAACTATTCCAGGAAGAGGATATGGCATTGGTGGGATAAGCGCAATAATTTTTAACCTTTTTGGTGGCGAATTAGGTGTATTCGCTTGGAACCATGTTTTGAAAGAGTATCAAAAAGACCGCCTCACTGTATTTGTTAATCCCGAACACGACCCTTTAGGCGCTGGATATCACCTCATCCAATCTCGTATTGCCATTGGTGCTGGTGAATGGTGGGGATGGGGTCTTTTCAGAGGTCCTATGACTCAATTAAATTTCGTCCCCGAACAGCATACAGACTTTATTTTCTCTGCGGTAGGGGAAGAATTCGGTTTTATTGGCTGTTTGGTAGTCCTGTTTGTCTTTTGCTTAATTTGTTACCGACTGTTACACGTTGCCCAAACTGCCAAAGATAACTTTGGCTCTTTGCTCGCTGTAGGCGTTTTGTCGATGATTGTGTTTCAAATGATTGTTAACATTGGCATGACGGTAGGTCTAGCACCGATAGCAGGTATTCCTCTGCCTTGGATGAGTTACGGTCGTTCTGCGATGCTCACTAACTTCATTGCCTTGGGATTGGTAGAATCAGTGGCAAACTTTCGACAACGGCAGAAGTATTAGATGGTAATCATTAGTCTATGGGATTAGTAATTAGTACTAATACAAACGTAGGTTGAGAAAGATTAAGCTATTAACAGAGAAACAAGCAAGGGGAAAGACGATGATTCTACCTGGAGCAACTGTTCGCGTCAAGAATCCAGCAGATACCTATTATCGTTCTGAAGGACTCGTGCAGCGGGTGAGCGATGGCAAAGTCGCTGTCCTGTTTGAAGGTGGTAACTGGGATAAACTAGTGACCTTTCGCCTGTCGGAATTGGAACTTGTAGAAACCACAGCAGGACGTAAGAAAGCTAAATAGTCATGAGTCATGAGTTTTTGACTTTTGACCCCTTCGGGGTATGCCTATGGCTAAACGCCACGGCTATCGCCGTTCACGTAGTGTGCGCTTGCGCTTACGGCACGTCTGAGTCCTATGCCTTCGGCACGGCTTCGCCGAACGGACACGCTGAGTCCCTGTCGGGACACGCTTCGCGAACGCGAACGACGAACGCCAGTCGCTCATGGGGGAAACCCCCAAGACCGCGCTGGCTCAATGTATGACTGATGCATACAGTTAACAGGCAGGATGCTCGCTAGCGCACGCTCGTTGCTTCTTTTTGAATTTTGAATGAGTGAATTTTGAATTGGTTATGCGCCTTCCCCTGCCACAGTTTAAAAGAAGCGATCGCCACCCAAATCATATTGCGGAGGTGATAGAAACTTCTAGTTGCGAATTTTTAGCTCAGTGTTTGGAACCAGAAGATTTGAGTTTTCCCTCAATGCCTCCGTTTGGGAGTTGGGTGCGCTCTGTTGATGAAGAATCGGGCAATCAAATTTATGCTGTGGTGTATTATGCAACCACTATGCCCATAGATTCTGTACACCGAGCAGTGGCTCTAGGGTTGTCTCTACAGGATTTGCGAGAGGAGCAACCCCAGATATTTGCTATGCTAAAAACAGAATTTCGTGCTGCAATTGTAGGATGGGTGCAACCCGCAGATACGAATTTTTCCAATGCTCGGGTGTACCAGTATCTGCCTCCTCGTCCCCCACAAGTTCATCAAGCAGTTTACCGATGTGAACACGAAGCGATCATTAAATTCACCGAAGATCTGGATTTTGTACGGACACTACTTTCTGTAAACAGTGCCCCTGTGGATGCCTTAACCGCAGCAGCTATTCGAGAGGTGTATCAGTTACGTAAAGCAGATCGACAATGGCTGATCAAAGCTGGACGTAACCTAAGCGTGCTGCTGAAAGACGACTATGATCGCTTACGGTTCATTTTGAGCCAGATCCACCCATAGGTAGTTAACTTAGTTCTGAGATCATCATTTAGGTACTCTAGGTAAAATTTTTTGATTTTTTTCCATTAGGGTGACTTTTGCAATTCAATCTTATTCAGCAATTACGCTTAAGGTAATCACAGCCTCACTATCCCAACTTCTGCGTCCTACCTATGGAACTCATATCACAAGTTCTTGCTCTGGAACCCACTTCCCAAGTTCTTGGCAAGGAACCAATCGTTCCCTTCGCTATTTTACTGGTGGTCATTTTAGCCGTACCCATCCTGTTTGAGCGGCTGCAATTACCAGGATTAGTAGGTTTGCTGGCTTCGGGGGTCGTGCTTGGTCCTCACGGTTGGAATTTATTGCAAACACAATCAGCGATGATGACTCTACTATCAGACATTGGGTTAGTTTACTTAATGTTTGTCGCAGGGTTAGAAATAGACATAAAGCAGTTTCGTCGCACCAAAAATCAGTCGTTGGGGTTTGGCAGCTTGAGTTTCTTAGTTCCCTTAGCAGTAGGAACTTTTGTCGGGCGCATTTTTGGCTTTGATTGGAATGCCGCAATATTAATTGGCTCTTTGTTCGCTTCCCATACCATTTTGGCATATCCGATTATTAGTCGCTTGGGAGTGACGAATAACGAAGCGGTGACTGTGACTATGGGGTCCACTATTTTTACTGATATTGGTGCCCTGATAGTGTTAGCCGTGTGTGTGGCAATGAGAGATGGGCAATTCAGCTTTGGGCGGCTAACCATCTTGCTGAGTTTGTTAACTATCTACTCAATTGTAGTTTTGGTAGGCTTTGATTGGGCGGGTAAAGAATTTTTTCGGCGTTCTGGCGATGATGAGGGAAACCAGTTTTTGTTTGTGCTGCTCTGTGTGTTTCTTGCTGCTGTGGGCGCACAATTGATTGGAATAGAAAAAATTGTTGGAGCATTTTTAGCAGGTTTGGCTGTCAATGAAGCTGTGGGGGAAGGTCCAGTAAAAGAAAAGGTAGTGTTTGTTGGCAGTGTGCTGTTCATTCCCATCTTTTTTGTTAACCTTGGCTTGCTGATTGATGTGCCTGCCTTTGTGCAAAGTATTGGAATCATACAGTTAACGCTGTTATTTGTCATCAGTTTAATTGCAAGTAAATTACTCGCTGCAATTCTTGCAAAACTGGTTTATCGCTACAACTGGCAGGAAACGCTAACAATGTGGTCGCTGTCTGTGCCGCAAGTTGGTGCAACGTTAGCAGTAGCGTTAGTGGGATATCGAGATGGGTTGCTTGATTTGAAAGTGTTAAGCAGCGTCATTGTCCTGATGCTGATAACTTCAACTTTGGGACCGCTTATTACCAGCCGGGTAGCCGTAGGTTTGACGAATTCAACAGTTAAGGAGCAACGAATCGCTCCGCCTTACCATAAGCCAGAGGAAAGAGACGGAACATACAGTATAGTCGTACCTGTCTACAATCCCCAAACACAGCAGCATTTAATTGAAATGGCGGCGCTGTTGGCACGACAGTCAAATGGCCGAATTGTACCGCTGGCGATCGCAACTGCTTTTGCTCACATGGATGCACCCCAGTTGGAAGCCTCCGTGCTAAGAAGTCAAAGGTTACTAGCAAAAGCAACAGCACTGAGTGATGTCTTGGGCGTGGAAGCACAACCATTGCTGAGAATTGACGATGCTTTTGCCCAAGGAATTAGCAGGGCTTCTCGCGAACAAAAGGCGAGTTTAATTGTCATGGGTTGGGGTAAACGTACTGGGTTCAAAGCACGTTTATTTGGTAACGTCATTGATAACGTTTTGTGGGCATCTCATTGTCCAGTGGCGGTGACACGGCTGGTGGAATCACCAAAAAAAATTCAGCGCATCTTGGTGCCATTGGAAAATTTAATGACACCTTCATTACAGCCTGTAAAATTTGCCCAGATTTTAGCAGATGCAAATCAAGCACAGGTGACTGTGCTAAATGTTTGCGAACGCCGTACGAGTTCAAGTAAGATTGCTTGGAGGCGATCGCAACTCTCCTTACTGATCTCGAGATTAGCACTGCAAAATCCCCCGGAAGTTCAAATTATAGCTCATGAAAATACTGCTCAAGCGATTTTGCAGGCAGCGAGACTATATGATTTAGTCGTATTACCTTTTATACGTAATCGCACTGTTCCTGGTGGGTTAGCTATTAGCGATGTCACAACCGAATTAGCTAAGCAACTCACCTGCTCAATTGTCATGCTTGGAGAACCTCAACGTACTCAAACTGCAGTTGTGTCAACTGAGGTTACGAGTAGTACCACAGCTACGATGTCAGAGGGAATTGTCTGATTCAATAGGCGTTATATGCCATTGTCAGTCTAAACTGATATTTATGAATGCACAATTGTAAAATCAGAATAAACGACTTGATTTGTTAGATAGCTAACCCCAATCATCCTTAATTCTTACATTAATTCAAACAAATAAAATTTTCAGCAAGTTTCTTAGTCTATAAAACTTACTTTCCTTACTTTTCCCACCTACTCACAATTGAAACATAAAACTAAAAAACTTTTTCCCTTTCTATCTGCTTTTTTTGTAGGTGGAAATCAAGGCGGTAAACACACAGAAAATTTCAAAATAGCCAGCACAAACCTGCTTGGCAGATATCTACATTTGCATTTTTCATGTTTATTACGATTAGTTTTTGGACTGATAACTACTATAAATGAATAAGAAATGTGGGTCATGATAAAGTCAAGAAGACTTGCGCTGATCCAACAAAACCCACCTTTGTACAGTAAAAAATTAAGAATAAGGTGGGAAAAAGAACCAGATGAAATATCTAAAAACTCAGAGCCACAGGTGAAGCATCAAGCCAAAACTTGACTACCTTTACGTAAGTAAAAGCTTTATCTTTTATCCAACAAACTTTATATTTTTAAAGATTTTGTAAAATCTTGGGTAAAAGCTTACCTTTTGTATAATATTTTGTTATTTTGCTAATTGAGAATTGAAGCCAGAAAGTGCAAATATAACAAAAAAGCATCCAGGGGCAAATAGCCAGCTTTAACAAAACCTTCTAAATTACCGATACTGGTAAGGTATTTTGGTTTCAAGGCTGGGTAGTCTAAATACAAGCGCAATCACGACTGCAAATATCTGTAAAGAACTGGGAAACTATGAGAATTTTGGTGACGGGCGGTGCTGGGTTTATTGGTTCCCATCTGATTGATCGACTGATAAGTGAGGGACACGAAATTATTTGCCTGGATAACTTTTACACAGGTCGCAAAGGCAACATACTCAAGTGGTTGGATCATCCTTACTTTGAAATGATCCGCCATGACATCACTGAACCAATTCGTTTGGAAGTTGATCAAATTTACCATTTGGCTTGTCCAGCTTCCCCAGTGCATTACCAGTACAACCCTGTGAAAACAGTCAAAACGAATGTCATGGGGACGCTTAATATGTTGGGGTTGGCTAAACGTGTGAAAGCACGAATTTTATTGGCCTCAACTAGTGAAGTCTACGGTGATCCAGAAGTTCATCCTCAAAGCGAAGAATACTGGGGTAACGTTAATCCTATTGGAATTCGCTCATGTTATGACGAAGGCAAAAGAATTGCTGAGACATTAACATTTGATTACTACAGACAAAATAAAGTCGATGTCCGGGTAGCCCGTATATTCAATACTTACGGACCTCGGATGCTAGAAAACGATGGTCGGGTCGTCAGTAATTTGGTTGTTCAAGCACTACGGGGTATTCCTTTAACCGTTTACGGAGAAGGTTCGCAGACTCGTAGTTTTTGCTACGTATCAGACTTGGTAGACGGACTGATGCGACTGATGAATAACGACTACATCGGTCCAGTCAATTTGGGAAATCCCGATGAATATACGATTTTAGAATTGGCGAAAACAGTGCAAGACTTGGTGAACCCGGACGCACAGATTAAATTTGAGCCATTACCTTCTGACGATCCACGTCGGCGTCGTCCCGACATTACAAGGGCAAAAACTTGGTTAAATTGGGAACCTACCATTCCTTTACAACAGGGGTTAAAACTAACTGTAGAAGACTTCCGCCACCGTATAAAAAGTGCTGATTCCTGAGTAAAAAACTTGTGGATTCGTTGTAAAAACTTGTTTGTAAAAGATTAACCCCAAAAAGCGAGGAATTGAACAAATGCGTGTTTGCGTCATCGGTACTGGTTATGTAGGTTTGGTAACGGGTGCTTGCTTAGCTCACATCGGGCATGATGTTATTTGTGTAGATAACAACGAAGAGAAAGTCAAGATCATGAAGGCTGGGCAGTCGCCAATCTTTGAGCCTGGACTGTCCGAAATTATGCAATCTGCTATTAGTACAGGTAAGATTGAGTTCTCAACAGACTTGGCTGCAGGAGTCGCCCACGGGGAAATTCTGTTTATTGCTGTGGGAACGCCACCTTTACCAACTGGGGAAAGTGATACCCGCTATGTTGAAGCGGTTGCTCGTGGGATTGGTGCTCATTTAGACGGCGGGTATAAGGTGATTGTGAATAAATCCACAGTGCCCATTGGTTCGGGAGACTGGGTGCGGATGATTGTCTTAGATGGCATAGCCGAACGCCAGAAAACCCTGATCACCGCTGGTGGAGCTCCAAGCTACGATAAGTTGCCTGAGATGACAGCGCAGTTTGATGTCGTCAGCAATCCAGAGTTTTTGCGGGAAGGTTCGGCGGTGTATGATACCTTCAACCCTGACCGCATCGTGCTGGGAGGCAACAGTCCAAAGGCGATCGGCATGATGAAAGAACTGTATACCCCGATTGTTGAGCGCAAGTTTGCAGCTGACCCATCTCTACCCCCAGTGCCAGTGCTGGTAACAGACTTAAGTTCGGCGGAGATGATTAAATACGCTGCTAATGCTTTCTTGGCAACCAAGATTAGTTTCATTAACGAAGTTGCAAACATTTGCGATCGCGTTGGTGCTGACGTTACTCAAATTGCCAAAGGTATTGGTTTAGACTCACGTATCGGTAACAAATTCTTAAACTCTGGCATTGGTTGGGGTGGTTCCTGCTTTCCCAAAGATGTTGCTGCCCTCATTCACACCGCTGATGACTACGGTTATGAGGCTCAGTTGCTAAAAGCGGCTGTTAATGTCAACGAACGCCAGCGCGTGCTTGCCATTGAAAAACTCCAGCAAACTTTGAAAATCCTCAAAGGTAAAACTGTGGGATTATTGGGTTTAACCTTCAAACCTGATACCGATGATATGCGTGATGCTCCAGCTCTCAATATCATTGAGCAGTTGAATCGATTGGGAGCCAAAGTTAAGGCATACGACCCAATTGTTTCTCAAACTGGTATGCGTCATGGTCTTACCGGTGTACTGGTAGAAACCGATGCTGAAAGACTTGCCGATGGCTGCGATGCTTTGGTACTTGTGACCGAATGGGAGCAGTTCAAAAACTTGGACTACAGCAAGATGGCAACGTTGATGAGCCACCCTGTGATGATTGACGGTCGTAACTTCCTTGATCCTGAGACATTGGTTAGGGCTGGCTTCCAATATGTAGGTATTGGTCGCTAACCCAATTTTTTGATTTCTTGTTCCCAGGCAGAGAGCCTGGGAATACTATTTTAGCAGTGCCTCCACAATTAGGGATTTTTAGGAATACGTTCAATCTCTGCATAACCACTAAAAATCAGCCGTTGGCCCTCTGTTTCTAAACGGTTAAGCCGCATTTTTACCCCATCCAAGTCAAAGCGGTCTAAATCCACCATATTATCTAAAATTTCTACCAGTGCCAGACTCAAAGTTCGTGAGATTTCTCGTTGTGGTTCTGGTACCGAATCAAGTTCAATTTCTGGGTCTTTAAAAGAAACACGTCGCCGCCGTTCAATACCTATAGTGACGGTCATATTTAGCGGTACAAGTTCACCGTTGTTTAAATCTGCCTTGGCTAGAATCCGCATTCGATTTTGAGGCAGTACCTGTACCTGGACTTCAGAAAAAGAGACTGGTTGACCGCCAGATAATGCTGTTAATGCTGGTACAGTAAGATTTTCCAGACGCTTTGTTACCAATTCGGCTTTAAAAGATTGATTTATGCCCGCTTCTAATAGGACGACTTGAGCAATAGCTTGAGTCGGTTGCTTCAAGCGCAGCTTGCCGCTCAAAACAGAGCTAAAATCAATGGCAACGGCATCAGTTTCTATAGAAATTTCCTCAGCAGCGAAATCTTTACGGATAACCAAGCCACGACCTTTCATTTTGAAGCTATCGATGCTGCCCTGCAAGAGTTTGCTAGAGGGAAAGCAACGAACAGAGACTTCCACTGACTCGCTTTGAGTGAACAAGTGGCGAATCGTTTGGCTGGCGACTGTATTGAGCATACGCTCTCCCCAGTCACTGCCTTTAGGATCTGTTAAACCAGTAAGTCCGCCTAGCATTCGAGTTTAAGTTATAGAAGTTCTCTGTATTTTTGTAACAAATTGTGAACGATTCAGCAAGTGTTTGGTGATTGATCGTGCTGATGGGAAGGGGTGAGATTGCTAATGACGGAGTCGATAAGTAGGTAAAAATAGGTCTTTAGGGTGAGTTCAACAATCAACTTGTCGAATATGTTCAATCGCAACAAACAGTGCATCGAGCATCACTTCAAAACTGGCATCAGTTGAACGGTTTAGTGTTAGCAATCCTGCTTGCTCCACAGCAATAAAACCGGAAACCGCAGCGTTTACCATTCGCATGACATCAATCAGTTGATTTTCACTCAAATCATAGGATTCAAACCCCGTTCTGAAGAAGCTGAGGGCTTCCTGAATGATTGGGGAAGCTTCTGGATCGGTGGGTTGTAGTTGAACTTGCATCATCACCCTGTAAAAGGCTGGATGCTTTCGGGCAAAATTACGGGTTGCGTGTCCACCTGCCTTAAGCAGCGCACGAGGGTTGCTCACTCCGGCGGTTTGTTGCTTGTAATATGCAAAAAATCTCTGCCAAATGACTAACACAACTGCTTGGCGTAAGGCGGCATTGCCATCGAGATGCTTATAAATTGCGGGTGGCTGAATGCTCAACTCCCGCGCTACTCGATTCACACCAAGGGCAGATTCTCCTTCTCGATCAAGGCAAGCGATCGCAGCTTCAATGACATCCTGCCGCGTTAGGGAGTTCTCTTTCTTTGGACGACCCATTAAAAAATCTAATTAGTTAATGCAATTAACTAAAAGTTAATATAATTAATTTTATCGAGGTCTCAGTTTGGATGAGGACAATCTCTGTTCTTTCCTGCCATTTGCCACACAAGTCACTATGAGTGATCTAGTCTTTACACCCGCCCATCAGCTTGCTCAAATGATCCGCGATCGCGCGGTTTCTTCAGTTGAAGTGCTGGATGCCCACTTAGTACAGATCGCTAAACATAACACCAAGCTAAGCGCCATCTGTACTCTAGATGAAGAACGCGCTCGTCAACGAGCAAAACTTGCCGACGAAGCCCTTGCACGAGGCGAGAACTGGGGCATCCTGCATGGAGTGCCGATCACGATTAAAGATATTTTTGAAACGGCTGGGCTGTTGACTACCGCAGGCTATAAACCGCTCAAAGACTACATTCCTGAACAAGATGCGACCGCCGTTGCTCGCCTCCGCGCTGCTGGGGCGATTATCATGGGTAAAACGAACCCGGCTGAACTTGCCAGCGACTACCAAGGCACAAACGACTTATTTCCCCGTGTCAATAATCCCTGGAATTTGAACTACACGCCTGGCGGTAGTTCTAGCGGCAATGCTGCTGCAATTGCGGCAGGGCTTTCACCATTGGATTTAGGTGATGATATTGCTGGTTCGTTGCGTCAACCGGCTCACTTTTGTGGTGTTTTCACTCTCAAACCAACCGATCGCCGTGTATCTACAGCAGGTCACATTCCTGAAGTTCCAGGAATGCCTAGGTGCATTCGTCAAATGCTGACCGTTGGACCTCTTGCCCGCTCGATTGAAGATTTAAAGCTTTGCCTGCAACTTATTGCTGGACCCGATTTACGTCAACCTGACATTCCACCTGTTGGACTGGATACTCCTGCACCTCAAAGCTTACAAGCACTGCGAATTGCTTGGACAGACGAATTCCCACCTTTTCGGGTTGCCTCGTCCATTCGTTTAGCGATGCAGGGCGTTGCCAACAGCTTGGTGCAAACGGGTGTTCACATCGAGCAATGGATTCCAACAGGGTTTGATTTTGCAGCCGCTTTGCAACTCTACAACGTCGTTGTCGCCTACACCATGCTTTACTCTCAACCCGTTAATTTGGATGCAGTTGGGAAGACGATTTCTGTCATGTTTCGTGAGTGGACTCAAGGGGATAAGGAACTGCGTTCGCTCTACAATATAACCGGAGTTCTGCCCACGTTCTTGAACCCAACCCTGAAGGGTTACTTTCAGGCGTTGCAAGAGCGCGATCACCTCATTGCCCAAATGGAGCAAGCACTGGAGCAATGGGACGTATGGTTGTGTCCTGTGGCTATGACAACCGCATTTACACATCGCCCGAAAGGTGCAGCGGTTGAAGTGGATGGCAAAAAAGTACCTTACTTCATGGCTTCTGGTGCCTACACTATGCCATTCAGTCTCACAGGGCATCCAGTCGTTGTGATACCTATTGGGCAGACACGAGACGGATTACCGATTGGAATGCAAATTGTGGGTAAACGATGGCGAGAGATGGAATTACTGGCGATCGCTCAGGAGATTAACAAAGTGGTTGGTGGCTTCCAACACCCATCTGGTTATTGAGTAGATGCACATTAACCGATTTTTCCCTAAAGTCCTGATAGGTGAAAGTAGTATTAATCTGCGATTCTTTGAAACGGCAGCAACAAGACCATGCGAAAAATACGGTTGTTCATTGCCTCAAGTCTTGACGGATACATTGCCAGGACATCAGGAGAGGTAGATTGGCTATTCACCGACTCTGACTACGGTTACAACGAGTTTTTTGCCCAAATAGACACAGTACTGATGGGTAGTAAAACGTATCACCAAGTCTTGACATTTGGGGAATACCCATACAAAGGTAAACAAAGTTTTGTTTTCTCAAAAACTGTGCAAGCTGAAACAGACAACAACGTGGAATTTGTCAAGGGTAATTGGAAGGGCTTTATTAACACATTGCGTCAATCAAGTGGTCGTGATATCTGGTTAGTTGGGGGAGCACAGACGATTCATTATTTCATGAAACACGGTTTTATCGATGAACTGATTCTCTCGATACATCCTATTATTCTAGGAAGTGGAATTCCACTGATTGTAAATGATCCCAGCTTGGAAACAGCACTTGAGTTTAAGGATGTGAAAACCTATGACTCTGGATTATTGCAAGTGACTTACGATGTGAATAGAAAACTGACAGATTAAAAATATTGTATTCAAAATGATGACTTGAAATTGAGTATTTTGAGTCATCTCTTTAGATCTCAATTCGTTGATTCCGCTTAATGCATAATCAATAATGCAAGTGGGAGGGTAACTCGAATAAATTTCTAAAATGTGTTTTTCTTTTTATTACACTGAAGGTAACAGGGTAATCTTGATGTACTGGACTTCCGCGAACATAATATGCTGAATATACGTCTCTATAACCAATAAGACAAACTATTCAGACATTGTGTGCGATGAAGCTGACAAGCAAACTGAAGTCGGTATTTGTTCAACCTCTGAGTTGCTTAACACTGAGTTTGTTGACAGTAAGTAGTACATTACCCTTTGTACTAGCTGAAACTACATATCCGCAGCAACCACAAAGACTGGCACAATTGGGAGACAGGGAACAGCTGGAGCGATCGCGCCTCATTCAAGAAGCAAATGTTTTGTATAGTCAGGGAAACTTCACAGGTGCAGAGGAAAATTTACGCAAGTTGATCAAGAAATTTCCCAAAGATGCTTTTGGTTATTATCAACTAGGGAATGTCCTTTATCAACAACGCAAAGCCGAAGAAGCAATTACTCAATACAAAGAAGCTATTCGTCTCAATTCGCGCTATGCTCTTGCTCATAATGGAATGGGCATTGCTCTTGCTAGCCAAGGTCGTTTACAAGAAGCTATTGTGGAGTATCAAAAAGCACTAGCAATTAATCCTGAATATGCCGATGCACTGGCAAGTCTAGGACAGGCGCTATGGCAGCAGGGCAACCGGGATCAGGCGTTGGCATCTTTAGAAAAAGCTGCGAATATCTTCAAAGCACAAAATAGACCTGATAAAGCTAACCGAGTTGAACAGCTTTTGCAACAGCTGAAAACAACTGATGACCCCTCCATATCATGAAATTTAGTGAAGAGAAGATATTTTTAATGCCTATGGCGTAAGCACTCCCGCCTGAAAAAGGTGCGAGCATTACAATGAAAGTCAGATAGATGCTAGATCAAGCCTATGACTTCCGTCACTACAGTTACCGACTCAGTATTAACTTTACCCGACCACACGCAGTTACCGGACTCCGACGGGACATTTGTAAGCCAGTCGCTTGCGGGGGTTCCCCCCGTTGTGCGATCTGGCGCGAAAAATCTGCAAGAACATCCCCAAAGTATTTTACTCACAGACTCGATTAAACCCGTCCTAGAGCAACTGCATCCTAATGGTCAATATTGTATCGGGCAGGATTCTGGCATTTACTGGCGATTAACTGATCCCCCAGAGAAAGGAGCTGAAGCACCGGATTGGTTTTATGTCCCTCATGTCCCGCCAACTCTCAATGGAAAAATGCGGCGTTCCTACGTTTTGTGGAAGGAGTATATCGCGCCGTTAATTGTGATTGAATTTGTATCTGGAGATGGCCGTGAGGAGCGAGATAAAACGTCGCCATCTCAGAGAGAAGATGGGAAAGTGGGCAAATTTTGGGTTTATGAGCAGGCAATTCGCGTCCCTTATTATGCGATTTATGAAGTAGAAAAGGCACAGGTGGAGGTATACCGCCTCGTAGATAATACTTATCAACTTATGACACCCAACGAACGGGGGCATTACCTCATTGCGCCAATGGCGGTAGAATTAGGAATCTGGCAAGGGTGGTATCAAAATGCAGAGCTACCTTGGTTACGTTGGTGGGATGCAAAGGGAAATTTACTCCTGACAGGTGAGGAACGCGCTGAAGTTGAGCGACAAAAGCGGGAGACAATTGTAGAGAAGTTGCGCTTGCTTTCTCCCGAACAACTCAAAACCTTGGGGATTGACCCAGAAATGTTGGATTAAAATAAACTCCACAAAGGAGATTCAAATGAAGGTGTTGAAACTAGCAAAAGCAAAGATAACTCGTGGAATTTGTGCATCTTTATTTTTGACTTTTGCTCTTGGTACACCTTTAGCTAGTGCTGCCAATAAAGCTGGTGATTATCGACAATTAGGGCTTTCATATCGGCAACAAGGGCGGTATCCTGAAGCCATAGCCGCAATGCAAAAATCTGTAGAACTCGAACCCGAAAATATTATGGGACGAGTTAATTTAGGTTGGACATTACATTTAGCAGGAAAGGAACAAGAAGCAGCACAATCTTTATGGCAAGCAATATATCAAAAGCCATTGTACGTTCCTGCTTATAATGCTTTGGGAATTGTTTATCTCGTTGATAGTAACTTAACAGCAGCGGTGCTAGTTCATACTTGGGCAGCAATTCTCAAGCCTGATAATGAAATTGCTTATTTTAACTTAAGTTTAGCATTGCATCGGTTACAAATTTATAACTTAGCTATTGGAACTGCCAATCGTGCTGCTATTCTGGAACCAAATAATCCTCATCCGTTAGTTGCTAGTGCGATCGCCTATTGGGATAGTGGTGACAAAGATACTGCAAAAAAAGTTTATACCAAAGCTATAAACTTAGATTCTAGGTATAATAATAGAACTTTTTTAAATCATCTCAAGCAAGCTGCTTTTAACCAAGAGCAAATAAAAAAAACAGAGGAAATATTGTCTAACGGAGCCAATTGACTTTTGTATAAAAGCCTTAACCAGGGTATTTAGAACTGCAGAGAAATACAGAGCCAATATCTGTGTTTATCTGTTTAGATATGTGTATATCTGTGCTTCATATTGGCTTCATATAGAAAAAATGACTTGTGTAACAAGTTTATAGCAAGTTGCGTTCAAAGAGAGAATTTTCTGAATTAACCGCAGAGAACGCAGAAAACACAGAGAAGAAAAAAAGAAAGTTACCTGTATGAATGCAACTTAGTATTAATGAGCAACAGCACCACCCGTAGGCTTAACTTTTTTAAGAAAGAAAATAGCAATACGACTGAGTAACAAAGCATCCTGATTGCCTTGGTTGCCAACTGCATTTGTATTAGCTACAGCAGTACTCTAAGTATTGAATTAGAGATATATTTCTATTTTCATCAACTAGTGTTTTGCAGTTGTTAAAATACCTTTTTGCTCATAAATGACAAGTACCAATTTCCTTAAAGCAGGTAACTGTTTGGCAAAATAGATAGATCCTAAAATACAAGCAATACCATCAATAATTAAAGTGTAAGGAGCGCCGATTTTATCTGCTAATGCACCTCCCACTAAATTACCAAAGGGTATTATTCCCAAAAATGACATTGTATATAAGCTCATGACCCGTCCGCGCTTGTCCTCGTCAACAATTGTTTGTAAAACTGTGTTGCTACTAGCAATTTGGATAATTGTTCCGCAACCGACAAACAACATTGTCAGCAAAGAAAGTGGAAGCAAGCGCGACAAGGCAAAGCCAATCAAACCTATTCCTAAAATTCCTGGACCCAAGACAATCAATTTCCCAAGTCCCACGACTGTTTGCCGCGTAGCTAAATAAATACCACTAAATAGCGCTCCGACTCCCGACGCAGCCATCAAAAACCCTAGGGTTTCTGCGCCACCTTTGAGGATTTCTTCTGCAAAAACCGGAGCAAGGACCGTGTATTGCATTCCGAAAAAGCTGACTAAAGCTGATAGTAATAACAGTGCCCGAATTGGTGGAAACCCAAAGGCATACGCAAATCCTTCTTTGATTTGTTGCAAAGGATTGCCGTTAGTTACTGTAGTTCTCCAAGGTTTAAATCTCATTGCCAACAAAGCGATAATTACTGCAATGTAGCTTAAACCATCAATTAAAAAACAGTAAGCTGCACCGACTCTGGCAATGAGTAAACCACCAATCGCAGGTCCAATTAACCGCGCCCCATTGAACATAGTAGAGTTGATAGCAATGGCATTTGCTAAATCGTCTCTGTGTTCCACCAACTCTGTCACAAATGCTTGTCGTGCTGGCGCATCAAAGGCATTGATAAATCCTTGAAACAAACTCAAGGCGATGATGTGCCATATCTGAATTACGTCTGTAAACGTCAGAAATGCTAGCGCCAACGACTGAACCATCGCCAATATTTGCGTACCAATTAGAGTACGATGGCGGGAAAAGCGATCCACAAATACCCCGCCAAAGGGAGTCAAAAAAAAGCTAGGAACTTGACTGGTAAATCCCACAATTCCTAACATCAAGGGGTTGTTGGTTAAGTGATAAACTAGCCAAATCGTGGCAAGTTGGGTCATCCACGAACCAATAAGGGAAATGCCTTGTCCGGCAAAAAACAAACGGTAGTTTCTTGACCTCAGTGCTGGTAACAGTGCTCTCTTTCTAGTTGTTTGCGCGTTCATTAAAGCCTGACTTTATACCAATCTAATATCCTTTCATAGATATCATCTGACTTGACACCAAACCCCTCTCCACAGGCGGAGTGGGATAGCACTGCTTTTGGAAGAGGTTTTAGAGTTCAGGTTAGATTTTTGCTTATCGCCTGTACCCTATCCCCTCGTACTATTTAACTTGCACACTGACTTCCGCAGACATCCCAGGTGTAAAAAGTCTCTAAGTCTTTAACGAGTTCTTTATCCAGAACTGCAGTCTTTTTATGTCCGTTATGTCCGTTGGAGTTGGTAGTGTTTATGCGTTCCATGATTGTTAAGCTCTGAGTATTGTTTTAAATAAGTACAAAATTTAGGGTACTAAATATTTGAATAAAGGTATTTAGAAAAAATGAATTTAACAATTAATTAGTTAGAGTACGTAGTTTTTTGGCAAAAGACCCAAGATAGCGCTTCACCCAATCAGGTGATCCTACGATAAGTTAGTTATTGCTTTAGTTAGAAATTGGGAAAATTGTTCGCGTTCAGCGTAGGAAATACCGCGCATCGCTTGCTCGCGAATTTCTACCGCAATAGGTGGTAGCACTGTTTCGAGTTCTCTTCCTGCATCGGTTAGCCAAATACGCCAGATGCGGCGATCGCGAGAGTCCCGTTCTCGACGAATCAAGCCTCGTTCTTCCATTCGATCCAATACGCCAGTTAATGTCCCTCCCACCTGTTGGAGTTTTTCTCCAATACTGGAAGTCGGTAAACCGTCTTCCTCCCACAAACAGCACAGAACCACCCAGTGAAAGGGGGTTAGTCCAAACGGCTCCAACCGCTCGGTAAACCTGCGAGCGAGGAGTTGTGAGACTAGTTTTATCCTGTAGCCAATTCCGTATGGTGCGCGGACTTGCTGCCACGACTCCAAATCTTGGGACTTATTCGGTTTAGAGACCATCTGTGCGAAAAACTTAGCGTACGTACTATTAATATAGCATGATTTGACCAGTTAGCAAGAACTGATTGCCATTTTCTGATGAAGTCACTAAGCTGCCTTTGCATATGGCTTGCTTATTTGAGCAGACAATACAATCTACAATCCAATCATCCCCTTATCAGTCAAAATAGGCTAGTACCGCTACAGGGAATTCAAAAGTCAAAAACCAATCCCATCGGCTTTTAGCCGTGGGAGACGTCAATGCAGTTCTTAGTTGTTAAGAAGTTGAATTAAACTTACCTTTTGCACAGTACCAAGAACTTGATGAGGCACAGATAACTCAGCCGCCTGTTTGGCAGAAACCCAAGCATAGCCAGAAGTTGGCAGTTCGGAAAGCTGGACTCGCTTGCCGTGGTGAGGAGTGTAGAATTTGAGTAACACGTCAGTTTTGCCTCTTGTGTCTACAAAGTTGATTGCAGATGAGTGTAAAACTTGAGCAATTGCTGGCTGTTGAATAAAAGCTTTGACATCAGGGTTGTAGTCGCCTATCAAGCCAGTGCTACCAGCCACAGCCAAAGATATCCAAGCAGGAACTAACCAACCCGCCAACCAGTAACGACTCGTCAGAAACTTTTTGCCAAAGTGGTAACGACCAATCCACACTAAAGGTAATATTAACCAACCCATTCCTGATGCCAATGCCAGGGTAGCGTACTTGCGAACTTCTGTATTACCCGAAACAGAAGCGACTATTCCCGCTACTAACAGCAAAACACCTACTATCCCAAAGCCATAACTCAGATTGCGAGGAATTTTTTTTAGAGACGCCCTATGACGCGTCTGTACATCCTGGTAAATTTTGCCTAGCCAGTTTAACCCTACAGCAGCAAGCAAAGCGATGAATGGATATAGGGAAAGACTGTAGTGAGATAAACGAGTGGAGAAAAGACTCAATTCAGCAAACAAAATGAGGGGATAGCCAACCAATATCAGTTGGTAGCGAGGAATGGGACGACGAATGAGCAAAACTAAGCCTAAAAGACTCAAAAAAAACCAAGGAAACGCTTTTACAGGTAGATTCCAGAAATAGAACTCTAACCCATTATTAGCGCGTTCACCAGACCCCAACTTAACAACAAAGTTAATTAATTGCCCAAAACTAGCATCACCATATCGTAACCAGCTTAGCCACAGCCAGACAAAAGTGGGAATTAAACCTACCACAAACCCCAAATACAACATTGGGTTTGCAAGATGACGATGACGGCGGTGCTCCTTTAGGAGATAGGGTAGCAAAGCAATGATGGGCAAAACAATCATAAAGCTTCTGACTAAGAAGCCCAAGCCGAAACTACAACCGACTACAAAACACCAAGCTGAGCGATATTTGGGATGTAATTCAGCTTTGAGTAAAGACCAAATCGCTAAAAGTACTAGGAAAATCATAGGCACATCAGGTGTGCCTAAACGACAGTATTGCAGCCAGAGAATTTCTACACTCAAAATGGCAGCAGCAAGCCAAGCAATCTTTTTTCCAAGGAGAATTTTGCCGATTTCGTATACAAGTAGTACGCTTAGGGTGCCAGTAATCATACTTGGCAATCGCCCACTTGCTTCACTGACACCAAACAACGTGTAGCTACTGGCAACTAACCAATAGGGACCAGGAGTTTTATGATGAGGAGTTGACCAGGGATGTATCCAATCGCCCGTCTCTATCATAAAGCGCGATCGCCAAGCATAAAGCCCTTCATCATGTGCCATCAGGCTACTTTCCCCAGAACTGAATAGCAATAAGGGGAGTATCCAAATTAACAAACTTACATGAGGAAAGGCACGCAAAAACCCCGTAACACCCTTGATGGGATGCATAAATTGTAGTTTATATAACATTGAATTGTGACTAGCCAAATTCTTCCTTTGGCTCATTATATTTTTGTGTCTCTTCTTAGAATACGTATGGTGGTAGATCAATTGTTTCCACCAAACGGTACCTAAATTGACAAAATTTTGAAAAAACTTGTTCTCAACAGACGTTTATGCCGCTAAAACCAGACCAACGCATTAAGCTAGATGATACAGACGACAAGCTGTTCTATGATTATCCCCGGTTCGTGACTCATGTGGACGAAGGTTTTATTCAACAGCTGACGGAGTTATACCGCGATCGCCTCAAACCCAACACTCGCATCTTAGATATGATGAGTAGTTGGGTTTCACATCTGCCCACAGACATATCTTTTGCTCATGTTGAGGGACACGGACTGAACGCCGAGGAATTGGCACGAAATCCCCAGTTAAATCATTACTTTGTCCAAAATCTCAACGAAAATCCTCAGCTACCCCTACCAGACCAAGATTTTGATGCCGTTCTTAACTGCGTTTCAGTGCAGTATTTGCAATATCCAGAAGCGGTATTTTCAGAAATTCACCGCATCCTCAAGCCTGGTGGTGTGGCAATTTTCAGCTTTTCTAACCGAATGTTTTTTCAGAAAGCGATTCAAGCGTGGCGAGAGGGTACAGAAGCCAGTAGAGTTGAATTGGTAAAAGGCTATTTCTCTGCTGTTCCAGGATTCACGCCTCCAGAAGTGATTGCTCGTGTGTCAACTCTTCCCAATTTCTTACAGTGGATGGGTGTCACGGGAGGAGATCCGTTCTATGCTGTCATTGCTTACCGTAGTAATTAGTCATGGTTATCAAAAACTTCGTCTGATTACAAGCCAAAAGCAGGATCGATAAATTTCCACCGAATGTCAAGCAAAACAAGGAGGCAAACATGAATTTCCCGCGCGCCCGTAGAATTTTTGCAGCTTTGTTGTTATGTTTATTACTATTTACAACAGCTTGCGCTCCGAAAACACCCGGACGTTTTGACCAGGCACAACAGGAAAGTAGTCAACAAAGAAGCGGTCAGGCGGTTGCGAAAGATGCAACCCAAGGTGGCGAATTTAACAAGTTCTTCCCAAGTCCTCAGGCTGGCTACCAGCGCGTATTTACTCAAGAGAAAAAAGGCTTTGCGGAAGCAAAGTTGAAAAAAGACGGCAAAGACGTTGCTGTCATTTCTGTTAATGATACACAAGCAATCAAAGGGAGCGCTAACCCAGCAGCAAAATTCGTAAACAGCTCAAAGACAATAGCGGGATATCCAGCTGTTACCCAGGGCACAACCGGCACAGCTATTTTAGTTGGCAATCGCTACCAGGTGAAAGTGCAATCTCGCGACCCGTCATTCACAGAGGGCGATCGCGAAGCTTTGTTACAGAAATTTAACCTTAATGGTTTGACGCGGCTAGCTAAAGCCCAATAGCTAAAAAAAGACAATTAGCAGTTAGCAATTTGGCAACTGGAATCCTGAGTAACCAGAAAACAATTAGGAGTCTATTGTGAGCAAACCGATTCAACAATTGGTTGATGAACTACCAACTAACAACTTGACCGTTTCTGCATTGCGATCGCTCGATTTTGTCGCTCCTGGTGAGTGGCAAAACGTGGTTGGCTTTGTCAACACCATCAAAACTGTGACTGGTGAAACTGACGAAGACCTGATTCAGCAAATTGGCGAACGAGCGATTTATCTCTACAACGACCGCTCTCAGGGATATCAACGAGCTATGTGGCTTTATCAAACTGTTGATAGTACAGATAAAGCACTTAGTACAGCCGTTTTGGCAAATAAAGTCGGTGAGAAAATTCCCCTTTTGGGTTTTTTAAATCGGGTGACTCCTAAAGCTGAAAAAGCACAAACCATCGACTTGTCCCTGAAATTAGTCGCTGAGTTAGTAGCCTTCTGCCAAATTAACGGCATTCCCGGAGACAGCATTGGGGATTTTGTCGCGTCTTTGGGCGAATACAGTGGTGAGTCCTTCATCCGCATGGCTGCATTAGTTTGCTTTGATGGTTTGATACCCCTAGGTCCAAACTTCATCAGTAGCGCACTCTCTAGAATTAATCAGACAAGTCCTCAGGAGTTAGAGCAAAACTCGACTTTTCAGAATATTCAACAAGACATTCCAGGTAACAATTCCAGTAGTAAACTGAACTTTATCGGTGAAAGCTTCAACTCAGTGAGTGGTTGGATGAGTGGTCTGGTTGCCTCGAAGAATTTAACGCCACAAAAGGTAGTCAACAACTTGCAAAACTTTACCGACTTTGCAGGTGACAAGTTAGACTACCTCGGGGCGTTGCTGGATATATCAACGAATTACTACGAACATACTGGCACGCAAACCTTAGCACGTCGCTTGATTGAGCGAGCTTCGGCTGAAATTTAACTGAATCGTTTTATAGGTAATTGGTAATATAAAGTATTACCAATTACCTGATACCAAATAATTATAAAAAAATATACTTCTAAAGAGGTAATTATAGCAGTTGTCATCCGGATGAAGCATACATTTATCTACCTTTATCTCGGTGCATCTGCGGTTCCTAAATCCTTTAAAAAACTAGCCGTAACTATTCCAGCCTTCACACGCAAATCAACCCAATGGCTGGTTTGCTAACCCAGCTAAGTTACGTATATTAAATCAGGTGATGTGCTTGTTCTTTTTCCGTAAAAGCACGGCATTGCCGTGCTTTTCTTACTTTGGCAAATTGACTTCCTTCACAGTGGCAGACAGGAAAGGTTCAAAGCGTTGAAAATTTTCCAGTTTGTCGAACTTACCCGTTTGCGAACCTGGATCAAAGGCAGTGGTGATGACATAAAGTGCTTTACCATCAAAGGCAACATAACCAAGATGCTGCTCTTGGATTCCACCTTTTTGCTGAATTCCTAAAAACCGATAACGGATTCCCTGAAGTTTACCAACCGATACCTGTTGTGGAGACTGGGCGGAGAAAATAATACGGTCACTATACACACTCCGACGGTCTTTCTCCAAAGTATTGTAATGCTCGGCAACCCAAAGTTTAAGTGCGGTTTCTAACTGGTTTTGGTATTGGGCTTTTTGGTAATCCACATTTGAACTCGGTGGAATACCAGCTTTTGCCAAGATCTGTTGAAAATTCGGTTGATTTTCCAGAGGGTAAACTCCCATTTCAACCGTACCCAAAATATTTTTATTTGATGACACGCACAACAGAGGTGCATTTCCATCACAAGCAGCAACTCGCCAACCAGGAGGGGCAGCTGTTTGTCCTAAGATACTCTTCCAGATATTTCCTTGATTTGGTTGAGAGTTGCTGGATGTGGTTCGAGGCTGCTTTTGAGCAGCATTCGCTTGTCCTGGAGACGGCTGCGATTGGTTATTTGAAGACAAGTAGGGGAGAGCGTATTTTACAAATCCTAGCGGTGTGAACACCACCAGCAAAATCACACCAAGCAAAACGTGATAAAGTCGTAACATTTTTTATATAGTGCGTGAGATAGCAGATAAATAGTATCTAGAAAATTTGTCGATATGTTGTGAAGAAAGTTTCTTCTCTAGCTTGTATGTCAAGATACTACTATACCGATACAACTTACATCTCAAGCCAAGAAATTTCCGGAAATGTCCTAGACAAATAAAAATTGCTCCTGCTACTCATACCGCATACGGTTCAGTAAATCATAAGTAGGGTGCGTTAGGCTAAAGCCGTAACGCACCATCTTATATCGCGGTGCGTTAGGCGCTTTGAACATATTTGTCGTTACAAATCTCTTGAAAGGGTGCGCCTAACACAACGCCAGTTGCTACAACGGAGGGAACCTCCCTTCGGGTATGCCTTCGGCACGCTACGCGAACACCAGTCGCCTACGGAGGGAAACCCTCCTGCAGCGCTGGATTCACCGCAACGCACTGGCTCCCCTACAATAATTTTATTTTTACTTTCTAAATAACCTCTGAGAGAAATTTAAAACTCCTTTTCATTCTGTCTGATAATTGCAGTTATTTCTTCAAAAACCAAGTCAGCAGAGTGTTGGACAACAGGGCTTAACTCCAGTCCAAAACCAAGATTTTCTGCTTCAATTAAATAAACCGTCACCTCTTCGGGAAAGTCCTCTTTAAAAATTTTCCTACCTGCGGCTAAAGCATGATCCCAGCGAAAATCATGCAAATTATAACTAGGTTCCGGTAAGGCTTCAAGTTCTTTGCCAGGAACTTTAAAAACAGCGCCTGGTTCAGAACCTGTTGAACTGGCATCAATAATAATTAACTTTTTGCTGCCTCTTGCTTGAAACATCACTTCCATTCCTGCGGTGCCACAATCATAAACTCGCATATGAGGATGAGGACGTTGAGCAAGATATTGTTGTAGGCGTTGGGCAATTATCACGCCTACAGCGTCGTCACTACGGTTGAGATTTCCGCAACCAATAATTGTAAGCATTTTAGAACTGATGGCTAATAGTTAAACAATGGCATGTTATATTACACTACCAAAGACGCAAAGAAGTTATATTTTATGGATTTAAAAGAGCAAAATTGGAAGAATTTTACTCACAACCATTTGCGTGACTGGCAGGGAATTTGGACAAGATATTCCCGCCAAGGCGAGGTAACAGAATCGTTTCAAAGTCTCAGAAGCTTTCGGGGTAATCCAGAAGAGACCGAAATTGTTCAAACTAATCGCTACGCATACGCCGATGGCAGAACATTGGAAAAAAGCTGGGAATATAACCAACTCTCTAATAGCTTATCTGATGGAGTTTTTCACCCAGAAAATGAATCGATGAGAGGCGTTTTTTTTGAATCTGGTCATGCTGCTTGGGTGTCAACAAAGTTAAAAACAGGCTCGTATTTTGCAGTTGAATTATTTTTTAAGTATGAAGAATTAAGACATAGTGTAGGCATCGTTTATGACGAGCATGGTAGTTTGTTCCGCACGGCAAATATTCGCGAGGATGCTGCTAGCTTTCCTAGTCAATACTGGTCTACTGAACTCATTCAATTGCCACGAAATCTGGGCGGCAATTGGCAAGGAACCGCTGTCACTATGACTCCTGATTTAAAGATTTCTGCGCCTGTAGTGACTCAGCTACACTGGGGCTGGGAAGGACACGAAACTTTCTTTTTGCCTGACGGAGTTTCTGTAAGTTGTCCAGGCAAAGTGAGTGTTGGGACTTCCTTCACTATGGCAGTGAATTGGCTAGTGACAGCATCCGAGATCCAACAACTGCTAGTCAAGTATGACGAGTCTGGAGATTTTTCGGCGCTGACGCTGGAACTACTGCACCTTTTGCATTAAAGTTTTGATTTTACCGAAAAACTGGATCTAAAGCCCCGTCCTTCTAGGACGGCTTTTCCAGGATTGACAGCGTATCCAAAGTATGGCATTATACTATTGCCCATAGTCTCAAAGACTCTCGTGAGGCAAAGTTGGGTACTCCCCATCTACAATGCTCAGCTTCGTGCGACATAGTGTAGGAAAGAGTTAAAAGCAATTGAATAAATCCTTTCAAACGCGGTCGGGCAGTCCGTGTGCGCTTGTGGACGTATCCGCTCCGGGGGTATTTTGAATGCTTGCATTTGAATACCTAGGGAGGACGGATGAAGCAAGAATCCTCGCACCTTTAGGTCGAGGAGTGTCAACCAACAGACGCGGCATCTTTATTGGTTTTGTGTCGTATTCATCGCACCCTGCGGCTAAAGCTTTTTTGCGATCGCGCCTTGCGCGGCTCCCGGAGGGAGCATCGCCTGCGGCGCTGCGCTCTGCGCGATCGCCTACGGCTGGCACAAAGAAAACATTAAATTGTAGGGTGGGCACTGCTCTTCACCGATAAGCAAGGAAGGTGGACAGGAACCAGTGCCCACCTTACGTTGAATTCGCGCTCCAGAGTCTGTAATTGCACAGACAAGCTGTTATGAAAAAAATGTTAGAACCTTGGCAAGTCATTACTGGAGCGCAATCTAGTTTAGAGTTGTACCGCATTTTTTATATTACCTTGACGCTGGTATGCTTTTGGATTCTATAAATACCGAAATCAGGTCTGTTGATTGTAATGGATATTAATAATTCTTAGAAAAATTTAGAAATAGAGCTTAAAAAGCAAGTCAAGGTTCCTTTAACTGCTTTTATCTGTGAAATGAATGCCATAACCTAGTGCCTAACTTTTCTGTAATTTTAGGCACACAGCAGCAGTTGAAAATAAAAATCAAACCAATAATCATGGTTTACTAGACACTAAGTAACTACTGCTGTCTGGAGAGGTGCAATGTCTGCCATGAGTACTCGTTGGGACGCTTTATTAGGAATTGCAATTGGTGGTGTATATACTTTGAGTGCAAATTGTGTTCTGGCTCAAATTACACCGGATGTCACTCTCCCCAATAATTCCATGGTTAACATAAATGGTAACACCATAGATATCACTGGCGGAACGCAAGCAGGAACCAACTTGTTCCACAGCTTCCAAGAGTTTTCTGTTCGCACTGGTAGCGGAGCTTTCTTTAATAATGCTGTTGACATTCAAAACATAGTTAGTCGGGTGACGGGTGGGTCAATATCTAATATTGATGGTTTCATCCGCGCTAACGGTACGGCTAACCTGTTTTTGATTAATCCCAATGGAATTGTCTTTGGACCAAATGCGCGGTTGGAGATTGGCGGCTCTTTCTTTGCAAGTACCGCTAGTAGTCTGAAATTTGCTGATGGCACAGAGTTTAGAACAGACGGTACCCAAACAACACCATTGCTGACTATAAGTGTTCCATTGGGTTTGCAATTTGGGGCGAATCCAGGAAAAATAACCGTACAAGGTTCAGGTCATAATTTAACTTACGACGAAACATTTGGAACGATTCGGGGTGATGTTCCGGGACTACAAGTGCAACCAGGGAGAACCTTAGCGCTTGTTGGTGGAGATATCGTTCTAGAGGGTGGTAATCTCAGAGCAGAATCAGGAAGAATTGAATTAGGAAGTGTTGCTTCACCCGGCTTAGTTAGCCTCACTCAAAATGATTCTGGTTTTACTTTAGGATACTCAGGTATTGAGAATTTTGGTAATATCCTGCTTTCTCAAAAAGCTTCAGTTGATGCAAGCGGAGAGGGCGGAGGTTCCATCCAAGTGCAAAGCAGGCAACTTTCTGTAAAAGATGGTTCATCAATTTTGTCTATTACCTCTGGCTCAAAACCTGGAGGAGATTTTACTGTTAATGCAACTGAGTCAGTAGAACTGATTGGAGAATCCGCAGATCGAAAGTATGCTAGTAGTTTACTAACAGAATCTCAGGGTGCAGGTTCTTCCGGTAATTTGACAATTAACACAAGAAAGTTAACTGCTACTGATGGAGCATACGTATCAACTTTTATTACATCTTTAGGTGATGGTGGAAATCTGACAGTTAAAGCTTCTGATTCAGTGGAATTATTAGGTAGAGGCATATTTTTTGGGAGTGGCTTATATACAGCAACTAGTTTAGGCAGTTCTGGCAATGCTGGAGAGTTAAAAGTAGAAACTAGGAATTTGAATGTCAAAAATAGTGCAAGAGTGTTTGCAAATTCTGAGGGACAGGGAAATGCTGGGGATATTTTTATACAAGCATCTGATGGGCTTTTTGTCTCTAATGCAGGCATTGTCAGTATTGCAGGTAGTAGGGCAATTGGTAAAGCGGGAAACATTAATGTCACATCAGGCTCAGTTTCCTTAACTGATGGTGCTCGACTAGAAGCCAGCACCTTTGGACGAGGAGATGCAGGTAGTATATTTGTGCAAGCAAAGGATTCTGTGTCTGTTGCTCGTAACAGTTACATCTTCAGCATTGTGGAAGGGGGAGCAGTGGGCAAAGGTGGCGACATCAACATCACTGCGGCAACACTGTCCCTCAAGGATGCCGGTCAACTGGGAACGGTTGTTCGTGAAGCATCTGCCACCCAGCCAGCAGGACAAGGTCAGGCGGGGAATGTCAACGTTAATGTCACAGGAGCAGTGACGATCGCTGGGGTGAAAAACGGATCCTCTAGTAGTATTTCCAGCTATTTGGGAAGTGGGGCGATTGGTAAAGGAGGAAACATTAATGTCACATCTGGCTCACTTTCCTTAACTGATGGTGCTGAACTCGATGCCAGCACCTTTGGACAAGGGGATGCAGGTAGTATATTGGTGCAAGCAAAGGATTCTGTGTCTGTTGCTAACAGTTACATCTTCAGCACTGTGGAAGGGGGAGCAGTGGGCAAAGGTGGCGACATCAACATCACTGCGGCAACACTGTCCCTCAAGGATGCCGGTCAACTGGCAACGGGAGTTCGTGAAGCATCTACCACCCAGCCAGCAGGACAAGGTCAGGCGGGAAATGTCAACGTTAATGTCACAGGTGCAGTGACGATTGCTGGGGCGAAGGACGGATTCTCTAGTGGTATTTTGAGCTCTTTGGGAAGTGGGGCGATTGGTAAAGGAGGAAACATTAATGTCACATCAGGCTCATTTTCCTTAACTGATGGTGCTCAACTCAATGCCAGCACCTTTGGACAAGGGGATGCAGGTAGTATATTGGTGCAAGCAAAGGATTCTGTGTCTGCTGCTGACAGTGCCATCTTCAGCAATGTGACAAGCGGAGCAGTGGGCAAAGGTGGCGACATCAACATTAATGCGGCAACACTGTCCCTCAAGGATGGCGCTATACTGGGAACCTTTGTTCGTAGAGCATCTGCCAACCAGCCTGCAGGACAAGGTCAGGCGGGGAATGTAATAATTGATGTCCCTGGTAATGTCTCTTTTGATAACAGCCGTGCTTCCAGCACAGTAGGCTCCGATGGAGGAGGAAAAGGTGGAAACATACAAATTAGCGCTGATTCTCTGTCTTTAACCAATGGTGCTGAACTTGGTGCCTACTCCTTTGGAGGGGATGCAGGGAATGTAATAATTGATGCCCGTGGTAATGTCTCTTTTGATGGGAATTTCAGCGGTGCTTCCAGCACAGCATACTCCGATGCAGAAGGAAAAGGTGGAAACATACAAATTAGCGCTGATTCTCTGTCTTTAACCAATGGTGCTAATCTTGATACCAACACCTATGGAAAAGGGAATGCAGGGAATGTGATACTTGATATCCGTGGTAATGTCTCTTTTGATGGGAATTTCAGCGGTGCTTCCAGCAGAGTAACCTACAGTGGAGAAGCAAAAGGTGGAAACATACAAATTAGCGCTGATTCTCTGTCTTTAACCAATGGTGCTGAACTTGGTGCCAGTAACGATGGAAAAGGGGATGCAGGGAATGTGATAATTGATGCCCGTGGTAATGTCTCTTTTGATAACAGCCGTGCTTCCAGCACAGTAGTCTCCGATGGAGGAGGAAAAGGTGGAAACATACAAATTAGCGCTGATTCTCTGTCTTTAACCAATGGTGCTAGTCTTGATACCTACTCCTTTGGAGGGGATGCAGGGAATGTAATAATTGATGTCCGTGGTAATGTCTCTTTTGATGACAGCCGTGCTTCCAGCACACAATACTCCTATGGAGAAGGAAAAGGTGGAAACATACAAATTAGCGCTGATTCTCTGTCTTTAACCAATGGTGCTTACCTTTCTGTCAGCAACTATGGAAAAGGGGATGCAGGTAACATTGAAGTAACCGCACCCCAAATTCGTTTGGACAACAGAGCGAGGTTCAACGCTGAATCTGAATCAGGTAATGGCGGCAATATCAATCTGCGAGTCGGAGACTTACTGCTGCTACGCCGTGGAAGTTTCATCTCTGCCACTGCGGGTACTGCACAGCAAGGTGGTAATGGCGGTAACATCACTATCAACGCTCCCAATGGCTTTATTGTTGGTGTCCCTAATGAAAACAGCGACATTACCGCCAATGCTTTCAATGGCAGTGGTGGGAAAATCGATATCAACTCATTAGGCATTTTTAACTTTACTCAACGTAGTCGAGAAGACTTGGTGCGCGAGTTGAGAACTGATAACCCAAATGAACTCAACCCGCAAGTGTTACAAACCAACGACATCACAGCATTTTCCCTAACCAACCCAACTTTAAGCGGTCAGGTCACTATCAATACACCGGATGCTGACCAAAGCCTGGGATTAGTCGAACTCCCCATAGTCTTAACAGATACATCAAATCTCATAGCAGACACTAGCTGTGATGCCATTGCTAGCACAGATGCTGACACCGATAAAAGCAAATTTACGATCACCGGACGCGGTGGTTTGCCTCCCAGCCCGTACGAACCCCTCAGTTCTGATGTCGTCTGGTTAGACACTCGATTGTCAGCTATTACAACACAGCAACAACGTTCACAAGGAAGCGCAGCTAAACCACCATCCGATTCTGATGTTGTGAAAATTGTGCCTGCTACGGGTTGGGTGTTTGACGGTAAGGGGAACGTTACCCTCATCTCCCATGCATCCAACGCCAATAGTTTGGGGTCTACTCCTGCTGGGTGTGCCAAAAAATAAAGAGAATCAGTTGATTTTGATACACATAGTGATACCAAGTTGCGTTCAAAACCTCACCCCTGCCCCTCTCCGCAGGTTCGGAGAGGGGTGCCCGTAAGGGCGGGGTGAGGTGTAAGTCATGAATGCAACTTAACGTGAGTTCGACAAACCTCTCCCACCCAACCTCCCTCTCCTACAAGGAGAGGGAGGAGCTACGTAAAAATGGGATTTTTAAGCCTCTCCCCTTGTAGGGGAGCCAGTGCGTTGCGGGGGTTCCCCCCGTTGAAGCATCTGGCGTGAGAGGTTTGGAGAGGGGTCAAATCAGGATACATCGAACTCACGTCAACTTAGTATGAGGACATAAAAGAAGGACAAGAACTTTCTACCTCAGTGTGCGTGTTCTTCAACATACATTACCATCTAATAGGTGTTGAAAAATCCAACAAGGAGATGCGTCAATGGCATACATATTAAAAGTCACATACTCAAGTGGAACGAATTTCAAACAGAGTCTCAAGGACTCAAGTCAGCTTGGACTTTGTGAGAAGTATAATATTAGCAATGGGAAGACATTTAGAGTTAGAGAAAGAGCAGACGCAGATACAGACCACTACAGAGTGACTCTGTTTGATAAAGTCGGAAATGCTGGATGTCCTCAGTACGACACTTGGTATGTCTTTAAAAACCATGTAAGTATCCAGCAAGAAACATCTGGTGGTTCTGGTGGTGTTGCAGAAGTCATCGTTATCAATGCTACAAGTGGTTTGAATGTTCGGGAACAACCGGACACGAGTGCTCGTGAACTTGGTAAGATTCCCAATGGGTCAAGAGTCTCCGTGTACGGTGAAGGCAAAGATAATGACAACTTTCGTTGGATTAAGGTTAAATCCAACCAATGGGTTGCTTCTGAGGGTTGGGTCGCTACTGAGTATCTAAAGATTTTATCTGTGCGTTGAGGCAAATGTGATCAGGTGGTGCCGTACTCTCGGGCTTCGCACCCTACGCTGTACCTGTCCGTTGGGGCAAATTTGATGAGGTGGTGCGTTAAGGGACTTGCAAATTAAAAATATCCAACTTTTTTTTGTGGGATGGGCTTCTAGCCCGTCCTATAAACTGGGGGGACTAGATGCCATTGGTGTCAACTTAAGCCAAAACTCTTCTAAAATCTCGTTTCCAGGTAGAACCTGGAAATGCGGTTTAAACGGCTAGTAACGCAAGTAAGGGAGGCAGAGCCTCCCAATGGTATTCCCAGCCAGAGACTGGGAACAAGGCAAAAATGCACCTACGCTGTACCGTGGTTGACAAATCAGGTGGTGCTGTACTCTCGCGCTTCGCACCCTACGCAGTACGAAAACGCGCCAATTCCTCACCCGTCTTTGCATCATGGGCGTGAACGGTGCAAACCAGACAAGAATCAAACGATCGCGCTACATGACCCACTTCCACTGGATCGGTTGAGTCGTAAATAGGTGTCCCAACTAAAGCTTCCTCAATCGGTCCACGTATTCCTTCAGCGTCACGCGGTCCAATATTCCAGGTACTGGGAGCCATAATCTGGTAATTTTTAATCTTACCACCTTCAATCTCCAACCAGTGACACAGGGAACCCCGCGATGCTTCGGTTGCACCCCAACCGCGTCCATCTTTTTCTTTGGGTTTGATATACCAGGGGTCATTCAGGTGGAATTCGCGCAAGCAGCGTTCGGCTTGACGATATAACTTGACAATTTCGTGAACTCGTGCTAATTGTCGCAGATGGATACTTGCCCCACCCATTTGCCTGAAGGCATCGAGGATAAACCCGTCGAAGTGTTGCCAAGATTCTCCATGTTTACCACCCGCCACTAACTGACGTGCGAGTGGTCCTGCTTCTAAGCGTCCGTAGTCTTTGTGTCGCACTGCTGTTGACCAAGAATACGCCCCCTTGAAGTCTTTGGCATTGTTCTGGGCTGGTTTTGTTGTGCGATCGTACGGGTGAATGTCCTCTGTCAGTTCCTCATACCAGGAGTGAGTTGTATTTTCGCGGACGAAGCTTTGATCCATGAGAGTATGAGTGTCGGTGAAACTGTCGTAGACTCCACTCTTCATAATCAAGGCAGAATTGCGCCCTTCAATTGTCGGCTTTTGGTATTTTGCTTCATGAGGTAAATATCCCCAACTGACATATTTACCTACACCAGCACCATATTTATCCAAACCAATATCTAAACCCATGCGCCAATAAAAACCTAAATCAGAATTGGCATGGCTTGGGTTTTCGTCCAACCATACCATAAAGTCTTCATAAGTTTTGATTTCTTCGTAGCGTTCTAAAGAACAACCCAACCACACGGGTTCTAACCAATTGGTGCGGAAGTATTCCAGAATCGACCAAGCGCGAGTCACGTCTGTTAAGGTGGGGGAACACATCACGCCACCAGGAACCATGTAGCTAGAATGGGGCCATTGACCGCCAAATAAGGCGTAAATTTCTACTGGTTTGGCAGAAATTGTGATGCCAAGTTCGTAAGATTTACCAGTAAAGGCAGCAAAGCGTCTGCATGCTTCTTGGTAAAAAGGGCTGTACCGATACTTTTTATTGGTCAAATCAATCGCATATAAACCGTAAAAGTAGCGGGGTATGCTTTGAATTGACTCGACAATTTGACCTAAGTTTCTTGCCAAAATCGCATTGCGCGGAACTTCTGTTCCCCAAGCGGTATCTAATGCCCAAGCTGCACTGGTGAGATGAGAAGCACCGCAAATACCGCAGACGCGAGGTGTGACAATTAATCCTGCTTGGGGGTCTTTACCGCGCAGGATCACTTCAAATCCTCGGAAGAGTTCGGCATGTGTCCAAGCATTTACGACTTGCCCATCTTCTATGTCCACTCGGACATCTAAATCGCCCTCGACTCTGCCTAGGGGCGATATGTCTAATGTTTGAATTCCCATTTGTCCTTTGTCCTGTATCATTCGTCCTTGTTCATTTGCGACTATTGATTTGTTGCAAAAATCCGGTTTCAGGATGTTTGGAACCACAGATGCACACAGATGGACACAGATGATTTATCTGTGTAAATCTCGTGTCCATCTGTGGTTTTATTTTCAAGAAATTGACATTTTTATCGGAGGTCTGATGACTAAACTGTGAAAAAGTCGTCTTCTGCCCACTCGGGCATTGTGTCTTTTGCCACGATGGAGGCTAGGGCATAGTCTTTTTTGTTCACTCCTGCGGGCAAGTCTTTGGGAACTCCCATGACGGTTTGTGTTTTAAATACGGTTCCTGGTTTGAGGTCGTAAAAGGGGAATTCGGGTTCGGTGCAACCTAAACAAGGCATTCCCGCGCGGGTTTTGGAGGAGACGCGATTCCACAAAATGCGGTTGCAGGAAGAACGAGTCATTGGTCCACGACAACCTAAGTCGTAGAACAAGCATCCTTTACGTTGACCAAATTCGGTGGTTGATGCTTTGTAGGCAAAGTGGATGTTACGGGTGCAACCTGTTTGGGTATAGGTGTTGAAGAAGGTTTGTGGACGATGCAGTTCATCAAGAACAATATCGCCTATTCGACCGGTGGCGATCGCCACTAATATTTGGCTAATCCAGTCCGGGTGCGAAGGACATCCAGGAATGTTGATCACGGGTAATCCGGATTTTGACCGGAATTCTTTGCCTAAAAAGCCCCCTTCTTTGCGTTTGAGAAATTGCAATCCCTCAGATTCGCTAGGGTTGGGTGCCATTGCGGGAATTCCTCCCCAGGTAGCACAGTCTCCCACGGCGACGACATAGTTGGCAACTTGGGATAAGTCGTTTAACCAGTCTTTCATCGGGCGATCGGCAAAACGGTTCCATTCTCCAGTGCCATTGGGCGCGTTGATCACGCTGCCTTCAAATACCAGGATATCCAAGGGTATTTTGCCCATAAGACATTCCCACAGCATCGTCTGCAAATTTGCACCTAGTTCCAACCCTAGGGATGGATGCCAAAGGACGTTAATGCCAAAGTCAGTGACCAAATCACAAACGGTGGGTTCTTCAGCGTTAAGAAATGACATGGTGTTGCCTGAACATGCACCACCTTGCAGCCATAGTAAGTTCGTCATCAGCTATCTTGATTTCTATTGTTTACCCTGCATGATTCAGGTGACGTTGTTTGTAGCGTCTCACCTGTTTTTTTCCCTTTATTTCTAATATCATGTATTTTTTGATTCAATTGTTTATTTCTTACATAAAACTTTATCTTGTTTGAATTTGAATATATTCTAAATTTTCCGAAACAGTTATCCACTAACATTCTCGTTGAGGAAGCAGAGTTACTATATTAACAGTACGACGTTAATAAAAAGATAAGTGACGTCTCTATATTTTTTTTCGATTAGCTATGACATAAAATCAAGGCTTGCTTGAAAAATATACTGTTTAAAGACAAGAAAAATAAAAATATATTTTTATGAAAATCTCTTAGATAAAAGTTCACATAAACATTCTATTTATTTCTCATCAAATGTTTTATATTAAAAGAAAATAGACTTAATGAATTCAAGGAGTATTCATTAGACTTCTAGCAAAAAGACTAAGCGTTTAAAACCGCTGTACCCCCTTTGATCCATAAGCCTCTCACCCAAAGCGAACTCAATCGCCTAATTTTGCAAAGAGGCGATTAACCGGAGTTGAGTGATCATCTGCGTAAACAAGCTTGGTTGGTACAGCCTAAAGACGCCGTGTTCGTAGCGTCTTTAGGGTATGCAGGCTTGAAAGACTCAATAGACATTTTGCAAAAGTCATCTATCGACTGTGAATTAAGAATTTCTCCGATGTTCTGCGTTGTGTGTTCTCCCCTTACAAGCAATCTATTTTTGCCTGCATATTTGATTTTCTCCAACCTGCTTTAGGAAGGTAGTAATGACTCCCAGCATGACAGATTCAGCAGTGAAGGCGGCAATGGCTGTCATTGCTTCGTCTTCAGCAACGACACAAGAAAAAATTGAGATGCTGATTGAAATGGCGCAGGGCTTTCAAAAAAAGCCAAAAACTGCCCAAGATTTATGGAATGCAGTTTCACTGTGTCATCAAGCGCATGAATTGTGCGCTGAGGATAATCTGCTGTGGAAAGCTAGGGCAAAGGCAGGAATGGCAACTGCCCTAAAGGCAATTCCTGATGTTGGGGAACAACTGTTGTTAGAAGCGAAACAACGATTAGAAGAAGCCCTACCTATTTTGCTGGAGTTTGCCCCGCAAGAGGAAGTAGCGGAAGCCCAAATGAATTTAGGGTTAGTGTTGCAATCGCTTGTACCATTCAATTTAGCGCGGATGACCGATAGCATCCAAGCTTATCAGAAGGCTTTGCAGGTGTTTACCTGGCAGAAGTACCCGCAGGAATATGCGATTTTACACAATAATATTGCAATTGCTTACCTTTCCATGCCCCTGACATCAGAAAAAGAATCGTTGCGTCAAGGGTTAGCAGTGCAGACATTTGAGGAGGCACTGAAGCATATTCGGTTAATAAACCATCCAAGGGAATATGCGATGTTGCAAAATAACTTGGGTAACGCTTTGCAATATTTACCGAGTTCGCATCCTTTGGAGAATATTTTGCGGGCGATCGCTGCTTATGACGAGGCGTTAAAAGTGCGTGATCCTAAAGACACACCCTTGGAATACGCCAACACCATTTCTAATAAAGCCAACGCCTTATTCAACTTACCAGATAACCCGGAAAAACCAGAAGCCGGGAATCTCAAAAATATGCGGCAAGCGCGTACCTATTATCAAGAAGCTTGGGAAATTTTCACTCAACATGGACAAATAGAACAAGCGGAAGTTGTACTACAGATGCTGCAAGAAGTTGAGACAGAAATCGGCAATAGTTAGTGCTTATTGTGTAGAGACGCTTTCATGAGAGTGCGTCTGTACAACCAACAACTAACAATTTCTATTCAGGAGATGAGAATGACAGATATTCTGACAAATCAGACTTTGAGAGATTTCCTCACAAGCTTAACAGCTGGCGATTTGAATCTCATGACAGGATTTGTGTGGTTTTTAGTAGCAACAGCTTTATCTATACTTGGCGGTGCTATTGGCGGGATGATTTTAGCGGGGAAAGATTTAGGCTATCAGTTAGCGGCACTGCTAGGCGGATTTTTTGGTCCGGCTGGCGTGATTCCTGGAATTACCTTAGGACTCATACTGCTGAATGCCTTGAGAAATTTTTAGGAGGAATCATGTTAGAGATAGGATGGTTTAGCGCTAGGTTATTTTTTAAGGGAAAGCTACTGCGCGATCCCATGCAATTTGTCAAGCAAACTGCAATTGGTATTGGCGTAAGTGCGCTACTGTTGTTCTTACTTGCACAAGCTAAAGTTAGCCTTTGGATACCAGTTGTAGTCTCTAGCTTTTTGACTGGTATACTTATGCCATTTCTACATAAAGATATCAAATTAAAGTAAGTTTTTAGTTTGATGAGTCTCGAAAACAATCAGACTAAAAGCTAGAACTTGTTTTCACAAGTTAACTGAATACCTCAAATAGAATTTCCGTTAGTTTCAACTAACTTGAGCTTTTTGCCCCAAATTGATTTGAGGGTAAAAAAGCCGCATTTTTTATTCCCAATCGACCGATGAGCACAGGAACTGAAATGACTCTTACACCAATAGATAAAACAGAAGCGGCAAAAGTTCCCCAACTTTTCCCTCTTTTTCCTCAAAGTGTGGAAGTCATTTTAGGAAAGACTCTTGAAATCGGTCAATTAGTCATGCCTGTAGCACCCAGCAACAGAGAAATGTTTGGTCCTCGCGGTGCCTGCTTGATATCAGAAAATGGACCTTTGTGGGTATCAGATACAGGACATCATCGTTTATTAGGATGGCGGAATTTACCCACTCAAGATAGTCAACCTGCTGATTGGGTGATTGGACAACCTGACTTTAATGATGAAGGACAAAATGCCAAAGGCAACGCTGGAAGAGCAACACTCAGTGTACCAACTGGAATTTGTGCTTGTGGTGAAGGTTTAGCAGTTGCAGACGCTTGGAATCATCGCGTTTTGATTTGGAAAAAACTGCCAGAAGACAACAATGTTCCAGCGGATTTAGTATTAGGTCAATCCCATTTCACTGATAATGAACCAAACCGAGGAACCCAAGAAGCAAAAGCCAACACTTTGAACTGGTGTTATGGAGTTTTCTATCATCAAGGAAAGCTATTTGTTGCTGATACAGGAAATCGGCGGGTCTTAATTTGGCATCAATTACCTGAAGAAAATGGCCAACCAGCAGATTTAGTCTTAGGACAACCAGATATGATATCCCGTGATGAAAATGGCGGCGGTACTCCCTCAGCATCAAGTATGCGTTGGTGCCATGACATTACGGTTTGGGGAGAAAATTTAGTTGTCACGGATGCGGGGAATAACCGCGTGATGATTTGGCAGGGCATACCAACAGAAAATAATGCTCCTTGTGCAGTGGTGTTAGGACAAAAGACTTTTGATTCAGTTGAAATCAATCAAGGAGTTTATTTCCCCAGCGCCAACAGTTTGAGTATGCCTTACGGTGTAGCTGCTGCTGGTGAGTGGCTATTCGTTGCAGATACAGCTAATTCTAGAGTTTTAGGCTGGAGAAAGCCACAATCAATTCTGTCTTTGCAAGGTGCAGAAAGTCATGCACTTGCTGGACAAATAAACTTTGAAAGTAAAGGCGAAAATCGCGATTTTGGACTTCCAAAACGAGATAGTTTGAATTGGTCTTACGGAATAAAAGTATGTGGAAATACTGCGGTCATAGCTGACTCTGGAAATAACAGAGTTTTACTTTGGAAAATAACTAATAACTCAGAATCCCACAGTAGGAACACATAAGAAGAGGTTCTGTGTGACTGAGTGGCAAGTAGTAGGATGGGTTAGCAATAGCGTAACCCATGCTGTTCAAAGGATTGATGCCCTGCGGCTGCGCCTAACACATCCTACGTTTAATTATGTCTGTTGACTTAGCTAATTTATCTTTGGAGTCATTCTGTATTCTGCATTCTGAGTTCTGAGTTCTTTGTCTTCTTTGCATCTACGTAATTCGTTAAAATCTTATGTCTACTGAAGAAATCAGGGTTCGCGGTACCGTTCAAGGAGTGGGATTCCGTCCCACTGTATATAGGCTTGCAAAAGCATACGGATTGCAAGGCGAAGTTTGTAATGACGGTCAAGGTGTCTTAATTCGGGCATCTGGTCGTGAAGAATCTATAGAAGAATTTGTTCAAAAATTACAGAAAGAATGTCCTCCACTGGCGAGAATTGATGAAGTAACGCGCAAGCGTTATGAAGGCAAATCAACCTTTGATGATTTTGTCATTTCTCACAGTGTTAGCACCGGGGTAACAACAGAAGTTCCTCCCGATGCTGCTACTTGTCCAAAATGTAAAGCGGAAATCTTTGACCCCCTCAGCCGCTGGTATCGTTATCCCTTCACGAACTGTACTCATTGCGGTCCCCGATTAAGCATCATTCGCGCCATACCGTACGATCGCCGCAACACAAGTATGGCTACTTTTGCCATGTGTACAGAGTGTAGTCGGGAATATAACGATGTCGCAAACCGACGTTTTCATGCCCAACCCGTAGCGTGTCAGGTTTGCGGTCCTAAAGCTTCGTTAGAACGTTCTGATAGTAAACCAATTACACCTCATATGTTTTCTATGCTTGACGATGTTGATGCCGTTTGTACCTTGTTACAAAAAGGCGAGATTGTTGCCATAAAAGGACTAGGTGGATTTCATTTAGCTTGCGACGCCACGCAGGAAACTGCTGTGCAAAAACTGCGCCACCGTAAGCAGCGCAATCAAAAGCCTTTTGCTTTAATGGCGCGAGACATGGAAGTTATTGAAGAGTACTGCACTCCCAACGCCAAAGAAAGAGAATTACTGGAAAGTCACGCTGCGCCTATCGTGTTAATCCAGGCAAAAGGGGGAGACGACGACGAAAGGGGAAGTGGAAGGATAGGACAGATTGGGAGATGGAACCCCCCTATAGTTCCCCCGCAAACGGAGGGACAAGTGCAAAGCCTCCCCCCTTACGGGGAGGGTTGGGGGAGGGGGTTCCGACAACAGGGAAAACCATCAATTGCGGCTTCAGTCGCGCCGGGGCAAAACACCTTAGGTTTTATGCTACCTAACACCCCCTTACACCACCTCATTTTGAGGCGGATGAATCGCCCGATTGTTTTAACAAGTGGCAATCTTTCTGATGAACCGCAATGTCTTGATAACGTCGAAGCGCGTGAAAAGTTAGGAAAGATTGCTGATTATTTTCTTCTACATGATCGCGACATTGTTAACCGAGTAGATGATTCGGTGGTGCGGGTTGTTGACGATAAAGTGTTAACCATCCGTCGTGCTAGAGGATACGCACCAGCGTCTATCAATTTACCACCAGGTTTTGAAAGCGTTCCTCAAATTTTAGCAATGGGCAGTGAGTTGAAAAATACTTTTTGTTTATTGCGAGATGGGAAAGCACTTTTATCTCAGCATCTGGGAGATTTAGAAAATGCAGTTACTTTCAAATCCTATCAGGATACGCTCAATCTATACTTAAATATACTTGAGCATCAACCAGAAGCCATTGCTGTTGATTTACACCCTGAATATCTGTCAACAAAACTTGGGAAAGAATTAGCAGCCGCAAATAAAGTTAAACTTTACCCAATTCAACATCATCACGCCCATATTGCTGCTTGCATGGCAGAAAATGGTTTAGATATTAATTCGTCGCCTGTCTTGGGTATTGCATTAGATGGATTAGGTTATGGCGAAGATGGAACACTGTGGGGCGGAGAGTTTCTGTTAGCAGATTATCACCATTTTAAGAGACTGGCGACATTTAAGCCAGTGGCAATGATTGGTGGAAAACAAGTAATGAAAGAACCTTGGCGTAACACTTACGCCCAGTTAATATCTGCCTTTACTTGGGACGAATTAAAACAAAAATACGGAAATTTAGAAATTGTAGAATTTCTTGAACAAAAGCCACTGAAACTTTTGAATCAGCTTGTAGAAAAAGGAATTAACTCTCCCCTCACTTCATCAGTAGGACGTTTATTTGATGCTGTAGCTGCAGCTATTGGTATTTGCCGAGAAGAATGTAGCTATGAAGGACAAGCAGCAATTGAAATGGAAGCTTTAGCTGATCCCACTATTTTAGATAATAAAGAAAATTTAAATTATTATTTTAACTTTGTTGTTTCAGATAGTATTTATCATATAGATTCACGTTCCATGTGGCAAGCTTTGCTAAATGATTTACAGCAGCATACTCCTCAATCGGTCATCGCTGCGAAATTTCATACAAGCTTAGCTCATGCCATTGTAGAAATGGTTGATAATCTCCGTCAGAAAAATGACATTCATCACGTTGCGCTAACAGGAGGAGTTTTTCAAAATTGTATTCTGTTAGAACAAGTTACCAAACGCTTACAAGCATTGGAAATCAATGTCCTTACTCACAGCTTAGTCCCAGCTAATGATGGTAGTTTATCCCTAGGACAAGCTGTTATTGCAGCCGCCCAATTAATGAATTAATACTTTTTGTTAGTTTATTGTTAATTTTATAAAAATTACAATATAGCAACACTAAATGCTTTACGCAATACTCTCTCTTTTCTCCTTCCTTGGCGTCCTCTGCGTCTATGTCCTGCGGACACGCTAAGCGCAAAGCGCACGCTCCGCGAACGCTAAGGCGGTTCATTAAAAAAACGGAAAATATAAAATGTGTTTAGGAATTCCCGGTCAAATCATAGAAATAACCGACGTCAAACAAAAATTAGCTGTTGTCAATGTTGGTGGTGTAAAGCGTCAAGTTAATATTGCTTGCATTGTTGATGAACAGCATCCTGTTGAATCTTGTGTTGGCGATTGGGCGTTAATTCATGTTGGCTTTGCAATGAATCGAATTAACGAAAAAGAAGCGATGGAAACTTTGCAAATTTTGGAAGAATTAGCAGAAGTCTTAGCAATGGGTTCCTAGTCAGCGCTGATGGCAAGTCAATCTAAAATTTACATAGAAAATTGATATGAAATACGTTGATGAATTCCGAGAACCGAGAAAAGCAGACGCTTTAGTTCGTGCAATTGAACAATTATGCCAACAACTAGAAAAGCCTATCAAAATCATGGAAGTATGCGGCGGTCATACTCATTCTATTTTTAAATATGGTATTGAAGATGTTTTACCTGAACCAATTGAATTAATTCATGGTCCTGGTTGTCCTGTGTGTGTGATGCCAAAGGGAAGGTTAGATGATGCCATCTCTATCTCCCAAAATCCTAACGTCATCTTCACTACCTTTGGAGATGCCATGCGGGTTCCCGGTTCCACAAGAAGCTTGTTGCAAGCCAAAGCACAAGGTGCAGATATTCGCATGGTCTATTCTCCTTTAGATAGCCTGCAAATTGCTAAAGATAACCCCGATCAAGAAGTTGTCTTTTTTGCCTTAGGCTTTGAAACAACTGCCCCTAGCACTGCCTTGACTATCCTGCAAGCAGAATCTGAAAAAATTCATAACTTCAGTATGTTTTGCAATCACGTTCTCGTGATTCCCGCCTTAGAAGCACTGTTAGATAATCCGGATTTGCAACTTGATGGATTTATCGGTCCTGGTCATGTGAGCATGGTGATTGGTACTGAACCTTATCAGTTTATTTCTCAACAGTATCAAAAACCTATTGTGATTTCTGGTTTTGAACCTTTAGATATTATCCAATCAGTTTGGATGCTATTGCAACAAATTGTTGAAAAACGTTGTGAAGTAGAAAATCAATATAATCGATTGGTAGAAGAAGCGGGAAATTCGGTGGCGATCGCCGCTATGGATCAAGTTTTTGAAGTGCGAGAAAGTTTTGAGTGGCGCGGGTTAGATGAGATTCCCAATTCTGCATTTAAAATGCGTCCTGAATATGCTGAATTTGATGCCGAAGTAAAATTTACCATTCCTAATCTAAAAGTTGCCGACCATAAAGCTTGTCAATGTGGAGAAATCCTCAAAGGAGTTTTGAAGCCTTGGCAATGCAAAGTCTTTGGCACAGCTTGCACTCCAGAAACACCGATTGGAACTTGCATGGTTTCTTCTGAAGGTGCTTGTTCCGCTTACTACAAGTATGGTCGCTATTCTCATGTTGCTAAGAAAATGATGTCTGAGAAATAGTGGTAAACATGGTGAGAAAACCATAACATAATTACGAATTACGAATTACGAATTATTTTGTCACTTTCAGTATTAAAGTCAATCCTGTAGACTTTAACACTGTGACACAGACAACAACAGAACCATCTCCATGCAACTCAACCACGGCATCACACAACACAACTCAAAACCCCTGCGCATCCTAATTGCAGGAGGTTCAATGGGTGGTCTATGTGCAGGGTTAGCCCTACGCGGCATCGGTTGTGATGTAGAAATTTTTGAGCGTACTTCCTACAATGAAGCAAATCTTACGCCTAGTGCTGTGCAAAGTCGAGGTGCTGGTCTTGTCCTACAGATGCAAATCAATCGGTTTCTGGCAGAACATGGTATCACCACAGCAGAAGCGCTGGGTGTGACTTCGTGGAAGAGACAGTACATTATTGGAGACGGCAGCATCATTTGGGAAGAATCAGCGCCTCAATTGATGACTTCTTGGGATATGTTGTATCGTCAACTGCGGAAAGTTTTCCCAGATCAACAGTACCATCAAGGAAGTAAGGTTATTGGTGTTGAGCAGAGTGACGACTGTGTAGTAGTCCGCTTTGAAGAGGGACGCAAAGAAAAGTGTGACCTCCTTATTGGGGCTGACGGTATTGATTCAACCATACGCCAACAACTGCTACCGGATGCCGTTCCGCAGTATGCAGGGTATGTAGCATGGCGAGGATTGATAGACGAAAGTCTTCTTTCCTCAGACGTTGCGAAATTTCTCGCCGAACAATTTACCTTGTTTCACGGACCCGGCATGCAGGCACTATGCTATCTGGTACCTGGACCAAATGGGGAATTAGACGAAGGGAAACGTCGCATCAACTGGCTTTGGTACTTTGATGTTCTAGATGGTGACGAGTTGAAAACAGTGATGACTGACTCCCAAGGAGGAGTGCGGAAGTTTTTCCTGCCTCAAGGAGAAGTCCGAGAGTCAGTCATCCAACAGATGAGAGTGGCGGCAAAGGGATATCTACCAGAAATCTTTCAGTATCTATTTGAGGTGACAGAAAAACCCTTCATTCAACCCATCTACGACTTATCAGTGCCGCGTATGGTTTTTGGGCGAGTGTGTTTAATCGGCGATGCTGCATTTGTGGTTCGACCTCACACAGCTGCGGGGACTTCCAAAGCTGCGATCAATGCGATCGAACTTGCACAAGAGTTACAGGAATCTGGCGGTGATGTGGTGGCGGCGCTAGAAAAATGGGAACCAATCCAGTTAGCGATGGGGAATTACCTCAAGGTTTTAGGGGTCACTCTCGGAAATCGTTCTGGATTGGGTCACTATGTTTTGCCTAGAGTAGGGTCTAGGGTGTAGAAAGCTTGTGGAGTAGGCCGGAAAGCCTGCCTCGAACCAGACGGCTGATATCATGTTCGCTTAGCCCATAACAAAACTTATTTGTAGTAAGGACTTCAGTCCTTGCTTTGTCAGTAAAGAGGACTAAAGTCCGTAGTGAGGACTTCCGCAGGCTTATCTAAACGGACATGATATGAGGATACCTGTCGCACAAAAAAATTTATTTAAACAGAATTTAGGATGAATTCCTTCTCTAACTCAGCACAGCATTTCCTCTTTCAAAAAGTCGAAAAAGTTCGCCGTCATCAAGGTAAAGTGCGAGATACTCATATCACCCTCGCGCATGGTAGTGGCGGCAAAGCAATGCGCGATTTAATTGATGAAATCTTTGTCAAGAATTTTGATAATCCTACTCTCTCTCAATTAGAAGACCAAGCCAGCTTTCATTTAGCGAGTCTCATGAAACAGGGAGACAGGCTTGCTTTTACCACTGATTCTTACGTTGTAGACCCTTTATTTTTTCCTGGTGGTGATATTGGAGAATTAGCTATCAATGGTACAGTTAATGACTTAGCAATGAGTGGGGCTAAACCGTTATATCTTAGCTGTAGTGTCATTTTAGAAGAAGGGCTGGCTGTAGAAACTTTGCGACGTGTTGCCGAAAGTATGCGAACAGCCGCAAAAAAAGCTGGTGTACAGATTGTTACGGGTGACACGAAAGTTGTCCATCGTGGTGCAGCAGATAAATTGTTTATTAATACTTCTGGGATTGGCGTCATTCCAATAGGAGTTAATATTTCTGCCCACAACATTCAACCAGGAGATGCAGTTATTATTAATGGTGAATTGGGCAATCATGGCACAGCAATTTTAATTGCCCGTGGGGAATTAGCATTAGAAAGTGATATTAAAAGTGACTGTCAGCCGTTGAATGGTTTAGTTGAAACTATCCTCAATGTCTGTCCCGATATTCATGCTATGCGGGATGCCACACGCGGTGGTTTAGCTACAGTGTTAAATGAATTTGCTCTCAGTTCTGGTGTGGGAATTCGTTTAGATGAGCAATCTATACCAGTGCGTGAAGAAGTCAATGGTGTTTGCGAGATTTTAGGTTTAGACCCATTGTATTTGGCAAATGAAGGTAAGTTCGTGGTGGTGGTAGGACGCGAAAATGCTGACACTGTTTTATCAGCTATGAAATCTGACCCAGCCGGAAAAGATGCTTGTATTATCGGTGAAGTTATTTCTTCTCCTCCTGGTGTTGTCTTGTTAAAAACTGCTTTTGGTACTGAACGTATTGTTGATATGCTTGTTGGCGATCAGTTACCAAGAATTTGTTAATGATATTTCTTGCACAAGTATCATGAATGGATGTTTTGAACCACAGATGGGCACAGATGCACACAGATAATTTATCGGTGTTAATCTGTGTTTATCTGTGGTTTAACTTTCAAAAAATTGACTTTTCCCATAGGTCTATTGTGGTACGTTACACTGCAAAAAGATCCCTTTACTATTTAAACTTGACTTAGCACTTACTCAGCACTTCAATGCACGAATTAGGAATTACTCAAAATATTGTGGCAATTGTAGCTGAATATGCCAATGGAACAAAAGTAAAAAGAGTATTATTAGAAATTGGTCAGCTTTCAGCTATTATGCCAGATGCAGTCCAATTTTGTTTTGATATTTGTACTCAAGGTACTGTTTTAGAAGGGGCAAATTTAGAAATTTTGGAAACTCCAGGATTAGCTAAATGTCGCCAATGTGGTGCAGAAATTCCTTTAGAAAAGCCTTTTGGAAGCTGTCAATGTGGGAGCGTACATTTGGATTTAATAGCTGGGCAAGAACTGAAAATTAAGGAAATAGAAATAGAGGAACTATGTGTGTAACCTGTGGTTGTTCTGATGATGCCGAAGTCAAAATCACCAATCCTGAAACAGGTGAAGTAGCAACAATCAGTTCTTCAAGTGATACTCACCACCATCATCACACTCATACTTTACCAGATGGCACTGTCATCACTCATTCTCACAGTCACGATCCTATCACTGAAGCATCTCAAATTCATGCCAATATACATAGCACAACTATATCTTTAGAACATGATATTTTAGCAAAAAATAACTTAATAGCTGCCCAAAATCGAGGATGGTTCAAGGGTCGAAATATCCTCCCATTAAATCTTATGAGTTCTCCTGGTGCAGGAAAAACGACTCTGTTAACTCGAACCATCAATGATTTAAAGCATCAGTTGCCTATTAACGTTATTGAAGGCGATCAAGAAACCACAAACGATGCCAAAAAAATTCAAGAAACAGGTTGTCAAGTTGTTCAAATCAACACAGGAACAGGTTGTCATCTAGATGCAGCGATGGTGGAACGAGGGTTACAACAACTGAATCCACCTTTAAATTCAGTGGTGATGATTGAAAATGTTGGCAATCTTGTTTGTCCGGCTTTATTTGATTTAGGAGAACTTTTTAAAGTCGTGATTCTCTCGGTTACAGAAGGAGAAGATAAGCCGATAAAATACCCCCATATCTTCCGCGCTAGTCAGGTAATGATTCTCACGAAAATAGATTTGCTGCCTCACGTACAATTTGACGTTCAGCGTTGCCTAGAATACGCGCGACAGGTTAATCCCCACATTCAAGTTTTTCAGGTTTCTGCACTGACTGGAACTGGATTAGAAAATTGGTATGAGTGGCTGTTACAAAAGGTTGTCTGTAGCTAATATTACAGCGCTTCTTCTATGATGAGACCACAAATCGTAAGGTGGAAGTAGAACTGCCAAATCGTTAATGTAAGTTTTGCCATTCACCAGAAAAGATACTTTCAGTTGCGATCGCTATTCTTAGTAAATCTTCCTTTAACAGCAGTGGCCATTCAACTCCTACTCTGCGCCCGGCTGCAAAAAGCTGTTGACTTTTGATGCTTAACTGGTATAAAACGTAAGCTAATTCTTTGTCTATAACAGTAGCATCTTTTAGACCTTGAAATACTACTTTCAATGCCAACAAAATCGAGGTTATCTGACCAGGTACTGGTGGTTTTCCTTGCTGTAGACGCATTAACAAGGCATCTGGGTTGTCCTCGTTTATGACTGTTTGGTCAATCAAGAATTTATAAGCAGTTTCGTAATTCATGTTTAAAGAGCATCCATCACACCGTTCGTTGCCTACCTATTCCCCAACCAAGCCTCTACATCAGCAATATTAGTAAAATCCAAAAGCGCCTCAGCCAAATGCTCTAACTCTCCTGTTGACAAATTTTGAATACGTTCTTGCAGCTGGGGACTGACTCAATTAAAGCGGTGGTTGACTAGGCGTAGAACAAGCGTTGCTGCTTCCTGCTGCATTCCCTACTGCATTCCTTGTTGAATACCCTCTTCCATCCAACTAGTGACGATTTGCATAACTTCTTCCTGCTGCCTTTGCGCGAAATTTATCCCAAAATCTGGGCAATCATCCGGTTCGCTTGCGACAGATAACCACCACCGAATAAATTGAAATGATTCAAGATGTGATACAGGTTGTATAGAGTTTTTCTCTGCTCATACCCTTCATCTAACTGCCAAACTTCGTTGTAACCTCGATAAAACGCTGCTGAGAAACCACCAAAAAGTTCCGTCATAGCGATATCAACTTCGCGATCGCCAAAATAAGTAGCTGGATCAAAAATCACTGGTTCTCCTGAAACAGTACATCCAGCATTCCCTCCCCACAAATCACCATGTACCAAAGAGGGCTGCACTTTGTGCGCCAAAAGTTCAGGAATTGCCTCTAGTAACTCTTTTTCTTGAGGAAGATGACCACCCTTGCGCCTTGCCAACTGAAATTGATACCCCAGCCGATGTTTGGCATAAAACTCTGCCCAATTTGCTGTCCAAGTATTGATCTGAGGCGTGGAACCGATGGTATTATTGATGTCCCAACCAAAACCCCCCTGACTTCCCCCGTTACCAAGGGTGAACTGAGGGGGGTTCCATCGGTGCATCGCCGCTAACTTTCGCCCCATTTCTTCCCAAGATTTGGTATTAGCTGAACCCATTTCCAGCCATTCCAAAACTACATACGCGGAACTACCAGCAGTACCCCAGCAAATGGGTTTGGGAACGCGGATTGTTGCTGTTTTGTACATTTGCTGTAAGCCCAGCGCCTCAGCTTCAAACATACCAACTTGCGACGCTTGGTTGAACTTAACAAAGTAAGTGCGCTGACCATCAGAGACACTATAACCTTGATTGATACATCCGCCACCAACTGAGTGCCGTTGCAATGATTGAAATTTTTCGCCAGTCACTTGGCTAATATGGCTATCAATTTCAGTCCACATCATGGCAATAAGGAATAAGGGGATGAGGAAGATGAGGGAGATGAGGGAGATAATTTCCTCATCCTCCCCAGTCTAAAATGGTTTGAGGACAACGACACCGTAAGCATCTGGGGAAAGAAATTCTTGTGCCGCTTGCATCAAGTCAGTTGCATCATGTGCTTGAATGCGGGCTGGATAGTTAAATGCTGGTTCCAAATCTCCCACCATTGATTGGTAGTAGCCGTATAAATTAGCGCGATCGCTTGGTGTTTCATTGCCAAAAATAAATCTGTTAGCCACTTTCGTCCGCACGCGAGCAATTTCCGCTTCTGTCACCATCTCTGTTTGCAGATTGCGGATATGTTGGACAATACCAGCCTCTACAGCTGGCAAGTTCTCCACCGCACAATAAGCTGCAATATAAAATGTTCCCTGCAACTGTTGCGTCATATTACTGACAGAAATACCGGAAACTAGCCCTCGTTCTTCCCGCAAGTCCCGCACCAGCCTTGATGTCAGTCCATGTCCTAGAATTCCCGCTAAAATATCCAATGCATAAGTATTATCTAATTGCTTTAACCCGGGTACTCGCCAAACCATCACAAGCCTTGCTTGCTGGAGGCTTTCGTCAATAAATTCTCTACGGACAATTTCTGTAAACGCAGGTTCAGGATTAGCCTGTAACTGCTGAGTGCTGAGTGTTGAATGCTGATTTTTAGCGACTTTTTCAAATCCATCCGCAACAATTTCAATCAACTCTTCCACGGGTAAATTGCCTACAGCCACAGCAGTGATTGAGCGCGGTTGATACCAAGTTGCATGAAAATCTCGCATTTGCTGAGATTGTAGTTGGGAAATGACAGTTTCTGGTCCCAAAACTGGACGCCGATAAGGTAGCTTATCAAAAGCTGTCTCCATTGCCCGCCCAAAAGTGCGGCGACGAGGATTATCTTCAGAACGTCGAATTTCTTCCAAAACTACCAATCGTTCGCGTTCAAAAGCTGCGTCAGGTATGCTGGCATTCAGCACGACATCAATTTGCAGGGGAGCAAGGTCTGCAAAATCCTTGGGAGCTGTCGTAATGTAGTAATGGGTATAGTCTTGACTTGTAGCAGCATTCGTCACAGCACCCCGCTCTTCAATTTGACGTTCAAACTCGCCGCTTGCTAGTCGCTCAGTTCCCTTGAAAATCATGTGCTCTAGAAAGTGAGCCATACCGTTAATCGTATCTGACTCGGCGGCTGAACCAACGTTAACCCACAAGCTTAGGTTAACTGCTTCAACAGGCATCTGCTCTGCGACTATGGTCAAACCATTAGCCAACTGGTGCAGCTTCGGGGCATTAAGACGAGGAAAGTTCAGCAGGGTTGAGGTCATTTGTACTTGTGGGGTGAGCCTATACTTCTTTAATCTTACCTACCACTCAATTTCCTACCGAACTTCTCAGTACATAGCTAGGAGTTTGCTGAGTCAGATGGTTTCCTCAAACCTTCATACCAACAAAGGAGGAGATTATAACAGTCGTTGAAACTTTGATCAGTGGTCTCCTGGATGTAATGTTCTTTGTAATCGACCCATTCCTTAGTTTGCGAAGTTCAGAAAGAGATGCAAAAACCCCTACAAATTCCTAGTAAAACATACGAAAAAATGAAATATCAAAGATGGTTGCGGCTCGTGCAGTTTGGTGAAACTTCATCTCATTCAAGCAGTTTTAAATTGAATCCATTATCGTTTTAATTCTATTGTGTAAATTGCTTTTCGGCGATTTATAGAGGAATTTAGGGACGGGTAAGATGCCATATGTCTCTAAGGCAATACCCTTGTAATTACGTTAGTTCATACCCTTATAATTACAATTTTTAAAGACACCCTAGCCCGCTTTTGGCGCAAGACAAAACCGCCCAGCCCCTAATCCCCAGAGAGGACAGGTAAGATGTCCACTCCACATAATTTCTATTGAATGTAATTGATAAACACTATTAAGTGAAGGGGAATTTTTTTTTGAAGGGATCCTCAAACCTTCGTACTAATAAAGGATGACATGATGGAAGAGTCGAAGGTAATTAAAACGCTACTGCCACTTCTAAAAATATATCCTTGGGCAATTCCTACAATTGTTATCTTAGGAGTTTTATCATCCTTTTTTGAAGGATTGGGGATTAGCTTATTTATGCCGTTGCTACAAAGTCTGTCACAAACAGACTCGCAAACGGCAAGCAGTAACTTTTTTGTGGATATTCTGAATAGAATATTTATCAACATTTCAACCAACAACCGTTTTATCATTATTGCTTTGTGCATTTTGGCAAGCATTGTATTGAAAAACTGCTTGGTCTACAGCAATACTATTTTATTTGGTTGGTTGAATTCACGCATTGGTCATCGCTTGCGCTCTGGGATTTTTAACCAGTTTTTAACAGTCACTTATAGCTTTTTAGAAGGTCATGATTCTGGAAAATTAATCAACACTTTGGCAAGTGAAACATGGCGAAATGGTCAAGCTTTATCGACGTTAGTTAGTCTGATTATCACTATATGTACAATTACTGTTTATGTATTTATATTACTACTTATATCTTGGCAACTCACTTTGACAGTTTCTTTCTTGATGGTGTTAATTTCTCTAGTCATCCAGTTAGTGACTCGTTCAGTAAAAACCTTAGGAGAACAAGCAGTAGAAGCTAATTCTGCTCTAGGGAACCGGATGTGGGAAGGACTAGCTGGGATGAAAGTGATTCGCTCTTTTGGACGTGAATCTTATGAGCAAGAGCGTTTTGATGTGATATCAAAGACGGTACGCAAGACTTTTTTAAAACTAGATATGCTCTCGGGAGCCGTCGGTCCCATTTCTGAAGTTTTATCAGCGGTTCTATTACTGTGCATTCTCGTAATCGCGCTGTTACAAGACCGCAGTTCCTTACCTACCTTACTGATTTTTATTTTTATTCTCTATCGCTTACAGCCACAGGTGAAGCAGTTAGATAGCGCTCGTGTTGGTCTGATTGCTTTGACAAGTTCTGTTCAGGACGTAACCTACTTTTTAGATCATTCTGATAAACCTTATATTCGTTCTGGTCATATTGACTTTAAAACTTTAGAGCAAGGCATCTATTTTGAATCTGTTAACTTTAGCTACAACCCTTTGGAAAAACCTGCACTTCAGAATATTTCAATGTGTATTCCCAAAGGAAAAACAACTGCTATAGTAGGTCCTTCAGGTGCAGGTAAATCCACGCTTATTGGCTTGATATGCCGTTTTTATGATCTGACATCGGGGGAAATTTATGTAGATCGTTCCTCTTTACAAGAACTGAATTTGACTGACTGGCGCAATCAAATTGCGATTGTTAGCCAGGATGTCTATATGTTTAGTACAACAGTGTTGGAGAACATTGCTTATGGTCGGTTAGATGCTACAGAAAAGGAAATTATAGAAGCGGCAAAACTTGCCAATGCCCATGACTTTATTATGCAATTGCCCGAAGGTTACAACACAAAGGTGGGCGATCGCGGAGTTCGGCTTTCAGGAGGACAGAGACAGCGAATTGCCCTAGCGCGTGCTATTGTCCGTAACCCACAAATTCTGATTCTGGATGAGGCTACGAATGCTCTCGATACTATTTCCGAACACTTGATTCAAGAAGCCCTTAACACCCTCAGCCAAAATCGTACAGTGATTGTCATTGCCCATCGCCTTTCCACTATTGAACAAGCTGATCAAATTATTGTCCTAAACGAGGGACGAGTCGTCGAACAGGGTCATCTCCAACAGTTACTTGAGCAAAAGGGATTGTTTGCTCAACTTTATCATTTGCAATATCGCAATGCTCTCACTTGACAAACCCAGTTAAGCGTTTTATGCCCTACAGCATCATCGACATTGAAGTCACCCAACCTTTGCCCACTATCTCATTATCAGAAAGTGATACAGGTATTGCGCTGATTTTGCGACGCAAAGATAAGCCCATCGGTTTTTTAATGCAAGCACTACCAGCAAAAAGTGTGCTTACCCCAGAAGATTTAGCTCAATTCATTGCCAAGGAAGCTGGAACTAAGCTACTTCAAGAGAGTATACGAGACGAGCTGATTACGACCGCTTCTTTGGCTCATTTTCCGTCTCTTACAGTGGCAATTTGTACCAAAGACCGTCCGGAAAATTTGGCACGCTGTTTGCAATCTTTACTAAATCTACAAACACCAGATTTAAAATTAGAAATTTTGGTAACCGATAATGCTCCTTCTGATGAACGTACTAAAGAACTGGGTAACCGTTCAGGGGGGGTAGAAGTGTGATCGCCAAAAATCGCAACCAGAATTTGGTAATGTCACTGGATCTGAGACTAAAGGCAGGCGATCGTTAACAAAGGAAAGTATGTGTTGTTGGTAGAAAATTTTTGGCAGCGTAGTCTGGGGTCAACACAGACGCCAAACGAAAACAAAAAAACAGCAAAAAACGAGGAGGGCAACCAGGTCATGATAGTCACAGTCGGGATTTGTCTTCAATAGAAGAGTATTCTGATGTCATCGACCATCATCCACAAGATGCGCCTGTTGTGGAGAAAATCTCAAAGGGGAAGATGCTTTCCCCTATCGCCATAAAATTAGGCGGCTTTCAACAGCTCTTGTGGATCAGAAGAACTCGCTACTTCAGGAAGTAAAGAAGGAGCGGGTTTACCAACGCGTGCAGCAGCAACCGCGCTTGTCATAAACTCCACAACGTTGCGCTGTTGAGATTTGAGAGTCATAACTACAGTCAGCATCCGAGCAACAAAAATACTACCAGCCTGAGTTTGAGAACCAAAACTGGTACGTCGCCATAACACCGCAGGACGAATTGCGCGAACGGATACGCATTATTCGTCGGTTCTACGCCAAGGGTTGTGACAAACAACCACATCGCTGGTTCGACTTTAAGTAATTGGCGACAAGTGCGAACCGTTTTTGCCAAAGGAGTTTTTTCCTTCGCTGTAATCTCGTAATCTGCGGCTTCTTGCAACACTGCTTTGATTCTGCTACGAATATCTTCGACTAATTCGACAAAATCACAACGTGTCAAAGTACCGTCGCGGACTCGATGCCACAGTTCAAATAACTTTTCTTGATGTTTAACCAGTGCAGTTCCCAGTTCTTTTGACACCCCAGGACGTTCTGAGATTTTGATAAATTCTCTTCTCAAATGCGCCCAACATAACTGTCGGCGTTCTAGGTTTACCCAGTTATACGCCCCATGTCGGTCGGAAGTTAAAATACCCCCAAACTTCTCACCCAGTAAGTTTTGAGCCGCCTGTGTGCAACGAGTCAAAGCAATTTCAAAAAATGTGACAAGCGGTGTGACTGCAACCCAAAGCCAAGCTTGTCGTTGCTTGGGATTACAACCGTCGATATTACCTTGGTTAAAGCTTGTTTCATCGGCTCCGACAACGGACGAGTGCTGGACATATTGTTTCGCCTCATCCACACAACTCGAAACTGCATTAGAAGCTTCTTGTCGAAGCGTATTTACAGTTCCCAATGACATTGAGATGTGGAACAAATCCTGCATCGCGCTCTGTACCATCCGTTGACTGTGACGGTACACTCCACTCAATAGTGCAATCATTGCTACAACTGAAGCTCCATACCCACTTGGGTTGATTTCAATTGGCAATGTTGCACGGGTTGAAGTACCGCATCGCCCACAGGTTAATTGATGTAAGCGATGTTCGATGACGATGGGGGTGATTGGCGGGATTTCAACTATCTGATGACGATAGGGGAAAGCATCTTCCCCTTTGAGATTTTCTCCACAACAGGCGCATCTTGTTGGATGATGGTCGATGATATCAGAACACTCTTCTATTGCATACAAATTCCGACTGTGACCATCATGACCTGGTTGCCCTCCTCGTTTTTTGCTGCTTTTTTGTTTTCGCTGTTTTTTCGCAAGTCCCGGTGGGTCTTTTGATGGGGGTGATGATGAGTTTTTTGATGTCCGATTGATTTTTTCTACGAGCTGCTGTTGAACTGTCTGGACTTCAGCTAGTTGTTTTTCTAATTGTTCGATGCCAACAGCCATCTCCATAACCAGTTTCCTAACACTGCCTGGAGTTTTTTCCCAATCTTCTTGGGGTATCCGCTCTAAATAGGCTGGGCGCTTTTCTTCCATAAATCTCACATTACCAGATTCTGGTTGCAATTTTTGGCGCTCGCACTTCTACCCCCCCTGAACGGTTACGACATGGTTGAGTTATTACCTGCATAAACCGCATACAAAGGGTACAGAAACTGCTTCAGCTTGGCAGAAGAAGTAACAAAGCTATAAATCAGGATTCATCTCAAGGTTGACCCATGAAACTACACCGTTCTAGCACGGCTTCTTATCTGCTCATAGCAATCCTAGTGATTGCAGCAATCCTGCGACTCAATCACATTAACCAACCACTAAGCGATGCCTTTAGTTGGCGACAATCTGATACTGCAATCATGGCAGATAATTTTTACCGTGGGAACTGGAATATTTTCTACCCTGGGGTCAGCTGGAACGGTCCCGAACCTAATTACCAAGGCATGGAATTTCAAACAGTAACCTATATTTCAGCACTGCTGTATGTGATTGTAGGTCAGCATGATTGGGTGGGGCGTAGTGTAGCAGTAGCATTCAGTGTATGGGGTATCTTTGCTCTCTATCAGCTTGTTCGTCGTGTATGGGACGAAAAGCGTGCTATTGCCAGTGCTGTAGTTATGACATTTTTACCAGGAACTATATTCATTGATCGGTCTTTTCTTCCCGATCCTGTCATGGTGTCGCTTGTAGTTACTAGTTTTTGGCTGCTAAGTGCATATTTACAAACGGAACGCCTGCATTATTTATTCCTAGCTAGTGTTATTGCTGCGTGGGGCTTCTCAACCAAACTTCCTGGCTTAATTGTTGGAATCCCTATGCTCTACACCATATTTACCATCCTTGGTTACAGACGAAGGCTACAGCCAAAGAAGCTTGTAACGCTAAGTATTGCAGCATTAGTTACCCTGGCATTAGTCATTGCATATTACCTGCTGTGGGCAAGACATATTTCCCTTACTTATCCGCCCTATCATATTGCAGCTTCGGGCAATTGGGTTTGGGATGCAGGATTAGGGCAATGGTTAAGCCATAAGTATTTCTTGTTAGATTTGACCCGTATTTTCCAAGGCTGGCTTTGGACATCACCTGTGATTGCACTCGTCTTGCTGGGTCTACTATTTCCTCCTCCCAGAAACGAACGTGACCTGGAATATATGCCTGACCAACCGCTCGTTGAACTTTTGCCTAAAGCACCTTGGTTATTTCACTGGTGGTTACTTGCAGGTTTAATTTTTTACATTATCGGAGATCAAGAGCTGATTCACAATCCCTGGAATTTTCATGTTATTAACCCCGCAGCGGCAGCAATAGCAGGTCATGCACTAGTGGCACTCGCATCATTGATAGCCAGATTTGTTAATTCTTATGCTCCAATAGCGCTTATATTCGTGTTTCTACTGAGTATGTTCGTACCTGGACAAAAGGGACTGAGTTATATGTACTATCCCTATGCAGATGCTGGCTACAAAATGGGTCTAGCACTGCGTCAAAAAACCCAGCCTAGTGACCTTGTTGTTACGATAGCGGATGCTATTGGTGAGCCTATTGCTATCTACTACAGTCAGCGGCGTGGGTGGATATTTCCACCAGCAGGAATCAAGGAGCCTTGGAATCAACTGCCTGGAAATGACAGCAAGTCCATTCAACTATTTGAAAAACTCCGAGCTGAAGGCGCAACTTGGTTTGGCTTTGTGAACAAGCACAAAAAAGAACTGCGGCAAAACCTCCCTAAATTCATGGAATATATTGAGCGCATCTGTAAGCTTGAGCAAGAAAGTTCAGATTTTGTGATTTACCGGATCATTCGTCCTGTAGAGTTTGTCAAACCTCGTAAATCCCTTCTATAACGAGTCATTATCTGTATTAAAGGACTGCATACAGTGAGTACGCAAGCACAACCCACAATCGCCTTACTACATTGGGGTGATCTCATCGAAGACTTCCTAGACTCCATTGGGGTTTCCTTCGAGGCTTTCTGTAAAGAGATGACAGGCGGCTGGTTGTTCGGATACATCGAGGCTTTGAAGCTGACTGGTGTGCGGACAGTACTATTTTGTATTTCCGCTCGTGTCACTGAACCAATGCGCTACATTCACAAACCCACAGGTGCAACCATCTGTGTGTTGCCAGCTCCAAAGATTTATCAAGTTGTTCGCCGTCCGATGCTGAACCCTAATGGATGGACTGTCGAGGATGTCTTCGGAGATGTACGTGGAGTCCGTCGCCGCTTGTTTGCAGTGTTTAGGGATGTAGCGCCTTACCTAGCTACACCACTTGTCGGGCTTGCCCGTGAACTAAGACGAGAAGGTTGCCAAGCTATTTTGTGTCAGGAATATGAGTATGCTCGCTTTGATGCTTGCGTGTTGCTGGGGCAATTGATGCGCTTGCCAGTGTTTGCTACTTTCCAGGGCGGTGACTTTCAACTCTCACGCTTGGAACGTCCTTTACGCCCTCTCACAATAGGCGCTTGCGCTGGTTTGATTGTGGGTACCCAAACCGAGGTGCAGCGGGTGCAATCTCAATACGGTGTACCATCTGCTAAGCTGGCACGAATTTTCAATCCGATGGATGTGGCGAACTGGCACGCTATGGATCGCTCTGAAGCTAGGGCGGAGCTGGATATTCCGCTGAATGCTCAGGTGGTAGTCTATCACGGTCGTATTGATATACATCGCAAGGGGCTGGATATTTTGCTGGATGCTTGGCAACAAGTCTTGTCTGAGCGCCCTGAAAGAGACTTGCGGTTGCTGCTTGTAGGAACAGGTAGCGATGCAGACAAGTTGCACCAACGTCTTGCTCAGATGGATCTGCCAGGGGTGATGTGGAGAGATGAATACGTGCGCGATCGCACTCTTATTCAACGTTACCTGTCCGCTGCCGATGTATATACCCTCCCTTCTCGACACGAAGGCTTTCCTGTAGCGCCCATCGAAGCCATGTCTTGTAGCTTGCCTGTGGTAGCAACTGACGCACCCGGAGTACCTGAGATCCTGGAGGGCGGTGAGGCATCGGGGGGACTCGTGGTGCCACGCGGTGACGCAACAGCCTTGGCTTCAGCCCTCGGTCGTATCCTAGACAATGAAACTTGGATGCGCGAACTTGGTCAGCGTGCTCGGTGTCGCGCAGAGCTATGCTTTTCCTTAGAAGCGATTGGCAAGCAACTTCGTGACTTTTTAATCAGTCGAGAAGTCTGAGCAAAAATGATGACTTTTATGAGTTCATATAAAATTATAATTATAAATATTAAGAAATATGTCATAAACATCAATGCCAAATTATCGTATTGGCAAAAGCAAATCCCGCGTCATAGTTATCGGTGCCGGAATAGGCGGACTCACCGCTGGGGCATTATTAGCACATAGAGGTTACAGTGTCCTAATTCTGGATCAAGCCCTCGTACCAGGAGGGTGTGCTTCTACGTTTAAACGTAAAGGATTTACCTTTGATGTGGGAGCCACTCAGGTAGCAGGGTTAGAACCAGGGGGAATTCACCACCGTATTTTCACGGAATTAGGAATCGACCTACCAGAAGCAACGCCTTGTGATCCCGCTTGTGCAGTATATTTGCCTGGTGAGGACACACCAATCAACGTTTGGCGAGATCAACAGAAATGGAAAGAGGAACGACAAAAGCAGTTTCCTGGTAGCGAACCGCTTTGGCAGTTGATGGCAGCTTTGTTTAAAGCCAGTTGGGAATTTCAAGGACGCGATCCAGTGCTACCGCCACGCAACTTGTGGGATTTATTACAGCTTACTAAAGCAGTGCGTCCTAGTACATTCAAAACTGTACCCTACACGTTGTTTACAGTTGGGGATGCATTGCGTGCCTACAAGCTAGCAAACGACCACCGCTTAAAAACATTTTTGGATTTGCAACTTAAACTCTACTCTCAGGTAGATGCAGAGGAAACGGCTTTGTTATACGCAGCGACAGCGTTGAGTGTGTCGCAACTGCCGCAGGGGTTGTATCATCTTCAAGGTAGTATGCAAGCCCTGAGCGATCGCCTAGTAGAAGCCCTAGAAAAAAATGGTGGCAAGTTGCTCATGCGCCACACGGTGGAACATATTAAAGTCGAAAAGGGCAAAGCGAACACTGTGGTCATTCGCAATCAGAAAACTGACGAAGTCTGGACAGAAGGTGCTGACCACGTAGTTGCCAATGTTACCGCACAGAATTTGGTGCAGTTGTTGGGGAATAAGGTTCCTAATGGTTATAAGCGACGAGTAGAAAAACTCCCACCCGCATCAGGTGCTTTTGTTGTGTACTTGGGCGTAGACGAAAGCGCTATTCCTTCTGGATGTCCACCTCATCTTCAATTTATGTATGATGCCAATGGTCCGATTGGCGAGAATAATTCCCTGTTTGTTTCTGTGAGTCATCCAGGAGATGGTCGCGCCCCAGATGGAAAAGCAACAATTATTGCTTCTTCGTTTGTAGATGCACAACAGTGGTGGCTGACTGAGGATTATGAGGGGTTAAAGCAACAGTATACACAACAGGCTATCTCCCGCCTGGCAAAGTTCTTTTACCTGAAACCAGAAACCATTGTTTATGTAGAAGCAGCCACTCCCCGGACTTTTGCACGGTACACAGCACGCGATCGCGGTATTGTTGGTGGTATTGGTCAAAGGATATCAACTTTCGGTCCTTTTGGTTTTGCCAATCGTACACCCATCAATAATCTGTGGCTTGTTGGTGACTCCACCCATCCAGGGGAAGGGACTGCTGGTGTCAGTTACTCAGCGCTGACAGCAGTCAAGCAGATTGAAGCTCAAAAATAGTTAGTACCCGTCATAGTGTTTTATTAATTCTGGTGTATTTGTAAATGATAGAAATCCTCTAGAGACGTTGCATGCAACGTCTCTACAACCCAGCAAAATTAATGAGATGAACCAATAGTCTTTCATGTCATTAGTTCTGATTGGTTAGCGGTGGTCAGATCCCCGACTCCTTTAAGAAGTCGGGGATCTCGCAACCCAGCAAAATTAATGGGACAAACCAATAGTCTTTCATGTCATGAATTATGATGGTTAGGCGTACTTTGTAGTCAGGACTTGAGTCCTCAACTTTGACAGCGAAGACAGCGCTGACTACAAACCTTTCAAAATTAATGACACAAACCAATAGCTTGTTGGGTTTACCGTATGGAAACCCAACACATTTCCTTATCCGAATTTATGCGTGCCACTCAGCCATCCTGGAGAGCAAATCTTCAAGATGTCTATTATCCTGGATAATAACGTCTAAATCGGGGTCAGTCTTGACATATATGTGAAAATTCGGGTTAATTTTCAGCGCTGTCTCAAGGCATTCAATCGCTAGCGATTCTTTTCCTAATCGGGCTGCACAGCAAGCGCGATTGTACCAAGCATACTCATCGTCTGGGTTCAGTTCAATTGCTCTTTGATAGCTTGCAAGCGCCTCATCATAGCGCTCTAAATATCTCAAAGTATCTCCTATTTTGTAGTAAGTCCAAAATTCATCTGAACGGATATATTGGGCTTCGTCATAACTTTTGAGCGCTTCTTCATAGCGACGCAAATGTCTCAAGGCGTCTCCGCGACGAAACCACGCCCAATAATCGTTACGACGAATTGATAGAGCTTGATCATAATCGGAAATTGCTTCTTCATAGCGTTCCAAATGTCTCAAGGCATCTCCGCGACGAAACCACGCCCAATAATCATCGCGGCGAATTGCCAGGGCTTTGTCAAAATTGGCGATCGCTTCCTCAAACTGCTCTAGTTCTTCCAGCAAAATATAGCCTCGACTGTACAACGCCCAATAATCATTAGGGCGAAGTGCCAATGCTCGGTCAAAGCTTGCGATCGCTTCCTCATAGTGACCTAATTCCCGCAGGACGCTACCTCGGTCATACCACAGCCAGTATTCATCAGGGCGAATCTCTATACCTTTGTTGTAATAGGCGATCGCTTCTTCGTAACGTCCTTGCTTTTCAAGCCGTTTACCCTGTCGATACAAGTCTCTATAGTCTTGTGTGACGAGTGATGGAGTATCCGCCTCAGTTGGTGCTGCTGGACTCATTATTGATTCCCCAAAAAGTTATTACTGTTACAGACAAGCGCACTATTTATATTATGGGGAAGTCCTAGGTTATTTAAATATTCGGGTAAGAAGGCAAACACATTGGGTAGTACTCCCTAAACTCCAATGTTTTACCTACAGATAGAAATCGTATTTATACTTTAAAAAGGGTATTACATACAATTAATGTTTGAGTTAAGTTTCTTGATTGAGCCTTAGTTTCTGTTAAGACAACCACAGACAATTGGCTAGAATCTGTGAACGAAACTTGAAACCCCTGTTCACCACCAAAAGCGACGGGTTTATCTATTTCTTCTTTTAAGGTTTCTGTGAGCTTATCCTGTAATACACAAGCTGCGATTGAACCAATGCAAGATGCCAGGAGGCAGGCAAGGAAGGGAAAGAAAGGTTGTACAGTAAGTTTTTTAACCTTTTTCCACTGGATAGTTATTTCCGCCACGCTGTGCTAGACGGTTATCAGGTATTAGAGATGTGCAGTATTGGCTACACGTGTTACATTTTCTAAATTTTGTAGACAAAACGCATTTCACAAAAAAGCAATTACGCGGTTAAAACCGAATCTTCCAATTAGGGAGATTGCCTGTTTAACATAACCTTGATTCCACTTAGGTGGATTTTATTAACTAAATTATCAGTAATTAACATTACTTCATGATCTTTTTACAAATAGGCTGTGATAATTTTTTGATTTAAATTTTTGGAGTATGTAAAAATGACTAAAATAAAAGACCAGGGAAAATGTATCTATCGGTTGATGAAGTTGCTCAGTAATTGTAGTAGAGCCAAAGATAACAGTAAATATAGCCGATGGAATTTACCAAAAACTTACACACCTGGGAGAAAACATTTGAGGAAGAAGATTTACTGCAACTGTATCAGATTACAACCCGCATTAGGCAATCAGTCGAACTTGAAAAGATCTTAGCAGCTACTGTTGACAAAGTTCGTTCATTTTTGGGTATAGATCGGGTAGTGGTATATCGCTTTGATGCCGATGACAGCGGTGAAGTGATTGCCGAATCTATACATGAGCAGCGTCTGCCGTCGCTGTTGGGACAGCACTTCCCAGCAGACGATATTCCACCAGGGGCGCGAAATATGTTTCTGTGGGCGCGGCAACGTTCGATTGTGGATTTGGCTAGTGGGCTAATTGGGCTATCGCAACTAGCGAGTCCAGAAACTGGCAAACCCTTAATCAAAGAGAATATCTACTACCGGGAGGTAGATCCGTGCCATATTGAATACTTAAAGGCAATGGGTGTGCAGTCTTCGCTGGTAGTACCAATTTTACACTACTCACCAACAGAGCAATCAGCTAAACCTCAACTGTGGGGATTATTAATATCGCACCACAGTGAACCGCGAACAGTTTTGCACCGGGAACTTCAGATAGTGCAGCAAGTTGTCGAGCAGCTATCGATGGCGATCGCTCAAAGTCACCTACTTAAGATAGTCCATGCCGCGCAGCAGCAAGAACCGATTGTTAACCGAATTACCAGCCTATTCCATCCACTGTCCACAATCCAATTTCAGGCAGCATTAGAAGCAACCATTGCTGCCATAGGTGGGGTAGGTGGCAGACTTTACATTGAGCAGAGTGCCGAAGTCTACACCTGGGGTGAGCAGCCAACACTGCCTAACGCATTAGAAAACAGTGTCATCGAACAGCATCCGTTGTCGCAAGACTGGATAGGAGAGTGTCAAAAACGTAACATAAAGGCGATACGTGACATCTACAAAGAACCAGATTGCCAAGCTTTGGCTCCTCTTTTCCAGTCCACTCAGATTCGAGGACTGTTGGCAATTCCCTTAAGTTACGGCAATCGCTTTATCGGTGTTTTAAGCATTTTTCGCTCGCAATTGGAAAAGAAAATCTTGTGGGCAGGAAGGCGCGATCTCGATGAGCGAGGACAGATCCGGATTTCCTTTGAGCCTTGGCTTGAGCAAAAAAAGGGGCAAGCGCCTGAGTGGAAGCCTGAAGAAATCGGACTGGGACGAGCCTTGGGTACTCAATTTTCGGTCTTCATTCAGCAGCAGCAAATGTACCAACAGGCGCAGACACTGAATGCCAACCAGGAATACGAGGTGCAAGAGCGCACAGCCCAATTGCAACAGTCCTTAGAGCAAACTTTGGTGATAAGGCAAGTTACAGCTCAAATACGTAGCAATCTAGACTACAATATCACTCTACAAACCATCGTCCGAGAAGTACGAAAACTACTCAAAACAGACCGGGTGGTGATTTACAAGCTTGACAGTTCCGGAGGCGGTGAGGTCATTGTTGAAGATGTGGATCTTCACTGGCGCTCTGTTGTCGGGCAGAAAATGCCACAGGAATGCTTTCCTGATGAATATGCCCGTCTTTACTTTCGGGGAAGGGTACGAGCTATCAACAATACGTCGGCGGCTTCTTTAGATCCATGCCATCGGCAGTTTTTAGAGAGTCTTCAGGTAAAAGCCAACTTAATTATTCCGATCAACATAAGTACCCATTTATGGGGGTTACTCATTGCTCATCAGTGTTATGCTCCCAGAAATTGGCAGGATGCAGAAATTGATTTGTTGGAACAACTGGCAAATGAGGCAGCGATCGCCATTCACCAAGCACAGCTATACGAAAGGAGCCGTGCTGCGGAGGCTACCGCAAGCATGCAAACTGGACAACTGACGCAACTCCTTCACGAAATGCAACAAACACAGGCAAAACTGATCCAAACTGAAAAAATGTCCAGTTTTGGCTTATTAGCGCTGGGTGTGGCACACGAAATCAACAACTCTGTTAACTTTATCTACAGTAAACTGTCTCAAGCCACTGACTACACCCAACACCTGCTGGAGCTGTTGCGGCTCTACCAATTGTACTATCCTCACCCAAATAGTGAAATTAGCCATCTGGCTAACGCAAGCAATTTGGACTTTCTCATAGAAGACCTACCTAAAATCATGTCATCAATGAAAGTACAGGCTGGGCACGTCCGCTCAACTGTGGGGTCCTTCCGCAATTTTTCTCGCTTGGATCAGGCACCCATGACACCTGTTAACCTAAACGAAGGCATTGATAGGGCTTTGTTAATTTTGTGGCGTCGGCTGCAATCGAAGGTAGGAGTTCCTGGTATTGAGGTCATTAAAGACTATGGCGACTTACCACTAGTGGAATGCTATGCCGGACACATGAATCAGGTATTCATGAATATTCTCAGCTATGCTATTGATGCCTTGACAAAGCAGATACGGGGAGTGGGAGATAACAACGGGCTTGTTGAAGGGGAACTCGGAGTTCCCATTACGGGATTAGGAGCCGTGGGGAAGTCAGGAGATAAGGTGAATTCAAATCTTACTCTATCAGCAAGCATCCGAATTTCGACTGGAATCTCATCAGATAACGAGCGTGCAGTCATTTGCATTGCCTATAATGATTTAGGAATGACAGAAAACATAAAAAAGTCAATTTTTGACCCAGTTTTCATAACCAAGTTGTTGGGCAAAAGTACGGGAATGGAACTAGCAATTAGCTATCAGGTTGTTGTACAAAAGCATGGTGGAGTCATGAAGTGTGTCTCAGAACCCGGTCAAGGCACAGAGTTCTGGATTGAGATTCCACTCAAGCAAAGTGTTAGTCATTAGGGAGCTGATTTTAACTCAATTCTTTGTCAACAGTTCTGACTCCAAAAGTTTATAACGCTTCTCACTTCGTTGTAATACAGTCGCAACCGCAACCCCACCCCACCTTTGGCTGACTGGTGGGTAAGAGAAGCGGAAGTTGACAAGGGGTGCAAACTCAGGTAAGTTTTCGCCAGACGATATTTGACACTACCAACGCTTTTTAGAAAAAACTCTGCCAAAGTTCAAACTTGACTGCTCACGTAAGCTACTGTAAGCCATCACTTTTGAGTACACTAGCAGTAAACCATTTAATGCACAGTTATGACTTCCCAAGGAACGTCAGTTGATGATTTGGTACTCGTTGCTGGTGCTACAGGTGGAGTGGGGCAACTCGTAGTCAGCAATCTACTAGAGAAGGGCTATAAAGTTCGTGTCCTCACACGCAATGCCGCAAAAGCCCAAAAGATGTTTAATGACAGAGTAGAAGTTGCCATTGGTGACATACGCGACGCGAATACACTACCAGCAGCAATGCACGATGTCACCCACATCATATGCTGCACTGGAACTACCGCCTTTCCCTCTGCTAGGTGGGAGTTTGACCAAACTCCTAACTTGATTGAATGGGTTCAGGTGTTTCTTGACCCCAAAGATAGTGAAGCAAAGGCAAAGAATAGTCCTGCAAAAGTTGATGCACAAGGTGTCAGCAATATAGTAGCAGCAGCACCTCGGAACTTGAAGCGGTTTGTTTTTGTGTCTTCCAGCGGAGTTCTTCGCAAGGATAAGCTTCCTTTTAGTATCCTTAATGCATTTGGCGTACTTGATGCCAAACTCAAAGGTGAGGAAGCCATCATGAGTTCGGGATTACCCTACACCATCATCCGTCCAGGACGTCTCATTGATGGTCCTTATACCTCATACGACCTCAATACCCTCCTAAAGGCAAAAACAGAGGGCAAGTTTGGTGTTGTGTTGGGTACGGGCGATACACTGTCAGGTCAGACTAGCCGGATTGATGTGGCAGCCGCCTGCGTAGAATGCATTTCTAGCCCTTTTTGTCAAGGGGTAGTTTTTGATTTAGTCAACCAGGGATCAAGACCGTCTGTGATTGACTGGGAAGCGCTTTTCTCCCAGCAAAGCTTGCCTTCTGAATAAGAGCGTAAAGCGCTGATTTTCACTGCAAAAAGTGCATCAACTCTGACTGATTCGCGGCTGTTGCTTGCTCGACTGAGTGAAGCACCTCGCGTTGGAGTTGAGTGCGATTGGCAATGTCTGTGCCTCTTGGGCGATCGCGTAAGCCTAGCGGCACCGGAGGACTCAGCGGGCGCTCTGCGGCATCGCCCGGTTGAAATTCCTGCCAAATTTGCTCCCGCACGTCTTGTAAAAAGATTCGCCATTCACTTTCTACATCTTGAGTACGAAGTATGCAATCTATAAATTCTTCTACAATTGCGTAAATCGCTAGGCTAGGCTCGCTCAGCAACTCTTTCAAGGCTTTTTCGGACTTACTAATAGTTTCTGCATAAGCGATCTTAAGATTGAGTAGTACTTGTTCAGCAGAAGGCGAGGCGGAAAGCTTTAGCGTTGCAGGCTCATTTGGAGTGAGTCCATCCAAATGTTTGCGAATACGGTACTGTAATAATCCCCGGTAAGAAAGTTTAAACTCAGCTAGCGTTTGGAACCCATACTTAAGTTGACTCGGTATCCCTGGTACGAGTTCATCGGGTATTTGGGCAGCAATGTCTGCAATAAATTCAGTTCCTTTAGCTTGCGTCAGTTTTCCCAAATGTCCCTTTTCCATGAGTACCTGTGCCAGTTGCGATTTGACTTTGTCAAGCGATCGCTCCAAACCCCTATCTATTAACAACAGATGTTTCGATAAATGGGCGCGGATTTCATTGAGGTACTTTTCATATACAATGGCGTAGCTTTTTTCAACACAAAAGCGCTGTTCTATTTCTTGAATTGACGGAATTCCTGTATCACTTCGACAACCCTGGAAAGCAGCTTCTACTTGCTTTTTAAAGTCCATATCAACTGCTTCTCGCTTTTTCCTCAGCTCCTTGAGCAGTTTCTCCAGACTATTTGTCAGAGCCCACCAAAGCTCCTTGAATTTTACCTCGAACAATGCAAACCTATCAATATCATCATGCGTTGCTAAATCTAAAGCCTTACTGACTTTCTCTAACTCAGCTTTAACTCGGTTTTGGAGTAAAATCAATCGCTGTTGGCACAAGGAAGCGTATTTGTAATCTAAATCAGTGATTTTTGCCTTCAGGTAATCAAGAACTCGCTCAAGAACTTTGTCAGCTTCTTGGCTATTAGCGCAGTTAGCTGTTACGCATTCAACAACATCGATATTTTTGTTGGCAATGTCGATCGCCAAATCTTGGCAGCTTTTTGAGTTGTCGCGAAAGGGTGAATCAACTTCCGTACGGTTGAGTACCATGAAAGACCACAAGTTGATTGGCAGATCAGCTTGTGCTGCACGTACCGTTTCATACAAGCGTACATCTACATCTGTCCAGTAGTCGCCAGTTGACTTCGGCATCCGCACAAACAAGATCACATCAACTTGTTGCCCTAAAATCTTCATCAGATACTGTTGATTGCAAATGCCTGTATCACCCAAACCAGGCATATCGACAAAGGCTATTTGTCCAACATCAGCGTTAGGATATTTACAAACAATCTTTACTTCCCGTACTGCCAGATAGTGAAACTGCGGTGCTGCAAGAGGAGCCAGCACTGTAGGCGGATCTCCCAACCTAGGTGACTGGCGTTGATTTTCCGAGCCAGGCGACGGCGTAAGCGCTAGGCGCACACTTGGTGTTAGCGTAAGCTCCTCGCTCCGCGACGAGCCAGGCGCTGCGTCTTTGTACAAGAACCCTGAAGAGTTAAAATATATACGCTGAACGTAAGGAGTTTCCTGAGCCACATACTCCCAAATCTGATCTTTAGAAATGCGGTGAGGTGAGGCTTGCTGCAATAAGTGGCGATACTTATCCCAATGTATGTGATACTGTGCAAGTTGTTCATACATCGCTCCCTGCTCGGGATATTTAGGATCGTCACTGGGCAACAAAGGCACAGGTTTTGCGGCAAACTCATCAATTGTCTTCGGCTTTTCGCTTAAGCCAAGTTTTTCATAATAAGGACTAATAACTTCATCTAGGAATGACTGCTCTGAGTGAAACCAAACCTCAGTATAAGTTTCCTGATTGTGATTGTGATAAATTATACTAGAAATCGCCGTGTAATAATGCCTTTCTCCATCTGGAATTTCAGCATCTGTCAGTCCTGTTAAACTTTGTAGCAGGCGACTCTTACCTTGCTTTGCTCTTCCAACGACTCCAATATTGAGTGTCTTGCGGCAAAAGCGCTCTTTGAGTTTCACTAACGCTTCCAATTCAGTATGAATACTGAACTGTAATGTTGCCAAATTGATTTCTCCCAAAAGCCCAGCCACATTTGGATTATTAACTTGTCTAAGCAACTGATAACGATATTTTTGAAGATGACGAATCGCTGAGTCAAGAGATTTGAGTTCCGCCTCTATACCTGCTATTTTTTCAGCCAAGGGTAGGCGTTTTTCAATAATGCTGGTAATCTTCCCAGTCTTATTTGTGTTCATTTGACAGTGTATTTTACCGTTATTAAGTATATACCTAAACTTTTACGAAAGCGATACATATAGCAGATACGAAAATCTACTTATACTTTTACTAAGTAAAAATTGACATTTGATCTCATTTGAGATCGCTAGTCATATTTTTCCCTAGTAAATCAGCAAAATGAACAATCTTGTATAAAGAAAGGGTAAAATAGCACAGGTTCTGATGCCCATAACAAACGCTGAAACCTATGGACAGTGAGATACACCTTGGCAGCAAGAGAGAGTGATTCGCCTGATTAGACCACAAATCGTAGGGTGGAGAGAAGTCCTGCAGGCGGTGAGACCAGTGCTGCAGGAGGGTTTCCCTCCGCAGGCAACTGGCTCTCCCGTTGGGGTTTCCCAACCTAGGGAACTTCGGGGCATTGCTCCTAAAAGTTTATATGATGACATTTGAGATCGTGGTGACCAATGCCCACCTTAGCTGAAAACCGCTGTAAGACAGAGGCGTTTTGACAAGCTGAAAGCAGCAATTGCTACCCCATTAGAAAGATGCGGTTATCACCCGCATAGTTTTAGACTATTTCACGAAAAATCATTCCAAATGAATACTGAAAGAAAGGATGAAGGATAAAAATTTTTATACTTCATACTTTTGCCTTTAGTAGCTCAGTCTTCTCCTATCAACATTTAAGGAAAGATGCCGTGAAAGCAAGAAGCTTAGTTATCGGTGGTGCTTTACTGCTAAGCATAGCCCTTCCGGGCAATGCACAACAAGCGCAGGAACCAAGAGTAGAGCAACTTGAGGGCTATTTGGTAACGCCTCAGCAACTGGAATTTGACGAATCGCTGCTGCAACAACTCCAGGTGCCTGCGGGATTCCGCATCGACGTGTTTGCCAAAGACTTGGGTAATCCCCGGATGTTGGCAGTAGCCCCCGATGGTACTGTCTACGTGACCCGCCGGGAACAAGGTGATGTGTTGGCGCTGCTTGATTCTAATCAAGATGGGCGTGCTGACGAAATACGAACGGTTGCGTCAGGTTACAAATACATCAATGGCATCACGATTTATCAAAATCGTCTTTACTTTGTCACAGACAGACAACTTTATGCTGCAGATTTGCAGTCGCCGGGGGTAATCGGCGAACCGCAGGAGTTGATTAATGACTTGCCAGATGCAGGACAGCACCCAAACCGCACCCTTGCTTTTGGTCCTGATGGGTTGCTTTACATTACAGTGGGTAGCACTTGTAACGCCTGCGATGAGACGAACCCAGAAAGCGCGACTCTGCTACGGGCGCAACCTGATGGTAGTAATCGGACGATTTATGCCACAGGCTTACGTAATACCATCGGCTTTGGTTGGCATCCAGAAACTGGGGAATTGTGGGGTATGGATCATGGTTCTGACTGGCGTGGTAATGAGCAACCGCCAGAAGAATTGAATCTCATTTCTGAGGGCGCAGACTACGGCTGGCCTTTTTGTTATGCTGATCGCCGTCCGGATGTGTACTTGCCAGCAAATCCCACAGGTACGACAAAGGAGGAATACTGCGCCAATACACAACCGCCAGTGCTCACCTACACGGCACATAGTGCGCCGTTGGCAATGACATTTTATACAGCATCCCAGTTTCCTGAGGAATATCGTAACGATGCTTTTGTCACCATGCGCGGTTCATGGAATCGCAACCCTCCCTCAGGTTACAAAGTTGTGCGGGTGCGATACGAAAATGGCAAACCAGTAGAATTTGAAGACTTCATCACAGGATTTTTGAACGAAGAACAATTGACACAGTTTGGCAGACCAGTGGGTCTTGCGATCGCACCGGATGGTTCGCTGTTGTTCACTGATGATACCAATGGTGTGATTTACCGGGTGTCGTATGTAGGCACTAGCAACTAGCTTTAGCTGTCAATTTTTTCTCTTTTCTTTGAGCATTATATGAAACCTTTGGTGTGTTAGCACTAGCTAACGCACCTACTACCTACTACCTATCTTCTAATTCCATTTGCAACGGCTTGCGATTCTTCTTCAGGTGGATATGACCTAAGAACTGATCCAGGTAGAGCAAGGCTGACATCAGCACCGTTGATCACAACTCCTAACAACCCAAGGTCAGATTCGATCAATTGGTCGATCGCCTCAGTCAGCATATTTTCCTGTGTGTGATTTGGTCTTGCCACCAGGACAATGCCATCGCTATAAGGTTGAATTAACAAAGCGTCGTTCGATAATCCTAAAGGAGTTGTGTCTAAAATCACCAAGTCAAAACGCTCGCGCACATCCTCCATCAGCCTTCGCATTTCACTAGATTCAAGAATTGCGGCTGATTGACGCACAGGACCAGCGCTGGGTAGGATGTATAAATTTTCTATATCTGGCACTAAGCGAATACATTCGCTCAAGCTGCCGTAATAACGCAAAGGTTCAACTGTGGCATCGGGGTCAGAAGTCACGCCCAAAGAAGAAGAGCGAGAGGGCGATCGCAAATCGGTTTCCACAATCAAGGTTCGTTTTCCAGCACGAGCAGATGCTATTGCTAAGTTATAAGCACTTACGGTCTTTCCTTCATAACTGCTGGTACTGGTAATCAAGACGACCTTCAAGTTTCTTCCACCAATGCGGCGCAGATTACTGCGAAACCTTTCATAAAATTCCAGATAATAAGACTCTGGAGAAAGAACCACTGGCACTTCACCAAGATGCAAACCATCCACTGGCATCATAGGCAATTCCCCCAGCAGAGGAACTTCTCGTTGTTTGAGGGCGTCGCGGATATCTTCCTTGGTTTTGAAGGTTCCTTCCAATGACCCAAGTAAAAATATCACTCCGCCACCCACCAACAATCCTAGTAAGCTGCCTACGCCCAAGGTCACAGGCACACCCAAACCCTGTCTTCTCGCTGCAAGCACTACCGGTGGTCTTGCAACACCGAGACTGCTGACTGTTTCAGCTTCTGCTGTTTTTGCATCGGTGAGTTTCACCTGCATTTGGTCATAAACGGCTCTTTTAAGTCCAACTTCCTGTTCTAGACGCGATCGCTCTAATTGCTTATTTGGTATCAGAGAATACTCTCGCCGCAACCGTGCTTCTTCTTGCACTAAGTCAGTCTGTTGCTGTTGCAATGTCTCACGTTGGGTTTCCAAAGCCACCAGTTGATTTGCCAGTTGTTGTCTTGCTGGATCTAGGTTGCTTCGGGAGCGAATTGCAACAGTCGTGGGAAGCGGTGCTGTTTGTTGATCACCGCCTACAACTTCACCGCCTCGTTGCCGCAATAAGCTTTCATAAGCATCTTTCTGACGCCGCAGTTGAACCATTGTCGGGTGATCGGGACGCAAGTCTTTTCTAAAAACTTCTATTTGCGATTCAATTTGGTAAATTTGCGCTCGTAAGTTAGCAATAATCGGATCAGCGCTCAACGCAGAAGAGACATAAGCTTGGTTGACGTTTAAGCCCAATTTTTCTTGTAGACTGCGAATTTGAGCATCAATTCCAGAAACAGTGAATTGAATTTGCCGTTGCTGTACTTGGCTACCATTAATGGCGTTGAGCAAACTTCCATTCTCAGCCGCCAATATTGCTGGTCGCTCTTTGCGATCGTACAGTTCTAGCTTCCGTTCAGCGACTTGCAATTCCTGTTTCGCCTGTGGTACGCGTTCGTTAACTTTGGTAATAATTGCTTTTAATCGCCGTGTATTTATTTCCGCGCTCAACTGTATCATTGCTTGCATCAATTCCTGCAATGTTTGTTCAGCTCGTTGGCGATCGCTATCCTGATATCTCAGTTCTATGAGTGTGGAAAGTAGTTGTCCTGTCCTTGGTTCTCTCTCAGGCATAGTGAGGACAACATTTGCACCTATCTTTGCTGGCTTAACATTGAGTTTCGCTGCCACACCATCAATGATTGGGTCTGATAGCAAAATATCCCGGCTCACTTCCTGCCCTTGCTGATTAATTTCGCTACCTGTTGTCGAAAAAGATACTGTTGGACGATTGTAGGTGAGTGCGCCGTTTGCTATATATTTAGATTGTTGTGGTTGCAAAGCCACCACCGTTGAACCCGCTACAACTAAGGCAAAACTAGCTAGTCCAATCCACTTGTACTTATCGAAAGCAATGAGGTAGCGTTTAACGATCGGTGGAGTCATAGCAACAGCAAATAAAAACTAGGTATAAATGAGGCTACAGTTATTATAGGTTTCGGTTTTTACGACTTATAAATTATAAATTAATTCATTATAAATTATAAAAAAACTTTTATGATTCATAATTGAAAGTTCATAATTTTACCTCGTCTCTCCCTTACCTTCTCTTCTAAAAAACCTACAGACACTGACTTGAAAAAGCACCCTGACTCCGGGGAGATGAGAAAATTTTTCTTCTTGAGTGTACGCACTTCACGACGGCTACTTATCTGTTATATATATCAAAGAATTCGAGAAAGCTGCGAACATCGAAGAAAGGACGGGTAATTGTACCGAGGATATTAGTAATTCTAGCAATCAGGTTTCGACCCACTACAATCACATCGTTATCTTGAAGTGGCACATTTTGAGATACATCCCCTGCCAATACCTTTTTAGCATTAAGTGTTTGCCTGACTGCTCGACCTCTTTGCGGGTCAAAGCGAACTAGTGCTATTTCACTGAGGTTTGCACTGTCAGTATTGATTCCTGCCAATACGTCTATAAAAGTACTACCATTAGGCAGAGGCACAGTGACAATTCCCCCTCCAGCATAATTTAACACACGAACTCTAATCTGTGGTGATGCTAAGGTTGAGCGAGACACCAAGGTGCGGTCATAAGTATCGTCGTTTGCGATTTCTCGACGCGGCACAATGATCGCATCGCCATCCTGCAAGCGGAAGTTAGGTATTTCCCCTCCATTTTGTAACGGAGTATACAGGTCAACATTTTGTGAAACCACAGAACCATCAACCCGTTTCCGACGGACTTGTACTTGCCGCAGATCTGCCATCATTGCAGAACCACCAGCTAAGAATAACGCATCACTCACACGAGGCGTTGCTGAGCCAATCGGATAAATTCCAGGTCGATTGACTTCCCCACTGATTGTGACTTGAACTGGTCGCTGTCCTACTAGTGATACTGACACAACTGGGTCAACTAATTCGCGATTTAAAGCCACGCGGATTTTTTCTTGCGCTTCATCCAACGTCAAGCCTTGTACGGACAATGTCCCTACTTGCGGCACGAATATGTTACCTTCTGGGTTAATTTGAGCCGAAAAATTTAACTCTGGACGCTGCCCTACTAGTGACAACGTCACAATGGGATCGACGACAAAACGATTGTACCCTGAGCGAATTTTTTCTTGTGCTTTTTCCAGAGTCAAGCCTTTGAGTGACACTGTTCCTAGCAACGGCACTACAATGTTTCCTTCTGGGTTGACGGCCGCTTGAAAGCTTAAATCTGGGAAGCGTAAAACTGAGACTGCAATGGCATCTCCTTGTCCTAAGCGATAGGCACCCGGAGGACGCTGAGTCAAAACATTAATGGCATCTCCAGGTCCTAAGACGTAGCGGTTCAATTGGGGTGACGTCCCATCTATGGAACCTGGGGCTACAAAGTCAGTACTACCAGGTGGAGGTGCGGGAGGTTGTCGTGGCGATTGTTCTTGTGGAGTACCAGGTACAAGCGCAGGAGGTTGTTGTGGCGATTGTCCTTGTGGAGTAACAGGTACAGGTGCGAGAGGTTGTTGTGGCGATTGTGCTTTTACACTACGAGGTACAGGCGCGGAAGTCTGTTTTGAGGGTTGTGCTTTTACACTACGAGGTACAGGCGCAGGAGTCTGTTTTGAAGGTTGTTTCTGTGTGGGTTTTTGAGCAACAACAGGTTGGGCAATTGTTACCAAAAAAACGCCTACATAAAGACCAACAGAAGAGAGGGCGTTAAATACACGCATACGACAACCAGCAATGATGGACAATAGCACTGTAACTTACTTAATGTAACTTACTTAAGTAGTATAAAGTGCGGAAACAACAGAGTTTTAATTCTACTTTATTCAAGATGGTAAAAATTACCTTTTTGAGCGCAGAATTTTACATTCTTTTATACAAACGCATTGATGAACGAGCCTATAAAGGACCTGTCATCAAAGCAGCTTGCACTGTTTGACCAATAGACTTAGCTTGATTCCAAGTTGTTTCCACTTGCCCCAATGGCTCCATAGGAATGACAATACTAACAGCAACCCAAGGAGCGCGTTTTTTGTGCCACTGTGCTATTTGATCGACTACGAACCACCGTAAAGGTGATGAATGACCACCGTTGGACCAGGCATACCATTGTAAGACAGCAAAGGTTTGCTGCCCAGTTGAGGCACGAAAGAACCTAGCTTCTACCTTTGTTTCAGCATTTGACCCCGAGCTTTGTGGTTTAACAGTAAAATCAGCAGAGCGATACTGAGCTATCTGCCACTGCCAAAAGCTGTTTATTTCCGTCCACTCCACCACAGGCTGCTCTTTTGATCCTGTTTGTGGTAGCAAAAGCAGAATTGCTTTGGTTTGGTCACTTTGTTTTTGAATGAGCTGGTAAGACCATTTGCGTTCCCCTATCTGTTGTTGACGCTGTTCTACAGTTTGCCAACCAGGAAGGCTCAACCCCTTTTTAGGTAAATTTTGCAACTCCTTAAGGGTGGTTATTCGTGGTAGTTCCTGCCAATCCCAGCGTCCTGTTAGGTAACCAGGAATCGCTCCTAGAAGCAACACTAGTAACAGCAACAAAAGCGCTACTACCTGAGAAAACTGGCGTTCCTTAAGAAACTTGGTAAAGGAAATCATTGGTGAAGTCTACAGTACTTAAACTAAATTTTACTTTGAGAATCAACATCGTGAAACCAGCAATATTTATCTATATTGAGAAAAATGGATACTCAAAGGCAATGCTCGATCTTAGGATCTTAGGGTAGCTGTAGTGATGGCGTGGGAGGCGTGAACAGTTACTATGCAAGGTCTGAGTGAATTTATCAATGAGGCGATGCAAGAGTGGAAAGTACCAGGGCTGGCGATCGCCATCATTAAAGATAGCCAAATAATTTTTTGTGAAGGTTTTGGCAAGCGAGATGTAGAACAAAATCTCAGTGTTACACCGCAAACTCTCTTCGCGATTGGTTCTTGTACGAAACCCTTTACCACAATGGCGATGAGTATCCTGGTAGAAAGAGGTCTTTTAGACTGGGATAAACCTGTCAGAAGTTATCTGCCCACTTTTAAACTTTATGACTCTTATGCAACTGAACATATCACACCCCGTGACCTCGTGACTCATCGGTCTGGCTTACCCCGTCATGATGCTATGTGGTCTCAAAGTCCCTTCACCCGTCAAGAAATATTCGATCGCTTACAATATCTCGAACCTACTCACGAATTGCGTACTGTTTTTCAGTATCAAAATTTGATGTACATGACCGCTGGCTACTTGGTTGGTGAAATTGCCGAGAGTAGCTGGGAAGAATTTGTGCAACAGGAAATTTTTAATCCTTTAGAAATGAGAGACAGTAATTTCTCTCTAGAAAAATCTCAAAAAGCTGCTGACTTTGCACTTCCTTATGCAGAAAGAAACGACAAAATTGAGAAAATGCCCTTTTGTAATGTCGATGTTAGTGGTCCAGCAGGTTCGATAAATTCCAACGTTGTTGATATGGCTAAGTGGCTTTTACTCCATCTTAATCAAGGTAAGTATGGCGATAAACAAATTATTTCACCAAGTCATCTGCAACAGATGCACTCTCCACAAGTCGTGATGACTCAAGCACTCGAATATAATGAACTTTTTTATTATTTTTATGGTTTAGGATGGGCGATTACCTCTTACCGAGGTCATAATTTAATTCAGCATGGCGGTAATATTAATGGATTTTCTGCACGGACAACTTTGCTGCCTCAAGACAATATTGGTATAGTGGTTCTGACTAATATGGATCAAAACCCAGTAATACATACTGTGACTTATTATGTATGCGATCGCTTGCTCGGTTTAGATAAAGCTCCTTGGAATGAACGAATGAAGGAAAAATATGCTCAAGCCAAAGAAGCTACTGCAAAAGCTAAAGAGCAAATCGCTTCAGATCGTAAAACTCCAACCCAGCCTTCTCATCCTCTAGAAGATTACACAGGCTATTTTGAGCATCCAGCATACGGAATCATATCAGTTGAAATTCATGATAATCGTTTAACAGCAACTCATAATTCAAATATTTATAAATTAGAACATTACCACTATGATATTTTTGTTGAATATGAGTTGTTTGAGCAACCAAAACTTATATCTTTCTTAACTGATATTAAAGGTAATATTAGTAGCTTGAGCGTTCCCCTAGAGCCAACTGTGAAAGATATTTTATTTACCCGAATGCCTGAAAGCAGCTCTGGTTAAATTTAGGACGTATGTCAATATGGTTCAGTTAAGGATTGTTGGTAACAATTCCAGACGTGTAGAGACGTTGCATGCAACGTCTCTACTCTACATTGCCATCCTGATAACAGTTTTGGTCTTATCTGAACGTTATTTGGACGTATGTCCGGAAATATGCAGCAATATCAAAATTTAGCTCAATTGCCTATGCTTCACCTTCCTGTTGAGTTTCTGGAACTTCTGAAAAATATGCATCAATCCAATTGAGAACAGGTATTAATAAAAGCAGCATAACCGCAGAATACACATCACCACCCCAACTATCATGCAGCCAATGAAAAGCTCCCTCTTGTCCTGTCCCATGAAAGAACGAGAGTAATGTGTTGCGAACAATATTAGCCGAGACACTTATTAAGACTGCAATAGATAAAAACCAGATACTTTTGCGGCGGGAAGACAAAGCACCCGTCCAATAAAGTAGCATCAAGCCAACGTAGAAAGTCGTGAATAGCATCTTTAGCCCTGCACAGTAAGGCGCAACTTCTACAATCCTTCCTCCGACATATATATTTATGCCATCGACAATCACTTGCATCCCAATCTGAGTGAGTATAAATCCAGCAGTAGCGGCGATGAAACTTTGGAGGGGTAATGTGTAGGGAGTGATGAGGTATGGAACGGAGGTAGGTGTTGCTAAAAGCACTAGTACCAGAGGAAATCCTTGCAACTTGAAGCCAGGAATTCCCTTAAGCCACAGGCACAATCCTGCCAGTATAGCTGGAAAGGAAATGTTTACCAACTCGCTGACACCGCTCAGATAAAAAATTCCCCCCACGACTAACAACGCAGCACCCAGGGGATGGGAAATATTTGGCAGTCTTTGCCACTTTTTTCGGTTCACCCAGCATAGATAGGCAGCAAACGGTAGACCAATAATACCGTGGCTAAAATATTCGTGTTCTATACTGATACTTTTTTTGACCCAGCCATCCCACCAGTGCAGTAACAGAGGAGCATAAAGCAGTACCAAAATACCTAATAGAACTAGGCTAACCAATTGTGAAGAATTTGTTTTTTTAAGCTGACGCTGAATTTGCATGACTTTATTTAGTAATAAATTATGAATAATGAACTATGAATTATTAGTATGACTCTAATTCATAATTCAGTATTTCTGAGTCATAAATTTTTCAAATGCAGAGCAAATGTATGTTGTTCAGCACTGAGGCTTGATGCAATTGCTGCAACCACTTCCTTGACTTGGCTATGACTCAAACCAGGATACATAGGTAAGGATAATATTTGCTTCGCCAGCATTTCAGCATTGGGAAAGTCCCCGACTTGATAGCCTAGGTGAGTAAATGCTGGTTGAAGATGACAAGGAATTGGGTAGTGAACACCAGTTTGAATTCCTGCGGCTGTGAGTTCTTCTTGAAGTTGTTGACGTTGTACGGCACAAGAATCATCGACTTTGATGACATAAAGATGATAAATGTGTCCCTCGCCGCTGTGGTTTTGTATGGGAGTTATCCCGCTTGATGCTAAGGGCGCTAGTTCAATATCATACTGCTCGGCAGCATTAAGGCGATCGCGATTCCACTGTGGCAGATACGGTAATTTCTGCTGCAACACCGCTGCTTGCATTGTATCTAAGCGGCTGTTGGTACCTTCTTCAACGTGAATATATTTTTGAGCCGCGCCGTAATTCCGCAAGCGTAACATTTTTTGGGCAACGTCTGGATCTCGCGTTAGTAACATCCCTCCATCTCCAAATGCCCCTAAATTCTTGCTGGGATAGAAACTAAAAGCTGCTGCAATTCCCACTGAACCAGCGCGATATCCTTCGCGTTCGGCTAGGTGTGCTTGTGCCGCATCTTCAAAAATCAGCACTTTGTAAGTGTCGGCAAAGTCTAACAACTCGCGTGGTGATACCATTTGACCGTAAAGATGCACGGGAAGAATCGCTTTGGTTTGAGGCGTCACTGCCCGCGCCGCCGCCTGCAAATCAATTAAAGCTGTTTGTGGATCGCAATCGACGAAAATCGGCTTTGCCCCTGCACGTATTACCCCAATCAAAGTGGCAACAAAGGTGTTTGCTGGTAAAATCACCTCATCTCCAGGACCAATATGACAAGCTTGTAAACCAAGAGCGATCGCATCCGTTCCCGAGGCAACACCAACGCCATATTCTACACCAGAAGCTGCTGCAAAAGCTGCCTCAAAATCTTTCAGTGCTTGCCCTAAAACAAAATCTCCCCGTTCGATTACAGCCTGGACTGCCTGTTGTAGTTCAGTTTGAATTGGTTGGTGCTGTAACTTCAGGTCTACAAAAGGAACCCTAATCGTCATATTATTCATTCTTAAGTAAGCCCCTAGTATTTCATTTTAAAATGCTATTTTTTTAGCAGTTAATCCATTCTTGACTGAATACTATAGTTTGGGCAAATCTTCCTTATGAAGAAATCGTAAATTTTTTATGAAAATTATCTATACTTGACATTTTTTTAGATTTTTAGGAATAAACAGTTTTTTTCCCTCAATACCCTTTAATTAAGGATTTTTTGTGGAGATTTCATGCGTGTAGAGATGTGCCATGGCACGTCTCTACAAGGGTTATTGTTGAAGAAATTTTCTTATCTGAACCGTATTGGTTTTTGCCTGACTTCTTGACAAATTCAATATATAAAATTTATGAAACTAGAGCTATTCATTTTTAATTAAGTAGTCATTAGTCATTATTTTTTTAGTAGATACCTCGCTCTTGGTGGGCGAAAAAACAAAGATTTTCAATTGCTTCAAACCATGCTTTCTTGTGGACATGGTTTACTCATGACTAGACCTGTTGCATAAATATTATTTTGTCTCGCGTACGCTCTAGACGCAAAGAAGAACACTAAGAAGCGGTTCTCAATTGTATGCATTACATGGTAAAGGCACGGCAATGCCGCTGGTTTAGTATAAAAACATCAAAATCAGACTGATATTTATGAAATCAGTAGCGTTGTGACTTGTTGTAGCAGGGTCTTCGCTCCTAATAGAAAATTATTACCTACGAACTTGTGGAAGTGTTTACTACCTGCACTAGTTCTAAGTATAACGCTCAGTTATTGGAGATTGCGATTCAAGACGACTTAATCAGTTGGTGAAATAGAGGAAGTTAGAGGGTGGTGTTTTCCGTTACATCCCAAAACTTACAGGAGAAAAAATTTTTGCTTCTAGCTTGTTCATTTAGAACAAAATTAGGGAATCTTAAGGATAGCAAATAACCGAGAAACAGTGGTTATATAAATTACTGTATCCAGAGAATATTAAGGTAGCGATCGCAATGGTAGATCCTGAGAACAAATTGTTTGCCCTAAAGGATGACTGGGTTTCCCAGGAAACGAGAGAACGACAACGCCTCAAGGTATTGTCAGATTTGGGTTTACGTCAACCAGAGACAATTCCAGTTTTTGAGGAAGCTACTCAAACTGCTGCACACTTTTTGGAAGCGCCAATTTGCATTTTGGGATTCGTGGATCAAGAACGCCACTGGTTCAAATCATCTGTAGGTTTATCCAAGCTACGGGGAGGAATCATGAATCAGCTGGCACAAAGCCGTGAACTGCCACGCCAAGAATCCTTTTGCACTAAGGTGGTAGAGAGTTTGCAACCTTTCGTTATTAATGATACAGACACATTGACTGGTGCATCTGCTTACAGCAAGTTGATTGAGGATTATGGCATTCGCTCTTACTTAGGAGTGCCATTGTTTGATGCTTTTGGGCATTGTTTGGGTGCATTGGCAGTCATGGATACAAAACCACGCGATTTTACAAATAGAGACATTGAGTTTTTACAAATCATTGCTCGTTGGAGCATGAGTGAATTTGAGCGTAACCGTCTGTTGCAAGCAATTCCCAGTAACACCATCCCCAAGAGTGCTTCTAACGAGTCACAGAAAGATGTTATCAATACTACTGAAATCAAAATCAGCCCATCTATTTTACAAAAAGATTTAGTTCCCATCAACCAACTGAAATTGGAACTGTTAGGACAACTCATTCAAGAGTTGCGTACCCCTTTAACATCTGTGTTAGGCATGGCAAGTGTTTTAGGGCGTGAGATTTACGGTCCCTTAACAACGAAGCAAAGAGAATATCTGGAGATTATTCAACACAGTGGTCGGTACTTACTTTCGTTGGTTAACGAAATTTCTGAACTGGGGACAATGGATGAAAACCCCACACAACTGAATCTAGTTCCTGTAGACATTGAAATGCTGTGTCAACAAGCTATCAATACCTTAGAAGAAGCAGCGCACCGTCGTGAGCAGGATATTCGCCTATCTGTAGAACCAGTGCGCAATCGCATTTGCTCGTTAGATAAAGACAAGGTGCGACAAATCTTATATCACCTAGTTTTTAGCGTGATTCAACTTTCTGCTACAGGTAGTATTGTTCGGATTCATGTTTCTTCCAAAGACGATACGCTAAACATCACAGTTTGGGTATCACATCCTTGGCTGGGCGACGGTATGACCGAAATTGACCCCTACTTTCGCCTGAGCAATACACTACCAATGCTAGAGCTTATAGGTGCTATCGCAACTCATAAAGGTCATGCGGACAACGAAGAGCAAGCAGGGGACTTATCAGTCGCATTGGATAACTCAAGCGTAAATTCAAATAAGCCGCATGGTAATCTTTCTCGTGAAAGCTTGGGTCTTTTGCTCAGCTGCCATCTAGCAGAGTTGCATAATGGAGAAATTGTTATTCAAGGGTCATCAGAATCAGGATATCGTTATGTGGTGAGTTTGCCACTGGATTTAGACGTAGCAGAAGCGCCTAGCGATGGCTAACTCCGGTTTGCTTGCGTTGACGCCCAACTACAAACGATTATTCAAATCATAAACAATAGCTCTGATGGCAATGAGCAACGAGTGAATAATAAGAAGCTATCTGCGGTGTGAACTTTTTAGAAGACCCGGATTATGATTAAGTCCAAGTTCTACGCGGGAGTGCTAATTCATCACTGCTTAGTATTATGAATTTAGTTTGGCAACGATTCACTTTATCCTATCTGCCTCTCAGACAATATCTTGCCACGAGTTACCTGCACCGGTCTCTAGTAGGGCTGTTGCATTCCTGGCGGCAAAGCAGCCTACTAATGCAGTGGGGAGAAGCAATAGCGGCTGTTTTACTCAGCCTGCTCTATGGTCTTGCACCTTTTGTGCCCAATGACCTATCGGGATTGATATTGCTTGGTTGTGCAGCATTTTGGCTGCTGTTAACTTTATCAGATGAAACAACACCCAATACTCGAAGCGTTACCCCCATTCACTTGCTGGTTTTGCTTTATTGGGGAATTGCTGCCGTAGCGACAGCGTTGTCACCTGTGAAGAAGGCGGCGTTTACAGACTTGCGAAATTTCACACTGTATTTGCTACTGTTTGCCCTTTGTGCTAGGGTTCTCACGTCACCCCGCTTTCGATCTTGGTTGATTACGCTGTACTTGCATATATCCCTAATTGTTAGTGTATATGGGTTGCGGCAATGGTTTTTTGGAGCGCCAGCGCTGGCGACTTGGGTTGATCCTAATTCTCCTCTATCAAAGTCAACAAGGGTTTACAGTTATTTGGGCAATCCCAACTTGCTGGCTGGGTATCTTCTGCCTGCGGTGGTTTTAAGTGCAGTCGCAATTTTTGCTTGGCAAAGCTGGTGGAAGAAATCTTTAGCATTAACAATGCTAGTTGTCAACGCTTCTTGTCTGTATCTGACTTCAAGCCGTGGTGGCTGGATTGGCTTGGTAGTTGCAACTTTGACCTTACTTACGTTGCTGTACTACTGGTGGAGTGTGCAAATGCCTGCTTTCTGGCGCACTTGGTCCCTCTGGCTTATTTTAGGAAGTTTGTTTGGGTTATTGTTTGTTGCAATAGTCTTTGTTGAGCCAGTTCGCGAACGTTTTTTCACTATTTTTAGTGGCAAAGGTGATAGCAGTAGTAAATTTCGCACGAATGTTTGGAATGCTGTTTTCAAGATGGTTCAGGATTACCCGATAACTGGTATAGGACCGGGTCACAACGCTTTTAATAAAATTTACCCGCTGTACCAACTCCCCCGTTATAACGCTTTGAGCGCCTATTCAATTTTCTTGGAGGTGACTGTAGAAACTGGATTTATTGGTTTAGCCTGTTTCTTGTGGTTGCTGATTGTGATATTTAATACGGCTTTCTTACAACTGCAGCGGTTACGAGAACTCAAAAGTGTAGAGGGATTTTGGTTAATTGGGGCGATCGCCTCTTTAGCTGGTATGCTTGGTCACGGCTTGGTTGATACCGTTTGGTATCGCCCTGAAGTGAATACCGTATGGTGGCTGCTGGTTGCCTTAATTGCCAGCTATTACAAATCTTTACCGCTCAATCGAACCAGAGAATTCAATTCGCCCAATTCAGAACCTACAGCGAGCTAATTCTTGTCTACAAAGGCTGAGGATAGTCTTTACTACACCAGACCATCCTTGCGGAATGGAGTTAAAATAAGCCTTAGATATGCAGTCTAAGGCTTTCTGTCTTTTCATTGTTCCATTCTTTTTACATACACCTTAGACACACACTCAATTATTCTCTGTAGCTAGTAGTTCCAACGGCATTAGGATCACGATAGCGAGTACCTTCTTCGCGGCGTTTGCCAGCCAAACCACCTAAACCAAGTAAACCAAGTAATCCTAACCAACCCCAATCAAAACCATCGTCACCACGATAGTTTGTATTTGTCGTGCCAGTTGTGGTAGTACCACCAGTCGTCGTTCCAGTGTCACCAGTATTGGTCTGGGCAGAAGCAGGTACTACGGGTAAAACAGCCATACTTAAGCCGATAACGCTAGCACCAATAGCTGCTGTTAATTGACGTTTCATAATTTAACTTCCTCAACCGTTGACATTTCACTCACCAATTTAGCCATTGCATCGCTGAACAAAATCATCCTGTGGCTATAAAATAAGCATCATCTCAACTCACGCTGAAGATATACAAAAATCTCTCAACCTTTTCAAAAGTAGGATGCTACCTCTGTGGACGATTATTTTTGATTTATTATTAACAATGATTCATTGCATAAATAAAAATATAGATGACCGGAAATAAGCTATCAGTGATACAAAAGATTAATTAAGAATACAAACAAGCTAAAACAGTAGAAAAAAGCTAAATTAGTAAGATAAAGCTAATATTCAGAGAAACATTGGTGCTGGTTTAACATACCCATCTATAACCCCCAAACTACCCTATACTATTTCTTTTGACACATATACCTACGCAAAATTATCAATGAGTGACAAGAACGAAGGTTACAAAGTTGTTAGCGACAATCGTCAAGCGCGTTATTTATACGAAATTCTCGAAACCTACGAAGCTGGAATTGAGTTGACAGGAACGGAAGTCAAGTCAATTCGTGCAGGTAAGGCTAATCTCCAAGATGGCTATGCCTTAATCCGTGATGGAGAAGTATGGCTAATTAACGCGCATATCTCGCCGTACACTGCTAGTGGGCAGTATTTCAACCATGAACCGCGCCGCACACGCAAGCTGCTGCTGCATCGCGAGCAAATTCGCAAGCTGATTGGCAAAGTAGAACAGCAGGGTTTGACTTTAGTACCCTTGAAGATGTATCTTAAGCGCGGGTGGGTGAAAGTCAGTATAGCTCTTGGCAAAGGTAAAAAAATCCATGACAAGCGCGAAGACATCAAACGACGCCAAGATCAGCGTGATATGCAACGGGCAATGAAGAGTTATTAAGCAATTGTTCATTGTTAACTGTTAACTGATTACTGTTAACTGTGCTAAATACCTCCACAGGTTAGAAGAAACGACACGAAAAATTAGGTAGTGTGAGGCTGGTTCCTCAAAAATCGGAAAAAACGCCTGTGGTTCCTATCAGAGATGATAATCCTGTAACAATCACGCCCTACGTCACTTATGGGCTGATTGCCGCCAATGTTTTGGCTTTTCTTTACGAAGCCAATCTACCTCCGCAACAATTAGATGGATTTTTACACCTTGCGGCAGTTGTGCCGCGAGAACTGAGTGCTAGCTTTGCGGGGATTTCAGTTCATCAGCCAGTACCAGAATGGATCACTTTGATTACTTCGCAGTTTTTGCACGGGGGTTTACTGCACCTAGCTGGTAATATGTTGTTCCTGTGGATTTTTGGTAACAACGTAGAAGACAAATTGGGTCATGTCAAATATTTGTTTTTCTATATAAGTTGCGGTGTTTTGGCATCACTGGCGCAGTGGTACTTTTCACAGAATTCTTCAATCCCTTCGTTGGGGGCTAGTGGTGCGATCGCCGGCGTGTTGGGGGCATACATTCTCCGGTTTCCCCAAGCAGAAATTCTCGGCGTCATTCCCCTAGGGTTTTTCTTCCCCACATTCCGTGTCCCAGCGTACTTGTTTCTTGGGTTTTGGTTTCTCGAACAAGCTTTCTACGGAGTTGCCAGTCTAGAAACACCTACTAATATTGGCATGGAAAGCGGCGGTATCGCCTACTGGGCGCATGCAGGTGGTTTTGTATTTGGGGCAGTTCTTGGTCCATTGCTGGGGTTATTTAGCGACAAACCAAAGCAAGAGCCTTGGTACACTTAGTACAAAGCAAGTGCCACGAATAAGACTGGCACTTCTTATCATGTTTGCCAAACACAGGTTTCTTATGGCAGCTTACAGCAGCAGGTGAAATTCCTTTTATTCAGCAACTGCCAGCCTCACAGGATATATTGCAGTTAATCAGTGATGAGGAAAAACACCTGTGTTTCCGCTATATGACGAAAACCCAACACGAATCACCCCGTATATTACCTACGGGTTGATTGGCATGAACGTTTTAGTTTTTTTCCATGAAATTAGTCTGCCAGGTACACAATTAGAGCAGTTTTTGCAGCTGTATGCAGTGGTGCCACGAGAGTTAACGAACAACTTGGGTGGAGAATGGACGACTTTATTTACGTCGCAATTTTTACACGGTGGTTGGTGGCACCTGATTTCAAATATGGTGTTTCTATGGATTTTTGGCAACAATATTGAAGACCGATTGGGTCATTTTAAATACATAATTTTTTATCTTAGTTGTGGTGCCTTAGCAGCTTTATGCCAGTGGGTGATAGGTATCAATTCTGGAATTCCATCGTTAGGGGCAAGTGGTGCTATTTCTGGAGTTCTGGGTGCTTACATCATTCGCTTTCCCGATGCAAGAGTGATGTCATTAGTCTTTTTAGGTTTTTTTATTACCACAATTAGAGTTCCTGCACTGCTTCTGATTGGGATTTTCTTTATCCAAAATGTGATATCTGGTCTTGCCAACCTACAAGCCGCCGCGAATATGAGTGTGGAGACGGGCGGAGTTGCTTACTGGGCGCACATCGGCGGTTTTGTCTTTGGTGTAATTCTCGGTCCGGTGTTGGGGTTATTTAGGCGCGACGACTATTAGGGAATTGAGGAAAAGACGCAGCTGATGCGTTCCAGAAACCTGGCTTGAGAGTCTAGTAGTCCGCCAAATCAACTTTGCCTAGTTTGTAGTCAGGACTTTAGTCCTGAAAAAGCGATCTTCTCGCTTACTACGAAAGAAAACAAACTTTGTTTGGTAAACCACCAGTGTTCATCGGTGTGCATTTGTGGTTAGAAATATCCATTCATCATACTTTTTTTGACCACAACTGGATATCAAGGCGAAAGTGCTTCCTGTACTGTGGGAAGATTATTGTTGGGTTACGCCCAGTCAATAGTTTGATGCTGCATTTGAGCCATCGCATGTTCAAGATATTTAAATCCTGGTTGAATAACAGCCTAATTGCACTGCTGCTGGTAACTCTATTTTTAGGAATAAGTACAGCTGGATGGACTCCCTCTAGTAGCGCCGCGCTACCAGCTGGGAATGCTATTACTGACGGTAATGCTCTACTGCGGTACGCACTCCCTATAGATAATAAACCTGTACGGCAACTGCAAGCTTCTTTAGAAGACATTGCCGCCCAATTGCGGGCAAATCGGCGTTGGGGTGCTGTTTCCAAAGACCTCAGCAAAGCATCGCGGATTCTCGATAAACCCTCTCAACTTCTAGCAGGTGTTCCAAAAGAACGCCAACCTCAAGCTGAAGCTTGGATTGCTGAGTTGAAATCTGGCGTGAATGAGTTGCAAGAGGTGGTGAAAACAAAAGATAAAGAACAAGTTCGGGATCAACGTGCCAAATTGCTGAGTTTGGTTAGCCAACTTGAAGAGTCAATGGTGACGGAATTTCCTTTTGAAGTCCCAGCCGAATACAGCAATTTACCACAACTTAAAGGTCGTGCGACTGTGAAGGTGAAAACTAACAAAGGCGACCTTACTGTTGTTGTAGACGGATACAGCGCCCCTGTCACTGCTGGGAATTTTGTTGATTTGGTGGAACGGGGTTTTTATAACGGCTTAGAATTCACCCGTTCTGAAGAATCGTACGTTCTGCAAACTGGAGATCCACCAGGCAAAGATGTGGGTTTTATTGACCCAAAAACAGGTAAATATCGCGCCGTTCCCCTAGAAGTACTCGCACAAGGCGATAAAAAACCTACTTACGGTATCACTTTAGAGGATGCTGGTCGTTACACTGATTTACCAGTTCTGCCTTTCTCTGCTTTTGGTGCTTTGGCATTAGCACGTCCTGAAACTGACGTGAATGGGGGTTCTTCACAAATTTTCTTCTTCTTGTTTGAACCAGAACTGACTCCAGCCGGACGCAACTTGTTGGATGGTCGCTACTCTGTTTTTGGTTATCTGACTGAAGGAAAAGAAGTTTTGGATGAACTGAAGGCGGGTGACAAAATTGAATCGGCAAAAGTCATTCAAGGGGCAGAAAATTTAGTTGAGCCGAATGTGGCATAGTTGATTTTGGATTTCATCTAAAATCTAAAATTTTTGGATACGGTGCGTTAACATTAACGCACCAGTTTAATTGAGTCATTTGTTAACAAAACGATTCTTAATATAGTTATTTGCTTCTCTGACATTCAGCGCCCGGTTGGAATTACCCGCCCGGATGTAGAAGTATTCATCTTGCCCGTCTTTGATGTAAACAGGTCGAGGGGATGGCAAGACAGTTACTCGACACACATCTTTACCTTCTACTTGACCAAAGCTGATTTGAATGCAAGTGCCACAATCTTGACCGCAAGCACTGAGTATGCTGCTCATCAGATTATTTCCATAAACATCGCGGTTCTTGCGATTGTCAAATTTTTTGTTGTAATCGTACTCAATTCCAATTACCGAACCATCATCATCAACACCAATGAGCAAAGTGCCTCCTTTCTCCACGTTTAAAAAGGCGGCGATCGCTTCAGCAATGCGCTTGTTGAATTTTCCCTTGGTGTTGCGTGGAATGTCCCACCAAGCAGAAGCTTTGAATTCTACTTCTATGCTTTCGTCTTGCTCAATTAATGCGGCAATTTCTGCGTCTGTGGCTTGTGGAGCAAAGGTGCGGTAAGCTTCTAATGCCGCCTGTTTAACAGGTTCGGTAACAATAGGAAAAGTAGTGAGAATGTAGCTAAATTCTTCTTCAGTTAAGCCATAGAGGTGCGCTATCATGCCATCAAGTTCCGCTCGCAGCTTGGTACGTTCTGTCTCGTCGGTAACGCCTTGCTCATGGGAACCGAGTCCGACTTCTTGCGCGAGTTCGTCGAATTCTGGGGTGGTGCAGATGAGTTTGGCTGCGCGTTGTACGATGTCGGTGAAGTGGCGATCGCCTTCTGTCAAACGCGGTATGGGTAGCTGATAGACATAGAACATATTGCAATGCGCTGTCACTTTCTGGCGGATGACAAAATCGCAAGCAAAGCTATTTAGTACAGCACAGACAAACAGCAATTCATCCTGCTTTGGAAATGGATCTGCCAAAACTAATGTGTTTCCTGCAAAAACCTTAGGTGGTAAGATGCCTGCAATCATTGTGCGAATGTCTGTATTACGTGCTACGTCTCTATAGCCTAAACGGTAACTTTGATAATCTAACTTTTGACCTTTATCGCTTTCATTACGTCCTAATAACGCTTTCCTACCTTCTTGTTCATCTATCCAATACCTCGGTTCAGCATAAAGGTGATTGAATTGATGAATCATTTTGCCTTCATAAAGAGGTAGCATACCTCGTTCTGACTTTTTATGGAACAAAAAAGCATCATCGGTCATATTAAATTCACGATGTAGTTCCAAATTCCATTTGTTATTAAGTTTTTCACCTAGTAATGGGAACTGGAACATTTTTTCAGCAATATGGAAATCTATCTCGTTTTTAAATTCCATTACTGAAAGAGAATCAGGTGAAAATTTTTGGATCAAGTCAATACTGATTGATAGGCTATCATTATTGGGGAAGCGTTGGATATCCTGTATTTCTTGACGCATAAACGCAGCAGGAAAATTTTCTGTTGTACCTCCCTTTTCAAAAGTGAGTACAACAAACTTAAAGCGGCTATCAACAGCTTCAAAAATACCTTTGCGGTTCTCAAAACAGAATAGTGCGGTAACTTTAGTCTGATTAAACAGCATCTGCCGGAGTTTTTTAGCTCCTAAATCAGTATAAATACCACTAGGTATAACAATGCCGCATTCACTATCAGGACGCAAGAGATTAAAGCATTGCTCTAAAAAGAGCTTGTAAAAATTTACATCTTTCCCATGGCGTTTACCATTAATGATAGGGACTTGATTTTTATACTGTTCTGCAAATCGAAAATACTCTCTTTGATGGTTATAATCACTTTGATACTTCAGCCATGCTTTTTGAATTTCTGTATCTGTCAATAAACGCTCTAGTTCAACTTCAAACTCTTTGATGTCCATCTTTTTTTTGGACACTAAATCACTATATTCAGAGCAAAATTCTTTTGCATTAGGCTGAAAAGTTTCCCACGGTGGATTTGTGATAATCGCATCAAAGCCACCCTGTTCTAACACTTTGTCAAAGTGATAACCCCAGTGAAAAGGTTTCAATGCTGCAATATCCTTTGGAGTTAAGACACGCTTATTTGATTTTCCAGTTAACTGCACTTCCTCATATTTAATCTTCAAACGCTGACTAAACTCATCTAACAACAAAAGATTTAACTTCTCTTGCGATTCCCCGTTAAGTTTGTCAATATGAGTCCGTAGCATTTGCAAACGGGATTGTTGAGATGTTCCCTGTTCTCCACCAGAAAGCTTTTCCTCGCCAGGAATAAAAGCGTGTTTTTTGTAAAGTTCAATAGATTTATTCTTTTCGTCTAAAATTGCTTGATAATTCGCAGCTGCAAGAGCCTGTAAGAGATTACCTTGTTTAGTATTCCCTACCATATCAAACGCAGTTTCATCTACTCGAATTAACCCAATGAGCGAATTACCCGCCATAATATTAAAGTCAATATTAGGTAGCGGTTCTAATTCTTCGACATCATGAGCAGAAGAAACCAACGCCAAGAACAGACGCAATTTAGCAATTTCCGTCGCTTCCTCCATGATGTCAACCCCATAGAGGTTATCAGTAACAATCCGCTTTTTAATGTAATACGATAGCGATTTATGTAATTTTCTTATATCTTCAATTTCCTTTTTTAAATTTGGATCTCCCATCAAATTAATTATGCCAATCACAGCACTATAAACTTGAATTAGCGTCTTCATCGCCGCCACGAGAAACGCACCAGAACCGCAAGCAGGGTCAAGAATCGATAAATTGGGGAGAATATCTTTAATCATTAGACGACAGACATTAGCATCCAGTTTGAGAAAGAGTTCGTTAATATCCTCAAATGGGTTATGCTTATCTGAAATAGCATCATTGACGCGGTCTACAATTAATTTGTGAATTGTTCTATCACAAAGATATTCAGTTATCTGCGGTCTAGTGTAATACGCTCCAAAAGCCTTTTGGTTAATATATTTTTCAAAAATATAACCCAACACATCGGGGTTAATTTCATCATCTTTACCTTCTGGCGTGTCATCCAAGTTCCAAGAATAACGAGCGAATAAATTGAGAACTTGTTCAAACGCCTCATCGGCTATTACAATATCATACTCTTCCTCAATGCGATGTCTTAAAAATAATCCCCCATTGAGATATTTAACATTTCCTACTAACGCTTTTACTGAACCATCGCGGTCTGTCTCTGGTTTAGCAAAACTTTCAAAAAATAACGCTTGCAGGAAAGTACTATAAAATTGGTTCTCACCTCGCGGCTTACTTTGTTTGAATTTATTTTGTAGATAATTTAAATCGCCATTATCAAGAAATCTCTTCCGCTGTAGGAAGTAAACAAACATCATCCGATTGAGAAGCACCGATGTATACCAACGTCGGTCATGAGTATTATTAATGCCTTTAACGTACCCTAAAAACTGCTTATGCTGCTCTTGAAATTCCTTATAAAACTGTTTAGTGACTCGCTCAACATCAAAAGCTTTTTGCAGTCGATAAGCAATTTCTACAACTGATAATCCATCATCTTCCAGCTCCGTGATATCAATCACTAAAGAAGCAAGCTTACTTAAAAATAAATCTCCCGGTTGACCTTTTACATATAAATGGTCACGAGTATAGCTTTTATTTCCTTCCCGCTTTACCCAATACCAAAGACTGCGTGTGCGTTTATTATCAATAAAAATCAGCAGATTTTCAGCTTTTAATTTAGTAATCTCTTGGTGAATAGCAGCACGAATTTTAGCTTCTGGAATAGCGCCATCTCAGGAAGATGTAACTTCAAAAACAGCTACACCCGAAATCTCAGCAATACACTTGTATTCATAAGCCTTGTTCTCAATTTCCAACAGAACAGCTTTTCTCCGTGTCGGTTGTGACCAACCTAACTCCTCTATAAACAAATCCTCGAATTGGAAGTTATAGAGTAAGTCACGTGTCCGTTGAAAATTAAGTACCATAATATACCTTTGGCAGATAACTCACAGAAGAAGAAATAAGCATGGCAATTTCGCCCTCAAACCTGGAAGTCCGGGGCGACACAAACTGAGACTGCCCAAGCTGCCTAAAACTGCTTGAGGCAATAGAAGCGACCTCTATCCGCTTAGCCACAGCCCTTGGAGTTGGGTTAACCCATGAGCGTGGGGCAAATGCCGATATCATTCGTCAAGCTGCGATTTTTCTGTTTCTGTCTTAGTCGTTATAAATACAAAACACCACAGTGCTTTTATTTAAGTAAAAACATTGGAGTATAAGTTGATATACGGAAACTTTCGGCAAACTTCCGGTTAAAATTTTACTGTATAAAAAAATTGGCTAACATTCAGGACTAAGTTACAATCATTACTTGAATTCCTAGCCAGTCAGCCCATGGGCACCCCTGGAAAACTACGTAAGTAAATAAAGACTTGCTTTCAAATACCTTACGTATTTTTAACTAGTACAGTAAATTTGTTACAACATATAATAAGATATTTAAGTATTTTTATGTAATAAAAACAGAGCCTCTTTAGTGAGCTGCTGCCTCTGTTGTCAGTGGAGAAGACAGCTCACCATTAGACATCCCCAAGCTCAGCCTGGAGATGAGGGAGAGAAACTTATTTAACCTTCAACCAACTAAATATATCTGCTGCTCGTACTTGCCAATCTGACAACACATCGAGAACAGGTAAGTTATCAGTATCATATTTTACATTTGGTAGTTGATTGGGTTGAAATACCATCACCGATTTATCATCAGGGTCAATAAACCAACCTAGTTTTGTCCCTTGGTTAAGACAGAAAATAATTTTATTAATGACACGGTTAGGGGATTGATCTGGTGAGAGGATTTCAATTGTCCAATCTGGGTAGCTTTCAAACCTGTTGGCAATCTCCCCATTCTCATCAGTCGGGATGCGTGACCACTCAAACACAGCAATATCTGGAACTAAAGAGCGTCCCCCAAATGTGCAGCGTAACTCAGTTAATCCCAAAGCTAGCTTCCGTGATTTACCAACCTGATTGATAGCAGATGATAACTCAGTTTGGATAATACTATGTTTTCCTTGGGGCATTGGTTTTTGGTTGATTCGTCCGTCGATATACTCACTAGCTGGTTTGGTTTCTGGCAATTTCAGAAACTCTTCTAGCGAGAGGTTGGAAGATACCTGAGTTGATAGCGCCATAAGCAATTACTCCTGGAATAATCCCAGCGAACAAATAATCTGAGGCTCTCGTTTCTCTACTTCTTCACTTACAATACACAAGCGGTCATCCATCCGCAGTGCCACCACTAACTCAGCCAACTGCTGATTACTAATACCGCTTCTGAGTTGACGGTTGAGGGTATCAATCGCTGATTGTCGCAACGGGTAACGGTAAATATCGTCAATCGCCTTCAGCAGTTCTTCAGTGACAAATAGCGTTCCCTTCATTTCTTGAGCATAAATCTTCAGCCGTTCATAGGTGCGGAATCTTGCCCCTGATGGTCGCCCCAGTTGACCGCCTGCATTTTTCTCTTCCTCGGCAATCAGTTCAGCGCCCTTTTTAACTAACTCGTGATGCTGTTTATCTCTGGCGATCGCCGGGGTAGATTCTTCACACGCCGCTAGCCGCAGCACTGCTAATTGAGACTGAGTGACGCTGTTACCGTCGCGGTCAACATAAACCAAAGAATCATTACCTTCGGTGGTTTTCATGTAAAGAAGTACCCCCTCTGGTTGCACTGGCTGGGGACTATGGGCACGGGTAGAATAAACCACATTCGGCATTTCTTCAATCGTCTTTTTCAAAGCCGGATTGTCATCGGTAGCTTTTTTCCAAATTTGAAACGCTTCTGAGGTCAAGTCTACTTCCGTATCCTCTTCGCCATCCAAAATCCCAGATTTTTCATTGTAGAGGTCGAGAATTACCTGAGTAGAATCATCTTCAAAAAATGCTTCATCTGTTCCCACCACCTCAGCATTTTCTTGCAGCCGCTGGCGGAGTCTTAAGCGTAAATTGATAATTCGTTCTACTCCCTCTGCTGGTAAAAAAGAATAACAGAGAATTTTTTCTGCATTTTGTCCAATCCGGTCTACCCGTCCTGCCCTCTGAATTAAGCGGATAATTGCCCAGGGTAAATCCCAATTGATTATAATAGCACAATCTTGCAGGTTATGACCTTCACTCAAAACATCAGTAGCAATTAAGATACGTAATTCGTTAGATGTTGGTACTTTATTACCTTTCCCATTACTAATAGGACTAAACCTTCCCGTCAGTTCCGTAGGATTTTTTGATTGACCCGTTACCCCTGCCATATGAGTAATATTTCTCGCCTGTAAATTGTCGGTAAGGTAGCGTACTGTATCTGCAAACTGCGTAAAAATTAGTATTTTATCGTTTGGGTGAGTTTTTGTTAGCAGTTTAACCAAAGCGGCAAGTTTTTCATCTTCTTTGGGATTCCACTCGCCACAGTGTTGCAACACATTAATCAGTGCTTTGGCATCTGCCAACAAATCCCGTTTTAATCTTTTGATATCAAATAGTGTAGAACGCAACCACTTAAATCGCCGTTGATATCGGGTTGCATATTCAGTGTAAATTGACTCTGCTTTTTTTCGGAAATTCTTTTCTGTTAAGCTTTCTGTTTCTGTTTCCTCTTGCACAGAGGAATCATCAACATCATCTTCGGTTTCTGTATCAAACATTGCTGCAACAGAATCAGCATCTTCATCGTTATTGCTTGTGTCTAATAACTCAGCATCCTGAGTACCAATAGGAATATCAAATCCCTGTTCTAGGGCATATAAATAAATAAAATTCCGTAAAATGTGGCGTTCAATTGATTGGACAAAAGCAAAGCCACTACTTTCTAAACGTTTAAATAAATTGGTACGGGAAAATCCCATTAACCTACGTCCGCCACGAAATAATGCATTAAGCTGACGTTGTTCAGTGTCTGTGGGTGGTTGTTTGTGTTTAGTGACTACGTAATTTCCTAGCCCATAACGAGGTAGGTTGAGTTGATTAATTATCTCTACTATTGACTCAGAATAAAGGCGAGAATAAAGGTCAGTATCAGAACCTTCTAAAGTAAACTTGACAGTACGAGGAATGCGGTCTGGGAAATAAGAACGTCTGCCATCAGAAAATTCTAAATATTTTCGTCCTGTTTCATCAGTCAGGGCATAATTCTCTTTAATAAATGAGCGAGTTCGTCGCACCATGTAGCGTTTCATCAACTCTCGCCAGTCGTCGGGATGTTCGCTCTTTTCAAAAGCAGCTAAAGAACGTACAGAACATTGATGCCTTCTAATAAACTCTAATTCTCCCACCGAACTGCCACCTAGTTCATTGATTAAAGCTTCTGGTCGAAACCCCAAATATTGGTCTTCTGGGACGAATAACCGCAGTTGGGAAGAAAGGTCAAGATAGGTTTTGTTATAGGGAGTGGCAGATAGGAGAATGCATTTACTTTCGTTAGCAGTCATATATTCTGCAATCACTCGATAACGTTTGCCTTCCCGGTTACGTAAGTTGTGGCTTTCATCAATTAATACAACCCGGTAACGGCGTAAGCCTGGTAACTGACTCTGTACTTTACTAATAGGCAAGACTTTGGCGTGTAGCCGATAATTATCGACATACTCCTGCCACATTTGCACTAAGTTTCTAGGGCAAATAATTAACGTTTCTAAAAAACAATCTTCTTGTAATATCTTGGCAAGGGCAGTTCCAACTAAGGTTTTCCCCAAACCAACCACATCCCCCACTAATACACCACCACGTCTGGTTACATGACGCGCTGCTAGCTGCACCGCTGCTTTTTGGAAATCAAACAAATTATTAAATTCACGGGGGATGCGGAATTCCGAAAGTCCGGCGATCGCCTCGTGAGACAGATGATAAGCAATCTTTAGGTAGATGTGGTAAGGCGGGATTAATTCTTCCCTCGCCCAACTCTCATCGATAATTTCTGCTAGTTCTTTGGAAATATCTACAGAACCGTAATCTTTCCAGCGGTCATCAAACCATTTTTGCAGTTTGTTGCAAGCATCGTGATCTAAAACATCAACATTCAATTCCCCTTGTTTCGCCAGTCCAGGTAGAGTCAAGTTACTACTACCCAAGAATCCTACAGTCGGATTATTCACGTCATTCCGATGCACCAGGTATAACTTGGCGTGGAGGGGGTGGCGCAGAAACAGTTTAATAACGAGTTTCTCAGTTTTTAGCTGATGACTTAACCGCCGCAACCCTGCTTCATCCTGATTGGTAGGCGCACCGATGGTAAGCTGCTTGCGAAATTCACTTGCCATCCGTTTTTTGAAGCGAACGATGGCACTGTTATCAATACGCTCGTCACCAGTGCCAAGGGTGAAAGCTGCATGGACTTCATCACTCTCGCGACTTTGCATCCCAATCAGCAGACGGCAACAAGCCTTTTCGTTGCCAACATACTGTTCAATTAAATCATCTATTTTCCGCCAACCTCTAAGATTGAAGTAGCCAACGCAAAAATCCGCATGGGTAGAAACTTTCAGCGTCTCTCGCAAAATCGGTAGCAGTTGCAAATCTATATTGTCAAAGATGCGTGGCATGATTTCATATCCAGTTGGAAATTTTTTGTAGTGGGTTGCTCACTAACAGTGTTCTACGAGTATAAGCAACAAGAGAGTTGTTAATACCATATTGCTAGTTGTTATTGCGATAAGCCGGAGGCTTGACGCTCCGCGTATCGCCGCCTTTTCCCAACACGAACTGCTAATTTATGTTTTGTCTGGAATGGCATACACAATAGGCAAAAAAATTGCTATAATATATAACTTATTTATAATTGAGTACGCGGCTCTCACGTATGTTAAAGGATTGCCGACTCCAGCAAAAGAATTGAATAGCAATCATGTTCACCCGACCCTGCCGTCGTCCTGATTTTAAGGCATAGAAGCAACTAAATAAGGAATAACCTACTTTAAAGAAAATCTTTTTACAAGAGACATCTACTTTGCATGACTCTTTCAAAGGTGTAGAAAAAGATCTTATAAAAGGTGTGGAAATCTCGCCTAATTAATTGTTGACTAATAGCGAAAAAACCAAAGTATATTTTTATCCATTGAACAAAGATGAAAACAAGACAAAATAACAGTAAATTTCATTAAAATAGATATAGGTAAAGAATGTAAAATTACCAAACACTGGTTGTGACAACATCTGCTCAAACCGTACCACTTGTTAAAGAACCTGAACGCCTAGAAAGCCGACTACAAGAAATTCCCCCGGAACCGGGAGTTTATTTGATGCGAGATGGCAGCGATCGCATCATATATATAGGTAAATCGCGGAAGTTGCGATCGCGTGTTCGTTCTTATTTCCGAGACTCCCAAAGACTCAGCGAACGTATCGCCACAATGGTTAAGCAGGTGAGTGAAATTGAATTCATTGTCACCGATACCGAAACCGAAGCCTTGGCGCTGGAAGCAAACCTGATCAAGCAGCACCAACCCTATTTCAACGTCCTGCTTAAAGACGATAAAAAATATCCTTACGTCTGTATTACGTGGACAGAAGATTATCCGCGTATTTTTATCACTCGTAAACGTCAAGTCGGTAAAGAAAAAGATAAATTCTACGGACCTTATACCGATTCTCGCCTACTGCGGGAGATATTGCGCTTGTGCAAGCGTATCTTTCCTTTGCGACAACGTCCTCAACCGTTGTTCAAAGACCGTCCTTGCTTGAATTACGATTTGGGACGGTGTCCGGGTGTGTGTCAAAAGCTGATTTTACCAGAGGAATACCGCAAAATTGTGCAAAAAATAGCGATGGTTTTCCAAGGTCGAAGTCAGGAACTCATAGATATCTTAGCCGAGCAAATGCACAAATCAGCAGAGGCTGAGAACTTCGAGTCAGCGGCGCGGATTCGTGACCAAATTGCTGGGTTAAAGTCGCTCAATGCTGACCAAAAAGTGTCTTTACCAGATGATACAGTTTCCCGTGATGCGATCGCACTGTTCTCGGACGAACAACTCGCCTGCATTCAATTATTCCAGATTCGCGCTGGACAATTGGTCGGACGCCTTGCTTTCGTCGCAGATGCTCATGCTGAACCTGGTGCTATCTTACAACGAGTGTTGGAGGAGCATTATCAAACCGCTGACTCGGTAGAAATTCCTATAGAGATTTTGGTACAGCACGAATTGCCAGATGGCGAGATACTAGCAGATGTCTTGACTGGGCGTAAGGGACGAAAAGTGACGATTTTGGCTCCCCAGCGACAAACTAAGGCAGAATTAATTGAGATGGTGGAACGTAATGCTCAATACGAATTGCAACGAATGCAAAAATTGGGCGATCGCAATCAAGAAGCGATGCAAGATTTAGCCACCATCGTCGATTTACCCGAGTTACCCCACCGGATCGAAGGTTACGACATTTCCCATATCCAAGGGTCAAATGCAGTCGCTTCCCAAGTCGTGTTTATTGACGGTTTACCCGCCAAGCAGCACTATCGCCACTACAAAATCAAAAATCCCACAGTCACAACAGGACACTCAGACGATTTTGCCAGTCTCGCCGAAGTTATCCAGCGTCGCTTTCGCAAATATGCCGAAGATCCGCAACTACCGCGAGTAGGAAATCCTGATTGGCCTGATCTTGTGATGATAGATGGTGGTAAAGGTCAGTTGTCATCTGTTGTCGCAGTCTTGCAAGAAATGAATTTATTGGAAGATTTGCGAGTTGTGAGTTTGGCAAAACGGCGAGAGGAGATTTTTTTGCCGGGAGAGTCCGAACCACTAGAAACAGATGCAGAACAACCCGGAGTGCAACTTTTGCGGCGCTTGCGAGATGAGGCGCATCGGTTCGCCGTGAGCTTCCACAGACAGCAGCGCAGTGATAAATTAAAGCGATCGCGTTTAGATGAAATTTCTGGTTTGGGACACCATCGACAAAAGCAGCTTTTAGGGCATTTTCGCTCTGTTGATTATATTCGGCAAGCAACACCCGCACAAATCGCTGAAGTTCCGGGTATTGGTCCACGTTTGGCTCAAGAAATCTACGATTATTTCCATCCCTCTTGAGGGATTGACGCACGTTAAGCGCACTCCTAAGACACTTGCGTGCGCCAAGCAATCGCTTTAACCCCAAACGTGCGGTTTGTGGTTTATGCAAACGAAAAGCGCTGTATTTGAGAGTTGAACAGATTAAGTAGGCGGTTATATGCATTGACGAAAATCCACCAAGTCGTGCGGTTTTCACTTGTCTGATTTAAACGGGAAGCGCTTTTTGCTAATTTTCTCTTTGGATTATTTACTTTTTATAAAAAATAATCTATTTATGAAAAGATTTTTTATTTTTAAATATAAAAATTAGCTGAAAACAGCATCTATCTTGAGATTTATAAAGTATCTATAAATATCTATCATAGGTAAGAAATAATATGGGTATAATTAATATCACCTAGTGAATGCGTCAGTTCTGATGTAGCTGATTGCGTCCAAGCATCCCTACTCCTTATCACTCCTATGCTGACCGAACATCGCAAGCCCGTGTGCCTATCACTTGTTTCCACAGATCTGCCAGTTTTGTCTGTAGTCGATGCTGCCGCAAGATTGTCTCAAAAAGACAGTAATCGATTTCATTTAGTGTTAACCGCACCGCCAAATAAAAGCTCCCAAGAGGCGATCGCCTCCGGCACTGCGCTTGAGGCGATCGCCCCTACCAGTCCCAGAACCTGGTGGTTGGAAATTTCCCCTAACCGTGTCATTATGAGCATGCAGGGTAACGCTCAGTTAAATTACCGTCACATCTGGAAACAGGGCGTTTCTGGCAGCAGTCGTTATTGGTTGCCAACTGAGTCCTCGCCACCAAACAAACCAATCAGCTTACGTAATTTTACTAATATATTGGTGCTTGACGGACACCCTCTGCCAAGGAATTTGCGGGTGGAATATGAATTGTGGGCGGAAAAAGTCCAACTCGGACGCTACATCCTAAATTTGGAAATTCAGCATTAACATCAACGCAATGAGCAGTAGTAGCAAAAGTTATTTTTTGCTGAAAGAGTCTGAACCACTCAAAACCGACGCAGAACAAGTAGGGGTGCAACTATTGTGGCGGTTACGGGATAAGGCGCATCGGTTCGTAGTGAGTTTTCAGTCTTAGCAGCGCAGTGATAAATTAGACAAGATTGCGGAATGTGAGTTTCATCTGGGTTCATCTGCTATAGGCTCCGGTTAATTATTCATTTTTTTGGAATGAATGCAAGAAGTCTAAGGACACTTGCTGGACGGTTTTTATCATTTGGCTAAAGCTTATCTGCTGGGCGTGAAGGAAATACCTGCCGTGCAGTTTTCGGTCAATCCAGAGCGAGATTGGCTCAAGCAGACTTTATGAGCTACCAACGGTACTATGTCTTCTTTGAATGTCAAGGTTTTAGAAAAAAGTTTTGCGGGCATTAAACCTTACGCCACACAGTTCGCATCAAGATTCTATTACAATCTGTTTACTGACAATCCTCAGCTTGAGCCGTTGTTTGCCAACACCAATATGCAAGAGCAGGACAAGAAGTTATATCAAATCCGGTTAAATGCACATAGTAAAGCTGCTACTTGTTTGCGGCCACCAATGGTAACAAGTTAGACCACGAATTAGGTCGCGGTTGTTAGATAATACTTTGCAGCGTTGAAATAAAACTTCCTCTAACTCATCCAAGGAATCAAATGACTGGTTGGCGATCGCTTCATTAGCGACTGGCCATAGTCGTTCAGCAGGTTGAAGTTCAGGAGAATGTGAAGGCATCAATAGAATATGAATGCCTTCTGGGATTTCTAGTTCGTGACTAGTGTGCCATCCGGCTTGATCCATCGTGAGAAGGATCTGCTTATGTTCGCCGACCTCAAAATGTTTGGCGAAGTCAGCTAAAACAAGATTAAATATGTCAGTTCGCACTGAAAGTGAAATCCACCAATAAGTTTCACCAGACTGAGGGTGTACAAAACCGTACAACCATAACCACTGATATCGCCAATTAATTGGAGCAATGGGCTGTTCTCCAGATGGTGCCCATACAGTTCGCAATACAGGCTTAAGTCCTAAGCGATGTTCATCCATCGTCCAAACTTCAACGTCGGCGTTTGGATGTTCTGTTTGTATTCTTTGTGTCTGCTGTGCCAACTTTTTTTTCCACGCTTGTTGTTCCTCCCAAGAAGTTTCTTCATGATGTGGACGAGGTACCAGAGGGCGCATTTGTAGCCCTCTTAAGTATTCCCATCCGCGTTGAGGTGAAACTTTGCGACCCAATAGCTCACTCATCCATGCCGCTACTTTTGGTCCATTCCACAAACCGCCATCTCCAGGTTTGGATTGTAAAACTTGCCACAACTGTGCTAACTGAACATCATTTAATAATGGTTCCGCTCCTGTGTTATCTTGTCTGCGATCTCCCAGCATCTCTGGTCCGTAACGGTTATAACTGCGGACTAATTCATAAATCCATGAGAGCCCATATCCAGTCACTGAAGCCACTTCTGCTGTTGTTTTCCCTAATGCTAATAACCAAATTGTTTGGTAATGGGTGCGTGCGATCGCATTTTTTGATTGACGATAACGATTTTCTAGTAGTTCACCACAGAAATTATGACAGGTCAGGAGTAGGATAAAGACTGTTGAGTTTAACTCGTGCATCCTTAGTGGTGAAGCGCCAGTTAACAGTAGCTCGTTGTTGATTGCGTTCTATTTC
>JAESFT010000066.1_pt1 | contig 185271 bp, 180 predicted proteins | sample 9269451 | NCBI WGS metagenome assembly JAESFT01 (sample SAMN14502557, study PRJNA617106) | algae metagenome | isolation source: Scytonema hyalinum WJT4-NPBG1 and co-occurring heterotrophs from well... | place: USA: Mojave Desert, Joshua Tree National Park, California | collected 2006-05-25
GTTCACAGCCTGACCCGCAACCAAACCTCCACAAAGCCCCGCTCGGATCACACCGGCAGGGCTTCCGTGCGTCCGGACGTCATCGGCGCGTCCGGACCTCAGACACAACCCTCCCCCAACACAACACCATGGGTAATCCCCACCTCCTCCAGGAACCGCGCGTCGTGGCTCACCACGAGCAAAGCTCCGTCATAGGCTCTCAACCCATCTTCCACGGCTTCCACCGATTCGAGATCAAGATGGTTTGTGGGCTCGTCCAGGATCAGGAGCGCCGGCGGCCTCGGCGCGCCCAGCACGCAGGCGAGACCCGCCTGCAGGAGCTGACCGCCGCTCAAAGCTGAAACCCTCTGCAGCGCTGCGTCCGCCCTGAACATGAAGCGGGCGAGAGCCGCGCGGCCCGCATTCTCAACCGTTTCGGGGTTGATGCGCCGGAAATTGTCGCGGATGGAGAGCCCGGGGTCGAGGAGGCTCACCTGCTGATCGAGCATCGCAACGTTGACCCCAACCCGAATCGTGCCGCTCCAAGGCCGAAGAGCGCCCGTCACGAGCGCCAGCAGGGTCGATTTGCCGGATCCGTTCGGGCCCGTGATCGCTACGCGCTCGGGCCCGGTGATCGTCAGCGACAGATTCGCGAGAATCGGCCGGCCTGGAACGTAACCTGCCGTCACCGCCTCCATGCTCAAGACGCACCTTATTGGCGGCAAGTCCTGTTGAGGGAAGCGCCACCGAGAGCGGTTGCAGAACTTTGATGCGCTCCCGGGCGCTCGCAGCCGCGGCGAGCGCCCGCGTCCGGCGACGTTCCGCCATGCGGATGTTCTCGGCGCCCGTGTTCTCGCTGTTCTCTTTCAGAATTCCCAAAGCGATGCGCGGGATGCCGCCCTTCTCGCCCTTGCGCCGCCCGACGCCATCGCGACGCGCCTGGCGCTCGGCCGCGGCTTGCGCGCCGCGCTCGATCTCCGCCACACGGCGCTCGGCATCGGCCAGATCGTGCTGCGCCGCTGCCAATTCCAGCGCCTTGCGCTCGCGATAATGGCTCCAGTTGCCGCCGTAGCGCGTGGCGCCGAGGGAGGTCAGCTCCACGATCGCATCCATGCTCTCCAGCAATTCGCGATCGTGGCTCACCACGACGGCCCCCCCTCGCCAGCTCCGCAGCAGATCGAGAACGGCGGCGCGCCCCTCGCGGTCGAGGTTGTTGGTGGGCTCGTCGAGGAGCAGCCAATCGGGATCGGCGAAGACGAGCGCGGCGAGGCTCGCCCGGGTGCGCTGACCGCCCGAAAGAGCCGCGAGCCGGGTGCCGGGGTCGGCAACGAGACCCGTTCGCGCGAGCGCTTCGCCGATTCGCGCCTCCAGCGTCCAGTCGGCTCGGCCCAGTTCGTCGAGGGTGGCTTCGCCCGCTTCCGCGCGCCTCAGAAGGGCGAGATCCGCGGTCGCACCGAAGAGATCCCCGATCGTCTCATCCGCGCTCACCTGCACGATCTGGCGCAGGATGCCGAGCGTGCCGCGAACCGACACGGCGCCCGATGCAGGCGCGCGTTCGCCCGCGATCAGCTTCAGCAGCGTCGATTTACCGACGCCGTTGCGGCCGACGAGGCCGGTGCGCTCGGGGCCGAACGCGATGTCGAGATCGGAGAAGAGGGAGCGCCCGTCAGGCGTGGACCAGGACAGACGAGAGAGGGTGATGGAAGCGGGCATGGACAGCGATCTCCGGGAGCACAACACAAGCGGGCGTTGGGGTCCGAGAGAAATCCATGTTGGCACACACCTGACAGGAGCCGTCTGAGGGCGGCGTTCTAGCTTGAAGCGCGACGACGCTCAAGCGCCGGCTCAGCTTGTTTCAGATCGCCCTCGCGTGCCGTCCAGCGCTTGCAGAGAGCCGCGCATCGAAGGCGGCGCAGAGCACGCGCACGAGGGGGCGCGCCTCTTCGGGCACGCTCACGCGCACACCCTCGCGGCGCGCAAGCCCCTCCCCTGCCAGGCGGTCGACCGCCGCGAGTTCGGGACCGAAGTGATCGGGCGCGATCCCATGGCGACGGCAGACCTCGCCGAGATCCACGGCAAGGTCGCACATGAGGCGCTCGATCACCTCCCGGCGCAGGCGATCCTCCCCGGTGAGGGCAAGGCCCCGCACGGTGGCGAGCTCGCCCGCCAGCACAGCCTTGCGGTAGTCCGGCGTCGAGGACGTGTTCTGGGCATAGCCCTGCGGATAGCTCGAAATTGCGGAGGCCCCGAAGCCGATGAGCACCGGCGCAGCGTCCGTGGTGTAGCCCTGGAAGTTGCGCTTGAGATCGCCCTCTTTCAGGGCCTCCGCCATCGCATCGTCGGGCTTGGCGAAGTGGTCGAGGCCGACGCGCACATAGCCGGCCTCCACCAGCCGCGCAGCCGCGGCCTCGCATTGCGCGAAGCGCTCCTCCGCATTCGGCATCACGTCTTCGGGCAACAGCGCCTGGTGGCGCTTCATCCAGGGCACATGGGCATAGCCGAAGAGGGACACCCGGTCGGGATCGAGGCTGAGCGAGCGCTCCACGGTGGCGACCACGTTCTCCACGGTCTGGTAGGGCAGCCCGTACATGAGATCGAGGTTGAGGCCCTCGATACCCGCATGGCGCAGCCAATCGGCCACGCGCGTGGTTTCCTCGAATGACTGGATGCGCCGGATCGTCTGCTGCACCAGCGGCTCGAAGCTTTGAACGCCGAGGCTCGCGCGGTTGAAGCCGGAACCAGCGCGCGTTTCGATATGGGCCGGCGTCACGGTGCGCGGATCGATCTCGACGGCGATCTCGGCCGCGGGGCCCACACGGAAGACTTCGCGCAGGCGCGCCATGATGCGTTTGAGATCCGAGCCCTTGAGGATCGTCGGCGTACCGCCGCCCCAATGGATGTGGCGCACGTCGAGCGGGTGCGTGAGCCGCTCGGCGACGAGGGCGATCTCGCGCTCCAGGAGCTCCACATAGGCTGCCACCGGCGCGTAGCGCCGCGCAACGGTGGTGTGGCAGCCGCAATAGAGGCAGAGCTCGGCGCAGAAGGGCACATGCAGATAGAGCGACGCCGCCATGCCCGCGGGCAGCCCCGCCAGCCACTGCGCTGCCGTCGCCGGGCCGACCTCGCTCGAGAAATGCGGCGCGGTGGGATAGCTCGTGTAGCGCGGGATGCGCTGGTCGTAGCGGGCGATGAGGTCGGGTTTCATGGTGCTTTCGCCTAATGCACGAGGGCAGCGGCTTCGGGGTGCCGATCGAGGCGGCGGGTCATCACGAGGCCGCTCGGGGTGAAGCCGGCCTCGCGCAGGCTCTCGCGATCGGCGGCGCCGACCGCATCCTCCAGCACGTCGAGGGTCACGCAGGGGCTGCCGAGTTCGTCCGCGAGGCGCTCCGCGCAGGCGATCAGCGCCCGGGGCAGCGTGCCGCCGGGCAACCGCCCCATGACGATGTCGGTGATGCGCAAGGCGCGCCCGCTCTGCAGGGTTTCGCCGAAGCGATAGGCGAACACCGCATGCACGTAGCCGCGGCGGTCGCGGATGGCCACGAGCCCGCCGCAGGAGCGCGGCACGCGGGTCGAGCGTCGCACGAACTGGCGCCACGCCTCCAGGGTCATCTCGGGATGCATGAGGCTCACCAGGGGATAGACCCCTTCCGCCTCACGGGCCCGGAGCGGCTCGGCCTGGTAGAGTTCGTCCGGCACCGGATGCTGTCCTCTCTTGCGTTGCGCAGCGATCCTGGGCGCCGCTCCCGCGAGGGGCATTGATCCGCGTCAACGTCCGGCGGGCCGCGGGGCCTTAGGGATCGTGCTGCAGGCTGCGCGCTCTGTGCGCGCCTGCCCCGTTCAAGCGAGGGAGCCCCCGCTCTCGTGGAGCCCGCCATGCCGCATGCCCCCTGCCCCAACCCGAACGCGTCCGGCGGCTGTGCCGGCTGCCGGGTGCGCCTCATCAGCGTTTGCGCCGTGCTGGCCCCGGACGAATTGCTGGCGCTCGAAGCCATGGCGGGGGACACCGCTTTTGCGGCCAAGGAAACCCTCTTCATCCAGGGCGAGGATGCGGACGCGGTCTATACGATCACGGCCGGCATGGCGCGGCTCTACAAGCTGCTTCCGGACGGGCGCCGTCAGATCGTGGGCTTCGCCCTGCCCGGCGATTTCCTGGGGCTCGCCATGCGGGAGCGCTACGGCTTCTCGGCCGATGCGGTGGAGCCGATCGTGGCCTGCCGCTTTTCCCGGAGCGCCTATTCCGCCTTTGTGGATGCGCGCCCGCACCTCCTGCGCCGTCTGCACGAATTCGCCACCCACGAGCTGACGCTGGCGCAGGATCAGATGATGCTGCTCGGCCGCCGCACCGCGGAGGAAAAGCTCGTCTCCTTCCTGCTGCACATGCGAGACCGCTGGGCGCGGCTCGGACGCGCTTCCGTCACCGTGCCGCTTCCCATGAGCCGGCAGGACATTGCGGATTTCCTGGGGCTTACCATCGAGACCGTGAGCCGCACCTTCACCAAGCTTGCCAAGGACAAGGCCATCGCGATCGTCCCGGACGGCGTGCGGCTCATGAACCTGGAGCGGCTGGAGACGCTGGCAGCGGCGTAATTCACCGTCATTCCGGGGCCGCGTAGCGGAGCCCGGAACCCAGGAGATCACTCCGGATCGAGCTCGCCATCTGGGTTCCGGCCCGCTGCTTCGCAGCGACCGGAATGACGAGGCGTATCCTCAATCGTCCATCAGCATCCGGTATTCCGCCCCGTCCATGTCGTCGTACTGGCCGCTGCGCAGGGCCCAGAGGAAGGCGACGAGGCCGCTGGTTCCGAGGAACAGGGCGATGGGAATCATGAAGACGAGGACGTCCATGGCGGGCTCTCTCAGGCGGTTTTGGTTTGCAGAGCGCGCCCCGTGCGGGCGGTGCCGGCCGTGCGACGCGGGCGCGCCGCCACGGCCCGCATCCCGTTGCGGGCGCGCAGCGCATTCAAGGTCACGACCACCGACGAACCCGACATGGCGAGCGCGGCGATGAGCGGGGTGAGGAAGCCGGCCGCGGCGAGCGGGATCGCCGCCACGTTGTAGAGGGCCGAGAAGGCGAGGTTCTGCACCATCAGCCGGCGGGCCTTGCGCCCGATGCCGAGCGCCGCGATGACCGGCGCGAGGCGGCGGCCCATGAAGAGGCCGTCCGCGGCCGCCTGGCTCACATGGGCTGCGGTGACGGGCGACAGCGAGACGTCCGCGGCGGCGAGCGCCGGCGCATCGTTGATGCCGTCGCCCACCATGAGCACGCGGCGGCCCCCTTTCTTCAGCGCCTCGATGCGGGCGATCTTATCCTTCGGGGTGAGTTCCGCAGCCCATTCCGCGATGCCGAGCGCATCCGTAGCACCCGCGACCGCAGCGGCGCGGTCGCCCGAGAGCACGGTGAGGCGGTAGCCGCCCCGGCGCATGGCCTCGACCGTCTCGACAGCATCGTCCCGCAGGGCCTGGCGGACAAGGAACACCGAGGGCGCCGCACCGCCCTCGCGAAAGCAGATCACGGAAGCCTCCGGGTGCCGCTCCAGCGCCGCCCTCGCCTGCACCTCCGCGCCGCAGAAGCGCGGCGAGCCGAGGCGGATTTCGCAGCCGTCCACCACGGCGCTGACACCAAGCCCTGCGGTTTCACGCGCTTGCGCATAGGGCTGGCGCTCGCCCACCGCAGCCGCTAGAGCGCCGGCCATGGGGTGGCGGCTCGACAGCGCCAGCCGCGCGGCGCGTTCCAGCACGGCGGAATCGTAGATGCCGACGAGGCTGGGCTCGGGCAGGGTGAGCGTGCCGGTCTTGTCGAACACCACCGTATCGACCTCGGCCAGGCGCTCCAGGGCATCGCCCGTGTTGAGGAGCACGCCCTGGCGGAAGAGCGCGCCCGCGGCCACCACCTGCACGGCAGGAATCGCAAGACCGAGCGCGCAGGGGCAGGTGATGATGAGCACCGCCACCGCGGCGAGGATCGCGAAGTGGAAGCCGGCTCCCGCGACGAGCCAGCCCAACAGGGTCAGGGCGGCAGCGGCGTGGACGAAGGGCACGTAGAGGCGCGTGGCCTTGTCAGCCAGGACGAGCGCCGCGGATTTGGCTTCGAGGGCCCGGTTCATGAGGCTCTCGACCTCATCGAGCAGGGTGCCGGATGCGGCGGCCGTGACGCGCACGGTGAGCGCGCCTGTGGCGTTCAGCGCGCCCGCATAGACGCGCTCGCCGGCCGTGACGGCGGCCAGCATGGTCTCGCCGGTCACGAGGCTCTGATCGAGTTCGGAGGAGCCCTCCTCCACGACGCCGTCGACCGCAATGCGCTCGCCCGGGCGCACGAGCACCCGGTCGCCGGGCGCGATGGCCGAGAGCGGCGCATCGCGCACGATGCCGTCCTCGAAGATCTTGGCGGCCGTCTCGCTGCGGAGCGCGGAGAGGTTCTCGGCCAGCGTCCGCGTCTTGCGGCGCATGGTCTGGTCGAGCACGCGGCCGATGAGGAGAAAGAACAGCAGCATCACGGCGCCATCGAAATAAGCATGCGTCGCCGAGTTCATGGTCTCGACCACGCTCATGATCATCGTGAGCACGACGCCGAGGGTGATCGGGAAATCCATGTTGACGCGCCCGGCCCTGAGGCCCCGGATGGCACTCTCGTAGAAGGGCCGCCCCGCATAGGCCGCGGCGGGAAGCGCGATCACGGCCTGCATCCAGTGGAAGAAGTCGCGGGTCTCGGGCGTGATGTCCGACCCGTTGCCGGCCCACACCGACACCGCCATGAGCATGATGTTCATGGAGGCGAAGCCCGCCACCGCCAGCGCGCGGATGAGGCGCTTCGATTCCTTGGTTTCTTCGTCGTCGGCGCGCTTCGGATCGAAGGGATGAGCCTTGTAGCCGAGCCGATCGAGCGCATCGACGATGCGCTCCACGGTGAGGTCGCCGTTCCATTCGACGGCGAGGCGCCGGTCGGAATAATTGAGCCGCGCCTTGGTGACGCCGGGCAGCGCCGGCAGGCCGCGCTCGATGATGCCCATGCAGGCCGCGCAGCGGATGCCCTCGACCGCAAGCTCCACGCGGTTGAGATCGTCGCCCAAGCGGATCACGAAGGGCGAGAGGTCGCGAGCGAAGCCGGGGCCGCGGATCGGCTGGGCATCCGTGGAGGCGGTGGCGAGATCGGCGCAGCACATGGCTGAAAACCTTCAGGGAGACGGCAGGCTCAACGCAGCACCACCCACGTCTTGCGGCGGTTGATGCTCAAGTCAGGGTTACTTCAGAACGACCCGCGTCTTGCGGCGGTAGGCGCGTTCGCCGTCTTGAACCACATCGACGACGAGATCCCATTGACCTGGCGCAAGGTCATGGGCCACGGCCGCATAGGTGCCGGGCTCCGCCTCCGTGAGATCCAGCGCACGGTCGCCGCGCTTGTCGGTGGGCCGCTCCAGGCTGGCATGCACGGTCTCGCCCGTGAGGGGCGCGCCGTTGCGGTGGCGGAGCTCCACGCTCACGCGCACGCTGCCGTCGGCCTCGCGGAGAGCCACGGGATCGAGGCGCCAGCCGCGCGCTTCCTGGGCCTGCGAGCGCGCGAGTTCGCTGTTGTAGAGCTGGCCCGCCTTGTAGGCGCTGTTGGCCTCGGTGCCGGACCAGGTCCGCACCGCCGAGGTGATGAGAAAGGCGTCGGCCGTGGCGATGGTGCCGAAGAAGCACGCGAAGATCGCGAACATCTTGCGGCCGGTGAGCACGGGCTTTTGCGTATCTGCAGTCGTCTCAGGATTCATGGCGGGGGACCATTCCTTGGGGTGATGCGCTCAAGGCGCCTTGAAGAAATCTTCCGCTGAAGCGGCCTCGCCCGAAGCGAGATCGACGATCCGGAAGGTGACGGGGGTGGACCGGTCGAGCCGCGCGCCGGCCGGCGCGAAGACGAGGACGCGCGCTTCCTGCGTGGTGTCGGGGCCGACGCGCACCGCAGCGCGTGCCCCCTCGCCCGGCGCACCCGCGACCTCGACCCGCGCCCCGTCCAGGCCTTCGACCGAGAGGGTGAAGAGGCGCTCCTGAGGCCGCTTGTTGAGGAGGCGGAGCGTGTAGCCGTTGCGGATCGAGCCGTCGGCGAGGGTCACGTAGATCGGGTTGCGATCGTGCAGGACGCTCAGATCCGTGAAGCTGCGAAGCGCGAGCGCCGTCAGCATGGCAAGACCGACGCCGGCGATGAGAATTCCGTAGAGCACCGTGCGGGCGCGGATCACCTTCGAGACCGGCGCCTGGCCCTGTTCGCGGCGGCGGATGTTGGCGTCGGTGTCGTAGGCGATGAGGCCCGTGGGCCGCCGGAGCTTCAGCATGACGCTGTCGCAGGCATCCGCGCACAGGCCGCATTGGATGCATTCCATCTGCAGGCCGTCGCGGATGTCGATGCCGGCGGGGCACGCGGTCACGCATTGGAAGCAATCGACGCAATCGCCGGCGGGCTGGCCCCTGGCCTGGAGCGCCGCGTTCTTCTTCACCGAGCCGCGGGGCTCGCCGCGATCGTAGCGGTAGGAGATCGCCAGCGAATGCTCGTCCGTGAGCGCGCCCTGGATGCGCGGCCAGGGGCACATGAAGTTGCAGACCTGCTCGCGCATATGGCCGGCCACCAGATAGGTGGTGGCCGTCAGCGTGGCGATGGACGCATAGGCGATGGAGAGGGCCTGGAAGGTGGCGAGCTGTTTCACCAGCGTCGGCGCGTCGGCGAAGTAGAGCACCCAGGCGCCGCCAGTCCACCAGGCGATCATCAGCCAGATCCAGTGCTTCGTGAGGCGCAGCGCGATCTTGCGCGGGCCCCAGGGCTCCCGGTCGAGCTTCAGCCGCTCGCGCCGGTCGCCCTCGACCACGCGCTCCACCGCCATGAAGAGGTCGGTCCACACGGTCTGGGGGCAGAGATAGCCGCACCAGATCCGGCCCGCGACGGCGTTCATGAGGAAGAGGGTGAAGGCCGCGAGGATCAGGAGGCCGGTGATGAAATACACCTCCTGGGGCCAGAGCTCGATGAAGAAGAAATAGAAGCGCCCGTGTGCCAGATCGATCATCACGGCCTGGGAGGGCTCGTGCGGGCCGCGGTTCCAGCGCAGGAAGGGCAGCAGGTAGTAGATCGCGAGCGTCAGCCCGAGCAGCATCCACTTGATGCGGCGGAAGCGGCCCTTCACGCTCTGCGGCTGAATCTTCTTGCGCGCTTCGTAAAGGACGTAGGTGTTCGGCGCGGCGGGGGCATCGGCCATGGTACGAACCTGTGGCCCGCGGCGGGGGTGGCGGGCATGGGGCTCGTTCTACGGGTGCCGGAGCAAGAGACCTTGATCTGGCGCAAACGCCCATCCCTCCCTGCCAAGGGAGGGTGGACGCTGCGCAGCAGCGGCCGGGTGGGATGGAAGCTCAATGCTGAGAGGTTGGTGGTTCACCCCACCCGCCCCTGCGGGGCACCCTCCCCGGGCGGGGAGGGATAGCCTCAGCCCCTTCCCAAAGTCTCGATCAGCAATTCGGCAAACCGCGCCGCATCGGCATCGAAGGCCACGTGGCAATTGGGGGCGCCGGTGCCGCGGTGGTGGGTGTCGATCACCGTGCGCCCGACCGTGAGCGCCCCTTGGGTCTCCACCGCCACATGGAGGTGGCGCGTCGTGACCAGCGCGGGCTCGACCAGGAAACCAACGCAGAGCGCATCGTGAACCGGGGCGGTGCCCGGGATGTCCATGGGCTGGATCTCGTCATGGACCTCGATGCGGTGGCCGATGCAGGCGGCGGCCGCGTGGCCCGCGGGGGTGCCGAGTGCCGCCATGCGCCGGCAATGGTCCCGGCCGATGAGGGCCCGGTGGGTGGCGTCGAGGGGCACGAGGGTCATGCGCCTGAAGCCCGCCTGGAACACCACCGCAGCGGCCTCGGGATCGCACCAGATGTTGAACTCGGCCGCGGGCGTGATGTTGCCGATGGCGTGGCCCCCGCCCATGATCACGATCTCGGGCACCCGCGCGGCAAAGCCCGGATCGAGGGTGAGCGCCGCCGCAATATTGGTGAGCGGCCCCACGGGCACGAGGGTGATCTCGTCCGTGGCGGCACGATACGTTTCGACCAGGAACTCGACCGCCCCTTTGTCGGCCTTCCGCCGCTGCGTCGCCGGCACCGGCAGCACGGCGGGGTGGATTTTCTTGGCCAACACCTCGTCCTTGCGCGGGATCGGGAAATCGGGCCGGGCGAAGGGCTTGGCCTGCCCCTCGTAGACGGGAATATCCGAGCGCCCGATGGCATCCAGCACGCGCAGGGTGTTCTCGGTGCAGTGATGGACCTCCACGTTGCCGTTCACCGTGGTGCAGGCGAGGAGTTCCAGGTCCGGGTGGAGGGCGGCTAGCATCACCGCGATGGCGTCGTCCGTGCCCGTATCCACATCGAGGATCAGCTTGCGGGGCATGGGATCGCGGCTCCGGTTCGAGGTTCGCGCGTGCTATCGCGCATGCTCGTGCTACGCTCAAGCCATGAGCGAAGGCGCGGCAACACCGGATGGGAGGGGTTCGTGGCTTCGGGCCCTCCCCCGCGCCGCCCTGGCCCTGCTCTACCCACCCACCTGCGTGGCCTGCGGGGCGGCCACGGGCGAAGCCCATGGCCTGTGCGCCCGCTGCTGGTCGGCGCTCCGCTTCATCGAGCGGCCCTATTGCGAGCGCCTCGGCACGCCGTTTCCGGTGGATTACGGCGAAGGCCTGCTCTCGCCCGCCGCCATCGCCGACCCTCCGGTGTTCCGCCGGGCGCGGGCCGCGGCGCTCTACGACGACACCGCCCGGGCGCTGGTGCATCGGCTCAAATACGGAGACCGGCTGGACCTCGCCCCGGCGCTTGGGCGCATGATGGCCCGCGCGGGGGCGGAGCTTCTCGCCGAGGCCGACGTGATCGTCCCGGTACCCCTTCACCGCACCCGCCTGTGGTGGCGGCGCTTCAACCAGGCCATGGTCCTGGCGCAGGCGGTGGGGAAGCAGGGCGGCGTCCCCTGCAACCCCTTCCTGCTCGCCCGCGTGAAGCCCACCACGCCCCAGGTCGGCCTCTCCAAAGCACAGCGCGCCGAGAACCTGCAGGGCGCCTTTCGTGCCCCGCCGGAGGCGCGGGCGCATCTGAAGGCCAAGTGCGTCCTCCTCGTGGACGACGCGCTCACCACGGGCTCCACGGCCAACGCCGCCTCCCGGGCCCTGCTGCGGGGCGGAGCGGAGAGCGTGGACGTCCTCGCCTTCGCCCGGGTGGTGGCCGAGGCGTGACGCTGTGAATTCGGCGGGAAGGCTCCTATATCCCGCTCCGACAGCGAACCCGGGAGCCCTCCATGCCCGCGATCACGATCTACACGAAGAGCTGGTGCCCCTATTGCTCCGCCGCCAAGGACCTCCTCAAGACCAAGGGCGCGGCCTTTACCGAGATCGACATCGAGGCGAAGGCGGGCGCCCGGGCCGAGATGATCCAGAAGGCGCAAGGCCGCTCCACCGTGCCCCAGATCTTCATCGGCGAGCGCCATGTGGGCGGCTGCGACGACCTCTACGCCCTGGACCAGGGCGGGCAGCTCGATAAGCTGCTGCAAGCCTGATCCGCGCCATGCCTGAGCGCTCGTCCGCAGCCCTGCCGTGCGCGGCACGCCTTGGACGAGGGCGGGCAGTTCGATAAGCTGCGGAAAGCCTGATCCCGTTTCGCGAAAGTGCCCTCATGACCGCGCCTCGTTTCACCGCCGCCTGCCTGCAGATGCGCTCCGGGCGCGACCCGCTCAAAAACCGCGACGATGCCGTGGCGCTGGCCCGCGAGGCGGCCGCCGCCGGCGCCCATTTCGTCCAGACGCCCGAGATGACCTCGCTCTTGGAGCGCGACCGGGCGGCCTTCCGCGAGAAGGTGGGGCCTGAGGGCTCCGATCCGACCCTGCAGGCGCTCCGCGACGTTGCCCGCGAGCGGCGGATCGTGGTGCATATCGGCTCGATCCCGGTCCAGGCCGGCGACAAGGTCGCGAACCGGGCCTTCCTCATCGATGCCGCCGGCGAGATCGTCACGTCTTATGACAAGGTCCACCTTTTCGACGTGGACCTGCCGAACGGGGAGAGCTGGCGAGAATCCGCCACCTATTCCGGCGGCGACCGGGCCGTGCTTGCCGAGACTCCCTGGGGGCTGCTCGGCCTCACGATCTGCTACGACGTGCGCTTCGCGGCCCTCTACCGCGCCTTGGCCGAGAACGGCGCCTCGTTCCTCTCCGCGCCCGCCGCCTTCACCCGCCAGACCGGCGAGGCGCACTGGCACGTCCTCCACCGGGCGCGCGCCATCGAGACCGGCTCCTTCATGATCTCGGCCGCGCAAGGCGGGAAGCATGAGGACGGGCGCGGAACCTATGGCCATTCCCTCATCGTCGATCCGTGGGGCCGCGTGCTGGCGGAGGGCGGCACGGAGCCCGGCGTGGTCATGGCCGAGATCGACACGGCCCTCGTGGCCGATGCGCGCTCGCGCATCCCGACCCTGAAGCACGGCCGTCCGTTCCGGGTCGAGGTGGCCCAGTCCCCCCGAAAGGTGGATGCGGCGTAAGGGACTTAAACTCTTGGCATTGGACGCGAAAAGCCCATCTGGGGGCTTCGCGTTCAGTCCCACCGGTCCCGATGATCAAATACGCCCTCGCCTGCGACCAAGCCCACGAATTCGAAAGCTGGTTTCCCTCGAGCGAGGCTTACGAGAGCCAGCGCAAGCGCGGCTTCGTGACCTGCCCGATCTGCGACTCCCCCAAGGTCGAGAAGCAGATCATGGCCCCCCGCGTCGCCCGCACCGACAAGGGCCGCCCGGCGCCGATGCCCGAAGCGCCCGCACCCGAACCCGCTCAGCCGGTGGCTGTCCTCTCCGAGAAGGAGCGGGAGCTTCGCGCCATGCTCCGGGCGATCCGCGAGCACGTGACCAAAACCGCCGAAAACGTGGGCGACCGCTTCGCGGACGAGGCCCGCAAGATGCATTACGGCGAGATCGAGCACCGCTCGATCTACGGGCAGGCCAATCCGGTCGAGGCCCGGGAACTCTGGGAGGAGGGCATCGAGGTCCGCCCGCTCCCGCTGCTGCCGGACGACCGGAATTAAGCGGGCGCACCGACCGTAAGGGGGGCCGCTGTCGCTACGCTTTCATTGACTCCATGGTCAGGAGGCGCTGCGTGGACCGTTTCGTCGTGATTTCCGGCTGCTCGGGCGGCGGCAAGTCCACGCTGCTCGCCGAACTCGCCCGCCGCGGCCATGCGGTCGTGGAGGAGCCTGGACGGCGCATCGTGCAGCAGGAAATGGCGGGCGACGGCGCGGCGCTGCCCTGGGTGGATGAGGCAGCCTTCGCGCGCCGTGCCGTGGCCATGGCCCTTGAGGACCGCGCCTCGGCCTTCGCCCACGCAGGGTGGGTGTTTTTCGACCGCGGTCTCGTCGATGCCGCGTCGGGCCTCCAGCACCTCACCGGCGAGCCGGCTCTCGAGACCTTTGGACGAAGCCATCGCTATCACCGGCGCGTGTTCCTCACGCCGCCCTGGCCGGAGATCTACGCCACGGATGCCGAGCGGCGGCACGGCTTCGACGCGGCGCTCGCGGAATACAGCCGCCTCCTCGCGGCCTATCCGGCACTGGATTACGAGGCTGTCGTTCTTCCCAAGATCGGCGTCGCCGCGCGGGCGGATTTCGTTCGTGCGAGCTTGGGGGCGTGAGGTGGCTCGGAACCTGGCCTCAATCCTCGCCGTTGCGGTACAGCCTCCGGGACCCGTGCCGTGACCGTCTTCTTCACCAGCGACACCCATTTCGGCGACCCGCGGGTGCTGCGCATCGACCGGCGCCCGTTCCCGAACATTCCCGCCCATGACGAGGCCCTCATCGCGCGCTGGAACGAGGCGGTCGCGCCGGACGACGAGGTCTGGCACCTCGGCGACTTCGCGCTCCACGTGAAGCCGGAGCGAATCGCGGACCTTCTCGCCGCCCTCAACGGCCGCAACCACCTGATCACCGGCAACAACGACGGCGCCGCCACCCTCGCGGCCCCCGGCTGGGCGAGCGTACAGGCCTATGCGGAACTCAACGTCGGCGGCACATGGGTGGTGATGTGCCACTATGCGTTCCGCACCTGGAAGAACATGGGCCGCGGCTGGATCGACCTGCACGGCCATTCCCACGGCAAGCTCAAGCCCCAGACGCGCCAATACGATGTCGGCGTCGATGCCTTCGATTTCCGCCCCGTGACGCTCGACACGATCCTGAACAGCCGGCGCAAACGGCTCGTCCCGTCCTCGCCCGCATCCTGAGGAGGCCCGTAGGGCTCTCTCGAAGGATGAGGGTTGCGGGTGGAAGCAGCAGCAGCAACTCACACCGAAACGTGAGCGTGAGGCTGTTTACGGCCGAGCGAATGGTTCTCCCTGCCCCCTTTAACGTGAGTAGATGAACGCTTAGACCGGGACGTCAGTCCAACCGCCATGAGGTTCTGATGTCCGACGCCCGCCCGATTCGCCTGCGCCCGCGCTCAGTGCTGCGCTCGTTTCTCGACAGCGAGGCCGCGGCCGGTATCATCCTCATGGGCGTGGCGGCGGCGGCGCTGCTCGTCGCCAATTCCGGCCTCGCGCCGCTCTATTTCGGTCTCCTCAAAACCTACGTGTTCGGCCTGAGCATCGGGCACTGGATCAACGACGCCCTCATGGCGGTGTTCTTCCTGCTCGTGGGCCTCGAGATCAAGCGCGAGTTCCTCGACGGGCAGCTCGCCACCTGGCCGCGCCGCGCGCTGCCCGGCATCGCGGCTCTCGGCGGCATGGTGGTGCCGGCAGCGATCTATGTGGCGGTCAACTGGAACACGCCCGAAACCCTGCGCGGCTGGGCGATCCCGGCCGCCACCGACATCGCCTTTGCTCTCGGCGTGCTGGCGTTGCTCGGCTCGCGCGTGCCCGCGTCGCTGAAGGTTTTTCTCACCGCCCTCGCGATCCTCGACGATCTCGGCGCCGTGATCATCATCGCGCTGTTCTACACCGCCGATCTTTCCGCCCTCATGCTCGGCGGCGCCGCGATCGGCATCGCCGTCCTGATCGCGCTCAACGTCGCCGGCGTCACGCGCCTCACACCCTATCTCCTGATCGGCTTGGTGGTGTGGTACTTCGTGCTCAAATCCGGTGTTCACGCCACCATAGCGGGCGTCGCCGTCGCGCTCACGATCCCGCTGCACGCCACGCCCGGACGGCCGGAATCGGTGGAATCGCCCCTCCATCGCCTGGAGCACGCCATCCATCCCTGGAGCGCGTACTTCATCATTCCCGTGTTCGGCTTCGCCAATGCGGGGGTGTCGTTTGCGGGGCTCTCACCCTCCGTGCTGCTTCAGCCCGTGCCGCTCGGCATCGCGCTCGGCCTTTTCGTGGGCAAGCAGATCGGCGTCTACGCCTTCTCGACGCTGGCGATCCGCGTCGGCCTCGCCGACGTGCCCGCGGGTGCCACGCGCCTGCAATGCTACGGGGTGGCGCTGCTCTGCGGCATCGGCTTCACCATGAGCCTGTTCATCGGCAACCTCGCCTTCCCGACGCAACCGGAGCTGATCGACGCCACCAAGATCGGCGTGCTCGCGGGCTCGCTCCTCTCCGCCGTGGTGGGCTATCTCCTCTTGCGGGTGGCACCGCGCGAAATCCCCGCCCAGGTCTCGCGCCCGGCCGCGGCGGAGTAGCGGGAGGCTGCTCGATCTTGCCATCGTGGGAAGGAGCGGGAGGTCCCTTGACCTTCCCATGGTGGGAAGGTGCATCGAAGCGGGAGCCCTAAGGAATCAGGAGGTTTTCCGATGCACGTTTTCCAGATCCCCACCATGACCTGCGGCGGCTGCGTGAAGGCCGTGACCCGGACCCTTCAGGGGGTCGATCCGCAGGCCACGGTCGAGGCCGAGCTCGCGCGCCATGAAGTGAGGGTCCGCTCGTCCGCTTCGGAGGCCGCTCTCAAGAGCGCGCTGGAGAAGGCAGGCTACCCCGCCATCCCCGTGGTGCCGGCGCTCGGCTGACCCGATTTCGAACACCATGCGCGGGCGCGACGTGCTCTTCCAAGCGCGAGCGCCCGGCTGGCCTGTCCCAACCACCGCCCTTCAGGAGTTCTCCCATGAAACCGAACACGATCCTCGTCGCGCTCGCCGTCGCGGCCCTGCCGGCCCTTGCCATCGCCCAGGGCGGTCATACCGGACACGGTTCTCACATGCCGGCCTCCGGCGGCCATGGCGGGCACGGCTCCCATGCGGCAGCGCCGGCCTCCCAGGCCGACACGCCGGCCACGAAGGCCTATCGCGAGGCCAACGCCAAGATGCACAAGGAGATGGATATCCGCTTCACCAACGATGCGGATGCGGATTTCATCCGCGGCATGATCCCCCACCACCAGGGCGCCATCGACATGGCCAAGGTGGTGCTCCAGCACGGCAAGGACGAGCAGACCAAGAAGCTCGCCGCCGACATCATCCGCGAGCAGGAGCGGGAGATCGCGCAGATGCGCGAATGGCTGAAGAAGCGTGGCCTTTGATCCGTCCCGCTCCCCGAGGGCTCGTCGCCGCAGAAGCTCGTCAGTCCCGCTGCGCCAGCGCCATGTAGTTGACTGCGGTGTCGCGAGCCAACGACCATTGATCCCGCAGGGGGTTGTAGACGACCCCCTGCAGGTCCGTGACGCTGAGCCCGCCGGTTTCAATCGCTGCCGTGAGCTCGTCCGGCGTCACGAACTTCTCCCACTGGTGCGTGCCCTTGGGCAGCCAGCCGAGCACGTATTCGGCGCCGACGATGGCGAGCGCGAAGGCACGCAGGGTCCGGTTGATCGTCGCCATCACGAGCAATCCGCCGGGCTTCACCGCCGCGCAGCAGGTGGCCGTGAACGCACGCACATCCGTGACGTGCTCCACCACCTCCATGGCGAGCACCACGTCGAAGCGCTCGCCCCTCGCCTCCACGGCCTCCACGGTCTCGCCACGGTAATCGACCGCGAGGCCGGAGCGCTCCGCATGGAGCCGCGCGACCTGGATGTTGGTGGGCGCCGGATCGAGGCCCGTGACCTTGGCTCCTAAGCGGGCCAGCGGCTCCGACAGCACGCCGCCGCCGCAGCCCACGTCGAGGATCGACAGGCCCTCCAGCGACCGGGGCGAGCGCGGATCGCGCCCGAAGCGCGCCGCCGCCGCGTCGCGGATATAGGCGAGGCGCACGGGGTTGAACTTGTGCAGGGTCCCCATGGGCCCCTTGGGGTCCCACCAGGTTTCGGCGATCCGCTCGAAGCGGGCGACCTCGGCGGGGTCGATGGTGTCGGTCATGGGTGCCTCATTGAGAGCCCTCTCCCCTGGAGGGAGAGGGTGGCCCCTGCGTCAGCAGGGGTCGGGAGAGGGGGAAGTCAGGCCACTGTCTTCAACGATGGCGCCGCTGAGAGATCGCTGGGGTCGTGGCACCACTCCCCCCTCTCCCTGCGTGCTGCGCACGCTGTCCCTCTCCCTCCAGGGGAGAGGGACCAAGGCCCCGCGTTGACAGCCCGACCCCCCGTCGTCATGTATACGCGCCTTTTCGCGGGGGCGAAGCCCGCTGCGGACCCCTTCCCCATCCCGAGCCCTTATCTTCAGCCCATGCCCCGTCTTGTCATGAAGTTCGGCGGTACGTCCGTCGCCACGGTGGAACGCATCCGCAACGTGGCCCGGCACGTGAAACGGGAGGTCGAAGCCGGCTATCAGGTCGCCGTGGTGGTCTCCGCCATGGCGGGCAAGACCAACGAGCTGGTGGGCTGGTGCAAGGAGGCCTCGGCCCTCTACTCCTCCAAGGAATACGACACCGTCGTGGCCTCGGGCGAGCAGGTGACCTCGGGGCTTCTCGCCATCGTTCTCCAGGACATGGGCATTCCGGCCCGCTCCTGGCAGGGCTGGCAGATCCCGATCCACACCTCGGACGCCCACGGCTCGGCGCGCATCGCCGGGATCGACGGCACCAACCTCGACAACGGCTTCAAGGCCGGCGAGGTGGCGGTGATCTCGGGCTTCCAGGGCATCCACCCGGAAACCGGCCGCATCACCACCCTCGGGCGCGGTGGCTCGGATACGAGCGCGGTCGCGATCGCGGCCGCGATCCAGGCCGAGCGCTGCGACATCTACACGGACGTGGACGGGGTCTACACCACCGATCCCCGCATCGTGAAACAGGCCCGCCGCCTCGACCGCGTCTCCTTCGAGGAGATGCTGGAGATGGCCTCCCTCGGCGCCAAGGTGCTCCAGGTGCGCTCGGTGGAACTCGCCATGCTCCACCAGGTGCCCACCTATGTGCGCTCCTCCTTCGACGACCCGGCCGACCCGAAGCTCGGCACCCTCATCTGCGACGAGGATCAGATCATGGAACAGCAGATCGTCACCGGCATCGCCTATTCCAGGGACGAGGCCCAGATCACGCTGCGCAACGTCGCCGACAAGCCCGGCATCGCGGCCTCGATCTTCGTGCCGCTCGCGGACGCCAACATCAACGTGGACATGATCATCCAGGTGGTCTCGGACGACGCCCAGACCACGGACATCACGTTCACGGTCCCGGCCGCCGATTACGAGCGCGCCTGCGCGGTGCTGCACGATCACAAGGACGAGATTCATTTCCAGGCCCTCCAGGGCGCCACCGACGTCGTGAAGGTCTCGGCCATCGGCGTCGGCATGAGGAGCCATGCGGGCGTGGCCGCGAAGGCCTTCAAGGCGCTGGCCGAGCGCGGCATCAACATCCGCGCGATCACGACCTCGGAGATCAAGTTCTCGGTACTGATCGATCAGGCCTATACGGAGCTCGCGGTTAGGACGCTGCACTCCCTCTACGGCCTCGACAAGGCTTAAAAAAGGTCGGTCGGGGCTCTGCTCCGGGGAAGCCCCGAAGGCTTAAGACCCGATTGGGCCTTGCCGTTGGGGAGCCCCCCTCGCTATACGGCCCGGGTCGCCCGTTGACGCGACCTCCCGATTGCCGCGACACTCCCTTTTGACGAAGCCGCGGGCCTTGAACCCGCCGGCCGGAAACAGAGAAGCTTATGCCAGCCGCTCTCGGCGGTCCGCGCGTTCTCCTGCGCCGCCTGCGCGAGATCATGGCGGAGCCGGTCAGCGCGCAGGACCGCCTCGACAAGATCGTGATCCTGATCGCGGCCAACATGGTCGCGGAGGTGTGCTCCGTCTATGTGATGCGCGGCGACGGCACCCTCGAGCTGTTCGCGACGGAAGGCCTCAACCGCGAGGCCGTGCACCTCACCACCATGCGGGCGGGCGAGGGCCTCGTCGGCCTCATCGCGTCCACCGCCGAGCCCCTGTCGCTCTCCGACGCCCAGTCCCACCCAGCCTTCTCCTACAAGCCGGAGACCGGCGAGGAGATCTACCACGGCTTCCTGGGCGTGCCGCTGCTCCGCGCCGGCAACACCCTCGGCGTCCTCGTGGTCCAGAACCGCACCCACCGGGTCTATGCGGAAGAGGAGATCGAGGCGCTCCTCACCACCGCCATGGTGCTGGCCGAGATGATCGCGTCGGGCGAGCTCCAGGCTCTCGCCCCCGCCGATACAGGCACGGCGCTCCGCCGACCCCTGCACCAGCGCGGCGTGTCGCTCGCCGACGGCGTGGGCCTCGGTCACGTGGTGCTCCACGAGCCGCGCGTCGTGGTGAAGAACCTCATCGCCGAGAACGTGGACGCGGAGGTGAAGCGCCTCGACAAGGCCATCGGCGAGGTCAGGGCCTCCATCGACGAGTTGATCGAGCGCGGCGACGTCGCCCATCACGGCGAGCACCGGGAGGTGCTGGAAACCTTCCGGATGTTCGCCCACGACCAGGGCTGGCTGCGGCGCATGCGCGAGGCGGTGCTCTCGGGCCTCACTGCGGAAGCCGCGGTCGAGCGGGTGCAGTCCGACAACCGCGCCCGCATGCTGCGCCAGACGGACCCTTACCTCCGCGAGCGCCTGCACGATCTCGACGATCTCGCGAACCGCCTGCTCCATGCGCTCGTCGGCCGCAACATGGTGACCGAGCGCGCGCTTCTGCCCGAGAATGCCATCATCGTGGCCCGCACCATGGGCCCGGCGGCGCTCCTCGATTACGACCGCTCGCGCCTGCGCGGCCTCGTGCTGGAGGAGGCCGGCCCGACAAGCCACATCGCCATCGTGGCCCGGGCGCTCGGCATCCCGGCCGTGGGCGAGGTCCAGAACGCCACCTCCCTCGTGGAGCCGGGCGACGCCATCATCGTCGACGGCGGCGCGGGCGAGGTGCAGGTGCGCCCGCGCCCCGACGTGGAGGCGGCTTACGCCGAAAAGGCGCGGTTGCGCGCCCGCCGGCAGGAGCAGTACCGCCGCCTGCGCGACGTGCCGGCGATCACCCGGGACGGGGTCGAGGTCACGCTCCAGCTCAATGCGGGCCTGCTGGTCGACCTGCCGCACCTGCAGGAAACCGGCGCCGCCGGCGTCGGGCTGTTTCGCACCGAGTTGCAGTTCATGGTCGCCGAGCGCATGCCGACCGCGAGCGAGCAGCAGGCCCTCTACCGCACGGTGTTCCAGGCCGCCGAGGGCCTGCCGATCACGTTTCGCACCCTCGACATCGGCGGCGACAAGATCCTCCCCTACATGCAGTCCATCGAGGAGGAGAACCCGGCGCTCGGCTGGCGGGCCATCCGCATCGGCCTCGACCGCCCGGCGCTGCTCCGCGCCCAGGTGCGCGCGCTCCTCAAAGCCGCCGCGGGCCAGCCCCTCAAGATCATGTTCCCCATGATCGCCACCTGCAACGAGTTCGCCCGCGCCAAGGCGGTGGTGGAGCGGGAGAAAACCTATCTCGCCCGCCACGGCCACCCCCTGCCTGCCGAACTGAAGCTCGGCGTGATGCTGGAGGTGCCCTCCCTCCTGTTCCAGATCGAGGAGATCTGCCGCGCGGCGGATTTCATCTCGGTCGGGTCCAACGACCTCATGCAGTTCCTCTTCGCGGTGGACCGCGAGAACCGGATGGTGGCGAACCGCTTCGATCCCTTGAGCGCTCCGTCGCTTCGCGCCTTGAAGCTGATCATCGATCAGGCGACGCGCCTCGGCTGCCCCGTGACCGTGTGCGGCGAGATCGGCGGCAAGCCGCTCGAGGCCATGGCCCTCATCGGGCTCGGCTACCGTTCGCTGTCCATGTCGGCCGCCGCCATCGGCCCCGTGAAGGCGATGATCCTCGGCCTCGACGCCGGCCGCATCGCCCAGATGATCCATCAGGAACTCGCCTGCGACGGCAGCGGCGAAACGCTGCGCCCGAAGCTTACCCGCTATGCCGAGCAGCATGGTATCCCGACCTAGTCCCGCCCCGTTCGCCCTGGCGAGCAGCATGGTATTCCGATCCAACACCCGCATGTTCGCCATGCCGAGCGGCATGGTATCCCGATTAGACCGCCTTCCCGGCCCCCTCTCCTCTAAAGACCCATGTCCCTCGCTCCTCCCGTCGAACGCCTGAACGCGATCCTGGCCCGCCACGACATCGTCATGGCGACGCTGAATGCCGGCCCGGATCCGGAAGCCTTCGTGGCGCTCTCGCGCGAACTCGCCGAGCTCGACCCCGTGGTGGACGCGATCCGCACCTACCAGGCCGCGGAGGAGAACCTGCGCGGGATCGAGGCCATGATCGACGATCCCACCATGGACGCGGAGATGCGCGCGCTCGCCGGGGACGAGAAGCCGGAGGCCGAGGAGCGGCTGGAGAAGGCCGGTCAGGCGCTACGCCTCATGCTCATCCCCAAGGATGCCGCGGACGAGAAGAGCGCCATCCTCGAGGTGCGCGCCGGCACCGGCGGCGACGAAGCGGCCCTCTTCGCCGGCGACCTCTTCGCCATGTATTCGCGCTACGCCCAGCTCAAGGGCTGGCGGGTCGAAATCATGTCGGAGAGCGAGGGCACCGCGGGCGGCTACAAGGAGATCGTGGCCGAGATCAAGGGCCGCGGCGTCTTCGCCAAGCTCAAATTCGAAAGCGGCGTCCACCGGGTCCAGCGCGTGCCCGATACGGAAACGCAAGGCCGCATCCACACCTCGGCCGCCACCGTCGCGGTGCTGCCCGAGGCCGAGGAGGTGGACATCGCGATCAACGAGGCGGACCTGAAGATCGACACCATGCGGGCGCAGGGCGCCGGCGGCCAGCACGTCAACAAGACGGAATCGGCGATCCGCATCACCCACCTGCCCTCCGGCATGGTGGTGTTCGTGCAGGACGAGCGCTCGCAGCACAAGAACCGCGCCCGTGCCATGGCGCTGCTGCGCGCCCGCCTCTACGAGGCCGAGCGCACCGCCAAGGACGCGGCTCGCGCCGCCGACCGCCGCTCGCAGGTGGGCTCCGGCGACCGCTCCGAGCGCATCCGCACCTACAACTTCCCGCAAGGGCGCGTCACGGACCACCGCATCAACCTCACCCTCTACAAGCTGGAAGAGGTGCTGAGCGGCGAGGCCCTGGACGATCTGATCGACGCCCTCATCACCGAGCACCAGGCCTCGCTGCTCGCCGATCAGGACCGCGCGGCTTAAAAAAACGGCCCGTCCTGCGGCGGGACGGCCGGCGAGTCTGAATGCACAAGGTGGTCGGGGAGGCCCCATGGTCGAAGGCCTGAGCCACATCACGCTCATCACCCGCGATCTCGCGCGGATGAGCGCCATCCTGGAAACGGTGTTCGACGCCCGCGAGGTGTATTCGTCCGGCGACCAAACCTTCTCGCTCTCGCGGGAGAAGTTCTACCTCGTCGGCGGGGTGTGGGTGGCGATCATGGAAGGCGAGAGCCTGCCGACGCAAACCTACAACCACATCGCCTTCAAGATCCCGGCCGCCGAAATCGACGCCTACCGCGCCCGGATCGAGGGCCTCGGCCTCGCCTTCCGCGAAGCCCGCCCCCGGGTCGAGGGCGAGGGCCATTCCCTCTACTTCTACGACCCCGACAACCACCTCTTCGAACTCCACACCGGCACCCTCGAGGAGCGGCTGCGGCGCTACGGGGCCGCGGGAGCCTGACGGGATTCGAGCCTCAGTGCTCCTTCACGGCGTGCGGTCGACCGGCCTAACGCCTCGGGCGTGGACAAGCGCCTGAACCCGATCGAGCACCTTCCGGAAGAGCGTCCGTGAGAGGGTGCCATAGACGATTGTTGCGGGCTCCCGGCCCGGGATCGGCCGCAGATCGGGACCGGGCCAGGCGAAGACGTTGAGTTCGGTGAGGACGATCCAGCACCGTTCGGCATCGAGCCCCAAGCGGGCCCGCTCCGCATCCGGCAACTCGACAGCGTTCCGCGGATCGTCCGGAGCCGAATGGGTGATCGGCAGCACGATGCACGATCCTTCCTCCGGAACCCGGCTCAGGAGAAGAGCCACGGGCCTGTCCTTGACGCCTTCGTCACGGTCCTGTTCGGCTTCGCGGCGCCAGAGGTAGCTGTAACGCAGCACCGTGCCGGCGATGGGCGGGTCCTTTGGGATCACGGAGCCGACCCTTCAGGTTTGGGGGTCCTCCAACTCGTCCGGCACTTTGGCCTCCAGGATCGCGCTCGCCACCGCCTCCGGCAACTCGTCCATGGCATAGGCCTGCCGGTCGCGCCTTCTCAGGCGAAGGAACTCGTCATAGGAGAGCAGGACGGTTTTCGGGCGGCCGTTCTTGGAGATCAGCACGGGAGCCCTGATAGCCTCATCTTGATAGAAGCCGAACTTCTTCTGGACCTCGGCGGCTGGGATCGGCTTCGGCTGGCTCGGCTTCGTCATCGCTGGCCTCCGTAAAGAGTTTTAGACGCTCTTACGTATTCTACGTATTTTACGCAAAATCCACAACGTAAGCCTGTTCGAGACCTAGGGTGGACCTTCCCTCTTCGACCCCCCCCGCCGACGCCTTGCGCGCCTTGCGCCGCGCCTTCGAGGCGGCGGGCCTCGATACGCCAGGGCTCGATGCCCGGGTTCTCCTGCTGGCAGCGCTCGGGCTCGAGCCCGCGGACCTCGTCACCCGCCCGGAGGCGCCCTTGGGCGAGGCGGGTGCGACCGAGCTTGCGGCATTCGCCGCCCGCCGCCTTGCCGGCGAGCCGGTCTCGCGCATCCTCGGCCGCCGCGAGTTCTGGGGGCTCGATTTCGCCCTCTCCCCCGACACCCTCGTGCCGCGCCCGGACAGCGAGGTCGCGGTCGAGACCGCCCTCTCCCTTCTGCCCGCGGGACCTGCCCGGCTCCTCGATCTCGGCACCGGCTCGGGCTGTCTTCTCGTCGCCCTCCTGCACGAGCGCCGTGACGCTCAAGGCATCGGCATCGACCGCTCCCCCGGCGCCCTGGCGACAGCCCGGGACAACGCCCGCCGCAACGGCGTCGGCGACCGGGCGGCCTTCGTCGCGGCGAACTGGGCCGCTCCCCTCGCGGGGCGCTTCGGCCTCGTGATCTCGAACCCGCCCTATATCGCCTCGCCCGTGATCCCCACCCTCGACCGGGAGGTGCGGGAACACGATCCGGCCCTCGCCCTCGACGGCGGCGCGGACGGGCTCGACGCCTACCGGATCATTGTGGCCGAGGCCCCTCGGCTTCTCGAACCCGGCGGGCACCTCGTCCTCGAAATCGGCTACGACCAGGCCGAGGCCGTGCGGGCGCTCGGGACGGCGGCCGGCCTTGCATTCGGCTGCCTTGCCCACGATTTGGCAGGAAACCCCCGGTGTTTGGCTTTCCGGGCGCCGGCCGGCAGTCCCTGATCCGGGTTGATCGGGACCAGCAGCTGCCTCCGACGGGTTCCCGGCAAAATGCGGTCCCGCCCTCAAAGGACCATGATCGCGGCCTAGAGAGGCTTTGGATCGCCTCCAAAAACCGCTTGTTGGACCCCTCCGAACCCGCTAGATTCAGGGTCGGAGATCGTCACAGGTCCTGGCATTCGGCGGAATAAATCGGGCCAAACGCCCGCCGAGAGGACGAAACGATATCAGCCGCGCTTCGGCTTAGGGGCATTCTCGAACGAAGCCTGCGCGGGATTTCGAACCCGACACCAAAAGGACAATCCGGCTGCTGAGCCGCATTGAACGACTGCCAAGAGCCACGCGAACGGAGAGCGATAAGCCCGTTCAGCGGAGTGTGACTCGCATCGCGTGGACGAGAAAACCAGCGAGGGTCTAGAGTTTACGATGAGACCAGGACAAAACCGGCGGATGCGCGGTCGCAACCGCAACAATAAGGGGCCGAACCCCCTCACGCGCTCCTACGAGTCGAACGGCCCGGATGTGAAGATCCGGGGCACGGCTCAGCATATTGCGGAGAAGTACTCCCAGCTCGCCCGGGACGCTCAATCGAGCGGCGATCCGGTGGCGGCCGAGAACTACCTTCAGCACGCGGAGCACTACTTCCGCATCATCGCAGCGGCGCAAGAGCAGCTGCGCGAGCAGTACGGCTATCAGCGTTCCTTCGACGAGGACGGCGAGGAGGAGGGCGGCTTCGCCCCCGGCGAGCGCGGCTACGCCAATGGCGAGGACGGCGATTTCGGCCAGCAGCCGCAGCCCTTCGAGGCGCGGCCCTTCGAGAACCGCCAGGATAACCGGGGTGACAATCGCGGCGACGGCCGGGGTGACGACGAGCGCGGCGACCGTCAGGATCGCGGCGAGCGGCCCCAGCGCTTCGACCGGGGCGATCGTCCCGACCGCGGCGACCGCCCGAACCGGTTCAACCGCGACCGCCAGGATCGCGGGCAGGACAACCGTCAAGACAACCGGCCTGACCGGGGCCCGCGCCAGGATTATCGGCAGGACAACCGCCAAGAGAACCGGCCGGACCGCGGCGACCGCCCCGATTTCCGGGCCGAGCGTCAGGACCGTCCGGATCGCGGCGAGCGGCAGGACAATCGTCAAGAGAACCGTCAGGACAACCGCGGCGAGGGCCGGCAGGAGTTCCAGCGCGAGGATCGCCGCGACGACCGCCCGGAGCGCACCGACCGTCCCGAGCGCGCTCCGCGCCAGGATCGGGCCGAGCGCAACGGCCGCGACTTCCGTCGCGAACGTCGCGAGGAGCCGGCCGCCGAGGAGACGGGTCTTCCCGCCTTCCTGACGAACCCGGTGCGCGCGCCGGTCGCGATCGAGAGCGATGCCCCCGAGGCTGCGGCCGAGGCCGCGATCAACGGCGCACCCGCAGCCGAGGGCGGCGAGTACCCCCGCCGCCGCCGTCGCCGCACCACCCGCGGGCTCGACGCCGAGACCCCGGATTTCGTGCCCGAGGTCGAGACCCCGCCGGCCGAGTAAGGCTCGCAACCATTCGAGAACACCAAGGGAGGGCTCAGGCCCTCCCTTTTCTTTTGGCGCTTGTGAACTTCGCAAACAGGGGTTTCTGCGGCTAAGCTCTTTCCTGGTGCGAGGAGATCAGCCATGGGCAAAGCTTACTGGGTCGCGACGTATCGTTCGGCCAGCAATCAGGAAGCGCTGGCGGCTTATGCGAAACTGAGTGGCCCGGCGATCATCGCCGCGGGTGGTCGGATTCTGGTTCGCGGCATCCGGCTCATGTCTACGCGGGTGGGCTGCAGGAACGAACGGTGGTGATCGAGTTCGATTCCGTGGAACATGCCAAGGCGGCGCACGACAGCCCGGCCTATCAGGGAGCATTGTCCAAGCTGGCCGGTGGAGCCGAGCGCGACATTCGGATCGTTGAAGGCGTCTGACGGCCTCTTCTGAACCACCTTTCTTTTTGCTCCCTGCACGGCACACGGGAACGGATGATCGGCTTCACTGGTTCGCCGTCGGAACACCTGACGGTCGTGGTGCCGTCTGGCGGCACGCCGCCACCGATTCCATGGAGGCTCCGATGCAGCCAAGCGGCACCCTTGCGACCGATCTCATGAAAGGCGCCGCGGCGGGGGCCGCGGGCGTCTGGCTGATGGACCGGGTCGACTGGATGATGGTCGAGAACGGGGATCAGGAGGCCTGGCGCCGGACCCAGGCGGTTCGCCCCAACCACAAGGACCCAGCCCACAACATGGCCGGGATGGCGGCACAAGCCGTGGGCCTTGAGCCCCCGCCCCAGCCTCATCCGGCGGGCATCGCGGTCCATTACGCCGTCGGCATGCTGCCGGCCGCGATCTACGGGGCGACCCGCGAGCATCTTCCGGGCGGAGTCCTGGGACGCGGGCTGGCGCTGGGCTTCGGCATGTTCCTGATCGAGGACGAGGTGATCAATCCGCTCATCGGGGCCGCCGCCCCGCCGCAGGATTATCCCTGGCAGGCCCATGCCCGGGGCCTGGTCTCGCACCTCGTGCTCGGCGTCGCCATCGAGGCTCTGCTGAGCGCCTTTGCGCCCAAGCGCCAGCCGCCGCGCCGGGGACAGCGTCGGCGGCACCGCTGAACGCAGCCCTCCAGAGAACCGAGGGAGGGCCCGAGCCCTCCTCCCGTCACCGCTTCATCCGCGCGCGCACGAAGCCGATGATCGTGAGGGCCAGCCACGCGGTCTGCGTGACGAACGAGGGCAGGTTGAAGTCGAAGACGAGCGAATAGAGGATGGCGACGGCGCCGAACGCGTTCAGCCCCGCGTAGCGGGGGTCGTCGAAGGTCAGCCGGCCGAGCTGCAGCAGGGCGTAGGCCAGGAGGTAGGCCGCCACCCCGACGAGGCCCACGAGATCGGCAAAACTCATCGCGGGACCGGTCTTCCGCTAGACGAAGGGCAGTTCGGTCTGGCGCTCGGTCTCGACGGCGAGGTGTTCGCCTTCCGCCAGCGTGCCGCCGCCCACCACCTCGGCATAGACCCCGCAATCCGCATGGCCGTAGGCCTGCATCAGGGCCTTCGGGATCTGCAAGTCGCGCAGGCCCGTGCCGGGGTCCACATTGGTGGCGGCGCAGCGCACGATGCGCTTCGTGACCTTGAGGCGCACGCCCCCGGGCGCGGTCAGCACCTTGCCGAAAAGGTCGAACTCGGCCCAGGGCTCGAGCCCGTCGAGGTGCAGGTTGCCGCGAAAGCGTAAGGGATCGACGGGCGCGCCGACCACGTTCTCGATCGCCGCGGCGCTGGCGAGGTTGATGAGCGACACGTAGCCGGAAGGGGAATCCGTGAAGCGGTGGCCGCCCGGCGCTGCGAGCACCTTCGGGGGGCCGCGCAATTCGCCGGGCAGATAGCGGCGAAAAAAGGCCTCGACGGCCACGCGCCCGGCCGGGGTCGAGAGATCGCCCCGCCCCACCTCGCGCCCGCCCTCCTGGATCACGAGTTCGCCCGTGGCGTCCTCATAGCGGGTTTTGAGCCGCGCCAGGCTCTCGTGCTTCATGAGCATGAGGTACTTGATCTTGGGCTGGTGCGCCGGTGCCGCCGGATCGAAGCCGGAGGGCCCGTTCTCCACTGCAAACAGCCGGTCGCCCGGGAAATAGTCGCCGGCCTTGAGCGTGGCGCGGTTGAGCCGCTCCGGGGACAGGCCTTTGACGGGGTAGCGGTAGAGCGAAGCGATGCGCATCCCTGGAGGGTAGAGGCCGGGGGTCCAGGGCGCAACGAAATCCCTCCCTGCCAAGGGAGGGTGGCGCCCGAAGGGCGACGGGTGGGATGAGAGCTCGAGGCGGGGAGGTGGACGCTTCCACCCCACCCGCCCCTGCGGGGCACCCTCCCCTGGCGGGGAAGGGATCAGGCTTTACGACGCGTCGCCGGAGCGGGCCACCTTGGTGCGCTTGAGCTCGGGGGTGTAGTAGCCCTCGCGCGCCGGGATGTGATCCTCGTTGGTTTCCTTCACCCGCATGCCCTCGTTCGCGGTCTGGTGCGGCGGGATGTGGGAGCCGGTCTCGGCCTCCTGCTTCATGCGCAGGGCCTTCTCGGCATTGGCGCGCAGCTCCGCATTGGCGCTCTCGGCCCGGCGGGCCTTCGGGTTCATGAAGCCGAAAATTTTCTTGAAATCCAACATGGCGATTCTTTCTTGAGCTTTGGTTGGAGGTGAAGCGAAGAGGCTGTTCCTTGCCCCGGGGCACGGCGCCCCAGGGGGTGGCGCCGGGGTCTACTCCTTGCCCCGGGACATCACGTCGTCGTCGCCGGAGCGGGAGGGGTGGCGGGCCGGGCCCGTATGATCGCGGCCCATCGACACCTGCTCGGATTCGACGATCGATTCCGAGCCGCCGCCGGCCCCGCTCGCGGGCCGGGCGCCGCCCGCTTCCACGCCCTGGTCGATGCCGGAGCGCTGCTGGGCGGCCTGGGAATGATCGCCGAAGGTCTTCGGCGTCACCGAGGGCTGCCGCTCCAGGGGGCTTTCCGGCACGGCCATGCCCATGGCGTCGTTGCGCATGAGCGCCGCCCTTGCCTTCTCGGCTTCGGAGCGCGGATCGTGAGCCATCGGCACCTCCTTGGGCTGGCACTGAACTCAGAGGGTCAATGCGAGGCGGATGCCCGGGTTCCACCTCCCGTGAGAGCATCGAATCCGCGGCCAAGCCCCTTGATGTGGCCGATCCGCCACACCACCTCAGGCGGGCGGATGCCTCCGGAGAGGGTCCGACATCACACGAGGGCCGCGCCGGGCTTCTTGAAGAAGACGGGCGGCCGAGGAGGGGTGATCCATGAATTTCGAAAAGTACACCGAGCGCGCCCGCGGCTTCGTGCAATCCGCCCAGACGCTCGCCATGCGCGAGGGCCATCCGCAGCTCTCGCCGAACCATGTCCTGAAGGTTCTGCTCGACGATCCGGAAGGCCTGTGCGGGGGCCTCATCGATCGTGCCGGCGGCCGCTCCCGCGACGCTCATGCGGCGGTCGAGCAATGGCTCGCCAAGCAGCCGAAGGTTTCCGGCCAGGCCTCGCAGCCTCAGGCCACGCGCGAACTCATGCGCTTCTTCGACACCGCCGAGAAGGCGGCCGACAAGGCGGGCGATTCCTTCGTCACCGTGGAGCGCATGCTGCTGGCCCTCGCGGTCGAGAAGGACAACGAGGCAAGCCGCATCCTCGCACAAGCCGGCGTCACCGCGCAGGGGCTCAACACCGCCATCAATGCGCTGCGCAAGGGCCGCACTGCGGATAACGCCACGGCCGAGAACGCCTACGACGCATTGAAGAAGTATGCCCGCGACCTCACGGAAGCGGCGCGCGACGGCAAGCTCGATCCGGTGATCGGCCGCGACGAGGAGATCCGCCGCACCATCCAGGTTCTCTCCCGGCGCACCAAGAACAACCCCGTGCTCATCGGCGAGCCCGGCGTCGGCAAGACCGCGATCGTGGAAGGCCTGGCCCTGCGCATCGTCAACGAGGACGTGCCCGAGAGCCTGAAGGACAAGCAGCTCTTGGCCCTCGACATGGGCGCGCTGATCGCGGGCGCGAAGTATCGCGGCGAGTTCGAGGAGCGGCTGAAGGCCGTGCTCCAGGAGGTGACCTCGGCTGAAGGGTCGATCATCCTCTTCATCGACGAGATGCACACCCTCGTCGGCGCCGGAAAGAGCGAAGGCGCCATGGACGCCTCTAACCTCTTGAAGCCCGCGCTTGCCCGCGGCGAGCTGCACTGCGTCGGCGCGACGACGCTGGACGAGTACCGCAAGCACGTCGAGAAGGACGCGGCCCTCGCCCGGCGCTTCCAGCCCGTCTTCGTCAACGAGCCCTCGGTCGAGGACACGGTGTCGATCCTGCGCGGCATCAAGGAGAAGTACGAGCAGCACCACGGCGTGCGCATCACCGACAGCGCGCTGGTCGCCGCGGCGACGCTCTCCAACCGCTACATCACCGACCGCTTCCTCCCCGACAAGGCCATCGACCTCGTGGACGAGGCCGCCTCGCGCCTGCGCATGCAGGTGGATTCCAAGCCCGAAGAACTCGACAACATCGACCGCGAGATCGTGCGCCTGAAGATCGAGGCCGAGGCTCTGAAAAAAGAGACCGACGCCGCGTCGAAGGACCGGCTCGGGCGGCTCGTGAAGGAGCTCGCCGACTTGGAAGAGCGCTCCGCCGCCATCACCGCGCGCTGGCGCTCCGAGAAGGACAAGCTCGGCCGCGCGGCGGAGTTGAAGAAGCGGCTTGAGGAGGCCCGCAACGGGCTTAGCCAGGCGCAGCGCTCCGGCGATTGGGCCAAGGCGGGCGAGCTCTCCTACGGCGTGATCCCGGGCCTCGAAAAGGAGCTCGCGGAGACGGAAGCCGCCGGCGACGGCACGGGCATGATGGAAGAGGCGGTGACGCCCGACCACGTGGCTGGCGTCGTGTCGCGCTGGACCGGCGTGCCCGTCGACAAGATGCTCGAAGGCGAACGCGAAAAACTCCTCAAGATGGAGGAGGCGATCGGGAAGCGTGTCGTCGGCCAGCACGAGGCCGTGGTCGCGGTCTCGACCGCGGTGCGCCGCGCGCGCGCAGGCCTCCAGGACCCGAACCGGCCCATCGGCTCGTTCATGTTCTTAGGGCCCACGGGCGTCGGCAAGACGGAGCTCACGAAAGCGCTCGCGAACTTCCTGTTCGACGACGAGACGGCGCTCATCCGCCTCGACATGTCGGAATACATGGAGAAGCACTCGGTCGCCCGCCTCATCGGCGCGCCTCCCGGCTATGTGGGCTACGAGGAGGGGGGCGCCCTCACCGAAGCCGTCCGTCGCCGGCCCTATCAGGTCGTGCTGTTCGACGAGATCGAGAAGGCGCACAAGGACGTGTTCAACGTTCTCCTGCAGGTGCTCGACGACGGGCGCCTCACGGACGGACAGGGCCGCACGGTGGACTTCCGCAATACCCTCATCGTGATGACCTCGAACCTCGGCGCCGAATATCTCGTGGCGCAGAAGGAGGGCGAGGACACGGAGGCGGTGCGCGACGAGGTGATGGGGATGGTGCGTGCGCATTTCCGCCCCGAATTCCTCAACCGCGTGGACGAGATCGTGCTCTTCCACCGGCTGCAGCGGGCCGAGATGGGCGCCATCGTGGACATCCAGATAGGCCGCCTGCAGCGCCTGCTGGAGGATCGCAAGATCGCTCTCGAGTTGGAGCCTGCGGCGCGCGAATGGCTCGCCGACAAGGGCTACGATCCGGCCTACGGCGCCCGTCCCCTGAAGCGTGCGATCCAGAAATACGTCCAAGACCCGCTCGCGGAGCTGATCCTGCAGGGTGAGGTCAAGGACGGCGAGACCGTGCCGGTCCGCGTCGGCCCCATGGGGCTCATGCTGGGCGCGTTCGCGGCCACGCCCGCGAGCGAAAAGCGCCCCGCCGGCGTGACGCTGAACTAAGCGCGTCACGAACCCAACACCAGGCCCCGCGGTCGTCAGGATCGCGGGGCTTTTTGTTACGCCTCCTGCACGACCTCGGCCAGCATCAGCCGGCGCGACTTGAGCAGCGGGCCGGTGGCCTCGCGCAGGCCCGGCATGCGCGGGTTGCCCTCATGCGCCGTCACCGCGTCCCAGCTCTCGTAGAGCTCGTTCACCATCACACGGTTCGCCACCGGCGTGCCGTCGCGCTCCACCGGCTTGATCACCTCGAAGCGCAGGCAGCCCGGCTCCTCGACCAGGGTCTTTGCCGCGTGCTCGCGGATGAGGGTCAAAAAGGCATCCTCCTGACCATCCAGCGTTTCGAATTCGACGATGATGGCGATCTTGGGCATGGGGCGCTCCTGAAGGTGTCGAGCTCCTTGTGCCAGGGCCCGCCCCGCTTGGCGACAGGACCGATGCGTCATCCCCTGCAAACACGCCTGACCAAGACCGATGCGTCGTCCCCTGCACAGGCGTACCCGAGTTCACACGTCCGTGATCCACGGCCTCGGGCTCCATGTGTGCGGGCGCACAGAGGCCGCCCGGGCGGCGGCCTAGGGTCCTCTCATCGCAGCCGAGGTGCCGCCATGTCGAACAAGCTGACACTGATGACCGCAAGCCTGGTGTCGATGACCTTCGCGGTCGCTTTCCTCGGCATGGTCCAGATGGTGGCGGCATCGGCGGGTCACATCGCGAGCGCGCAGATCACCCCGGCTTACGGCTCGCCCATGCTCGACATCGACGATACCCCGTAGCGTTCTCGCGCGCCGGGACGGCGAACCGCCTGGCGCCCAACTCCGACGTTTTCCGAAGGACCGATCCATGCGCGCACTCGTTCTCGGGCTGGTTATCGCCCAGGCCACCACCGCTGCCCTCGCCCAGCCGAGGCCCACCACTGAAACGCTCACCTGCAGCCAGGCGCAGAGCTTCGTGGCGAGCCGCGGCGCGGTGCTGATGAATTCGGGCCCGACGACCTACGACCGCTTCGTGGCGAGCCGCGGCGCGGTGCTGATGAATTCGGGCCCGACGACCTACGACCGCTTCGTGGCGAGTCGGGCGTTCTGCACCGGCAACGACATCGCCGAGCCCGCCTATGTGCGCACCCGGGACAACCCCCAATGCGCGCTCTACGCCTGCCAGAGCTTCCGCCGGGCCGGGGGCGGAGGGTAGGGCCCTGCTCCTCTAGGGCTGCTTCGCTGAACCAATCCGCTCCCAAGGCGTTCGGCCCTCACGAACCCCAGGAGCCCTTCATGAACCGCCGCATCGTCACGGCCGGCCTCGTTGCCGCCCTTTCGACCCCCGCCTTCGCCCAGCAGAGCACCGTCGTGTCGCCGATCCCGGTGCAGCCCCTGCCCGCCGAGACTCAGGCCGGCGGGGGCCTTGCGGGGCCGCAGGGCGCGCAGACGCAGCCCGACCGGCAGAACCGGGTGCAGCAAGGCGGCTCGCCCGCCGACACCACCACGCCGCGCCGCCAGGGCCAGGCCTCCGACCCGGGCGGCCAGGCAACCCAGCAGCAGGCGCAGCAGCGCAACCCGGCCGAGATCCAGTACATCCAGCAGACCATGGCGGCCGGCACGGTGGCGTTCCAGGCCTCCACCTTCGCCCGCGCCAAGGCCCAGAACCCGCGCCTGAAGCAGTTCGCGGCTTTCGAGGAAGCCGAGCAGAACACCATGTTCGAAATCCTCCACGGCCTGGCGGACCCGGCGACCACGTCGGGCACCAACACCCAGGCCGCCCAGGCGACCGCTGCGGCGCGGCCCAACACGGCCTCGCAGGCCGCCGCCACGGCGCCGGTGATCTCCGGCGCCGGCTCCGAGATGATGGAACGCATGTCGAAAGCGCAGCCAGGTCCGGAATTCGACCGCGACTACCTGAACCTGCAGATCCAGGGTCACCGGGAGCTGCTCGGCATCCAGGAGCGCTACCTCGCCTCCAATCCGGGCACCCGCGGCACCGCCGCCATCGCCCGCATGGCCATGGGCCAGATCAAGGAACACCTGGCCTTGCTGGAGGACATCCAGAAGGAAATCGGGCGCTGAGGCGCCTTCGAGCCCTCCCCGCAAGGGAGGGCTCACCCTCGCGGATCAGCCTTGGCGGACCCGGCGGGAGGCCCATGGCCTCGGCCGGGTCCGTCGCCGTTTCGGGCCCGGCCTTCCGGGCGGGTGTACAGGGCGGGAATGCAGCCTGACGAGCGGTGTAGACCGCGGGAACGCCGTCCTACGAGCGGGTGTAGACGGCGAGAACGCGGCCTTTGCGGAAATGGATCACGCGCACCCGCACCAGGGCGCCCTGAATCTGGGGCGCCGGGCGGTCGATGCGCTCGGCCGGCTGCGCGGCTTGCGCCCGGGCATAGGGCGCAAAACCACCGAGGATGCCGAGACGGTCTGGCGATGCGGTTTTGCGGGATTTGGACGGTGCGACTGCGGAGGCCGGCGCCGGGAGCTCCACCGCCCGATCCTGCGGGCCCGGGCCGGCACGGCTGGCCCGAAAATCCGCACGCGCGGCCGGCGGAGCCGCCAAGAGTGGCGCCTCGTCGTCTGGGAGAGCCTCGGGTGTGGAGGCCGTCTGAACGCGTGCGCCGGACGAAGAGGCCTGCTGGGCTGCGGGCTCGGCGCCGACGGCCGTCTCGCGGGAGGCCTGCTGGAGCGCAGGTTTGGTGACGACGGGCGTTTCGGTGGAGGCCGCCTGGAGCGCGTCCTTGGCGGCACCGGCACCGGGGGCTGGCTGGAGCGCGTCCTTGGCGACAGTGGCGCCGGGAGCCGACTGGAGCACGGCCGGGGGATCCACCCATACGCGCCGCGCTTCCTCGGAAGCCGCCGCGAGGCTTGCGAGCCCCACGCTTCCTGCGAGCGCGACCACCACTCCGATATGCATACGCCTGACTCCCGAGCTGCGCTGAACAACGCCCACGGCGCCGGCCCGGGTTCCCGCCAGCCGGCCACCCACGTCGACGCGCGGGTTTTTTAGCGAGCCCAAACGGATTCTCCGGTGCCCCGATGCCGCGGCGGCGCGGCCCCGCTGAAACCACTGCCTCCGTCGCGACTTAGACCCCAAACGAGGTCTTTCATGGGACAGAGGTACGCTCCGCAACCGCATCTTGACCGGCTGACGATGAAGCAGCTCGGTTCGACGCTCCGCCCGGATTACGACCCGGTGGTGCGCAGCCCGTTGCCGCAACACCAGCGCGACCTGCTGCTGCAATATGCCGTGGCCGAAGCCCTGAGCGAAACGCGCGAGGCCACGCCTGCCCGGTCGAAAGAGGTGGTGCCTCACCTGCCCCGGTGAGCGCTGCAGACGCGCTGCAAACCCGCTTGGAGGCGGGCGGGCGCACCTGAGCCGGTGAGGGCTGCCGGTGCGCCTGAAGGCGGCGCGCCAGCACCGCTACAGGGGCCAAAGCCCGTTGAGACCGACCCGCCGCGAACCCCCTCCGGGTGGCGCCCGCACGCCACCCGGAGGGGTGGCTCCGCGTGGCCGGAGCGCATGCCAAGGCGCTGCCTTGGGGGATGCTTCGGGGATGCCCGGGCCGGGAACCCCCCTCTCCCCGCGACGTTCCCCGTCAACAACCGCGAAGAGGAAACACCATGGCGCGAGACAAGCGCGGGCACCCCCCGGAACCCCCGGTCGATGAAGTCCTGAACGAATTGGCCGCCGAGGACTCGGCGGGCCAGGACGCAGGGCCGACCAGCCGCAATTCCGTGGGCGACACCAAGCGCGCGGCCGCAAAGGCCACGGGAATCATGGGCGCCACCAAGAAGCTCGATCCCGACCTCAAGATGGAGCACATCAACGAGGGCCGGCCGAAGAGCGGCTCGAAGGCCGGCATCCACTCCTTCCAGGAGGTTCCGCCCGAGCGCGCCGGCGAGGCGCATCTCGAGATGTCCAACGAGGAGATCGCGGCCAGCGTCGCGACCACCGCAGTGAAGAGCCCCGCGCAGCGTTCGCCGCAAACGGACGTCCCGACCCATGGCGGGGGCGGAGGCATCGGTCCGGGCGACCGCGCCCGCGTGCCGGCGCCCGGCGCCGCGGTCACGGCGCCGAAGGGCGAATTGGTGCGCGGCCACCCCACCGCGACCCAGGCCGGCGGCCGCTCGCAATCCTCCACCGGCGACGAGAAACCGCCGAAGCGCTCCGCCCGAGCCCATTCGGGCCAGGTGCAGCGCCCGCTCTCCAAGGGCGGCACGGAGGAACGGGACTAAGCGGTCCTGCCACCCTATCTCTTCAGCAGCGGCCGGGCCTGTCCCGGCCGTTTGCATGCGGAGCCCCTGTGGAACGAGACGGAACACGCGAAACGTGCGTTCCATCCGTTCCGTCGCGGAGTGCTTTAACGAACGGCTTGGATGTGTGGGGGCCGCAGCCAGGGCTTTCGGGGTTCTGCGGGTGCACCGGACCTTGCCCGTTGTCGCTCGGGGTTGAACGGGATCCCCCCTCTTTCGCACAGGCTCGTGCGAAAGAGGGCCATCTCTCCCGGGCCGCCCCCGAGACGAGAAATCCTTTCGACGCAGCAGGCCCTTAGCGCCGCCGCAGCAGGAACACGCCCTGCTCGCCGAACAGATTCCACACCCACCAGGGCAGGGTGACCCGCATGGGTTTCCCACCGGCGTTCAACGCCACCGCGCGCTCCATCTCGGCCCCGACCTCGTCGCACAGCGCCACGAAATCCCGGATGGTGCAGAAGTGAATGTTGGGGGTGTCGTACCAGGTGTCGGGCAGGTTCTCGGTCACGGGCATGCGCCCACGGATGCCGAGCTCCGCGCGCACGCGCCAATGGCCGAAATTGGGGAACGACACCACGGCGCGGCGCCCGATGCGCAGCAGGTGCTCCAGCACCACGCGAGGCCGGCGCGTCGCCTGGATGGTTTGCGTGAGAACCACGTAATCGAAGGAATCGTCGGGGTAATCGGCGAGATCCGTGTCGGCATCGCCCTGGATCACCGGCAAACCCTTGGCGAGACACGTGCTCACGCCCTCGCGGGAGAGCTCGATGCCTCGCCCGTCGACGCCGCGGGTGTCGCGCAGCAGCGCCAGCAGAGAACCGTCGCCACAGCCTACATCCAGGACGCGCGAGCCGGGCTCGATCATCTCCGCGATGAGGAGGAAATCGAGGCGCGTTTCGGCCTCCGCGCGGAGGGGCACATGCACGGTCATGCGATGCCCCGGGCGCGTGCGGCTCTCACGGGAGCAGTCATGCAATTCCCCTCGCCCGCGCCGCCGCGTCGATGAAGCCCTGGCAGGCCGCGAACATCTCGGGCTCCTCCAGGAGAAAGGCGTCGTGGCCCTTGTCGCTTTCGATCTCGACGAAGCCCACGGACGCGCCCGCAGCATTGAGCGCATGCATGACGGCGCGGGAATCGGACGTCGGAAAGAGCCAGTCCGAGGTGAAGGAGATCACGCAAAAGCGGGTCCTGGTGCCCTTAAAGGCATTGGCGAGCACGCCGCCATGCTCGGCGGCGAGTTCGAAATAGTCCATCGCCCGGGTCACGTAGAGGTAGGAATTGGCGTCGAAGCGCTCGACGAACGCCATGCCCTGGTGGCGCAGATAGCTCTCGATCTGGAAATCGGCATCGAAGGAGAAGGTGGGCGCCTGCCGGTCCTGGAAGTTGCGGCCGAATTTGCGGTGGAGCGCCACTTCCGAGAGATAGGTGATGTGCGCGCCCATGCGGGCGACGGCGAGGCCTTTGGAGGGGCGCGCGCCCTCCTCCTGGTAGCGGCCCCGGCGCCAATCGGGATCGGCCATCACGGCCTGACGGCCGACCTCGTGGAAGGCGATGTTCTGGGCCGAATGGCGCGCGGCGGTGGCGATGGGAAGCGCCGCGAACACGCGCTCGGGATAGCTCGCCGCCCATTGCAGCACCTGCATCCCGCCCATGGAGCCGCCGACGACGCAAAACAGGCTCTCGATGCCGAGCCGGTCGATCAGCGCGGCCTGCGCCCGTACCATGTCGCGGATCGTGACCACGGGGAACTCGAGGGCATAGGGCCGGCCGGTCGCCGGATTGGTGGAGGCCGGGCCCGTGGTGCCCATGCAGCCGCCGATCACGTTGGCGCAGACAACGAAGAAGCGATCCGTGTCGATGGGACGGCCCGGCCCCACCATCGTCTCCCACCAGCCGGGCTTGCCCGTGACGGGATTCCGGTTCGCCACATGCTGATCGCCCGTGAGCGCATGGCAGATCAGCACCGCGTTCGAGCGCTCCGCGTTGAGCGTGCCGTAGGTCTGGTAGGCGATCTGCCACGGCACCAGCGCGATACCGGCATCCATCATCAGCGCTTCGACCGCGCCAAAACGCGCCACCGGGCTCGACGGCGCGTCGATCTGCGCAAGAGGCTCCGAAATCAGGAAAGCGGCCTGGGACATGTCGTTCGGTTATCCGGATTTTTAGGTAGTTCCAACGAACGCGCTCGTCAACAAAAGGCTGCTTGGCATAGAGCGATACAGGCCCGTAAGAGGGGGCGAGCTCAAGGATCCGCGATGACCGATCATCCTCCCCCGCCCACCCTTGCCGATCTGAGGCGAGAGATCGATCGCATCGACGAGAGCATGCACGGCCTCCTCATGGAGAGGGGCCGCATTATCGACACGCTCATCAACGTGAAGAAAACCTCCGAATCCGGCTCCGCCTTCCGCCCCGGCCGCGAGGCCTCGATGATGCGGCTCCTGGCGGAGCGCCACGAGGGCCTGCTGCCCCTCGAGACGGTGGAGAGCATCTGGCGCGTCATCATCGCAACCTTCACCTATGTGCAGGCGCCCTATGCAGCGCACGCGGACATCTCCGCGGGCGACGAGCCCATGCGCGATTCCGTGCGCTTCCATTTCGGCTTCACGGTGCCGTACGTGCCGCATCCGAGTGCGGCTGCAGTTATCGAAGCCGTCGGGGCCGCGCGGGGCGACCTCGGCGTGTTCCGCCTCGACCAGGGCGCCTCCGCCGGCGCCTGGTGGCAGGCGCTCGCCGGGCCCGGGCGCCCGAAGGTGATCGCGCGCCTGCCCTTCATCGAGCGCCCCGACCATCCCGCCGGCACCCCTGTTTTCGTGATCTCGAAGCCCCTGTCGGACGCCGCCGTGCGCGACGAGGTGCTTTATGCGGCCGGCTTCGAGCGCTGGCGCGACGGCGCCGCGCGGGCGCTGGAGGCCGAAGGCGCCGAGGTGATCGCCAGCGCCGGCGACGCCCGGGGCCTGTCGGCCCTCGTGGCCGTGCCCGGCGCCCGCGATGAGGGCGCCCTGCGCGCCGCCATCGCGGGCGCGGGCGCCTCGCTCCAGTCCCTGGTGGAAGTGGGAAGCCACGCGGCGCGCTTTCGCATCCCCTAGCGGCTGCCGCGGCTTCCGCATAAAGAACCGCCAAGCCGCCGTCCGGCACCCGTGTCCAGCCTGTCAGGAAGTTCGCCCATGTCCGCGCGTCCCGTACCCCGCCCCGGCGTGATGCAGATCGAGGCCTACGTGCCCGGCAAGAGCGCCGCGACCGGCGTCGCGAAGGTGCACAAGCTCTCCTCCAACGAGACGCCCCTCGGGCCATCCCCGAAGGCCGCGGAGGCCGTGGCGGGCTTCAACCATCTCGAGCTCTATCCCGACGGCTCGGCCACGAAACTGCGCGAGGCCATCGCCGCGAAGTACGGCCTCGATCCTAACCGCATCGTCTGCGGCTCGGGCTCGGACGAGCTCCTGTCGCTCATCACCAATGCCTATGTGGGCCCGGGTGACGAGGGCATCTTCACCACCCACGGCTTCCTCGTTTACCGCATCGCGATCCTGGCTGCCGGCGGCGTGCCGGTCGTCGCGGAGGAGCGGGATCTCAAGGCGGACGTCGACGCCATTCTCGCCTGCGTGACGCCGCGCACGAAGATCGTGTTCCTCGCCAACCCCAACAACCCGACCGGCACCTACATCCCCTTCGACGAGGTGAAGCGGCTGCATGCTGGCCTGCCGTCGCATGTGGTCCTCGTGCTCGACGCGGCCTATGCGGAATATGTGCGCCGGAACGACTACGCCTCGGGGCTGGAGCTCGTCGCCACCGCCGAGAACGTGGTGATGACCCGCACCTTCTCGAAAATCTACGGCCTCGCGAATCTGCGCCTCGGCTGGATGGTGGGCCCGGCCCCCATCATCGACGCGGTGAACCGCATCCGCGGCCCCTTCAACGTCAACGGCCCGGCGATCGCAGCCGGCATTGCGGCAATCGGGGACGAGGAGCATATCGCGAAGGCGATCGCCCACAACGACGAATGGGTCGAGCGCCTCACGCGGGATATCGAGGCGCTCGGCCTCGCGGTGACGCCGAGCGTCGGCAACTTCCTGCTCGTCCATTTCCCGCAGGAAGCCGGCAAGACCGCCAAGGACGCCGATGCGTTCCTCACCGCGCGCGGTCTCATCCTGCGCCGCGTCGATGCCTACGGGCTCCCGGGAGCGCTGCGGCTCACGGTGGGCGACGCGGAGGCGAACCGCCTCGTGGTCGCGGCCCTGTCGGATTTCCTGAAAGGCGCCAAGGCCCATGCCTGACCGGCTCGGGGCTCCTCGTGCGGAGCCCCTCTTCGACCGCCTGACCCTCGTCGGCATCGGGCTGATCGGCTCGTCGATCGCGCGCGCCGCGCGGCAGCTCAACCTCGCGCGCACCATCGTGGCGGTGGATCGCGACGACGCCGTGGTCGAGCGCGTGCGTGCGATCGGGATCGCAGACGAGGCCACCGCCGACCTCGTGGCCGGCGTCACGGGCGCCGATCACGTGATCCTCTGCGTGCCCGTGGGCGCCTGCGGTGCCGTAGCCGCCGCCATGCGGGACGCACTCAAGCCCGGCGCCATCGTGTCGGATGTGGGCTCCGTGAAGGCCTCCGTGGTCGCGCAGGTGCAGCCGCATCTGCCGGAGGGCGTCTCCTTCGTGCCGGCCCATCCGGTGGCCGGCACCGAGCATTCCGGACCCGATGCGGGCTTCGCGACGCTCTTCCTCAACCGCTGGTGCATCCTCACGCCGCCGGAGGGCACGGATGAGGGCGCCATCGAGCGCGTCGCCGCGTTCTGGACCGCCATGGGCTCGAACGTGGAAATCATGGGGGCGCAGCACCACGATCTGGTGCTCGCGATCACGAGCCACGTGCCGCACCTCATCGCCTACAACATCGTGGGCACCGCGGCGGACCTCGAAACCGTGACGCAATCCGAGGTCATCAAGTTCTCGGCCGGCGGCTTTCGCGACTTCACCCGCATCGCGGCCTCGGACCCTACCATGTGGCGCGACGTGTTCCTCCACAACAAGGATGCGGTGCTCGAAATGCTCGGGCGCCTCAACGAGGACATCGCGCTTCTCGCCCGCGCGATCCGCTGGGGCGAGGGCGACAAGCTGCACGCGCTCTTCACCCGCACCCGCGCAATCCGCCGCGGCATCATCTCGTCGGGCCAGGAAACCGCCGAGCCCGATTTCGGCCGGCGGCGGGAGAACCCGTAAGGGTTCAGTAGAGCGGCAGGATGCGGACGTTCGGGATCGCGAAGGGTCCGAGCAGGATGCGGCCGTTCTCCATGCGCAGCGGCGGCAGGGGGGCGAGACCCGGGGCTGTCGTCTGAGCGCTCCCGGGGATTCCCGCGTTTGCCGGCGCACGGCCCGTGACCTGGCCGAGGAGCGCGCCGATGAGGCCGCCGGCCCGCTGGCCCGTGAGGTTCGCGATGAGCCCATCGAGCCCGCGGCCCGCGAGGGTGAGCTGGCCTTCGGGGCGGCGCTCCGCATCGAGGCGGAGATTGCCCTTGGCTTCCAGCCTGCGATCGCCCTTGGCGAGCGACAGGAGCAGCACCTCGACCCTACCGCCTGCCCCGCGCCAGCGGTCCAATTCGGAGGCGCCGACACCGGTGGCGAAGCCCCGCGCCTCGGTGATCGTGAGATCGGTTTGCAGATCCGCGGCCTCGCCCCCGCCCACGAACGCATCGAGGGCCGGCAGGCGCACCCCGCCGGCCCGGGCCGCGAGGTCCACGGCTCCGTCGCCGGCACGGGCCGGGTTCGGACGCAGATGCGCGTCGACGTTGCGGGCCGAGACGGTGAGCACCTCGGGCAGCGCGCCCGACACCCTCACTTCGGGGGCGTCCACGAAGAGCGAGGCGCGCCGCAATCCGTCGCGGCTTGCCCGGATGCTGGCCTCAAGCAGCCGCCACTGGGCATCGACCGTTGCGCGCCCGTCCGTGACGCGCAGCGGCCCCTGCACCTCGGTAATGATATGGCGGGGCTGATAGATCTGCGCCACCGCCTGCAGGGGTCCCGTGGTCCCGGTCACGGGTCCGTTCTGGAAGCGCACCGACGAGCAGGTGAGTTCGAGACGGAAGGGGTAGCCGCGGATGCTGCGGTCGGCGCAGGTCCAGCGGCGGCCCTCCTCCGCCTCTGCTGCGATCCAGGAATCGAGCGCCCCCTCGGTGCCGCTACGGATCACGAACCAGGCTACGCTCCAAGCGACGGCCACGACCGCGAGCAGGACGAAGGGGGCGTAGAGCCAAAACCGGCTCTGCCGTCCCGCGATGGTTGCGCCCTGCGCCATTCTGGTCTCCCGTTCAGCCTCTGTCATACGGCCTGGAGCGCCCATTGGGCCACCCGACGGCCCGGTATTGCCGGATCGTGCCGTAGTCGCTGCTCACCGCGCGGCGCGTGAGCGTGGTAACGGCTCGCCGCGCGGATGTTGAGTCATGCCGTGGTAGCTGCTAGCCGCAGGGCCCGGCAAGATTCAGGCACCCAGCCAAGCGACCCGCCGGGCGCAGCAGCGAGGCCATGAGCGAGGAAGCGCCAGAGGATCTGTGGGTGTTCGGTTACGGTTCGCTCATGTGGCGGCCGGGCTTTCCCTTCGTGGAACGGCGCCATGCACACCTGCACGGCTACCATAGGGCGCTCTGCGTGATCTCCCACGTCCATCGTGGCACGCCGGAGCGGCCGGGGCTCGTGCTGGGGCTCGACCGCGGCGGACGCTGCCATGGGGTGGCGTTTCGCGTCGCGGCCGCGGAGGCCGAGGCCACGATCCGGTACCTGCGCGAGCGCGAGCAGGTCACGGCCGTCTATGTGGAGCGGCTTCTGCCCGTGACGCTCGACGACGGCCGCGCCGTCAGGGCCCTCGGCTACATCGTGGACCGCCGTCACCCGCAATATGCCGGGCGCCTGCCCGAGGCCGAACTTCTGCGGCTGGTGCGCCAGGGGCGGGGCATCTCGGGCGCCAATCCGGATTACGTCCGCTCCACCCACGAGCATCTGCTCGCCATGGACGTGGTGGATCCGACGCTTGCCGGGCTCGTGCGGGCCCTCGACGCGCCGGCTTAGCCGTCTTCGCTCAAATCTTCGATCACGGCGCGCCGCTCCGCTTCCCCGTCCGCGAGGCGGTGGATGTGGATTTCCGTGGCGCCCCGATCACGTGCTGCGCGCATCCAACGCCCGCGGGCGGGCTCGCCCGGACGGGAGCCCGCGGTTGCAAGATCAACCACGTGAGCGGTGCCGTCGGGATCGCGGCGAACGGCGAGAATCACGGCCTCGCTTAAGAGCGCGAGCTCTGTTTCCTCCAGCGGATGGATGCCGACCACGTAGCGGCGCCCGCTCCTCCCACGCCAGGAGGTGAGCGCAAGGGAGGTGTGGCGCAGGCCAGCCGTCGCCCGCAGCCGTTCCTCGCGGATGGCGGCGCGCCCAGACCGTTCGGCTCTCACATCGCGCATGGCGGTGGACCACGACAAGCTGCGTCTGTTCCCCATTTGTTCTAAAGGTAGCACCGGCGTCTCGGGCGTCAAGAGAACGTCGTCAGGCTTTAGGGCTGGGAGCGGCAGAGGGCTTTGGGAGCAGCCCGAGTTCGGCCTGGCCCTCCCGCAGCAACCGGTCCGAGGCTTCCTCGATGCGCGTCTGGATCTCCGCGAAGAAGGTGTCCCGCGGCAGCCCCGGCGGGATCGGCTCCAGGATTTCCACCACCACAGTGCCGGGCCGGCGGATAAACTGGCGCCGGGGCCAATAGAGGCCCGAATTGAGGGCGATAGGCACGCAGGGCACCCCGAGCGTGGTGTAGAGGTGGGCGACCCCGTACTTGTAGGCAGGCGGTGCGCCGGCCGCCCGGCGGGTGCCTTCGGGGAAGATCATGATCTGCCGCCCCCGAGCAGCTTCCTCCCGGGCGCGGGCGTTCATGAGCGCGAGCGCCTTCGATCCGGCGCTGCGGTCCACCGCGACGGAGCGTGCCTTGGCGGCATACCAGCCGAAGAAGGGGATCAACATGAGCTCCCGCTTCAGGATGAAGGCGGGATCGTCCACGATGGTGAGGAGCGCGAAGGTCTCCCACATGGACTGGTGCTTGGCGGCAACCAGGATGCCGCCCTTGGGCAGGCGCTCCAGCCCGCGAAACTCCACCTTGGTGCCGACCACCGCCTCGAGGAGGCGCAGGGACGAATGCGCCCAGGCTCGCGCCGCCTTGATGATCCCCCAGCGCGGCATCACGAAGACCGGGATGATCGCGATGAGCCAGAGGATCAGGTTGAGGTAGAACAGGACGTTGAAGACCAGGGAGCGCAGGACGAGCATGAGGGCTAGGGCTTCGAGGTGGGCACGAGGATATGCGGGCCCTCTTACCCCGGCAGGGCAGCCGCGACCACCCTCGCGGCGCGCGCTTCAGGACACGAGGGAGACGGCCGTCGAACCGCCCGGCGGGAAGCGCTCAGCGGAACAGGGGCTCGGCCACCTGCTTCACGGGCTTGCGGCCCCCGCCGAGCAGCACCGCAGCGCGCGAACGCTCAGGATCGCCCTCGAAGCGGGTACGGGTCCAGACCACCAGGAACTTGATGTATTCCGAGAGCAGGATGCGCGCCGTGGCGGGGCTGTGCCACCAATCGTCCGGATCGACGGCGCCCGTGACCGCATAGGCCACCTTGCGCACGCCCGGCATGGCATGGTCGAGTTCCACCAGGGTGCGCGGCATGTGGTAGTTCGAGGTCACGACGATGAGCGAGCGGAAGCGGTGGGTTTCCATCCAGCGGCGGGTCTCGATGGCGTTGCCGATGGTGTTGCGCGCCCGGTAATCGAGATCGACGCAGCATTCGAGAAGCCGCTGCTGGCCCGGATTGAGCCTGGCAATGGACGCCCGGCTCGTGCGCTCGTTGACGCCGGAGATCAGGAGGCGATTGGCAAAGCCCTGGGCCAGGAGGTCGATGGCGTCGCCGATGCGCTCGGACCCGCCCGTGAGGGCCACAATGCCGTCCGTGCGGGCTTCAGGCCGGCTTTCCACCCGCTCCAACGAATAGACAAAGACGAAGAAGCCGATCACGGTCATGACCGCGACGGCAGAGACCAGCCAGCCCAGGACAGAAACCCCGCGCCACAGCCAGGTTCGCCTCGTGGTGTGAGGCGCTTCCGCTTGAGACCAACCCCAGCCCAATGCCTCGACCGCTTCGAGCGTGCCCGCTCCCGCCATGTTCCTCACCTGCGAGACCATTGGCCTCGATGATAGAGGAGAATGCGGCAGAGGCGAGGCACCTGTGAACACCCGCAACCCTTGCTCCATGCTGGTTAACGAACCGTGTCGAGCCGGGGTTCGCCCGACGCCATGCCGCGGCTGGGTGAAGCCCGCTGCCTGACCGCCGTGAAGGAGCGCCGCGTTAGACCATTTTGACGAGGCGGCGCCGCGCCGTGGTGCGTGACATGCAACGCGCCTCAGGCCGTCGTGGCGAGGAAGCGCCGCACGGTGACGCGGGAGACGATGCCGGCAATGGCGGAGACCACGAGGGCGATGAGAACCACCACCGCATAACCGCGCCACCCGATCTGAAACGCTCCGAAGAGCGCCTCCAGCTGGTCGCCCGCAGGGCTCGCCCTCCAGGAGCGGGTGAGGAGGCCGAGCAGGAAGAGCACGGCTAGTGCCGCGGCAGCGCCCACCGCCGCGCCTTTCAGGCCGATCCGGAAGAAGCGGCTCTGGAACTCGCGGGCGATGAAGTCGTCCTTGGCGCCCACGAAGTGGAGCACCTCGATGACCTCGTGGTTCCCGGCCATAGCACCGCGCGTGGCGAACACGACAGCGAGGCCCGCTGCCGCGAGGACCAGGAGCACGAGGGCGATACCGACGCCCACGATGGTGTTCGCCATGGTGGTGAGGCGCGACAGCCACAGGGCGTGATCGTCGAGGGTGGCGCCGGGCACTCCCTCCCGCAGAGCGCGGCGCAGCTCCGTGAAATCGGGTCGCGCGCCCTCCGCGAGCTTGATTACGATGAGGCGGGGAACGGGGAGATCCGTGAAATTGAGGCCCGTGCCGAGCCAGGGCTCCAGCAGACGCTCGGATTCAGCCTTGGTGAAGGGCTGCACCGTGTCGATCCCGGGCGCGCGGCGGGCGAGGTCGGCCGCCCGGGCGACATCCGCATCCACGTCCCGCTGCGGGTTCGGGCGCACCTGGATCGTGACCTCCCGCGACACGCTCGACCGCCACTGGGCGGAACTCGCGGCGACGAGTTCTGCTCCGCCGGCACAAAGCGCGGCGAGGAAGGTAAGGATCGCCACCACGGCACCGAGCGCCCGGCCACCCGTGGGGTCGCCCGGGACCAGGGGCGCATTGCGGGCCAGCGTCGCGGGCAGCGGCTTCTGGGCCCAGGCGGGCGGGTCCTGGGCCTCGTCGTAATGGGGGGAGAGATCGTTCATGCGTCCCCTCCCGCGGCCTCACCGACCCGATGGAGCCGCTGAGTCGCCTCTCCCGAAACGTCGATGACCCCATAGCGCCGCTGAGCCGTTCGTACGCTACACCCCCTGACCAGGGCGGAGGCTGCCTTCCAGGAATGACAACGATCGTCCATGGACGTTCCTACTCGTCGATGTGCAGGCGCCCGTCGCCGAGCACCAGGCGGCGCGCGTCGAGCTGGTCCATGAGGGAAAAGTCGTGGGTGGCGATCACCACCGAGGTGCCGAGCCGGTTGAGCTCGATGAACAGCCGCAGGAGCCGCCGCGCGAGCGAGGGGTCCACGTTGCCGGTGGGCTCGTCGGCGAGCAGCAGGTCAGGGCGCACGATGAGCGCCCGGGCGATGGCCGCGCGCTGCTTCTCCCCGCCCGAGAGCACCGGTGGGAGCATGTGCATGCGGTCGCCCAAGCCCACCCAGCGCAGGAGCTCCACGACCTCGGCGCGGTAGCTCGCCTCCTCGCGCCCCTGGACGCGCAGGGGCAGCGCCACGTTTTCGTAAGTGGTGAGGTGGTCGAGGAGTCGGAAATCCTGGAACACCACGCCCATGCGCCGGCGCAGCCGCGTGAGCGCCGGCTTCGAGATCCCCGATACGTCGTGCCCGAACAGCGAGACGAGGCCCCGCGTGGGTTTCACGGAGAGCAGGATGAGGCGCAGCAGCGTGGTCTTGCCGGCGCCGGACGGTCCGGTGAGGAACTGGAACGAGTGCGGCTCGATCGAAAAGGTGAGGTCGCGCAGCACCTCCGGCCCCATGCCGTAGCGCACGCCCACATTCTCGAAATGCACGGCCCGCGGGGCGCCGCGGGCCTCGCCTGCATCGTCGGGGTGTTCGAAGGCCATCACGCCGGGGCACCAATCCTTGCCGGGCGAAGCGCCATGCCTCCCCGGATCCGTTCTCGGAGCGAGGCTCGGTGCCTTCCCCGTCTTCCCAGAGCAGGGCGCAACGCCCTCCCCGATTCGCCATGCTCACGCTCTCGGCCACCGGCGCAAGCCTCTTTGGGGACGCTGCCGGTGCGGCAGGAGGCCGGGCCGCCCGCTTCCGCAGCATAAAGCATTGTTGGGACGAATTGTGGCGCGTCGCATGGAATGGGCCGCTGGTGCAACGGCGCGGCAATCGTGGTATCGGCGCGGATATCCCCTCCCGGCGCCCCGGCGCGCATCCCCGAGCCCGACCATGACCTCCTCTCCCCGCGTGCGGGTGCTCTTCGACGAAACCGCGATCGCCCGTCGCAACGAGGAGCTCGCCCAACAGGTCGCGGCGGCGGCGCCCGAGAACCTGCTCGTGGTCGCGGTGCTCAAGGGCAGCTTCATGTTCGCGGCCGATCTCATCCGCGCGCTCCACCGGGCGGGCCTCAGCCCGCAAGTGGAGTTCGTGCACCTGTCGAGCTACCGGACGGGCACCGTGTCGTCGGGGCAGGTCACGATCCTCCGCGACGTAGAGAGCGACGTGCGCGGCCGCGACATCCTGCTCGTCGACGACATTCTCGAGTCCGGCCGCACGGCCGCCTTCGCCAAGGACCTCCTCATGGCCCGCGGCGCGAAGCGCGTGCTCACCGCCGTGCTGCTCGAAAAGCCCGGCAAGCAGGCGGTGAGCATCCGCGCCGATTACGTGGGCTTCACCTGCCCGGACGTGTTCGTCGTGGGCTACGGCATGGACGTGGCCCACTCCTTCCGCCAGCTCCCCTTCGTCGGCGTGGTCGATTACCTCGACAAGGAGCCCGACCTTTTCGGTGGGACCTGAGGGTTAGCCGTTCAGGCGCCAAATCGCGAAGTTGAGAGCCGTCGCATAGGCCACCCACGCGGCGTAAGGGACCAGCAGCGCGCTCGCGAGGCGGTCGAGCGGCCAGGCGAGGCGGATGGTCACGAGGATCCCGGCGAGCAACGGGACGATCACGAGGAGCCCCGCGAGCGGGCTGCGCAGCCCGAAGAAGGCCCAGGACCACGCGGCGTTGAGCGCGAGCTGGACGAAGAACGCCGCCAGCGCCGCCCCTCGCCCACGCTGCCACGGGGCGAGGGAGAGAAGGCGCCACGCCGCGATCATCATGCCGAGATAGAGCAGGCCCCAGACCGGCCCGAACGCCCCGTTCGGCGGCGTGAAGGACGGCTTCGCCAAGCCGGCATACCAGGTCGGGATGTTGGGCGTGGTCACGAGACTTCCCAGCGCAGCGGCGGCCATTACGGGCCCTATGGCGAGAAGCGCCCGCGGAAGCGGCAGCATCGGCGCGCCGCCCTCTCCTATCGTCCCCTTCCCCGCGTGCAGCATTGCGCGAACCCCTGTATAGCGAGCCTCCCGCCTAAAGCGGCCCCCTTGAGGTGGGCCTCGATCCCCGTTCGACAACCGTTGCCCCTGGAGTTCCCGATGACCGCGTCCCGTCCGCCTTGGTCGAAGCAAAGCCTTGCCGCGCAGGCGCTCGGGCATGTGGAGCCGGTCACGAAAGCGATCGTGCCGCCGATCCATGTGGCGACCACCTACATCCGCGACGAGGACAACGCCTATTCCTCGGGCTACGTCTACGGCCGCCCCGACAACGCCACGGTGCGCGACGCGGAAGCCGTGATCGCTATGTTGGAGGAGGCCGAGGCCGGCGCGCTCCTGTTCTCGTCCGGCATGGCGGCGGCCACCGCCGTGTTCCAGGCCCTTGATCCGGGCGACCACATCGTGGCGCCGCGCGTCATGTACTGGGCCTTGCGCAACTGGCTTCTCACTGAGGCGAAGCGCTGGGGGCTCGAGACCACGTTTGTCGAAACCGACGACCCCGACCAGTTGCGCGCCGCCGTGGTGCCGGGCCGCACCAAGCTGGTGTGGATCGAGACGCCCTCGAACCCCCTGTGGACCATCACCGACATCGCCGGCGCGGCCGCCATCGCGCACCGGGCGGGAGCGCGGCTCGCGGTCGATTCGACCGCTGCATCCCCGATCCACACGCGCCCGCTGGCGCTTGGCGCCGACATCGTGATGCATGCGGCCACCAAGGTGCTGAACGGCCATTCGGATGTGGTCGCGGGCGTGCTCGCCGGCGCGAAGCAGGATGAGTTCTGGGCGCGGCTCGTGACGATCCGCAAGGGCCAGGGCGCGATTCTCGGCCCCTTCGAGGCCTATCTCCTGACGCGAGGCCTGCGCACCCTGCACCTGCGCGCCGCAGCGCAAGCTCGGGGCGCCATGGCCTTGGCCGAGCGTCTTGCCGCCCATCCGCGCGTCGCCCGCGTGCTCTATCCCGGCCTGCCGCAGCATCCGGGCCACGACGTGGCCGCGCGGCAAATGGAGGGCGGGTTCGGCTACATGCTCTCGGTCCAGGTCAGCGGCGGCGAGGCCGCGGCCATCGCGACCGCAGCACGGGTAGGCTTGTGGAAGCGCGCCACGTCGCTCGGCGGGGTCGAGAGCCTCATCGAGCACCGCGCTTCGGTGGAGGGCGCCGGTACGCCCTGCCCGCCGGACCTGCTGCGCCTGTCGACCGGCATCGAAGATCCGGATGACCTCTTTCGCGATCTCGATACTGCGCTTCAAGCCGCACACCGAAGCTGAACCGTCGAAGAGAACGGCTGCGGCGTCGATCGACCGCACCGCTGACGGCGTGGGGCGGGCTAGGAGGAATTGAGACGCCGGCTGTCTGTACTGCCGCGCAGCTCTCGCACGCGCAGCAGGCTGCGACAGCGAACAGCCGCTGACAGGCGTTCCTGAGGCGGCTATGCTCCGTCTGCTGTCATCCAGATGTCGTCGGGCGGTTCCAAGGACGGACTGCCCCAAGGGAGACCCTTCATGACCACCATCACCCGCCGCCGCGCCCTTCAGGGCGGGGTTGCCGTCGCGGCGCTCGGCCTGGCTCCGAACTTCGCCTTCGGCCAGGCCAACGCGCCCGTGAAGCTTCGTATCCTGGAGACCACCGATCTCCATGTGAACGTCTACCCTTACGACTACTACCGCGACGCGCCGGACGACACCGTGGGCCTCGCCCGCACCGCGTCCCTCTTGAAAGCCGCCCGGGCCGAGGCCAAGAACACGCTTCTGTTCGACAATGGCGACCTGATCCAGGGCTCGCCGCTCGGCGATTACGTGGCCTATCGCAAGGGCATGAAGGAAGCGGACGTCCACCCCATGGTGGCCGCCATGAACGTGCTGAACTACGACGGCGGCACGCTGGGCAACCACGAGTTCAATTACGGCCTCGAGTTCCTGGCCAACGCCATGGGCGATGCCAAATTCCCGGTCGTGTGCTGCAACGTGATGACGACCGCGGGCCAGACGCTCGTGAAGCCGTGGGTGGTGCTCGACCGCGAGGTCACCGACGAAGCCGGCGGCAAGCACCCGCTCAAGATCGGCGTCATCGGCTTCGTGCCGCCGCAGATCATGCAATGGGACAAGGCGAACCTGGAAGGCAAGACCACCACGACCGACATCGTGGATGCGGCCAACAAGCACGTGCCGGATCTGAAGAAGGCCGGCGCACAGATCGTGGTCGCGCTCTGCCATTCGGGCATCGCCGGCGGCGAGCGCCAGGGCGGCGAGGAGAACGCGGCTCTCCACCTCGCCAAGGTGGACGGCATCGACGTGATCCTCACGGGCCATCAGCACCTCGTGTTCCCGGGCGGCAAGGAATTCGCCAACATTCCGGGCGTGGACGCCCAGAAGGGTTCGCTCCATGGCAAGCCGGCCGTGATGGCGGGCTTCTGGGGCAGCCATCTCGGCATCGTCGATCTCGACCTCGCCCGCGATGGCAACGGCTGGAAGGTGGCCTCCTTCAAGACCGAGGCGCGCTCGATCTATGAGCGCGACGCCAGCCGCAAGATCGTGCCGAAGGCCGAAACCGAGGCCCTGGTGATCGCGGCCGCGCAGGCGGACCACGACGCCACGCTCAAATACGTGCGCGAGCCTGTGGGCACCACGGCGGTGCCGATCCACTCCTATTTCTCGCTGGTGTCGGACGACGCATCGGTGAAGATCGTCACCGAGGCGCAGGCCTGGTACGTGGCGAACCTGCTTAGGAACACCGAGCACAAGGACCTGCCGCTGCTCTCCGCCGGGGCGCCCTTCAAGGCCGGCGGCCGCGGCGGTCCGAACTACTTCACGGACATCAAGCCGGGCCCGCTCGCCATCAAGGACATGGCCGACATCTACATCTACCCGAACACCGTGCGCGCCGTGAAAGTCACGGGCGCCCAAGTGCGCGAGTGGCTGGAGCGCTCGGCCGGCATCTACAACCAGATCGACCCCTCGAAGCCCGGCGAGCAGGAGCTGATCAATTCCAAGTTCCCGGCCTTCAACTTCGACGTGATTTCCGGCGTCACCTACAAGATCGATCCGACGCAGCCCTCGCGCTACGACGTCGACGGCAAACTCGTGGAGCCGAACGCCCGCCGCATCAAGGACCTCGCCTATCAGGGCAAGCCCGTGGCGGACGATCAGGTGTTCATCGTCGCCACCAACAACTACCGCGCGGGCGGCGGCGGCAACTTCCCAGGCACCGAGGGCGGCAAGACCACGATCCTCGATGCTCCCGACCTCACCCGCGACGCCATCATGCGCTTCATCATCGAGCGCAAGGAGGTGTCCCCCAAGGCCGACGGCTCCTGGTCGCTCGCTCTGCCGGCGAACGCGAACGCGATCTTCATCACCGGCCCTGGCGCTGCGCCTTATCAGCCGGCCGGCATCAAGGTCGAGAAGCTCGGCGACGCCGCGGACGGCTTCGTGAAGTACAAGGTGCTGGGCCAGGGCGCCTGATCGAACGCCTCACAGAATGCGAAGCGGCCAGGCATTGCCCGGCCGTTTTGCTTTTCGGGGAGTAAGAAGAGCTACCCCACCGAAGCGCGCTTTGGCCGATTGCCGCGCGCTTCCGTCGGCGCGTCCTCCACGGGCTCGCGCGGCCAGGCGCGGCCGACCACACGCACGATGTCGGCCATGATGGTGTCGAGGGCGTAATCCTTGGGCGTATAGATGGCGGCGACACCCATATTGCGCAGCACGTTCTCGTCCTCGCCCGAGATGATGCCGCCGACCACGAGGGGGATGTGGTCCAGCCCCTCCAGCCGCAACCGCGCCTTCACCTCGCGCACCAGCGGCACATGCGAGCCTGACAGGATCGAGAGGCCGATCACGTGGGCATTGGTTTCCCGTGCCTTGGCAACGATCTCGGCCGGGGTCTGGCGGATGCCATCGTAGGTGACCTCGAAACCCACGTCGCGGGAGCGCAGCGCGATCTGCTCGGCGCCGTTGGAATGACCGTCAAGGCCGGGCTTGCCCACCACGAGACGCGGGGTCTCGCCGATCCGCTCCGCCAGTTCCGAGACCATGAAGCGGATGTCCTGCGTGGCGCCGGCACTTGCCGTGTCCGCCGTCACGCCGGTCGGCGCGCGGTATTCGCCGAAGACGCGACGCAGGGCTTCGCCCCATTCGCCGGTCGTCACGCCCGCCTTCGCGCAGGCGATGGAGGCCGGCATGATTGAACGTCCTTCGCGGGCGGCGGCTTCGAGTTCGGCGAGCGCCGCGTCGGCGGTCGCTCCGTCGCGGGCGCCGCGCCAGGCGCGGATCGCTTGAACGGCTCCCATCTCGACGGTTTCCGGCACCGTGAGGATCGAGCCGTCGCCGGCCGTCAGTGGCGAGGGCTCGCCCTCCTGGTAGCGGTTGACGCCGACCACGATCTGCTCGGCGCTCTCGATGGCGGAGAGGCGCCGCGCATTGGACTCCACGAGCGCACGCTTGAGATAGCCCGACTCCACGCCCGCCACCGCGCCGCCGAGGGCATCGAGGTTGGCAAGTTCGCGCCGCACCTCGTCCTTGATGTGGGCGACGCGCTCCTCGATGACGCGCGAGCCGTCGAAGATATCCTCGTAATCGAGGAGATCGGTCTCGAAGGCGAGGATCTGCTGCATGCGCAGCGACCATTGCTGATCCCACGGGCGCGGCAGGCCGAGCGCCTCGTTCCAGGCCGGAAGCTGCACCGCGCGGGCGCGGGCCTTCTTGGAGAGCGTCACGGCCAGCATCTCGATGAGGATGCGGTGTACGTTGTTCTCGGGCTGCTGCTCGGTGAGCCCGAGCGAGTTCACCTGCACCCCGTAGCGGAACACGCGCTTCTTCGCGTCCGCGATGCCGTAGCGGTCCCGCGTGATCTCGTCCCACAATTCGGCGAAGGCGCGCAGCTTGCAGATCTCGGTGATGAAGCGCATGCCCGCATTGACGAAGAACGAGATGCGCCCGACGACGTCCGAGAACGTGGCATCGTCCACGCCTGCGGCACGCACCGTGTCGAGGACGGCCACCGCGGTGCCGAGCGCGAAGGACACTTCCTGCACCGCCGTCGCTCCCGCCTCCTGCAGGTGGTAGGAGCACACATTCATGGGGTTCCACTTCGGCATCTCAGCCGTCGTGAACAGGATCACGTCTTTGGTGAGCTGCAGCGAGGGCGCGGGCGGGAATACGTAGGTGCCGCGCGAGAGGTATTCCTTGATGATGTCGTTTTGCGTCGTGCCCTGCAGGCTCGTGCGCGGGGCGCCTCGCTCGTCCGCCACCGCGATGTAGAGCGCCAGCAGCCAAGGGGCCGTGGCGTTGATCGTCATCGAGGTGTTCATGGTCTCGAGCGGGATACCGTCGAACAGCGCGCGCATGTCGCTGATATGGGCGATCGACACCCCCACCTTGCCGACCTCGCCCTTGGCGAGTTCGTGGTCCGGGTCGTAGCCTGTCTGGGTCGGGAGATCGAAGGCCACCGAGAGGCCCGTCTGGCCTTTGGCGAGGTTCTTCCGGTAGAGCGCGTTCGAATCCGCAGCGGTGGAATGGCCCGCATAGGTGCGGAAAATCCAGGGCTTGTCGCGTTCGCGCCGCGTACCGGTCATAGACGAGCCTCCTGAGCCCGGATCGGGCCGTAGCGTTGCAATGCAGCATGACCCGCATTCGTTCCGCAAGCCGCGCAACCGCTGGCGAGGGCTCCAAAGGGCCCTTCTTGGCAGTCCCGCGCAACAAAAATACGCCGATCGGGTGGGGAACCGCCCGGTCCTGTCGAGGCTTGACTATTGGCGCAGCGAAACCGTGTTGCAGCGCAATATCAGCCTGCTAGTCTCCCGTCCGGGGGCGGCGACAATCGAGGGCATGCGATGACGACGGCAATGCAGCTGAAGGCCGGGGGCAAGAAGGATCTCTACGAGATGGGCGAGATCCCGCCCCTCGGTCATGTGCCGGCCAACATGTATGCCTGGGCGATCCGCAAGGACCGCCATGGGTCGCCCGAAGAGGCGATGCAGATCGAGGTGGTGCCCACCTGGTCCATCGGCGACGACGAGGTGCTCGTTCTCGTGATGGCGGCTGGCGTCAACTACAACGGCATCTGGGCCGCGCTCGGCCAGCCGATTTCCCCCCTCGACGGCCACAAGCAGCCCTTCCACGTGGCGGGCTCGGACGCCTCCGGCATCGTGTGGGCGGTCGGCGCGAAGGTGAAGCGCTGGAAGGTGGGCGACGAGGTCGTGGTCCATTGCAACCAGGACGACGGCGACGACGAGGAGTGCAACGGCGGCGACCCGATGTTCTCGTCCTCCCAGCGCATCTGGGGCTACGAGACCCCGGACGGGTCCTTCGCCCAGTTCTGCCGCGTGCAGTCGCGCCAGCTCATGGTGCGCCCGAAGCACCTCACCTGGGAGGAGGCCGCCTGCTATACGCTGACGCTGGCCACCGCCTACCGCATGCTCTTCGGCCACGCGCCGCACACCATCAAGCCGGGCGACAACGTGCTCGTGTGGGGCGCCTCGGGGGGCCTCGGCGTATTCGGCGTGCAGCTCGCCGCAGCCTCCGGCGCCAACGCCATCGGCATCATCTCGGACGAGACGAAGCGCGATTACGTGCTCTCGCTCGGCGCCAAGGGCGTGATCAACCGCAAGGACTTCAACTGCTGGGGCCAGCTCCCGGTTGTGAACTCGCCGGAATACACCGAATGGGCCAAGGAAGCGCGCCGGTTCGGCAAGGCGATCTGGGACATCACCGGCAAGAAGGATGTCGACATGGTGTTCGAGCATCCGGGCGAGCAGACCTTCCCGGTCTCGACGCTGGTGGTGAAGCGCGGCGGCATGGTGGTGTTCTGCGCCGGCACCACCGGCTTCAACATCACCTTCGACGCCCGTTATGTGTGGATGCGCCAGAAGCGCATTCAGGGCTCGCACTTCGCGCATCTCAAGCAGGCCGCGGCCGCGAACCAGTTCGTGATCGACCGCCGCATCGACCCCTGCATGTCCGAGGTGTTCCCCTGGGAGAAGATCCCCGAGGCCCACACCAAGATGTGGAAGAACCAGCACGCGCCGGGCAACATGGCCGTGCTCGTCAACGCGCCACGCGCCGGCTTGCGCACCTTCGACGACGTGCTCGAAGCGTCGTCCTGAAGTGAGTGGCGAGTAGTGAGTGGAGGAGGCTCGCTCCAACCACCACTCGCTACTCACCACTCACTCCTATGGCAGTTTCACCACATCGTTGAAGCGGTGGTCGTTCAGCTTGTGCAGCCGCCGGCGCTTGGCCGCGATCACGGTGCCGTTGACCTCGCCGCCGAAAAGGAAGATCGCGGCCAGCGTGTAGAGGAACACCAACGCGGCCATGGCGGTCGCAAGGCCCCCATACATGGAGGTGTAGGCGCCGGGATTGGCCTCCAGGTACCACCCGAAACCGACGCCGCCCGCGATCCATAGGCCCAGCGTCACGACCACCCCCGGCAGCACCGCCTTGAAGGCGCGCTTGCCCGCCGGCACGAGTTTGTGGGCGAGCGTCAGGGCGAGAACGATCAGGAAGGTCGCCACCCCGAAGCGCAGGAAGCCGATCAGCCATTCATAGGGGCTGAGCCCCGGGATCGCGATCAGCATCCAGCGCCACACGAAAGGCCCGAGCACGACGAGAAACGCGAAGGCGAGCATCACGAAGGCGCCGCCGATCACGAACAGGATCGATTCGAGCCGGGTGAACCACCAGGCCCGGGTTTCTTTCAGGCCGTAAGCGCGGTTGAGCCCGACCCGCAGCGCCTCGACCCCGCTCGACGAGAAATAGATCAAGAGGACGAGGCCGAGCGTCAGCACCCCCTCGCGGCGGAAGCTCAGGATGTTGTGGACCTCATCGGCGATGGGCGCCGCCACCTCCGAGGGCCAGGCCTCTAGGATGATGTCCGCGGCCTCGTCGGCGAGCTGGCCCGACCCGAAGAGGCCCGCGAGCGCGGTGACGAGGAGCAGGAACGGGAACAGCGACATCATCACGGAGAGCGCGATATGACTCGCGATCGCCCAGGCGTCGTGCAGCACGAAGCGCGTATAGGCGATCACCGTGATTTCGTAGATGAGACGCAGGCGGGCCACACAGTTCTCCGTGCCGCTCACATGGCGCCCGGCAGGGGTTGCAGCAAGGGAAACGCGCAGCGAACCCGCCCGGCCTACCTCTCCCCGCAGGGAAGAGGGGAGATATGCACCGCAAACCGTAGCCATTCGCCCCGAAATGCCCCATGGCTGCGCCGCGATGACCGAGCTTCTCCCCCGCCTTGCGCCGCCCCTGTTCGTCCTGATCTGGTCGACCGGGTTCATCGTGGCGCGGCTCGTCGCGCCGCACGCGGATCCGCTGACCTTCCTGTGGGTGCGCTACGTCCTTGCCGCCCTCGTCCTGGCGGGCGTCGCCCTCCTCCTCCGCGCGCCCTGGCCGAAAACCCGCACGGGCTGGCGCGACGGGCTCGTCGCCGGGGTGCTTCTGCACGGGATCTATCTCGGCGGCGTGTTCTGGGCCGTGAAGCATGGGCTTCCGGCGGGCATCGCGGCGCTGATCGCCGGCCTGCAGCCGCTCGCCACTGGCCTCCTCGTGGGGCCGCTGCTCGGCGAGCGCGTCTCGGCCCGGCGTTGGCTCGGCATCGCGGTGGGCTGCCTTGGCGCCGCCCTCGTGGTCGGCCCGAAGCTCGGCGTCCCCGGCGGCCTGCCGGCTCTGCCACTCCTCGTCTGCGTCGTCGCCATGCTGTCCATCACCTTTGGGACCATCTGGCAGAAGCGCACCGGCAGCGCCACGGATCTTCGCACCAACACGGTGGTGCAGTACGTCGGCGCCGCCCTCGTCACCCTCCCCCTCGCGCTCATCTTGGAAGACGGACGCCTCGAGCCGGTGGTGCCGCTCTATATCGGCCTCGCCTGGGCGGTGTTCGGCCTTTCCATCGGCGCCATCGGCCTGCTCATGCTCCTCATCCGCCGGGGAGCGGTGGCCGGCGTCGCGGCGCTCCTCTACCTCGTGCCGCCGGTCTCGGCGCTGATGGCCTTCGCGCTGTTCGGCGAAACCCTGACCCTCCTCCAAGTCGCCGGCATGGTGGTGGCCGCGGTCGGGGTCGCGATCGCAAGCCGGGGCTGACGTTTGGGCTGATGCGGCTCCATCGCAAGCCGCGGCTGATGCGGTCGGTGCATCGAAAGGGGGATCGCTAGCGGGGCCGTGAGCGTTTACGCTGCACTGCACCAACGGAGACCCCGCGCATGACCGCCATTGCCGCCGAGGCCCAAGCGACCCCCGACCTCCTCACCTTGAGCCGTGAGGCCGCCGGCATGGTCGCCGAACTCGTTGCCGAGGCGACGCGGCGGGTCCGCACCACGGTCACGGTGGATGGGCGCCTCTCCTCCGAGCGCCTGGAGCGGGAGCAGCATGCGGCCCACGGCCTCGCCTGGCTCGCAACTTATGCGGAAGCCGTGCGCGAGCTGTCGGCTTATGCCGAGCGCCTCACGGGCGAGGGCCGCTTCGGCGAAACCGAGGACCTCCTGGTCCGGGTGGGCCTCGGCGAGTACCTCGACCAGATCTTCTCCGGCATCGCCATGAGTCAGGGTGAGATCGTGCGGCTCTCCGCTCTCGGCCTCCAGCCCCGCGACATCGCCCGCTTCCGCACGGATGCGGTCGAAGCCCTCATCGCCGACGGCAACACGGCCGAAAACCGCGCCCGCCTCGTGGTCCTGATCCGGGAGGCACAAGGGTCGGGCACCGTAGGGGATCCCGGCCTCGACGAGACCCTGGAGGCCATCCGCACCGAGATGCGCCGCTTCGGCGAGGCGGAGGTGGCGCCGCACGCCCACGAATGGCACCTCCAGAACGCCTACATCCCCCTCGACGTAATCGCCAAGATGGCGGAGCTCGGCGTCTTCGGCCTCACGATCCCGGAGGAATACGGCGGAATGGGCCTCTCGAAGGTGTCCATGTGCGTGGTCTCCGAGGAACTCTCGCGGGCCTATATCGGCGTCGGCTCCCTCGGTACGCGCTCCGAGATCGCAGCCGAACTCATCCTCGGCGGCGGCACGGAGGAGCAAAAAGCCCGCTTCCTCCCCGCCATTGCGGCCGGCGACGTCCTCCCCACCGCCGTGTTCACCGAACCTAACACCGGCTCCGATCTCGCTTCGCTGAAAACCCGCGCGGTCAAGGACGGCGACACCTGGCGGGTGTCCGGCAACAAGACCTGGATCACCCATCCCGTCCGCGCCGACCTCATGACCATGCTGGTGCGCACGAACCCGGACGAGCTCGGCCATCGCGGTCTCTCGATCCTCTTAGGCGAGAAGCCCCGCGGCACGGACGAGACCCCCTTCCCCGTGGAGGGCCTTACGGGCGGCGAGATCGAGGTGCTGGGCTATCGCGGCATGAAGGAATACGAGCTCGCCTTCGACGGCTTCGCGGTGCCGGCCGCGAATCTCCTGGGCGGGGTCGAGGGGCAGGGCTTCAAGCAGCTCATGCAGACCTTCGAATCGGCGCGCATCCAGACCGCCGCCCGCGCGGTGGGCGTCGCGCAATCGGCGCTCGACCTCGGCCTGCGCTACGCGGAGGAGCGGGTGCAGTTCGGCAAGCCCCTCATCAGCTTTCCCCGCGTCGCCGACAAGATCGCCATGATGGCCGCGGAAATCCACATCGCGCGCCAGCTCACCTATTTCGCCGGCCGCGCCAAGGACGAGGGCCGCCGCTGCGATCTCGAGGCCGGCATGGCGAAGCTGCTCGCCGCGCGCGTCGCCTGGGCGGCCGCCGACAACGCGCTCCAGATCCACGGCGGCAACGGTTTCGCACTGGAATACCCCGTCTCCCGCGTGCTCTGCGACGCCCGCATCCTCTCGATCTTCGAGGGCGCGGCGGAGATCCAGGCTCAGGTGATCGCGCGGCGGCTGCTGGAGGGGTAACCGCCTCCGCCCCTCGTCAAGCCTGTCCCGAGGGGCCCTCGCCGAACCCTGCCCGCTTGAGGCGCACGATGGCGAGGTCGAGGGCCGAGAGGAAGGTGGAGCGGTCGCGGGGGGAGAAGGGCCGCGGGCCTCCCGTGATCTCGCCCGAGGCCCGCAGGTCCTCCATGAGGTTTCGGGTGGCGAGCGCCATGCCGATTGAGGCCTCGGTGAAGGGGCGTCCGTTGGGGGCGATCACGTCGGCTCCGGCCTTCACGCAGCGCGCGGCCAGGGGCACGTCGGTGGTGATCACGATCGAGCCGCGCCCGGCCCTTTCGGCGATCCAGTTGTCGGCGGCGTCGAAGCCGGAGCCCACCACCACCCGCTCCACGAGGGGATCGTTCGGCACCGTGAGGTAGCTGTTTGCGACCACGAACACCTTGAGGCGGTGCCGCTCGGCCACGCGATAGACCTCCGCCTTCACGGGGCAGGCATCGGCGTCCACATAGAGGAGAATGGGCTTCGCGGGCTCGCTCATCGGGCTCACATGGCCGAGCTTGGGCGTCGAGGCAAAGAAAAAGCGCCCCTTGCGGGGCGCTTTGAAGGGACCGGCCCGTGGGGGCAGAATAGGCCGGGTATGTGGCTATAACGGCCGGGTCCGGGGTTGGTTCCAAGGCCGCTCCAACTTTTTTGAAGAATTTTTGCGGCACCCGACACAGCCCCGCTAGAACGTCTTGGCCCCGTTCACCGGACCCATGAGGGCATAGAGCGAGGTGGTGCCGCAGATATAAAGACGGTTCCGCTTCGGGCCTCCGAAGCAGACGTTGGCGACCACCTCCGGGACCTGGATGCGGCCGATGAGGGTGCCGTCCGGGTGGTAGCAATGGACCCCGTCATGGGCGCTGGTCCAGATCCGCCCCTCCGTGTCGCACCGGAACCCGTCGAAAAGCCCCGCCGTGCAGGTGGCGAACACCTCGCCCCCGGAAAGCTTGCCTCCCTCCCCGACGTCGAACACCCGCATGTGGCGCGGTCCGTCCTTCTGGTGGGTCGCGCCCGTGTCGACGATGTAGAGGCGCCGCTCGTCCGGCGAGAAGGCGATGCCGTTCGGGCGCACGAAATCGTCGGCCACGACCCGGATCTCCCCCGATTGCGGGTCGACGCAATAGACGTTGCAGGCGCCGATCTCGCTTTCCGATTTGTGGCCCTCATAATCCGAATCGATGCCGTAGGCCGGGTCCGTGAACCAGATCGAGCCGTCCGACTTCACCACCACGTCGTTGGGCGAGTTGAGGCGCTTGCCCTGGTAGCGGTCGGCGATCACCGTGATCGAGCCGTCGAACTCGGTGCGGGTCACACGGCGGTTGCCGTGCTCGCAGGTGACGAGGCGCCCCTGCCGGTCCACCGTATTGCCGTTGGAATAGCCCGCCGGATGGCGGAAGACGCTGACGTGGCCTGAGGTCTCGTCGTAGCGCATCATGCGGTCGTTCGGGATATCGCTCCAGACGAGGTAGCGCCCGGCGGGGAAATAGGCGGGTCCTTCCGCCCAGCGGCAGCCCTCGTAGAGCTTCTCCAGCCGCGCATTGGAATTGAAGAGCCGCCGGAAGCGCTCGTCGAGAACAACCGCCACATCCTTGAACAGCATGATGCCTCCCCCGCTTTGATTTCGAGGGAGCATCCCCGCGCGAGGGCGCAAAGGCAAGCACGGCTCGGGCATGCCGCAACGAACCTTGCGGAAGGCCCGCTTCCGGTGAAGATGGGCACCTCGATTCCCACGCACCAGCGGAGACCTTCATGGCGGCGATCTACAGCGATTTGGCGGGCAAGACGGTGGTGATCACCGGCGGCGGTTCCGGCATCGGCGCGGCCATCGTCCAGCGTTTCGCGGAGCAGAAGGCGAAGGTGGCCTTCATCGACATCGCCCGGGAGGCGTCGGAAGCCCTGGCCGGCACGCTGACCAAGGCCGGTCACCAGGTGCGCTTCGAGCACGCGGACCTCACCGACATCGAGGCGCTCCGCGCCGCGATCCAGCGCATCCGCGAGGCCTACGGGCCTGTGCAGATCCTGATCAACAACGCAGCCCATGACGAGCGCCACCCGACACCGGACGTGACGCCGGAATACTGGGACGACCGCATCGCGGTGAACCTGAAGCACCAGTTCTTTGCCGCCCAGGCGGTGCTGCCCGACATGCAGGCGGCAAAAGAGGGCGTGATCATCAATTTCGGCTCGGTGTCCTGGATGGTGGGCCAGGGCGGCATGGCGGCCTATACGGCGGCGAAATCCGCGGTGCTCGGGCTCACCCGTTCGCTCGCCCGCGATTACGGTCCCGACAACATCCGCGTGAACGCCATCGCGCCCGGCTGGATCATGACCCAGCGCCAGATCGACAAGTGGCTGACGCCCGAGGGCGAGGCGGAGTTGATGCAGCGCCAGTGCCTCAAGCGCAAACTCCAGCCCGACGAGATCGCCAAGTTCACCGTGTTCCTGGCCTCGGAAGAAGCCTCCGCCTGCACGAACCAGCAATACGTGGTGGATGGCGGTTGGGTCTAAGCCCGCCTCCCCCGCCTGGAGAGATACACCCGGGCCGCGTTGCCGCCGAGCAGCGCGGCCCGCTCACCCTCCGAGAACCCGCCGAGAAGCGCCATGGCCGCCTCCCACCAGCGATCGTAGCCGCCGGCCAGGTTCACGACAGGCCAGTCGCTGCCCCAGAGCAGGCGCTCGGGGCCGAAGACGGCGAGGAGATGATCGACGTAAGGGCGCAGATCCCCGAGGCGCCAGTCGGGCGCGGCTTCCGTGACCAGCCCTGAGAGCTTGCAGAACGTGCTCGGCCGCGCCGCCACCGCCGCCATGTCGGCGCGCCAGGGATCGAGCCGACCGTCGCGGATCGCTGGCTTCGCCCCGTGATCCACCACCACCGGCAGGTCCGGGTAGCGGTCCAGCACCACGAGCAGCCGCGAGAGGTGGCGCGGGAACACGAGCGCGTCGAAGACGAGGCCGTGCTCCTGCAGGGCCCGAAAGGCCGGCGCGAGATCGGCCCGCACGAGCCAGTCGTCGTCCGCGATGTCCTGCACCATGGGGCGAAGGCCCACCAGCAGCGGATCGCGTGCCAGCCGCGCGATGGTGTCGGGCGCCTCCGGGTCCGCGAACTCCGCCCAGCCCACCACGCCGGCGACGAAGGGCGTGCGCGCCGCGATGTCGAGCATGAACTCCGTCTCGGCCATCGTCTGCGCGGCCTGAACCAGGATCGTGCGCCCGATGCCGTGGCGCTCCAGGAACGGCGCGAGGTCGTCCGGGTCGTAATCCCGGTAGAGCGCCGTCAGATCGGGCGACATCCAAGGATAGTCGCCGCGCTCCACGCGCCAGAAATGCTGGTGGGCGTCGATCACCATGGGGTGCTGCTCCCTACATTGACGCCAGCAAGCCGCCATCGACGTAGAGAACCTGCCCGTTCATGAAGTCCGAGGCCGCGGAGCTCAGGAACACGGCGGCGCCCACGAGTTCATGCGGCTCGCCCCAGCGGCCCGCGGGCGTGCGGCCCCTCACCCAGCCGTCGAAGGCGGGATCGTTCTTGAGGGTCGTGTTCAGCGGCGTCGCGAAGTAGCCGGGCCCGATGGCGTTGACCTGGATGTTGTGGGGCGCCCATTCCACGCACATGGCTTTGGTGAGCTGCTTCACGGCGCCCTTCGCGGAGACGTAGGGTGCGATGGTGCGGCGCGCGAGTTCGCTTGCGAGCGAGGCGATGTTGACGATCTTGCCGCGCCGGCGCTCCACCATGTGCCGCGCCACCGCCTGGCCCACGAGAAAGACGCCGGTGAGATTGGTGCGCATCACCTCGTCGAACACGGCCGGGTCCATCTCGAGCAGTGGCGCACGACGCTGGATGCCCGCATTGTTGACCAGGATGTCGATGGGACCGACCTCCGCCTCGATCCGCTCGACCTCCGCGGCCACCTCGTCGGCCTGGGTCACATCGAACCGGGAGCCGGAGGCTTTGAGGCCCTCAGTTCGGAATCCCTCGACGCTCTCCTCGATGCGGCCCGGATCGCGCCCGTTCACCACGAGCGTCGCGCCTGCCTGCCCCAGGCCCCGCGCCATGGCGTGGCCGAGCCCGGAAGTCGCGCCGGTCACGAGGGCGATACGGCCGGTGAGATCGAAGAGAGCGTGGGACATCCGTGCGGGGCTCCGGCGCGTGAGAGGTTCGGATCGTAGCGGCTTGGAGGGTCTGGTCCAGACCGCGCGAGCGACCGCACACAGGCGCGCTCGCGGTTATTGAGGCGGCTCAAGGTTCCGATCGGTGAAAGCTTCCGGTGGCGCAGCGGAAAGGGGCTTTACCGCAAGCACAGGTCGCGTCATCCTCTCATGCAAAGACGAGAGCCGGCTCGAGCTGGCCCGACTTCCAGGGAGGATGAATGGCGCTCCTGCAGCTCCAAGGCATCGCCAAGCATTTCGGCGCCATCGAAGCGCTGAAGGGCGTGGACCTGTCGATCGAGCCCGGCGAGGTGATCGGGCTCATGGGCGACAATGGCGCCGGCAAGTCCACGCTCGTGCGCATCATCGCCGGGAACTTCAAGCCCTCCGAGGGCGAGATCCGCATCAACGGTCAGGCCAAGCACTTCCACAAGCCCGTGGACGCCCGCGCCGAGGGCATCGAGGTGGTCTATCAGGACCTCGCGCTCTGCGACAATCTCACGGCGGCCGGCAACGTGTTCCTCGGCCGCGAGTTGAAGCGCTCCATCGGCCCTCTCAAGATTCTCGATTACCCGCGCATGTATGCCCGTGCGGCGGAGATCTTCGCGGAGCTGAAATCCGAAACGCGTCCGCGCGACCTGGTGAAACAGATGTCGGGCGGCCAGCGTCAGGCGGTGGCGATCGCGCGCACGCGTCTGTCGGACGCCCGCATCGTGCTCATGGACGAGCCCACCGCCGCGATCTCCGTGCGCCAGGTCGCCGAGGTGCTCGAACTCATCCGCCGGCTGCGCGATCGCGGCGTCGCCGTCGTTCTCATCAGCCACCGCATGCCCGACGTGTTCGCGGTCTGCGACCGGGTCGTGGTGATGCGCCGGGGCACCAAGGTGGCCGACAAGAGCGTTGCCGCCACCTCGCCCGAGGAGGTCACGGGCCTCATCACAGGGGCGATCCACACCGCCTGACACGAAAGATCCGGGAGCGCTGAGGCCGCATGACGAGCACCACCACACCGCCGATCTCGAGCGTCGCCATCGACGATGTGACCTCGTTGAAGGAGCGCAGCCTGGCGGCGCGCCTCTTCGCGAGCCAGCCTTTCTGGGTCACGGTGGCGCTCATCGTCATGTGCGCGGTGATGAGCGCGTACCAGCCGCAGGCCTTCGCGACCGCCGAGAATTTCTACAACATCACGCGCAACTTCGCCTTCGTGGGCTTGATGGCGGTGGGCATGACGGCGGTGATCCTCACCGGCGGCATCGATCTCTCCGTGGGCTCGATCATGGGCGTCGTGGGTGTGGTCTGCGGTCTCGTGCTCCAGGCCGAGAACCATTGGGCGCTCGCTATTGTCGCCGGCCTCGCCACGGGGGCGCTGGCCGGTGCCGTGAACGGGTTCTTCATCGCCTATGTGGGGCTGCCGAGTTTCGTCGTGACGCTTGGCATGCTGTCGATCGCCCGCTCTCTCGCGATCGTGCTCTCCGAGAACCGGATGATCTACGAGTTCGGCCCCTACGGCGACACCTTCATCGAGATCGGCGGCGGCGCGATCCTGGGCCTTGCGAATCCGGTCTGGGCGCTCATCGTGCTGGCGCTCGTCTTCGGCTTCCTGTTCAACTTCACGGCCTGGGGCAAATACCTCTACGCCATCGGCTCGAACGAGAACGCGGCGCGTCTCACCGGCGTGCCCGTGAAGCGAATCAAGTTCCAGGCCTATGTGGTCTCGGGGCTCACGGCGGCGCTCGCTTCCGTGCTCATCGTCGGCTGGCAGGGCTCGGCCATCAATGCGCTCGGCCAGGGCTATGAGCTACGCGTGATCGCCTCCACCGTCATCGGCGGTGCGGACCTCATGGGCGGCGCCGGCGGGGCCTATGGTGCCGTGGTGGGCGCGGCCCTCATCGAGGTGATCCGCAATTCCCTTTTGATGGCCGGCGTCGATGCCAATTGGCAGGGCGCTTTCGTCGGCCTCTTCATCGTGTTGGCGGTTCTGCTCCAGCGGATCCGCGGCAAGCGTTCCGCCTGACGGAGCAGGATGATGCGGTTCTGTCCCAACGGTCCCGCACCCCACGTTCCGCCCGAGAACGGGACGAGACCATGCGGTTCTGCTCCAGCGGATCCGCGGCAAACGCTCGGCCTGAAACAGGAAAAGGTCGGGCCAAAAGAGCAACAGGAGGACACCCCATGAAAGCACTCACGTTGGGCGTTGCCGCTGCAGCGCTTCTCGCCATGAGCGCCGGCGCTCAAGCGCAGGCGAAGAAATACACCTTCGCCCTCGTGCCGAAGAACATGAACAACCCGTTCTTCGACCAGGCCCGCGACGGCTGCAAGAAGGCCGAGGCGGAGTCGAAGGGCGCCTTCGAATGCGTCTATATCGGCCCCGGCGAGCACGGCGGCGGCGACGAGCAGGTGCAGGTCGTGAACGACCTCATCGCCAAGAAGGTGGACGGCATCGCAGTGTCGCCCTCGAATGCCGCCGCCATGGGCCGCGCGCTCGAAGCCGCCAAGCGCGCCAACATTCCGGTGCTCACCTGGGACTCGGACCTGCTCGAAAAGGACAAGGGCCTGCGCATCGCCTATGTGGGCACCTACAACTACGACATCGGCGTGAACCTCGCGAAGCTCGCCATGGCGCAAAAGCCTAAGGGAGGCACCATCTGCATCCAGTCGGGCGGCGCCGCGGCCGCGAACCACAACGAGCGCATGCAGGGCATCCGCGACACGCTGGCGGGCAAGAAGTCGGCCTCGGCGCCGGGCGAGAAGCTCAACAACACCGACGGCTGGACCGAAATCGCGGGCTGCCCGCTCTACACCGACGACGACTTCCCGCGCTCCGTGCAGCAGCTCGAGGATACGCTCGGCAAGAACCCGCAGCTCGACGCCTTCATCCCGACCGGCGGCTTCCCGCAATTCATCCCGCAGGCCTATCGCCGCGCGGTCGAGAAGTACAAGGCGCGGCTCGACGACAACTCGCTGGCGCTCATCGTGGCCGACACCTTGCCGGTGCAGATGGACCTCATGAAGGCCGGCCTCTCCAAGGGCCAGGTCGGTCAGCGGCCCTTCGAGATGGGCTACAAGACCATGCAGTTCCTGCGCGATATCAAGGACGGCAAGGCGCCCCCGAAGGACCCGACCTATACGGGCCTGGACGTCTGCACCCCGCAGAACGCCGCAACCTGCATCGGCGGCTCGGGCACCTAACCTCCACGGCCTGACGGCGACGCGCTCCCGGGGCTTCCCAGGGAGCGTTTTCGTTAAGGGAGCCGCGCTAGCGTGAGGGCATGAGAGGTCTCTTCGAACACGCAGGCATCGTGGCGGGTGCGGTCCGGCTCCTCGTGCTGGCAAGCCTGCTTGGGGGCTCCGCGACGGCAGGGCGGGCAGCCGACGTCTATGGCAACATCCCGGAGATCGACGACCGGGGACGCGAGCAGCGACCCATGTTCCGCCTCTGGAATCCCGATCCCATCGGCAACCACGAGGCCCATCTCGCGGCCATCAACCCGCGCCTCGCGGCTGTCGTGCGCAAGGCCGAGAGGGACAATCCCGGTCTCCGTTTCGTGGTCGGTTCGGGCCGCCGCGACCCGGCCCTGCAACGGGTGGCCCTGGCCTGGGGCTGGTCGCGGACGCCGGGCAGCCTGCACGCGACGGGCGATGCGGTCGATCTCTGGCCCCTCGACACGGGGGGCCGCGTCACCTTCGATCCCGCTCTGCAGGACCGCGTGGCGGCGGCGATGAAACGGGCGGCCCTGGACCTTGGCGTGCCCCTGCGCTGGGGCGGGCATTTTCGCGGCTACAAGGGCCGCGACCGCTCGCATTTCGAGATCGCCGGCGATTGAGCCCCATAGCCAGACTCGCGGCCGGCCGCTCTCAAGCCGGCCGCACCACGCCCTTCTTCAGGATGATGTTGCCGTAGAGCCTCGTCTCGCCGGTGGCCACGATGGCGTAGGCTTCTTGCGCGCGCTCGTAGAAGGCGAAGCGTTCGAGCGCCGCGAGCTTGAAGCCGTTCCCCTCGTGTCGCGCCAAAAGCTCGCGAAACTCGGCAAAGATCGGCTGCTCGGCCGTGGGGTCTCCCACGACCTCCATGCGCCAAGCGGCCTCGGGCACGAAATCGTCCAAGGGCATGACCGAGAGGATCGCGTCCGTCACGGCCGTGACCGGCAGCCCGTCGAGGCGCACGAGACGCTGCGCCATGGAATCGGCGGGGAAGTTCGCATCCACCACCACGATCTCGTCGCCGTGCCCCATGGAGCGCAGCACCTGGAGGAGTTCGGGGGAGAGAATGGGGCTGAGGCCTTTGAGCATCGGTTGCCTCTTCAGTGAGGAACGGGGGCGTCGAGGCGCATCAGCCCCTCGGCCTTGAGGTCGGACCACAGGCCCGTCGGGATCGTGGCGCCGAGCACTTCGGCGTTGCGGCGCACCTCCTCGGGTGTCTGCGCGCCGGGGATCACCGACATCACCGCGGGGTGGCCGAGGGGAAAGCGCAAAGCCGCCTCGATAAGGCGAACCCCGTGAGCCTCGCACACCCGCTCGATGCGGGCGACGCGCTCCAGGATTTCAGGGGGAGCCGGGTCGTAATTGTAGAAGGCGCCGGGCTTCGGACCGGTGGCCAGGATGCCGGAATTGTAGGGACCGCCGAGCGCGATGCCGATGCCGCGCTCCACGCACAGCGGCAGGAAACTTTCCAGCGCCGCCTGTTCGAGCAGCGTGTAGCGCCCGGCGAGCAGGAAGAGGTCGAAATCGCCGGCGCGCGCCATGGTCTCGGCCACCTGCCATTCGTTGATCCCCGCTCCGAAGGCTGCGATCGCGCCCTGGTCGCGCAGTTCATGCAGCGCCCGGTAGCCGCCCTCCATGAACTCGGCGATGCGCCGGTCGGAGGCCTCCTTGGAGCCGTGGGTGAAGACGTCCACGTCGTGGCAGAACAGGATGTCGATGCGGTCGACCCCGAGGCGCTCGAAGGAATCCTCGATGGAGCGCATCACCCCGTCATAGGAATAGTCGTAGACCTCCCGCCGCGCCGGCGTGTCGAAGAACTTGCCGAGCCCCGTGCGTTCTTCCGGTTTGCACACCCTGAGCCGCCGCCCGACCTTGGTGGAGAGGATGTACGAATCGCGCTCCCGCCCACGCAGAAAACCGTTGAGGCGGGTTTCTGCAAGCCCGAGGCCGTAGAGCGGCGCTGTGTCGAAGAAGCGGCAGCCCACGTCCCAGGCGGCATCAAGCGTCGCGCGGGCGGTGGCCTCGTCCAAAGGCCGGTAGAGATTGCCAAGGGGCGCGGTGCCGAAGCCGAGCTCGGTGAAATCGAGGGTACCGCCGGCCTTGGTTTTGAAGTGCCGGGTTCCTTGAGCCTGTGCTCCCACGCCACTCTCCCTTCCGTCCTGCTGGGCCCAAGCTGTAGCAGGTCCGGCACGGCAGAAAAGAGAGGACGCGCCGGTTACGCCGGCAGCGGCGCGCGTTCCGATCCCGCGGACGATGAGGCGGGCGCCTTGGGGGCGCCGCTCGAGATCGGCCCCGGCTCACCGTTACGCGCTGCCACCTCCATACAGGCGATGACCGCCTGGCGCAGCGACGAGACCGTGTAATCGGCACCGAGGTTCTTGCGCATGGCCTCGTCCGAGAGGATCGCGTCCTCCGACGGCCAGAGGCCGACGAGCATCGGCGTGCCGGGTGCCAGGCGCTGCCGCAGGCGACGCAGAAGATAGCGCAGATGCGCGGGGCTTCCGCTGATCTCGAGATACGAGATGCACACCATCTTCACGCCGGTGGCATCAAGGCTCATGATGGCGGAGCGCGAGACGATTTCGTGGGGGGCAACGCGGGCGCCGAGACCGTGCTTCGTGAGAAGCTGGCTCAGCATGGTCGATGCCGCCTCGTCCAAGGGACCGCGGCCCGCGATGCAGAGCACCGCGCCCTCCGCCCGCCACTCCGGCGGCAAGGCTTCCGGTGGCGGTGCGACTTCATCGATCGGCGGCTTCTTGGGATCCTCCTTTTCGGAATCCGGCGGCGCGACGGGCTCCTTGGCGGATTCCTTTTTGTTGGGCTCCACGTCGTCATGACTGCCGAGATCGCTGACGAGGGCCTGGATTGCATCCTTGAGACGCTCCAGCTGGCCCCCGCTCAGCACCCCGCGCGAGGCGTCGTTGGCGGCGAGTTGCAGGCCCGCGAGCACCACGTCGTCGTAATAGGAGGTGAGCGAGCGCTCCTTGAGCAGTTGCTCGGCGTAATCCAGCGCTTCGTCGGGATCGCCCGCCAGCATGCGTTGGTAGAGATTTTCCGCCGGTGTCAGGGCCGGTCTGTCGCCGAGGAGCACGTCGAGGAACTCGAGGCGCTCCACATGGCGCCCGAGCACCACGAGGCACAGGGTGAGCGGGGTCGCGAGCAGCAGGCCGATGGGACCCCACAGCCAGGTCCAGAAGATCGCCGACATCACCACGGCGAACGGCGAGAGGCCGGTGCTCTGCCCATAGACGAGGGGTTCGACCACATGCCCCATGAGGGGCTCGGTGATGAGGAAGAGCGCCAGCGTGAGGAGCGCCATCGACCAGCCGGGATCGACGGCCGCGGCGAGCGCCACCGGCAGGGCACCGGCGAGGATCGAGCCGATATAGGGCACGAAGCGCATGAGCCCGGCGAAGATGCCCCACAGGATCGGGCTCGGCACGCCGATAACCCACAAGCCGATGCTGATCATCACGCCGAAGGAGGCGTTGAGGCCGAGCTGGATGAGGAAGTAGCGCGAGAGCCGCCGTGCCGCGTCGTCCATGGCGACCGTGGTGCGGTGGAGATCCTGTGCGCCGAACAAGCGGATCATGCGGTCGCGCAGGTCCTCCCGCTGGAGCAGGATGAAGATGAGCACCACGAAGACGATGCCGACAGTGGCGAGGGGCGCCACTACGGGGAGCAGGAAGTTCCGGGCGATCTGGATCGGCGTCGGGTCGGGCTCGTGCACCTCGACGGGGAGCGGCTGCGGGTCGGGGGTGGTGTTGGTGGAGGGCGTCGCCGTCGGGGGCGTTTCCTTCGTGGCCTCCTCGACCTGCCGGGTCACGCTGCGCAGCATCTCGGGCAGGCGGCCGAGGGCGCCCTCCCGCAAGGTCGCAACCTTGTTCCGCACGGTCTGCTCGTAGCGGGGCAGGTCGGTGGCGAGATCGGCGACTTGAAAGCCGATCACGGTTCCAAGGGAGAGGATGATGCCGAGCGCGAGGATCACGGCCGAGATGACCGCTGGCACGCGTCCCAGGCGCCAGCGGCGCAGGATGTCCACGAGCGGCGCGAGCACGAAGGCGAGCAGCACCGCCAGCACGATGGGGACGAACACCTCCCGCCCGAGATAGAGGCCGCCGAGCACCACGACGGCGACCGCGAGGGTCATGAGCCCCGATACGCTCGGCGTTGCGGCAGGCGGCACCCCAGTGTCGTGGGGCGTAGGCGTTGGGAGCCGATCGGGCATGCAGGTTCACCTTGGGCGAGCCGCGGCACGGGCGATCTTGGCCGCAGCTCGACTCGATAACGTGCGATGGGGAGGAACGATCCTCGAAAGAGCTCCGCAGGCGGTTGCGCTTGCAGGCCGAAACCCGCTTAAAGCGGGCCGCTGTCCGGGAAGAACCCCATGATCGTTGTCTTCGGCTCCCTCAATGTCGACCTCGTCTTCCCCGTCGAGGCCCTGCCCGAGCCTGGCGAGACCGTGCTCACGGAAGCCTACGGCACGGTCCCCGGCGGCAAGGGGGCGAACCAAGCCGTCGCCGCGGCTCGTGCGCTTGGCAGCCCGGGCGAGGTCATGATGGTGGGCTGCGTCGGCGAGGACGGGTTCGGGGCCTTCGTGCTCGATGCCATGCACGAGGCGGGCGTCGACGTCTCGCCGGTGATCCGCACGAAGCGTCCGACCGGTTGCGCCAGCATCGGGGTCGACCGGGAGGGCCGCAACGCCATCACGGTGGCAAGCGGGGCAAACCTCGATGCGGCCGCGAGCATGGTGCCGGATGCCTGGCTCGAAACGGGCACGGTGCTCCTGCTCCAGAACGAGGTCCCAATGCCCGAGAACCTTGCGCTGGCCCGCCGCGCGGCCGGGCGGGGCGCCCGGGTGATCCTCAACGCCGCTCCGGCCCGGCCCCTGCCGGCCTCCGACTGGGCCGGGCTCCTCGACTGTCTCGTGGTGAACGAAACCGAGCTCGAGAGCCTGGCCGGCTCCAGACCCGACGCTGCGCTCGGCCTGGCCCGTGCCCTCGACACCCGCGTCCTCGCGACCCTCGGGGCCGATGGCGCCGTTCTCACGCAGCCCGAGGGGAGCGGCTGGCGCATCGGCGCCCTGCCCCTGGAGCGGGTGGTGGACACCACGGCGGCGGGCGACGGTTTTCTGGGCGCCCTGGCCGCGGCCCTGCACGCGGGCATCGACCTGCCCGACGCGCTGCACCGCGCCAGCGTCGCGGGCGGCATCGCCTGCACCCGTCCCGGTGCGCAGCCGAGCCTGGCGACCCGGGCGGAGATCGAGGGCCGGCTGACCGATCTGCCGCCCGCCGCACCGCTGTGACGCCAAAGCTGACTGTGGGGTCTACCGCCCGCCGCACCGCTGTGACGCCAAAGCTGGCCCATGGGGGTTGAGCCCGGCGGCATTGTCGGGAACAGTCCCGCGCGACTCAAACGAACCGCCCTCTCAAGGCCCGGAGACCTCAACCGATGCAGGCACTTTTCATCGGCCAGAGCTATATCGACGTCACCTTCCTGACCGACGAATTGCCGACGGGCGACGAGAAGTCGGTGGCCCGCGATTACGCGATTTCCTTCGGGGGCAACGCGGTCACGGCGGGCTTCGCCTGCGCCAAGCTCGGCGTCGTGCCGGATCTCCTCACCTCCGTCGCGGACGACTGGCTCGGGCGCATGTTCGTCGATATGGCCGCGAAGTACGGCATCTCGGTGCACCACCGGAAGGTGCACGAATCCTCGCTCTCCTTCATCATGCCGCACGGCGGCAAGCGCGCCATCGTGCGCTGCCGCGACGACCATTACCTCCACCCCGTACCGCCCCTGAACATCGAGGGCTGCCGCGGCCTGCATCTCGACGGGCACCAGCCCGATGCCGCCATCCACTACGCCAAGACCTTCCGCGAGGCCGGCATCCTGACTTCGCTGGACGGCGGAGGCCTGCGCTCGAACACGCACGATCTCCTCGCCTTCATCGACGTGGCCATCGTGGCCGAGCGCCTGTGCGAGCAGATGGAGATGACGCCGTCCGCGATGCTGCAGTACCTGAAGTCCCGCGGCTGCAAGATCGGCGGCGTCACCTTGGGCGAGCGCGGGATGGTCTGGTACGACGAGGCCGGCACGGAAGGGGTGCTGCCCTCCCTCGCGGTGCCGTCGGAAAAGGTGGTGGACACCAACGGCGCCGGCGACATCTTCCACGGCGCCTACATGTACTCCGCCATGGCGCGGCCCGAACTCCCCTGGCGCGAGCATTTCGTCTTCGCTCGTGCGGCCTCCGCGCATTCGATCCAGCATCTCGGCAACGAGGCGAGCATTCCCTCCCTCGCAGATGTGCTGGCGACGCAAAAGCAGTTCCCCGAACGGGCACCGCGCGCCCTCGAAGCCGTTGGGTCGTGACACCCGTGGGCCGGCTCAAAGCGCTGATCTTCGACATGGACGGGACGCTGGCGGACAGCGATCCCGTGCATCTGCGGGCTTTCACGGATTACCTGGCGCCTCTGGGCGTCGCGGTCGACGAGGAGGTGTACCGGACGAAGATCACGGGCAAGACCAATGCGCAGATCTTCGCAGGCCTCCTGCCCGACCGCTCCGCCGAGGAGCACGCGCGCTTTGCGGACGAAAAGGAAGCCCTGTTTCGCCGGATGGCGGGGGATCTTGAACCCCTCGCCGGCCTGATCCCCCTCCTCGACTGGGCGGAGGCGCAGGGCCTCGAGCTCGCGCTGGTGACCAACGGGCCCCGGCTCAACGTGGAACATACGCTCAAGGCGCTTCGCGTCGCGCACCGCTTTCCGATCACGGTCGCGGGCGAGGACGTGGACCGCGGCAAGCCCGACCCCCTGCCCTACCGGACGGCGCTGGATCGGTTAGGGATCGGACCCGATGAAGCGGTGGCCTTCGAGGACTCGCCCTCGGGGCTCGTGGCCGCGAAAGCCGCCGGCATGGCAGCGGTGGGCGTTCTCACCGGCCAGAGCGCCGAAGCACTCACCGCGCTCGGCGCCGATCTAACCGTGCGGGATTTCAGCGATCCGGCCTTGATGCGGATGCTGGAAGGGCGGGTCTGAAACTCCCCTCCCTGCAGGCGGGGAGAGGGCAATATTACGCCGCCTTGGCCTGACGCTGATAATCCTTCACGTCGGAGAAGCGGATCGCCTTCCAGCGGTCCTGCTCGTATTGCAGCGAGAAGGCGGTGGAGGCCATGAAGACCGGGGCGCCGTCGAGGTCGCTCGCCATGGACGAGAGGTGCGCGCCGACGAAGCGGTCGAGCTCCGTGCCGTCGTCGCAATCGATCCAGCGGCAGATGGCGAAACGCGTGGTCTCGTAGTCGATCGGCAGCCCGTATTCGGCCTGCAACCGCTCTTTGAGCACGTCGAGCTGGAGCGCGCCGACGACGCCGACGATGGCGGCCGAGCCGTCCTGGGGCAGGAAGAGCTGCACCACGCCTTCCTCCGCCATCTGCTGCAGGGCCTCGCGAAGCTTCTTGGCCTTCATGGCGTCGGTGAGCTTGATGCGGCGCAGGATCTCGGGCGCGAAGCTCGGCACACCGCGGAACAGGATGTCCTCACCCTCCGTGAGCGTGTCGCCGATGCGCAAGGTGCCGTGGTTCGGCAGGCCCACCACATCGCCGGCCCAGGCCTCGTCCGCGATGGCGCGGTCCTGGGCGAAGAAGAATTGCGGCGTGTTGAGGGGAATGGGTTTCCCCGTTCGCACGAGCTTCGCCTTCATGCCCCGCGTGAGCTTGCCCGAGCACACGCGCATGAAGGCGATGCGGTCCCGATGGTTCGGGTCCATGTTGGCCTGGATCTTGAAGACGAAGCCGGTCATCCGCGCTTCGCCCGCTTCCACCTGGCGCTTGTCGGCCTCCTGGCCCCGCGGCGGGGGCGCGAAGGCCGCCATGGCGTCGATGAGATCGCGCACGCCGAAGTTCCGCAACGCCGAGCCGAAGAACACGGGCGTGAGATGGCCCTCGCGGAACGCGTCGAGCTCGAAGGGTTTGCAGGCTTCCTGCGCCAACGCGACCTCTTCGCGCCAGCCGTCGATCTCCTCGGGCGGCAGCAGGGCCGCGATGGCTTCGTCCTCGGGACCGGAGACCGGCGTCGGCTCCTCCTCGGTGTCGATGCGGCGGATCGTGCTGTGGCGCAGGTCGAAGGTGCCGGCAAAGCTGCGACCGCGGCCCATGGGCCAGGTCACGGGCGCGGTGTCGAGGGCGAGGGTCTTTTCGATCTCGTCGAGCAGGTCGAAGGGGTCGCGGGTCTCGCGGTCCATCTTGTTCACGAAGGTGACGATGGGGATGTCCCGCATGCGGCACACCTCGAAGAGCTTGCGCGTGCGTGCCTCGATGCCCTTCGCGGCGTCGATCACCATGATGGCGGAATCCACCGCGGTCAGCGTGCGGTAGGTGTCCTCCGAGAAGTCCTCGTGGCCCGGCGTATCGAGGAGGTTGAAGACGCAATCGCCGTACTCGAAGGTCATGACCGAGGTCACGACCGAGATGCCGCGCTCCTTCTCGATGCCCATCCAGTCCGAGCGGGTAGAGACGCGGTTCTTCTTTGCCTTCACCTCGCCGGCGAGCTGGATCGCGCCCCCGAACAGCAGAAGCTTTTCGGTAAGCGTGGTCTTGCCCGCGTCGGGGTGCGAGATGATCGCAAAGGTGCGGCGGCGGCGCACAGGAGCCGGGAGGTCGGTCATCGGTCTGATCTTTGAGGCGCTAAGCGGAGCCGTGGGACTCCTGCGAAAATCTTGGGTCGGGGGTCAAGGCGCCGCAGGGCGGCCCCTTTTACAACCCGGTTCCTCGCCCCATATGGCCTTCATCGTCAACAAACGAAAGGAGGTGATCCAGTGTCTCATTGTCTTAACCTGCGGTCCCCGGTGTCCGCGACCTGGATCCTGGCCTCTGTCGAGGGTCTCGCCGCGTAAAGCGGCACAGGTCACGAGCGGTTCTTCACTGGACCGCGGACCGACAATGGAAAGGCCGCCCTCGGGCGGCCTTTCGCATGTCTGGAGCCCCATCGAGGCGCTCCTCCGAGACGCCGAAGCTTAGCCGAGCGTGCTGGCGAGGAAGCCTTGCAGGCGCTCGGAGCGGGGCCGCACCAGTACCTCGGCCGGCGGGCCCTCTTCCTCGATCATCCCCTTGTGCAGGAACACGACCCGGTTCGACACGTCGCGGGCGAAGCTCATCTCGTGGGTGACTACGATCATGGTGCGCCCCTCCTCCGCGAGCGAGCGCATGACACGTAAAACCTCGCCGACAAGCTCCGGGTCGAGGGCCGAGGTCGGCTCGTCGAAGAGCATCACCTCGGGCTCCATGGCGAGCGCCCGGGCAATCGCCACGCGCTGCTGCTCGCCGCCCGAGAGATGAGCGGGGTAAGCGTCGCGGCGGTGATGAACGCCGACGCGCTTGAGGTAATGATCCGCCCGCTCGATCGCCTCTTTCTTGGAGAGCCCGAGCACGAGCATGGGGGCCTCGATGATGTTCTCCACCGCCGTCATATGGGCCCAGAGGTTGAACTGCTGGAACACCATGGCGATGCGCGAGCGCAGGCGGCGCAGCTGGTTGGCGTCGGCCGCATTCAGCTCGCCGCGTTTATCGGCCACGAGGCGCAATTCCTCGCCGGCCAGGGCGATGCGGCCCTGGTTCGGCTTTTCCAGCAGGTTGAGGCAGCGCAGGAACGTGCTCTTGCCCGAGCCCGAGGAGCCGATCATCGAGATCACGTCGCCGGCCTTGGCCTCGACCGAGATGCCTTTCAGCACCTCGACGGATCCGAAGCGCTTGTGAATCCCTTGCGCGCTGAGCTTAGCGGTCATGGGCTCGATGGCCTGCTGTGCGGACATGGTCTCTCTCACGGGCTCGGGAGCTTGCCAGAGCGATGGTAGGTAACGCCGGCGGCCATCATGGGCTTAGGAGCTTGCCGGCGCGCTGGAACGTGGTGCCGGCCACCTTTCCAAGGCGCCGGCCCTCGCCGGTGAAGCGGGCCGCGACGCGCGCGTAGAGCACCCCGTCGGACTGGGTGACGGCCGGCGTCACCGCGCCGGTGAGCGGGTCCACGATATCGGCGATGACGTCGCCGGCGCGCACGCGCTCGCCGGGCTTGCGGCGGAAGGCCACGATGCCGGTGGCCGGCGCCACGATGGGCTCCGAGGCGACTAGCGGCGTCGGCTCGCAGCGGGGCTCCGGGACGTTCGGCACGTGGCCCGCGATCGCACCGCGGATCACGAGATAGTCGATGATCGCGGCGGCATCCGCTTCCGCGAAATCGTGGGTGACGTCGCCCTCGCCGCGCAACTCCACCGTGGTGGCATGGCAGGCGAGCGGGATGGCGTGATCGGGGAAGCGCTCCGCGAGGTCGTACCAGGGGCGGCTGCAGGCCTCGTCGAAGGGATGGTCGCCGGATTCGGTCGCGAGCAGCACCGCCTCGGCCCCGAGCAGCGCGGCGAGGGGCTGGAAGGCCTCGGCCGTCGGCGTGAGCGTGTAGAGGTGCATCACGGCTTCCGAGTCGCAATGGAGGTCGAGCACCACGTCGGACTCGATGGCGAGGCGCACCAGCGCGTGCTTCAGATGTTCGGCCGGGCTCGTGGCGGGCGTGGCTTCGAGCTCCGCGACCAGCGCCTCGCGGATGAGGCGTGTGTTGGCCTCGGCGCTGCCGTTCAACCCATCCTTCACGCGCTCCGCCACGGCGGGCACGAGATAGGGATAGTTGCGGTTGAAATTCAGCCCGTCCGAGAGATCGAACCGGCCGATATGGGTGCCGAGCACGTGTTGGGCGAGGCCGATGGGGTTCGCGGCCGGCACGAGCACGATTTCGCCCACGATCCGCCCTTCGGCCTCCATGGCCTGCAGCCGCTCGCGCAGGTGATGCGCCGTCAGCATCCCGGGGATCTCGTCCGCATGGAGCGACGCCTGGATGTAGATCCGCGGGCGGGCGCCCGTCTCGCCGAAGCGATGGACCGTGAGCGTCGTGGCGGAGCCGGGAGCGGCGGGAATCGCGATCGTTTCTGTTTTCATTCTTGGGTCTCGTTTCAACGCAGCGCGAGGCTGGCCTGCGGGGGTGCTGCCGTCACGGCGTTGACCTCCTTGGGGCGCAGATGGCGCAGATACCGACGCTCCACGAGCTTGAAGAGGCCGGCGAGCGAGAAGGTGAGGACGAAGTAGAACACCGCGACCGTGCCGAAGGCTTCCACGGGCATGAGGTGGTTCGAGTACACGTCGCGGGCGACGCGGGTGAGCTCGACCAGCGTGACCGTGGACGCGATGGCGGTGGCGTGCATGAGGCCGACGACCTCGTTGGAATATTGCGGCAGCGCTCGGCGCAGCGCGCCGGGCCACAGGATGCGGCGGTAGATCTGCGCTTGGGTGAGGCCGAGGCTGCGTGCCGCCTCCAACTCTCCGTTCGGCGTATTGCGCAGCGCGCCCGCGAAGATTTCCGTGGTGTAGGCCGCGGTGTTCAGCGTGAAGGCGAGCCAGGCGCAGAACCAGGGGGAGCGCAGCAGCGTCCAGGCGGCGCTCTCGCGAATCCATTCGAACTGCGCCAGCCCGAAATAGAGCATGAAGAGCTGGACCAAAAGCGGCGTGCCGCGGATCACATAGGTGTAGAACCACACCGGCGCGGAGAGCCACCGGCGGCGCGACACCCGCGCGGTGGCAAGCGGCACCGCGAGCACGAAGCCGCCGACGAGCGAGAGCGCGAGCAGGGTGAGCGTGATGCGCAGGCCCTGAAAGAAATCCGGCAGCGCTCCGAGAACGACGTCCCAGTCCACCATCACAGCTCCACCTTTCTCACGCCGAGCGAAAAGCGGCGCTCCAGCGCATGCAGCGCGAGCACCGAGACCGTGGTGACGGCGAGGTAGATCAGGCCGATGGCGGCGTAGAAGGTGAAGGGCTTGTTGGTAGCCGAAGAAGCGAGGTTCGCCCGGTGCACCATGTCGTCGAGGCCGATGATGGAAATGAGGGCGGTGGCCTTCACCATCACGAGCCAGTTGTTGGCGAAGCCCGGGATCGCGTGGCGCACCATCTGAGGCAGCGTGATGCGCCACATGACCTCGCGGGGCCGCAATCCGAAGGCGTGCCCGGCCTCGATCTGCCCGCGCGGGATCGCGAGGATGGCGCCGCGGAAGGTTTCGGTGAGATAGGCCCCGAAGATGAAGCCGAGGGTCAGCGTGCCGGCGAGGAAGGGGTTCACGTCGATGTAGCCGAGCTCGAAGCGCTCGGCGAGGGTGTTGATCGCGATCTGTCCGCCATAGAACACGAGCAGCATCAGCACGAGCTCGGGCAGGCCGCGGATGAGCGTGGTGTAGAGATCGGCCGCGCCGCGCAAGGCGCGCGAATCCGACAGCTTTGCGGTGGCGCCCATGAGCCCGAACAGGCAGGCGATGGCGAGCGACACGGCGGCGACGGAGAGCGTCGACCACAGGCCGTCGAGGATGGCGGGAAAGTAACCGTGCAGCATGGCACCATCTTCTTCCCTCCCCCTTCGGCGGGGGAGGGTGGCCGGAGCAGAGCGGAGGCCGGGTGGGGTGGTGCAGGTGGCACCGGAGCGCTCCACCTTGCACGACCCCCACCCCTGCCCCTCCCCGCAAGGGGGAGGGGAGATGAGATCCCTTACACCTCGCCCGAGATGTCGAAGTCGAAGTACTTGTCCTGGAGCTTCTTGTAGGTGCCGTTGGTCTTGATCGCCTTCAGGGCCGCGTTGATCTTGTCGCGCAGCTCCGTGTCGGCCTTGCGCACCGCGATGCCGACGCCGCCCGTGCCGCCTTCGAGCCGCACGGTCTTGCCCACCGTCTCGAAGTCCTTGCCCTGGTCCTTCTTGAGGAAGGATTCGGAGGACACCACGGAGGAGCCGAAGCCGATGTCGCCGCGGCCGGCCGCGAGCTCGAGATAGACGTCGGTTTCCTTGTTGACGAGGAGAACCTCGCTGTCCTTGTACTTCTCGGCCACGAAGCGGGCGCGGGGCGAGTTGCGCAGGACGATGATCTTCTTGCCCTTCAGCGCCTCAGGGGTGGCCTCGCCCGTGAACGTGCCCTTCTTGGCGACCCAGCGGGAGGGAACGTCGTAATAGGGGTCGGAGAAATCCACCGCCTTCTTGCGCTCCTCCGTGATCGTCATGGAGGCGACGATCATGTCGAACTTCTTGGCGTTGAGCGCCGGGATGATGCCGTCGAACTCCTGCTGCACGAGGGTGCATTCCGCCTTCATCTCGGCGCAGACCGCGTTCGCGATGTCGATGTCGAAGCCCGAGAGCTTGCCGTCCGGAGCGATCTGCGAGAAGGGCGGATAATTACCTTCGACGCCGACGCGCAGCTTCACCGGCGATTGCGCGAAAGCCGGACCGGCGAACACCACGGCGAGGGCCGCCGCGGCAACGAGCTTACGGATCATCATGTCACTCCCTTGTACATTTCCCACATCGGAGGCTTCCACGATGAACAAAAATTTTCATAAGATCAAGGTATGAAAAATATCGTTCGCAAACCCGCTCCCTCGGCCGAGGCGGCTTTCGCGGCCTCCACGCTGGGGCGCCAGCTCATCGCGCTGCAGACCGAGGCCTCGCCCTCGAACCGGCTCATCGCCGATTATCTCCTGCGCAATCCCGTGCGGGTGACGGCCTGGAGCATCGAGGATCTGTCGGGGGCCATCGCGGTTTCGCCTGCCACCGTCAGCCGCTTTGCGCGGGCCTGCGGGTTCGGGGGCTATCCGGAACTGCGCGCCGCCGTCGCCGAAACGCTGCAGGCCATCCTGCAGCCGGTCGAGAAGCTGCGGGATGCCATCGAGCGGCCGCGTCCGGGCGGCTCGTCCTTCCACGATGGGCTCGAGACCAGCATGAGCGCGGTGCGGGGCGCCGTCGATGGTCTCGATCTCGCGGCTCTCGACCGGGTGGTCGCGCAGCTCGCCGAGGCCCGGAACGTCTATGTGATGGGCTTCGGCCTCTCCTCGCACCTCGCCGGCATCCTGACGCTCGGCCTTCAGCCCTTCTGTCCGCAGCTCATCAACGTGGTGGAATTCGGCGGCACCGAGGTTGCAGCGGGCCGGCTCATGAATGTGGGCCGGGGCGATCTCCTGATCGTCCTCTCCTTCCCCCGCTACGCCACCGACGCGGTGCAGCTCGCCGCTTACGCCCGCGACCGCGGCGCGGCGCTCGTGGCGATTACGGATTCGCCGGCCTCGCCGCTCGCGCGCCTCACGGACGCGGTGCTGCTGGCGCCGAGCCAGCACCCGATCCTGTCGAGCAGCCTCGCCGCCGCCGTCGTGGTGATCGAAGCCCTCGTGGCGCGCCTCATGACCTCAAACCGCCGCAACGTGGCGCAGGCCGCGAAACTCACGGAGGCGATCTCGGCCTATCTGTTCCGGGGCGATGCGGAGGCCGCGCCGGCCGCCAAGCGGCGCGACAAGCGCTAGGCCGGCGGCAGCGTTGCTTCGTCGAGGGGGAAGGCGATGCGGGCGCGCAGGCCCTCCGGGGCATAGTCGAGGGCCACGGAGCCGCCGAGTTCCGCGGTGATGCCCCGCTCCAGGAGGCGCGAGCCGAAGCCGTGGCGCGAAGGCGCGCCGGCGACCGCCGGGCCGCCGCTCTCCTCCCATTCGAGCACGAGCCCGCGCGGGTCGGTCTCGATCCGCCAGCGCACCGCAAGCCGCCCCGCCTCGCGGGACAGGGCGCCGTGCTTCGCCGCATTGGTGGTGAGTTCGTGGATCGCCATGCCGAGCGCGACCAGAGCCCGCGGGGCGAGGCGCACGTCCCCGGTTCCCTCCAGCTGGTAGCGGCCCTTGCCGTAGGGCGACAGCTCCTGCTTCAGGAGCGCCAGGAGCGAGCCGTGCCGCCAGTTTTCCTGGGTGAGCAGATTGTGGGTTTGCGACAGCGCCAGCAGCCGGTCCTCGAACCGCTCCTGGAACACCTCTGCGGACGGCGCGTAGCGCAGGGTCTGCCGCGCGATGGATTGCACGGTGGCCAGCGTGTTCTTCACCCGGTGGTTCAACTCGCCAAGCAACAGGTGCTGGTGCTCCTCGGCCTGCTTGTGACGGGTGACATCGCGGGCGAGGCCCGCGACGCGGCGCACCCGTCCGTCCGCGTCCCTGATCGGGAAGCCGATGTCGCGGATCCAGCGCAGCGCCCCGTCCGGACGCAAGATGCGGTACTCGACCTCGAGGGGCTCGCCCTTCATGGTGGCGGTGTAGGCGTTCGCGACGCGCTCCCGATCGTCCGGGTGGAGCAGCTCCATCCAGCGGCGCGAATCCGCCATCATCAGCGCCCGCGGCTCGCCCCAGACGGTTTCGTAGGCGGGCGAGAGATATTCGAGCCTGGCACTCGTGTCGGCGATCCAGAGCACGTCCTGGGTGGCCTCCGCGAAGCCGCGGAAGCGCTCCTCGCTGTCGCGGAGCGCGGCTTCCGCCCGCTTGCGCTCGCTCAGGTCGCGGACGGTCGCGACGCGCATGAGCCGGCCGCGATAGACGATGGGCTGGCCCGCCGCCTCGATGGGAAAGGTCGTGCCGTCCGCGCGGCGGGCCACGGTTTCGTAAGCGGTGAGCGTGCCCGCGGCGATGACCGCGAGCATCTGCGGGAGCGCTTCGGGCGCGATGAAGGCGTAGGCCGGACGCCCCACCGCCTCGTCCCGGGTGGTGCCGTGCAGGGTGCAGAAGGCATCGTTCACCTCCACGATCTGCTGGCCGTCGTGAATGATGACGCCCTCGCGGGTGGCTGCCGCGAGGGCCCGATACCGCGCCTCGCTCTCGCGCAGGGCCACCTCGGAGGCGTATTGAGCCGTGAGATCGCGGACCAGCACGGCGCGGAGGATGCTCCCGCCGTGCACGATGCGCTCGACCTGCACCTCCATGGGGAAGACGGTGCCGTCCGCGCGGCAGCCGCGGATTCGGTCCGGGCCCCTCGCCTGCGCGGCCGTCTGGGCCAGCACGAAGGCCCGGTCGTCGGGGGCCACGAAGGTGAGCGGATCGCGCCCGATCACCTCCTCGCGCGGGGCGCCGAAGATTCGGCAGAGGGCGTCGTTGACGTCGATGATGCGCTCGCCATCGTGGAGCACCATCCCTTCCCGCATCACGGCCAGGAGCGCGCGCGTGCGGTCCGCGCTTTCCGCGGCCAGCCGCTCGGCCTCGCGCCGGGCCGTGATGTCGATCATCGTGATCGTGAGGCCGGCTACCCGTCCGTCCCCGTTGCGCAGGGGCTCGGCGCGCATGTCGAAGCTGCGGGAGGAGGACCCGTCCGGCAGGGTCACCTCGGTTGCCGTGGGACGGCCGGCCCCTAAGGCCGCCTGCTTGAAGGCGATGAGGTCCGCGACAGCATCCGCGGGCCAGAGCTCGTCGTCGCGGCGGCCCATGGCATCGCGCGGGGCCCATCCGAGCAGGGGCGTCCCAAGCCAGGTGTAGCGCAGCTCCAGATCGCAGGTCGCCAGGGTGATCCCGGCATGCTCCAGGGCTTCCCTCAGCCGGCGGTCGGCGGGACCTGAGGCGGCAGAACCGGGTGCGACCGTCAGCGGAATGCGAAACCTCGTCGGGGACGATGCGAATCAGGACCCCGGCCCCACGATAGGGTGACGCTGGGGCATGGCTCAACCCGGCCAGATGGCCGCGCCGGATCGGCGTCCGCCTGTGGTTCAGCCCGGCCGGCTGGCTAGGCCGGCATGGGCTTCGAGGCCGCGCTTCAGCCCGGGCCGCTGGCCGCGCCGGGGCGAGCCCCAGGACCGCGCTTCAGCGCCGCCACTCCTGGAAACGGAACACGAAGCGGGCGGGCTCGGCCGCCAGCACCGCGAGCCCCTGGAGCGCCGGCTCGGGGTGGGTGATCACATAGGCCGGGACCGTGCGGGCCCAGGCCTCGTGGGGGGCCTTTCGGTCGAACTCGTCGCGAAACAGGCCGCTCGTCAGGATATCGACCATGCGGGGCGCGATCCCGCCGGCGATGAACACCCCGCCCGAGGCCTCGAAGGTGAGCGCGAGGTCGCCCGCGAAGCGCCCGAGGAAGCGGGCGAAGATCCGGAGCGCCTCGGCGGCAAGCGGATGGCGGCCCTCGCGGCCGGCCTCGAACACGTCCGGCGGCGCCGCGAAGGGGCTCGCGGCATCCCGGCTGCGGCACAGGGCCGTCGCGAGCCGCAGCAGGCCGGGGCCGGAGAGCACCACCTCGGCCGAAACCCGGCCGTCGAGGCGTTCGAGGTAGGGCCAGAACGCGGTCTCTTCCTCGGTCATGGGGCCGAATTCCATGTGGCCCGCTTCCGTGGCCACGATGACGAGCCGCTGCTCCACGGGAATGAGGGCCGCGACCCCGAGCCCCGTGCCGGGGCCGAGCACCACGCGGGCGCCGTCGCCGGGCGCGCGCTCCGTTCCGAGCGGCACGAGTTCCTGACGCGCGGAGGAGAGGGCCACCACGGAGGCCGCCACGGGCGTGTAGTCGTTCACGAGCACGACGCGCTCGAGGCCGAACGCCGCTCCGATGGCCTGGGCGTCGATTACCCAATCGGCATTGGTGAGCCGGATCGCCGGGCTGTCGACCCGCGTCGCGACGGCAATGATGGCGGAGCGGGGCGGCTGGCCGGAGGAGGATTGCAGGGCTGCGGCGATGGCCTCCACCGGCGTCGGCGTGGCGGCGGTGAGCGCCCGCGGCAGGAGCTCGACGGTTCCGCCAGGCTCGTGCAGCAGGGCAAAGCGCGCATTGGTGCCGCCGATATCGCCGAGCAGAACCGGAAACGCGAACATCAGCACCCCTTGAGCCTCGCGCGAGCACCTAGCGCAGCCCGGGAGGGGAGAGAAGGGTCAACCCGCTGCATGGGCCGCAAAGTCGATGGGAGCGCCGGCCGCCCAGGCGCGCAGGCGCTCTCTTAAGGCCGCCGGCGACGGCAGGCGGACGGAGGCGATGGTCGCGCCGGCGCCGATGCGCACGGAGACGCCGCCATGGGCGTTCACGGTTTCGAAGCCGTGCTCGTCGGTGAGATCGTCGCCGATGAAGATCGGCCTGCGTCCGCGATAGGGCGCCTCGTCGAGGAAGCGGGCGATTACCCGGCCCTTGCCGGCGGCGGCGGGCAGGATCTCGGCCACGGCCTTGCCCTTCTGGATGCGGTAGTCGGACCCGAGATCGTCTGCCAGGGTCTCCGCAGCGCCCCGCACCTCGTCGGCGCGGTCCGGCGCCATGCGCCAGTGCACCGCCACGGAGCAGCCCTTGTCCTCGATGACGACCCGGGGATCGGGCAGGAAGCGCACCTTCAGATCGGCGACACCGGCCCGCAGGCGCGGATGATCCTCGGGCCGACAGCCCTCGAAGGTGCCACGCAACCGCCGCTCCAATCCATGCAGCCCCGCCGCATCGAACGCGCCCTCGCCGAGGTGGCGGTCGAGGAACGCGACCGGCCGCCCGCTCACGATGGCGAGCGCACCGTCGAGCCGCCGGGCAATCGCCTGCAGGGCTTGCGGCAGGCCGGGCTCGACCGCGACCGCATCGGGGTGATCGACGATGTCGACGAGGGTCCCGTCGAAATCGAGAAAGAGAGCGAACGCGGAAGAGGGCATCGGTTCATCCGTGGGCCCTGGAGGAACACGCAAGAACGGCGCAGGTTTCGTGAACCGGGCTGCAGCCTGCAGAGGTCCGTTCGCGCGAGGGGCTAGGGAGACGCCCTAGCGCAAGGCGTCGACGGCGGCGCGGGCCACCTCCGCGAGGATGCGTTCGCGCGAAGCGGCCGGCTTCTCCGACCCGGAGAGATAGGCCGCGATCGCCACCACTCTCCCGTCGGGGAGCGTCGCGAGGCCGATATCGTTGGTGGCCATGTTGATGCCGAGGCCCGTGGCCGAGGTGCCGGTCTTGTGCGCCAGGGCCGAGCCCTTCGGCAGGCCGGCCTTCAGCCGCGCCGGCCCTGTGGGGGAGCCGCGCATGATCTGGAGCAGGAGATCGGTCGAGGCCGGCGACAGAAGCCGGCCGGCCTGCAGCTTCGCAAGGAAGTCGAGGGAGGCAGCGGGCGTGGCGCTGTCCCGCGGGTCGGCGAGAGCGGCGTCGAGCGCCTTGCGCCTTTGCGCCTCCGGCAGCCTAGCGGAGGCCGCGCTCAAGGCGGCGTAATCGGTCCATTCGGGCTGGAACGGCCCGAGACCCAGCGTCTGCGGCTGCAGCTCGCGCTCGTAGCGATCGATCCGCATCCCCTCGATGCCGGCCTCCTTGAGGAGCGCCGTGACCGCCGCTGGCCCACCGGCGAGACGCATCAGCACATCGGCGGCGGTGTTGTCGCTCAGCGACACCATGAGCTCCAGCAGGCGCCCGACCGTGTAGGTGCGGCTTTCGCCCGAGAACTCGCGATTGATGGGGCTCAGCGGCACGCTCAGATCCTCGCGCCGGATCGTCACCTCCTGATCGAGTTTGAGACGCCCGCGATCCACCTCGCGCAGAACCGCCACGCCGATGGGCGCCTTGTAGACGCTCTGCATGGGAAACGGCCGGTTGCCGTTGTGCAGCCAGCGCTCGCCGGTGCGCAAATCGAGCACCCCAACACCGAGCGCGCCCTTGCCGGCCTCCCGGCCGAGCGCCGCGATCCGCTGTTGCAGCAGGGTCTCATCGAGGGCTGCGGCGGGACATGCGAGAACGATGGCAGCAAGAGCGGCGATAAGCCGGACAAGGGAGATCATGGGCGAAGACCAGCCTCTCCAGGAGCGAACCACCGATGCCACGACTGCATCGGGCGATCACGAGCATACGACCGGTCGGCTGCGTAGCGTCGAGCGCGGGTATTCCAAGCGCTCTGAAAGGCAAGAAAGCCGCGATCGGCACATCCCGTGCAGCTCCGACATTCATGGTAACGCTTTGGTAAATCATCATGGTTACCAATGGTGTAATCCCTCTAGCGGAACACCACCATGAGCGACCAGTCCACCCCAGCGACCTCCAAGAAACGCGTGATCCGGACCCGCAGCGCGGCCGCGTCAAACCCGGCGCCAGCAGCGGTCGAGACGCTCAAGACCGAATCACCAGCTCGTCCGGTCGTCCGGACCGTGTCGGCCGAGAGCGCACCGGAATCCACCGCGAGCGCGGCTCTGGCGCTTGCGGTGAGCAGCACCCGGCCCGAGGCCGCGAAGCCCGACGCCACCCTCGAGCCGCTGAAGGCGGAGGAGACCATGAGCCCGGTTGCCCCGAGCCGCTTCGCGGCCTTCAGGCGTCCGGCCGCGCAGGCGGCGGCTGTTCTCGTCGCGATCGGGACCGGCTGGCTTGGCGCGGAGGCCTTCGCGACCGCTGGGCCCTCGAATGCCGAGGCCACGAACCGGCAATGGGCCGAGGCCGCTCAGGCCCTGCGCCAAGGCCAGAACGACGTGGTGCGCCTCACCGGCGACATCAAAGCCCTCAAGGTTGCCATCGACGCGCTGAAAGAAAGCGTGGACCGCTCCAAGGCCGACCTCCTGACCCGGCAGAGCCAGATGATGGAGCGCATCGAGCGTTCGCCCGGCGATGCCGGCGCCCGCTTCTCGAAGGTGGGCGAGCAGCTCGACCGGATCGAGACCATCGCCAAGGATCCGGGCGTGAAGCTCGCGGCGCTGACCGAGCGCTTCGACCGCATGGAACGCCAGATGACCACCCTGCAATCGGCGGCCGCCAAGCCGACAGCCGCCGCGCCGGCGGTGCCCGCCCCCGTCGAGGGCCCGGCCCAGACCGGCAGCGTGGAGACAAAGCCGGCCGAGCCAAAGCCCGTGGTGCGGGACGTCCAACTCGAAGGCTGGGTGCTGCACGAGGTCTATGACGGGGTGGCGCTGATCGAAGGCCGCAACCGCCGCCTCTACGAGGTGAGCCAGGGCGGCAACATCCCCGGCGTCGGTCCCGTGGAAGCGATCGAGCGGCGCGGCAAGCGCTGGGTGGTGCTCACCTCGAAGGGCTTCATCGGCTCCGAACGCTGAACGCCTCTTCTCACGAGTCAAAGCGAAGGGCGCCCCAGGGCGCCCTTTTTCGCATCAGCGCGGAATCACGGCGCGCAGGCCGTAGACGGCCGCGGCGAACAGCACGGCGCTCACGACGTAAAGCCCGACGAACCAGACGACCCGGCTGCGTGCGGATTGCGGGCCGCGAGGTTCGTTCTCCCCGTGCCGCACTAATGGTACCCGCTCGACTGCACATCCTCGGCGACCTTGCCGCGGAACACGTAATAGGCATAGGCGGTGTAGAGGAACGTGAGCGGCATGACGACCGAGTAGCCGACCAGCGCGAACATCTGCGATTCCGGCCGGTTCGAGGCCTGCCAGATCGTGATGTTGGGCGGGATGAGATAGGGAAAGAGCGAGATCGCGAGGCCTAGGAACCCGAGCAGGAAGAGCGCGATGCTCAACAGGAACGGCGGGTAGTGCCGGCCGTCCTGCAGGGTGCGATAGATCCGCCAGGCCACGAAGGCGGTGACCAGCGGCACCGCCGCGAGGAAGACGATGTTCGGCATCGAGAACCAGCGCCGCTCGATCTCGGTGCCCAGAAACGGCACCCAGGCGCTGACGATGCCCATGGACACGATGGTGGCGATGAGGAAGCGCACCGACATGCGCCGCGACCACATCTCGAGCTCGCCCGTGGTTTTCATCACGCACCAGGTGGCGCCGAGCAATCCGTAGCCGCAGACGAGGCCGACGCCGGTCATGAGGCTGAAGGGCGAGAACCAGTCGAAGGTGCCGCCGGCGAATTGCCGGTTCTGCACCTCGAAGCCCTGCACGAAGGCTCCGAGCACCACGCCTTGCGCGAAGGTGGCGACGAGGGATCCGTAGTGGAAGGCGTAGTCCCAGATGCGCTTGGAGGTATCGGCCTTGAAGCGGAACTCGAAGGCGACACCGCGGAAGATGAGCGCGATCAGCATGATCAGCAGCGGGATGTAGAGGGCGGGCAGGATGACCCAATAGGCCATGCCGAACACGGCGAGCAGACCGCCGCCGCCGAGGATGAGCCAGGTTTCGTTGCCGTCCCAGATCGGCGCCACGGAGAGCATCATGCGGTCGCGCCAGTTCTCGCTTTGCGCGCTCGTGAACAGGATGCCGACGCCGAGGTCGAAGCCGTCCACCACCACATACATGGCGACCGCGATCGCGAGCAGCACGGCCCAGACCAGCGGCAGCCAGAAGGCCTGGCCTTCGAGCCCGGGCGCAAAGGATTGAAGGAATTCGACCATCCCGGCCCTCCTATTCCGCCGGCTGCGGGCGGCGCCCGTCGAGGTGCTCGTCCGGCACCGAGAGGGGCCGTTTCGGCCGTTTGTCGGTTGCGCCGAAATCGCTGCCGCGCACGGCCTCCTCGATGGGCTCGGGGCCCTTGCGCAGGAGCTTCGCGAGATAGTAGCTCCCGAAGCCGAACACGATCATGTAGACCACGAAGAAGGTGACGAGGGAGGTGGTCACCGCGCCGGCCGTCACGGGCGAGACCGCGTCCGCCGTGCGCAAGTAGCCGTACACCACATAGGGCTGCCGGCCGATCTCGGCGGTGAACCAGCCGAACAGCACCGCGCCGAAGCCGGAGGGCGTCATCAGCATGGCGGCGCGCAGGAACCAGATGTTGGTGAAGAGCGTGCCCTTCCAGCGCAGATACAGGCTCCAGAGAGCAAGCCCCAGCATCAGGAAGCCGATGCCCACCATGATGCGGAACGAGAAGAACACGGGCCAGACCGGCGGGCGCTGGTCGCGCGGCACGTCCTTCAACCCCGGCACCACGCCGTCATAGGCGTGGGTGAGAATCCAGGAGCCGATCTTCGGGATCGCGATCTCGTAATGGTTGGTCTCGTTCACCTCGTCCGGGATCGCGAAGAGGCGCAACGGCATGTTGCTCATGCGATCCCAGTTGCCCTCCATGGCGGCGAGCTTGGTGGGCTGGTATTTGAGGACGCCGAGCCCGTGCAGGTCGCCCATGACGATCTGCATCGGCACCACGATGGCGGCGAACCACATGGCCATGGAGAGAGAGCGCCGCGCGCCGCGCACCTTTTCCGCCGGCTCCTGGCGCTGGCGCAGGATCATCCAGGCCGACATGCCGCCGACCGCAAAGGCGGTCGTGAGATAGCAGCCCATCACCATATGGGCGTAGCGGTAGGGGAAGGACGGATTGAAGACGATCTGCCACCAATCCTCCGCCACCGCGACCCCGTTTTCGATGCGAAAGCCCGCGGGCGTCTGCATCCAGGAATTGGCGGAGAGAATCCAGAACGCGGAGGTGAGGGTGCCCAGCGCCACCATGCAGGTGGCGAAGAAGTGCAGCTTGTTGCCGACCCGGTTCCAGCCGAACAGCATGATGCCGAGGAACGCGGCCTCGAGGAAGAAGGCGGTGATCACCTCGTATTGGATGAGGGGGCCAAGCACATTCGCGGTGAATTCGGAAAAGCGGGACCAGTTGGTGCCGAACTGGAAGCTCATCACGATGCCGGACACGACGCCGAGGCCGAAGGACACCGCGAAGATCTTGGACCAGAACTTGAAGAGGTTGCGATAGAGCTGATCGCCCGTGCGCAGCCACTGGAACTCCAGCGCCGCGAGCCAGCTGGCAAGACCGATCGTGAAGGCAGGGAAGATGATGTGGAAGGCGACCGTGAACGCGAACTGGATGCGCGACAGCATCAGGGCGTCAAGTTCCATCACCAGTCTCCGGCTTCGTGCAGCGTCCGTGATTTAGCTAGAGCTTGGCGTGGAATGGCAACCCGGCCATTCCGTCGCGCTCCGATCCCTCCCTGCTAAGGGAGGGTGGTCCAAAGGACCGGGTGGGATGAGAGCTCAAGGCGGGGAGGTGGTCGCTTCCACCCCACCTGCCCCTGCGGGGCACCCTCCCCTGGCGGGGAGGGATTTTAGGCCGCCGCCCGCATCCGCCCTTCGGCCTGCAGTTGCAGGGCCTCCAGCTCCACCGGATCGTGGCTGCAGAAGATGCGCACGCCGCGTTCCGCATTGGCGAGTTCCCGCAGGCGGTCCTGGTTGTAGAGGCGCGCCTCCCGGTCCACCTCCATGAGGGTTTGGTAGGCGGCAAGCCCCGGGGTGCAGGAGGGATCGGCATCCATCTCGTGGCGGTGGAAATAGGCGTCGCCCGCGTTCAGCATCCAACCCTCGGGGGTCTCGATGGCGACGCCCGCATGCCCCGTGGTGTGGCCCGGCAGCGGGACGACGAGGATCTCGGGCGGTAATCCGTCGAGGTCGCGCACGGCCTCGAAGCCGAACCAGCGCTCGCCGCCCTCGCGGTAGAAGCGCCAGTTCCTCACCTCGTCCCATTGCTCCGGACGGTAGCGGCGGCTCTGGATGAAGCCGTCGCGGGTGCGCGCCGCATCCATCTCGGCCTGCATGACATGGACCTTCGCGTTCGGGAAATCCTCCAGGCCGCCCGCATGGTCGAAGTCCAGATGAGTGAGGATGATGTGGCGCACGTCGCGGGGACTGAAGCCGTGGCGGCGCACCTGCTCGACCGCAGCCCAGCGGCGGTCGAACTGGATGCGGTTCACGTGGATGAAGAGGGGGCTGAGGCGCTCGTAGGGGTGCTCGATGTCCCGCATGCCGAACCCGGTATCGACCATCACGAGACCCCGTTCGGTCTCGATGAGCTGGCAATGGCAGACGAGCCGGCCCGTCGGCCCGCGGCTCACGCCGTCCCACAGGCGCCCTCCCACCGGGCACATGCAACCACAATTGAGGTGATGGACGCGCATGGGAGGTCTCCGTCAGCAGAGGGACCGACGCCAACGCGAACCTGCGCCAAATGTTTCGCGGCCGATTCCCCCTCCCCGTTCACGGGGAGGGGGTTAGGGTGAGGGGCTGGACGGACGAGCGCTATGCCCGTCATTCCGGTCGCCCGCAGGGCGGGCCGGAACCCAGGAGGTCTCTCCGGGTAGAGCTAGCCATTTGGGTTTGCCGCTAAGGCGGCCCCTTCGGGTCGGGCTCTCGCTGCACTCGCCCCGGAAATGGCAGTGAAGAGCGCAAGACCGCCAGCTCCACCGACCGGCCCCTCTCCCGCTGGCGGCGAGAAGGAGAGTGATCCTCAGGCGCGGGCTGCAGCGGGCTCCGGGCGCGGTCCGCCGCGCCGCTTCACCTGGCGCTTCGCGGCCTTCCCGCTCTGCGGCTTGTCCTTCAGGAGACCCAGATCGCGGTTGAGACGGGCCTCGAGAAGCGAGAGCACCGCGGCTTCTTCGGCTTTGAGACCCGCGAGATCCTCGCGCAGCTCCTGCTCGATCTCCTCTTTGACCTCGAGCAGAAGCGCGCCCTCCATGTAGCAGGTGAACACCTCCGGGTGGACGTAGCATTTGCGGCAGATCGTGGGGGTGTTGCCGAGCCTGGAGGACACGCGCTCGATGGCGACGCGGACGTTCTTCTTGGCCTTCGCGTCGGAATCGAAGGTTTCGAACTCGGCCAAGGCGAGCGCTGCGAGCACGGTGCCGGCCCAGGTGCGGAAATCCTTGGCGGTGACGTCCCGGCCCGTGATCTCCTTGAGATAGGCGTTCACATCCGCCGAGGTCACGGATTGCCGCTCGCCCGCTTCGTCGATGTACTGGAAGAGGTCCTGCCCCGGCAGGTCCTGGCAGGCCTTCACGATCCGGGCGATGCGGCGGTCCTTTACCTGCAGGGACCAGGTCTTGCCGCTCTTGCCCTTGAACTGGAAGCGCAGGCCCGCACCCTCGACCTTCACATGAGGGTCGCGCAGCGTGGTGAGGCCGTAGCTCTTGTTCTGCTTGGCGTAATCCGCGTTGCCGACGCGGATGAGCGTGGTCTCCAACAGGTGCACCACGGTGGCCAGCACCTTGTTGCGGCCCAAGCCCCGCTCGCTCATATGCGCCTGGACGGTCTTGCGGATCGCCGGCAGGGCCTGGGCGAATTCGAGCATGTGCTCGTATTTCGTGCTCTCGCGGACCTCGCGGAAGGCCGGGTGGTAGCGGTACTGCTTGCGGCCCTTGGCGTCGCGGCCCGTGGCCTGGATATGGCCGTTGGCGTGAGGCGAAATCCACACATCGGTGTAGGCAGGCGGGATCACGAGGGAGCGGATGCGCTTCAGTGTGGCCTCGTCCTCGACCTTGGCCCCGTTCGGCTTGATGTAGGTGAAGCCCTTGCCGGCCTTCTGGCGGCGGATGCCGGGCTCTTCGTCCGACACGTAGCGCAGGCCCGCCGACTCCGCGGCGTCGCGGGGGTCGACGACGCTGTCCGTCTCCTGGGGGCGCTCCTCAAGCATCGCTTACACCTTCCATACCGGTGAGGAATCAACCGGGCGCCGGTTCTCGGAGTTCCGAGACGGCTTTGCCGCAAGGGTTAGGGCGTCGCCTCTGTCGCGCCCGCGCCCTTGCTGTCGTTGCGAAGCTTGAGCACGAGGATGGTCGAGCTCAGGATGAGGCTCAGGATGTTGAAGATGATGATGGGCCAGGAGCCGATCACGAAACCGTAGACGGTCCAGAGCACGAAGGCCGAGACCGTGACGATGTACATGCGCTTCGAGATCGCCTCCATGTGCCCCTCCTTCCAGGCCTTCCAGACCTGGGGGACGAAGCTCGATGTGGACAGCAACCCCGCCACGGTTCCCAACACCAACGGTAGCCAGCCGCCTTCCATGTCGCGCTCCTCACCTCTGTCAGCGGGCATTGAACGGGATGTGACGGGGGATGTTCCCTCTCAGGGGTGCGGCGTCTTAAAGCTGGGCCGTTCATCGCGGAGACGTTTTTGATCGCCGATCCGATCGCCTTCATCCGGGCCGAGACGCGCCTTCGCCCCGTGCCCCACGCGCCCGAGATCCGGCTTCATGTGGCCGACGAGGCCACGGACCTCTGGCAGAAGACGGAAGAGGAACTCGGAACCCTCGGCCTTCCCCCGCCCTTCTGGGCCTTCGCCTGGGCCGGCGGTCAGGCGCTTGCGCGCTACATCCTCGACCATCCTGAAACCGTGCGCGGGCGGACGGTGCTCGATTTCGCCTCGGGCTCGGGGCTGGTGGCCATCGCGGCCGCGAAGGCGGGCGCAGGTGAGGTCAGCGCCTGCGATATCGACCCCTTTGCGCTCGCCGCCATCGGGCTCAATGCGGAGGCGAACGGGGTCGCGATCGGGGCGCTGCAAGCCGATCTCGTGGGCCAGGACCATGGTTGGGACACGGTGCTCGCCGGCGACATCTGCTACGAGCGGGACACCGCGGAGCGCGTCGTGGCCTGGCTCCAGACCTTGGGCCGGCGCGGGGCCACGGTGCTCATCGGCGACCCCGGGCGGTCCTATCTGCCCAAGGATGCGCTCGAAGCGCTTAAATCCTACGAGGTGCCGGTGACCCGCTCGCTGGAGGATGCGGAGATCAAACGATCGAGCGTGTGGCGGTTCAGGCCCGAGCCGCCGCCTCGATGATCCGCCGCAGCGCGGCCAAGCCGTCGGTGAGGGCCGCCGGGCCGGGCTGGAGGATGATCGGGCTCTTGATCTCGTGAAGCGCGCCGGCCTGCACCGCCGGCAGGGCGTCGAAACCCGGGCGCGCCGCCACCTGGGCCGGCACGAAGCGCTTGCCGCACCAGGAGCCGACGATCACCTCGGGTGCGGCCGCGATCACCTCCTCGGGCGTCACGAAGCGGCCCCGCGCGTCGGGCGCCCGCGAGCGCTCCGCGAACACGTCCACGCCGCCGGCGATCTCGACCAGTTCCGAGACCCAGCGGATGCCGCAGATCATGGGCTCGTTCCATTCCTCGAAGTAGACGCGCGGGCGCCCGGGCAAGGCGGCCGCCGCCTGGCGCGCCTCGTTCAAGCCGCGCTCCAGATCGCGCACGAGGGCGTCGGCCCGCTCGAGGCATCCAACGAGCGCGCCGAGGGTTCTGACCATCGCGAGGATGCCGGCCACGTCCCGGTGGTTGAAGGCGTGGACCGCGACGCCCGCCCGCACGAGGTCGCGCACGATGTCGGCCTGGAGGTCCGAGAAGGTGAGGACGAGATCGGGTTCGAGCGCCAGGATTTTCGGCACATCCGCCGAGATGAAGGCCGAGACGCGGGGCTTTTCCTTGCGCACGCGAGGCGGGCGCACCGCGTAGCCCGACACGCCAACGATGCGGCGCTCCTCTCCCAAGAGATAGAGCGTTTCCGTGGTCTCTTCCGTGAGGCAGACGATGCGCTCGGGCGGAAAGCGCCTCATGCGACTTCGGCCTTGAGGTCGAGGGTCGCCCGCGTGCCGATGGCGTCGTAGTTGGCCTGAAGCCAGCGTTGCGCGGTGGCGCGGCCGGCATCGCGCAGCGTGACGAAGAAGTTCCAATCGGCGTGCAACCGCGAGGAGGCCTCGTAATCGTCGAGCACGCCGGAGCCGTCGATCCGATGCATGAGCACCCGCTTGTACTCGTCGCGCGACAGCTTGCCGGTGTCGATGAGCCGGGTCACGAACTCGATGGCGCGCAGTTCCCGCAGGAGATTGCCGTTGAAGGTGATCTCGTTGAGGCGGTTGTGAATCTCGCCCGCCGTGCGCGGGGTCTGGCGCCGCTCGACCGGATTGATCTGCACCAGCAGGATGTCGTCCGTTCCCGTGCCGTAGAAGAGCGGGAACAGGGCCGGGTTGCCCATATAGCCGCCGTCCCAATAGGGCTCGCCGTCGATCTCGACGGCCTTGAACACGGTGGGCAGGCAGGCCGAGGCCATGAGGTGGTCGGCGGTGAGCTGGGGGCGCTCGAACACCGCCACCTTGCCGGTCCACACATTGGTGGCGGTGATGAAGAGCTTGACCCCGTCGCAGGCGCGCACGCGCTCGAAATCGATGAGCTCGTCCACCGCATCGCGCAGCGGATTGATGTTGAGCGGATTGGTGTCGTAAGGGCTGAGCCGGCTCGCCACGAGGTCGCCCCAGACCTGCCCGCTCCAGAAGCTCAGGAAGTGGTCGAAGAGGCCGCGCTGGACCGGGTTCAGGGTGCCGTCGATGCTCACGCGCCGCCAGAAGGTTTCGAGCTGCGACCGCGCTCCGTCCGCGCCGCCCTCCAACCAGCCCTCCACCATGACGACCGCGTTCATGGCGCCGGCGCTGGCGCCCGTGACCGCCTCGATGGCGAGGCGCCCGTCCTCCAGGATGGCGTCGAGGACACCCCAGGTGAAAGCGCCGTGCGCGCCGCCGCCCTGGAGCGCCAGCGACACGGTTTTCTCAGCCCGCAGCCCCGCGAGGCCGCGGGGTGCGCCTCTCTTCAGTTTCGTTCGGCCCATCACCGGCCTGTCCAGCCGCCGTCCATCGATGGTCCCGCGGCGATCACCGAGCGGTCCAGCCGCCGTCCATGGAGAGGTTGGCGCCCGTGATGTTGCTCGCCGCATCCGAGCACAGGAAGACCGCGAGGCCCGCCACCTGGTCGACGGTGACGAACTGCTTCGTGGGCTGGGCCTCCAGGAGCACGTCGTTGATGACCTGCTCCTTGGTGAGGCCGCGGGCCTTCATGGTGTCGGGGATCTGCCGCTCGACCAGGGGCGTCCAGACGTAACCCGGCGAGATGCAGTTCACGGTGATGCCTTGCGCCGCGACCTCGAGCGCGATGGTCTTGGTGAAGCCCGCAATGCCGTGTTTCGCGGCCACATAGGCCGACTTGAAGGGCGAGGCCACAAGGGAGTGGGCCGAGGCGGTGTTGATGATCCGCCCCCAGCCCCGCCGCTTCATGCCGGGAATGGCCGCGCGGGTGGTGTGGAAGGCGGAGGAGAGATTGATCGCGATGATGGCGTCCCACTTCTCGATGGGGAAATCCTCCACCGGCGAGACGTGCTGGATGCCCGCATTGTTGACGAGAACGTCCACGGAGCCGAAGGCTTCTTCCGCCTGCCGGATCATGCCCTCGATCTCGGCGGGCTTCGACATGTCGGCCGCGGAATAGACGGCCTTGACGCCGAATTCCGCCTCGATGCCGGCCCGCGTGGCCTCGATCTCGTCGGGGTTGCCGAAGCCGTTGAGGAGCACGTTCGCGCCCTCCTTCGCCATGGCCCGCGCGATGGCGAGACCGATCCCGCTGGTGGAGCCGGTGACGACGGCCGCTTTGGACTGAAGCATCGCAAAAACCTTCACAAGGGAAACAGCCGCGCCGGTGTAGGATGTTGCAGCGCAAAAGTCAGCATCCCCATATGGGGCTTCAAGGAGCGGCCCGGGCTGACAAGCCCGTGAGGCCGCCGGACCGGGTGGGTGCCCTCACGGCGCTCCGGTGCTAAGAGGAGGCCCATGGCCACCGACCACCACGCGAACCATCCTCACGACGGGAAGCGCGACCACGCCCACCCGGCCGGGGACACCAAGCACGACCACGCGCACCACCACGGGCACGAGGGCTGCGCCCATGCGGCCCACCAGTCGGAGCGCGCCGCGGAGGCCCTGGCCAAGGCGGAAGCCGCCTGCCGGGCGGAGGGCGCGCGGCTGACCCCCATCCGGCGGCAGGTCCTGGAGGCGCTCTACGCCACCCACAAGCCCCTCGGGGCCTACGACCTCCTGGAGCGCATCGGCGCGCCGGAGGGCGGCAAGGCCGGTCCCAAGGGCCGCCGCCCCGCCCCCGTCGCGGTCTATCGCGCCCTCGATTTTCTCATGGAGCAGGGGCTGGCCCACCGGCTCGCCAGCCACAATGCCTACGTGGCCTGCCCCCATGGCCACGGCCCCGCCGACCTCGTGGCCTTCCTGATCTGCGAGGATTGCGGCGGAGTGGACGAGCTCTCCTCGCAACCCCTCTCGGAGGCGCTGACGGGCCTGCTCGCCCGGGAGCGCTTCCAGCCCCAGCGCCAGGTGCTGGAGATTTCCGGCCGTTGCGGCCATTGCCGGGAGGCTTCTCCCGCATGATCGAGCCCCTGCCCGGCCGCGACGCATCCCTGTCACGAACCCGCTTTAGCCTTCCGCAGCCCCCTTCGCCCCGCTCAGCTTGACGCCCGCCCTCGAAGGCTTCAGCTAGAACCCGCGTTTTCAGGACCCCCGTATGACCTCGACCCTTCTCGCCCCCGTCCTCCCGGCCGCGACCGCGCCTCAGGCCGCCCCAGCCGGCCCCCTGCCCCGCCACCGGACGGTGGGCGTCATGGTCGGCAACGTCCAGGTCGGCGGCGGCGCCCCGATCGTCGTGCAGTCGATGACCAACACCGACACCGCGGACGTGGACGGCACGGTCGCCCAGGTCTCGGCCCTCGCCCGCGCGGGCTCCGAGATCGTGCGCATCACGGTGGACCGGGACGAGGCCGCGGCTGCGGTGCCGAAGATCCGCGAGCGGCTCGACCGCATCGGCGTCACGGTCCCGCTCGTCGGCGACTTCCACTATATCGGCCACCAGCTCCTCGCCGATCACCCGGCCTGCGCCGAGGCGCTCGCCAAGTACCGGATCAACCCGGGCAATGTGGGCTTCAAGGACAAGAAGGACCGGCAGTTCTCCGCCATCGTCGAAATGGCGATCCGCTACAACAAGGCGGTGCGCATCGGCGCGAACTGGGGGTCCCTCGATCAGGAGCTTCTCACGCACCTGATGGACGAGAACGCCCGTTCGGCCCAGCCGCTCGAAGCCCGCGCCATCACCCGCGAGGCCATGGTGCAGTCGGCCCTTCTCTCGGCCGCCCGCGCCGAGGAGATCGGCCTGCCGCGCAACAAGATCGTGCTCTCCGCCAAGGTCTCGGCGGTGCAGGATCTCATCGCGGTCTACCGCGAGGTGGCGCGGCGCTCCGATTACGCCATCCATCTCGGCCTCACCGAGGCCGGCATGGGCTCGAAGGGCATCGTGGCCTCCTCGGCCGCGCTTGGCATCCTGCTCCAGGAGGGGATTGGCGACACGATCCGCTTCTCGCTGACGCCCGAGCCCGGCGGAGACCGGACCCTCGAGGTGAAGGCCGCCCAGGAACTGCTGCAGACCATGGGCTTTCGCACCTTCGTGCCCCTCGTCGCCGCCTGCCCCGGCTGCGGCCGCACCACCTCGACGGTGTTCCAGGAACTCGCCCGCGACATCCAGAACTGGATCTCGACCTCGATGCCGGACTGGAAGCGCCAGTATCCGGGTGTCGAGAACCTGAATGTGGCCGTGATGGGCTGCATCGTGAACGGCCCGGGCGAGTCGAAGCATGCCGATATCGGCATCTCGCTCCCCGGCACCGGCGAGAGCCCGGCTGCGCCCGTGTTCATCGACGGCCGCAAGGCCGTGACGCTCCGCGGCCCGACGCTCGCCCAGGACTTCCACAAGCTCGTCATCGACTACATCGAGAAGCGCTACGGCCAGTCCGGCCGCGACGCGGCGGAGTAAGCGCGACCGGACGTGACGGTCGGGCCTGGCGGAAACGCAGGCCCGCGCCGGGAGCATGGGTGACAACACGCCGCCGGAGCCGAGGGCCCCGGCGGGAACCCGCTTGGCAGATTCCGCTTTGAGCCTGTGCGCGTTATGGTAAGACGCCGCCGCGCCGGCACGGACGGCCGTCGCGTTCGATCCTCAAGAACCGCTCAGGCGAGCGGATTTCTTTTTGTAAGCTGATCCTGGCTTTCCCTCGTCCGACCAACCCCAAATCCCATGGCCGATACCCAAGCCGCTCCCGGGCACCCCGATTCCGCCGCGCCGACGGAGTCCGCCCTACCGGAGGCTCATCACAAGGCGAGTTTCTGGACCCTCGCGCTCGGCTCGGTCGGCGTGGTCTATGGGGACATCGGCACGAGCCCCCTTTACGCCTTGCGCGAGGCCGTTGCCGCGGTCAGCGACGGCGGCCCCCCCACGCGGGATGCGGTCATCGGCGTCCTCTCGCTGATCCTGTGGTCGCTGACCCTGGTGGTCACGATCAAATACGTCGTGATCCTTCTGCGCGCCGACAACAACGGCGAAGGCGGCACCTTGACTCTCGTTGCCCTGGCCCAGCGTGCGATGGGCCGGCGGGCCCCCGTGGCGCTGCTGCTGGGGGCTGCGGGCGCCGGTCTCTTCTACGGAGACGCGGTGATCACGCCGGCCATCTCGGTGCTGTCAGCCATGGAAGGCCTGAAGATCGCGACTCCGGCCTTCGAGCCCTACATCGTTCCCGTCGCGCTCGTCATCCTGGTCAGCCTCTTCATGGTCCAGGGCCAGGGGACCAGCCGGGTAGCCGCTTTCTTCGGCCCCATCATGGTGGTCTGGTTTCTGGTTCTGATCGGCACCGGCCTGCTGCACATCGCCGACGATCCCGGCGTCTTCGCGGCCGTCAATCCGGTTCACGGCATCATGATTTTCGTGAACTACCCGGGCGTCTCGCTCGCCGTCCTCGGTGCCGTGGCGCTCGTCGCCACGGGAACGGAGTCGCTCTATTCCGATCTCGGCCATTTCGGCCGCGGACCGGTGCGCGTCGCCTGGCTCGGGCTCGTCTTCCCGGCGCTCATCATCAACTATTTCGGGCAGGGTGCACTCGTCCTGAGCCATCCCGAAACCATTGAGAATCCGTTCTTCAATCTGGTGCCCGATTGGGCGGCCTTGCCGCTCGTCGGCATGGCAACCATCGCCACCATCACGGCCAGTCAGGCGGTGATCACCGGCGCCTTTTCGCTCACGCGCCAAGCCATCCAGCTCGGCCTGCTCCCGCGCATGGAGATCCGCTTCACGTCCGCCTCGCACCAGGGCCAGATCTACATCCCGCGGATCAACGCCCTGCTGCTGTGCGGCGTCATCTTCCTCGTGCTCGCCTTCGGCTCATCGAGCAACCTGGCGAGCGCCTACGGGATCTCCGTGTTCGGCGCGATGACCATGGACGCGCTGCTGGCCATCATCGTGATCTGGAAGGGCTGGCGCTGGAGTCTCGGCCTCACGCTCCTGGTCATGGTGCCCTTTCTCGTCATCGATCTCGCCTTCTTCAGCGCGAACCTCACCAAGCTTTTCACCGGCGGCTACGTCCCCGTGCTCCTGGCCACCGCGCTCATCGTCGTGATGCTGACCTGGCTCAAGGGCACGCGGATTCTGTTCGAGAAGACGCGCAAGACCGACGTGCCGCTGGTCGAGCTCGTCGGCATGCTGCAGAAGAGCCCGCCGCACCGGGTGAAGGGCACCGCCGTGTTCCTCACCAGCGATCCCGATACGGCGCCGGCCGCGCTCCTCCACAACCTGAAGCACAACAAGGTCCTGCACGAGAAGAACGTGGTGCTGACCGTCAAGACCGTGGACACGCCGCGCGTTCACGACGAGGACCGCGTCCGCATCGAGCATGTGGGCGACTCGTTCTGGAAGATCATGATGATCTACGGCTACATGGAGACGCCGAACATTCCGCGCGGTCTCGCGATCCTGCGCAAGCTCGGCTTCAAGTTCGACATCATGGCGACGTCGTTCTTCCTCTCCCGCCGCTCGATCCGCCCCGCGGCGCAATCGGGCATGCCGCTCTGGCAGGACAGGCTGTTCATCGGCCTCGCCAAATCGGCCAGCGACGCCACGGATTTCTTCCAGATTCCAACCGGGCGCGTGGTGGAAGTGGGCACGCAGGTCACCGTCTAGGCAGGCGCAATGTCTGCCGTCACGCTCGTCAGGCCGAGCGCTGCCCTTCTGCCGGTATACGAAGCCGCGCTGGCGCAGGGCTGGTCGCCGCAGACCACGCGGGATGTGAGCGGTCCATACCTCGAAGCGCTGCGGCGCGACCGCAGCGCTTTCCTGCACGATCTCACGGATCCGAAGGGCCAGGTGAAGCTGCCGGACGGCCGCGTGTTCCCGCGCCTGCCATTCCACCTGTTCTGGATCGTGGACGAGGGTTTCTGCGGCCAGATCACCCTCCGCTTCCAGCGCGGCACCGAGGCATTGCCGGACTGGGTGTCGGGTCATGTGGGCTATGCGATCGTGCCGTGGAAGCGGCGGCGTGGTTACGCCACGCAAGCCCTGCGCCTCGTTCTGCCGGTTGCTCGTGCCGAGGGTATGGACCGCGTTGCCATCACCTGCGACGACGACAACGAGGGCGCGCGCCGGTCTATTCTCGCCAATGGCGGCGTCCTGTCGAGCAGTTGGCCGAACGAGGAGCGCCCGGGCCGCAGCAAACTGCATTTCTGGGTGCCGACCACGGAGCCTGGTTAAGGACGCCCGGTGGTGCGCGCGGCCTCGTCCATGGACGCGCGGTCGGGACCGAGTTCCAACCCACTCCCTCATCCCGAGGAGGGACGCAGCGCCGTCTCAGGATGAGGGAGTGGGTCGGGCGCCGCTCTGCTTGGGGCTAGCCCCTCAGCCGCTCTGGCGCGCGTCCCATTCGGATCGCAGGAGCGACATCACGACGGATGAGGTGCGCTCGCCCTGCGGGTTGATATGGACCTCGCGCAGCACGCCCTCCTGCTGGAAACCGACGCCGGCATAGAGGTGGCGCGCCCGCTCGTTGTGCGGCGCGACGTTGAGCCAGAAGCGGTGGCTTTGGGGCCGCGCGAACACCCAAGCGGCCACTTGGACCAGGATGGCGCGGCCGACGCCGCGATCCGGCACCGCTACCGCGATGCGCCTCAAGTGCACGTTGCCGGCCGGTTCGTCGAGGGACTGCAGCATGGCGAAGCCCGCAGGCGTACCGTCGCGCTCGCCGATGCAGTAGGCGCTCGCCGGGTTCGCCATCTCGGCCCGGTGGGCGGCCTCCTCCCAGCGTCCGACCGTCCGCTCGAAGCCCGGCATCCGCTCCTTCGCCATGACGAACGGGATGTCGGCCTCGGTGGCCGGGCGCAGGGTGATCGTCATAGGCGTGGCTCGTTTTAGGCCTTCCGCTCCACGGTGAAGCGGGCCGCCTCGCGCAGGAGATCGGCGGCGGGGCCGAAGCGCTTCAGGGCCGCGTCGGCTTCGTCCACGAGGCGGGCGCATTCGCGGCGCGCGCCGTCGAGACCGAGCATGTCGACCAGCGTGCCCTTGCCCTTTTCCTGATCCTTGCCGGTGCGCTTGCCCATGGCCTCGGCGGAGGCCTCCCGATCGAGGATGTCGTCGGCGACCTGGAAGGCGGCGCCGAGCGCGCGGCCGAAGGCCACGAGATCCGCCCGTGCGCCCGCATCGGCGCGGCCCACGATGGCGCCCGCTTCCACGGAGAACTTGAGGATCGCACCGGTCTTCATGGCCTGGAGTTCGCGGATGCCGGCCGCATCGAGGCGCGATTCGCCGTAGCGGCCCTCGGCCGCGAGATCGAGCATTTGCCCGCCCACCATGCCGCCGAGGCCCGACGCCTTGGCGAGGCCGAGCACGAGATCGGCGCGAACGGCGCCGTCCGGATCGGTCGCGGGATCGGCCAGCACTTCGAAGGCCAGCGTTTGCAGGGCGTCGCCGACGAGGATCGCGGTCGCCTCGTCATAGGCCTTGTGGACCGTGGGGCGGCCCCGGCGCAGGTCGTCGTCGTCCATGGAGGGGAGATCGTCATGGACGAGGGAGTAACAGTGGAGGAGTTCGACCGCCGCGCCCGCGCGTAGGCCGCCCTGGCCCTGCGCGCCGAGCATCCGGGCGGTCTCGACGGCGAGGAACGGCCGCAGGCGCTTGCCGCCGGCCAGCACCGCATGGCGCATGGCCTCCATGAGGCGCTGAGGTCGAGCGATCTCGCCCGGGCGCACCGGATCGGAGAGGAGCCCCTCCAGGAAATGTTCGGTTTCGCCCGCCACATCGCGGAGGCGGTCCTGGAAGGAGGGTCCACTCTGGGCGGCCACGTCGCCGCGGGGGGAGGGTTCACTCTGGGCGGCCACGTGTCCGCGGGGGGAGGAGGGTTCGCCTTGGGCCGCCACGTCGCCGCGGGGGGAGGAGGGTTCGGCCTCGAGACGGGCCTTGGGGGTTGCGCCGGACATGATCACCGTGGATGGAAGACGGGTGAGAGATGAGCAAGACAGCAGCCCTTTAGCGGGTTTCCCAGCGGCGCGCGACCCGCAAGAGGGGCCCCGCCTGCGGACAGGCTTAACCGCCGGGCGGGTCCTGCGCGCCTTGGTGCGGCTCGCCCTCGGGCTCGTCGTCGCCTGGGTCGCGGCCGTGCTGCTGCTGGGTCTTGCCTATACGATCGTGCCGCCGGTCTCGACCCTGATGCTCGGGCGCTGGGTGACGGCTCAAGGCGTGGAGCGGGATTTCGTGCCGCTCGAAGAGATTTCGCCCTACCTGCCCGCGGCCGTGATCGCCTCGGAGGATGCGCGCTTTTGCGCCCATCACGGGGTCGATTGGGAGGCGCTCTGGGAGGTCGTGGAGGAAGCCGACGAGGAGGGCCCGAGCCGGGGCGCCTCGACGATCCCGATGCAGGCCGCCAAGAACGTGTTCCTGTGGCCGAGCCGCTCCTACCTCCGCAAAGGGCTCGAGATCCCGATCGCCCTCTACATCGACCTCGTCTGGTCGAAGCGGCGCATGATCGAGACCTATCTGAACGTGGCCGAATGGGGCGACGGGGTCTTCGGAGCCGAGGCGGCGGCGCAGCGCTATTTCCGCAAACCCGCCCGCGATCTCAACCGCCGCGAAGCCGCGCTCCTCGCCAAGGCCCTGCCCAGCCCCTTGCGGCGCAACCCCGGCCGCCCGACCCCCGGCCACCGCCGCCTGGCCGAGCGCCTGATGCCGCAAATCGACACCGCCGGGGCGCTGACGGCGTGCCTCAAATAGTCTCGCTTGGGGCGGAAAGCCCCGCTTCCAGGGGGACTAGCCAGAGGGGCGCGGGATCTGTATAAGGCCGCCACCTCATCCCATTTCGAGATGCGAGCGTCTCCCGGTTGCGCGGGCGCTCACGCTTTGACCGGAGACGAAAATGGCCGTTCCGAAAAGAAAAACCTCGCCCTCGCGGCGTGGCATGCGTCGCTCCGCCGACGCCCTCAAGGCCCCGACTTATGTCGAGGACAAGGACTCGGGCGAACTGCGTCGCCCCCACCACGTGGACCTGAAGACCGGCATGTACCGGGGCCGTCAGGTTCTCAAGGTGAAGACCGACGCGTAAGGCCCTCGGGCCCTCGCTCACACGATTCAAAACCGGCGCTCCAGGGCGCCGGTTTTTTGTTGTTCACGGCCGGCTATTTCCGCGACAGCGCCTCGAGCTTCGCCTGCATGTCGGCCATCTGCTGCTTCAGGCCCTCGATATCGCCGCCTTCGGGCTTGGCCGGGGTGCCGCCCTTGGGCTCGCCCTTCTCGTCCCGGTTCGCGAAGGGCGAGAACATCCGCATGGCCTCGGAGAAGAAGCTCATATTGGCGCGAACCTGCTCCTCCATCATGTGGAAGGCGGAGGGGCCGAAGGCCTTGGCCATCTGATCGCGCAGCTTCTGCTGCTCGCGGGACAGGTTGTCCATGGAGAATTCGAGGTAGCTCGGCACCAGCGCCTGCATGGAATCGCCGTAGAAGCGGATGAGCTGGCGCAGCACCGTGACGGGCAAGAGGTTCTGCCCGCCCTCCTTGTTTTCCTGCTCGAAGATGATCTGCGTGAGCACCGAGCGGGTGATCTCCTCGCCGGATTTCGCGTCGTAGACCACGAAATCCTCCCCCTCCCGCACCATGCCGGCCAGGTCTTCGAGGGTCACATAGGTGGAGGTGCCGGTGTGGTAGAGCCGCCGGTTGGCGTATTTCTTGATGACCGTAGGTGCCTTGTCCGCTGCCTTGTCCGTCGCCATGGTGCCCATCAACTCGCGCGGCCTTCGGGCTCCATGAGCGGAGCCCCTTCGACCAACCTAGAGCATGCCCGGCCCAAAGGGATGCGGCCCCCGCCGGAAAATGCCGTCAGGCTCAGCTTAAAGCCTTCCCGAGCCGGCGAAAACCTCCGCGGGCGGGCGTCCACCGCATAAGTCCCATCCGGAATGTGGGCGGCGCGGTTCTTGACTTCGGGCGGCCCAAGCCTTTGATCCATGTCACAGACGGCGCCCGGTGAAAGCGCCCCATCACAGCCCCGCTTGCAGGAGAGGTTCCATGGCCCGGTCAGACATCGTCATCGTGGGAGCGGCGCGCACGGCCGTCGGTTCGTTCAACGGCTCCTTCGCCAACACGCCCGCACACGACCTCGGCGCCGCCGCGATCAAGGCCGCGATGGCCCGCGCCGGGGTGGAGGGCGCCGAGGTCGACGAGGTGATCCTCGGCCAGATCCTCATTGCCGGCCAAGGCCAGAACCCCGCCCGCCAGGCCGCCATGGCGGCGGGCGTCCCGCAGGAGAAGACCGCGTGGGGCCTGAACCAGCTCTGCGGCTCGGGGCTGCGCACCGTCGCCATCGGCATGCAGCAGATCGCCAACGGCGATGCCGACATCATCGTGGCCGGCGGCCAGGAGTCGATGTCCATGGCGCCCCACGCCGCGCATATGCGCTCCGGCACCAAGATGGGCGACTTCAAGCTCGTGGACACGATGCTGAAGGACGGCCTGCTCGATGCCTTCAACGGCTACCACATGGGCAACACCGCCGAGAACGTGGCCCAGCGCTGGCAATTGACCCGCGACGAGCAGGACCAGTTCGCCGTGACCTCGCAGAACAAGGCCGAGGCCGCGCAGAAGGCCGGCCGCTTCAAGGACGAGATCGTCCCCTACACCATTGCGTCCCGCAAGGGCGACGTCGTGGTGGACAACGACGAGTACATCCGCGCCGGCACCACCATCGACGCGGTGGCGAAGCTCAAGCCCGCCTTCTCCAAGGACGGCACGGTGACGGCCGCCAACGCGTCCGGCATCAACGACGGCGCCGCGGCGCTGGTGCTGATGACCGCGGATGAGGCCCAGAAGCGCGGCCTGACGCCTCTCGCCCGCATCGCCTCCTGGGCCACCGCCGGCGTCGATCCCGCCATCATGGGCACGGGCCCGATCCCGGCCTCCCGCAAGGCCCTGGAGAAGGCCGGCTGGAAGGTCCAGGACCTCGATCTCGTGGAGGCCAACGAGGCCTTCGCGGCCCAGGCGCTCGCGGTCAACAAGGACATGGGCTGGAACCCCGACATCGTGAACGTGAACGGCGGCGCCATCGCCATCGGTCACCCGATCGGCGCGTCCGGCGCCCGCGTCCTCGTCACGCTGCTCCACGAAATGGGCCGCCGCAACGCCAAGAAGGGCCTCGCGACCCTCTGCATCGGCGGCGGCATGGGCGTGGCCATGTGCCTGGAGCGCTAAGACTTAAGTGAGTGGTGAATAGCGAGTGGGGAGTGGAGGGGCGCGGATGGTGACAACACCATTCGCCACTCACCACTCGCCACTCACCCAACATGGAGGGAACACAAGAATGGCACGAGTTGCAGTGGTGACGGGCGGAACGCGGGGCATCGGCGCCGCGATCTCGAGGGGCCTGAAGGCGGCGGGCTATCAGGTGGCCGCGAATTACGGCGGCAACGACGAGGCGGCCAACAAGTTCAAGGCCGAGACCGGCATCCCGGTCTACAAGTTCGACGTCTCCGACGCCGCCGCCTGCGAGGCTGGCCTCAAGGCGATCGAGTCCGAACTCGGGCCCGTGGACGTGCTCGTCAACAATGCCGGCATCACCCGCGACGGCATGTTCCACCGCATGACCTTCGACCAGTGGCAGGCAGTGATCCGCACCAACCTGGATTCCATGTTCACCTGCACGCGCCCCGTGATTGACGGCATGCGCGCGCGCGGCTTCGGGCGCATCATCATCATCTCGTCCATCAACGGCCAGAAGGGCCAGATGGGCCAGACCAACTATTCCGCCGCCAAGGCCGGCGTGATCGGCTTCGCCAAGGCGCTGGCGCAGGAGAACGCCAACAAGGGCGTGACCGTGAACGTGATCGCGCCGGGCTACATCTCCACCGAGATGGTGCAGGCGGTGCCCGAAGAGGTGCTCAAGACCAAGATCCTGCCGCTCATCCCCGTCGGCCGCCTCGGCGAGGCCGAGGAGATCGCCCGCGCGGTGGAGTTCCTGGCGAGCGACCAGGGCGGCTTCATCACCGGCTCCACGCTGTCGATCAACGGCGGCCAGTACATGTCGTAAGCCGTCTCCTCTCCCCAGCGGGGAGAGGGTGCGATCGTCGCTTCTCACGTCATGGCCGGGCTCGTCCCGGCCATTTTTAATTGACGAGCGCGGCACTTCCTACTCCCCTCCCCCTTGCGGGGAGGGGTTGAGGGTGGGGGTCGTGCAGGATGGAACTGAGCGGTGCCCCCTGCACCACCCCCACCCGTCACCCTTCGGGTGCCACCCTCCCCGCAAGGGGGAGGGTAGTCCGCGCGGTCTTTCGGCTCGGGATGGCCGGGTCGAGCCCGGCCATGACAAGGGAGCAGGTTGAACCCTCCCTCGACGCTCTCCCCTTGCACCGAGCGAGCGGTTAGAAGCGCCGCCATGACCACCCGCACCGCCACCTCCATCGGCTTCACGGCCATCCTGCTCTGGTCGCTGCTTGCGCTCTTCACCGCGGCGTCCGGCACCGTGCCGCCGTTTCAGCTCGCCGCCATGACGTTCCTCGTCGCCGGACTCGTGGGCGTCGCGAGCTGGGTGGTGCGCCCGCAGGGGGTGAAGGCGTTGCGGCAGAGACCCGTGGTGTGGGCGCTCGGGGTCGGCGGCTTGTTCGGCTATCACGCGCTCTATTTCGCGGCCCTGCGCCTGGCACCGCCCGCGGAAGCCGGCCTGGTGAACTATCTCTGGCCGCTCCTCATCGTGCTCTTTTCAGCCCTCTTGCCGGGCGAGCGCCTGCGCGGCGCGCATGTGGCGGGCGCCCTGTTGGGCTTTGCCGGCGTCGCCGTGCTGATCGCCGGGCGCGGGGCGCTGGATGCCCGGCCCGAGCACCTGCCCGGCTATCTCTGCGCCGCCGCGGCCGCCTTCGTGTGGGGCGCCTATTCCGTGCTCTCGCGCCGCTTCGGCGAGGTGCCGACGGACGCGGTGGCGGGGTTCTGCCTCGCGACCAGCGGCTTGAGCCTCCTCTGCCACCTCCTCTTCGAGACCACCGTGTGGCCCGCCAGCACGGCGCAATGGCTCGTGATCCTGGCGCTCGGCATCGGGCCCGTGGGGGCCGCGTTCTACGTCTGGGACATCGGCATGAAGCGCGGCGACATCCGCCTGCTCGGCGTCGCATCCTACGCCGCGCCGGTGCTCTCCACCCTCATTCTGGTGCTGGCCGGCTACGCCGAACCGACGCTGACCCTGGCGCTCTCCTGCGCCCTCATCGTGGCGGGCGCGCTCGTCGCGACGCTGATGCCGAAGCGGGCGATGGCTTGAGGGGGTCCTTTCTCCCGCGCAGGGAGGAATGGGGACAGATCCGAGGCGCGCGCTGGCTCCAAACGCCTCCGTCCCCTCGACCTGTCGGATGAACCACACTTCTCCCTCCCTTCAGGGGAGGGTGGCACGCGGAGCGTGACGGGTGGGGTGTTCGCCGCAGGCGAGTTCTAGGCCCTGTGGTGCAGGATGCGCTTCGCGCAACACCCCACCCCTACCCCTCCCCTGAGGGGAGGGAGGGCTCGCGAGCGGCAGCGCGGGTGTCCCCCTCTCCCGACCCCTGCTGACGCAGGGGCCACCCTCTCCCTCCAGGGGAGAGGGGAAGACGCAGCCTCACCGCGCCGTATCGCGCTCCTCGCGGCGGCCCGGCATCACCCGGTGGGTGTAGCGGTAGGCCGGGGTGAAGCCGATGTCCCGGTAGAGCGCGCGGGCGACTGTGTTGTCCTCGCGCACCTGCAGATAGGCGGTGTGCGCGCCCTGCTCCCGCCCCCAGGCCATGAGGCTCGTGACCACCCGGCGGCCGAGGCCGATGCCGCGCAGTTCCGGCGCGACCACGATGTCGAACAGGCCCACATAGCCGCGCTCCACCACGCCGAGCCCCCAGGCCACATGGCGGTCGTCGAGGTCGAGGGTGGCGAACACCGCCTGCTGGCGGATGCGCGAGACGATTCCGACGAGGATCGAATCGTCGGACTTTTCACCGCCGTAGGATTGCGCGGTTTCCCGCACCCAGCGGGTCGAGACCTTGGGCTCCAGGATGATCGCCGGATCGATGGTGCAATCCTCCGGGATCTCCCTGGTGAGAGCCTGCGTCGGCTCGATGAGCCGGAACCCACGCGCTTCCAGCATGCGGTCCACGTCAGGACTCTCGAGCGAGGTCAGCCGGAAGGTCGGGCGCACGTTCTCGACGATGAAGTGCTCCACCATGTGGTCGATGAGCCCCTCGTCGAGCACCGCGCCGGGCACGAGGGCCGCGGCCGAATTGGCGCGCTTGGAATAGCCCTTGGCGAGACGCAGCAGCCAGCCGTCGTAGACCTGGTAGTCGAAGGACGGCCAGGCATTCACGAGACGGCTCTCGAGAGCCAGGATGAGCGCCGGGTCCGTCTCGAGGGCGGGCGCATCCATCACGATGCGCTCCCCGGCCGGGACGCCGGGGCGCCGGACGCGCGCGGCGTCGGCCGCCAGCCGGGCGGCGCCATCTCGAAGCCCTCGAAGGTGAAGCCCGGCGCCACCGTGCAGCCCACGAGCGTCCAGGCGCCGAGACTCGTGGCGGTCTGCCACCAGCCCGCCGGCACCACGAATTGCGGCCGCTGACCGCGCGCGAGATCGGGCCCGAGATGATGCGCGGAAGCGTCGTGCCCGTTTTCCGACACGGTGATCACGAGGGGCGCGCCCGCATGAAAATGCCAGACCTCGGCGGCATCGACCCGATGCCATTCCGACACGTCGCCAAGCCCGAGCAGGAAGTAGATCGCCGTGGAGGCCGCACGCCCCTCCGCATCGGTTCGCGGATCGCGATAGGTCTCACGGTAATAGCCCCCTTCCGGGTGCGGCTTGAGATCGAGGCGCCGCACCACCTCCTCAGCCGTCATGCCGTCGATCGCGTGAGTCATGGGTGCTTCGGGTTCGCGGCCCGAGAGGCGGGCAGGCCGTCTGTTGCGGGAATCATGCGGAGATCATCGGAGTTTTGCAGCTTCCGACCCGAGGGGCGGACAGGCCGTCGATCGCGTGGGTCATGGCGAAGGAGCGTTCCGAGGGGGCCTATGGGTCATGGGGAAGGAGCGGTCCGGGAGGGCATGTGGGTCATGGAGCGGGAACGTTCGGACAGCAGCACGTGAGCCGACCGAACGCCATCCTTTTTCAAAAGCGGTTCTTCCACTCCCGCAATGCCTCGAACACCTCGCCCGCCGGCGCGCTCTCCTTGCCGACGCTCTTCGCCACAGCGGGTTCGCCGGCACGCAGGAACGGGTTCGTGGCCTTCTCCTCGCGGATCGTGGACGGAACGAGGAAGCGGCCCTCGCGCTTTGCGGCCTCGGCCTCTTGCGCGCGGCATTTCAGGGCCTCGTTGTCGGGATCGGCTGCGAGCGCGAAGCGCGCGTTCGAGAGCACGTAATCGTGCCCCGAATAGACCCGCGACTCGTCGGGCAGCGCGGCCAGGCGCTGGAGCGAGGCCCACAGATGCGCATAGGAGCCCTCCAGCACGCGCCCGCAGCCCAGCGTGAACAGGGTGTCGCCGGCAAACAGCGCCCGGTCGGCGGCGAACCAATAGGAGATGTGGTCGGCGCAATGCCCCGGCGTCTCCCACACATGGGCCTGCAGATCGCCCACATGCACGGTGTCGCCCTCGCGCACCCAGGCGTCCACCACGGGCACCTGGCCCTGCGCCTTGACGGGCGCCACCACCCGGCAGCCGGTGCGCTGCTTCAGCGCCGGAATGCCCTGCACGTGGTCCGCATGGCGATGGGTGACGAGAATGTCGGAGAGCCGCCAGCCCCGCTCGGTCAGCGCCGCCAGGATCGGACCCTCCTCCGGCGCGTCGATGGCCGCGCAGGCGCCGGTGGACGGATCGTGGATCAGAGCACCGATATTGTCCTCGAGGCAGCGAAAGACGTGGATCTCGGCCGGCATGAATCCTCCCCTGGCCCAGGCGGCGCGCCGTTGCGCCGGCATCCGGGGCTCCTGATTTCACAGCTTAAGCATGGGGCGCGGGCGGCGGAAAACCAGATGGGGCGCCGTCCGCCGGACACGCCGCATGCGGCATAGGTGAAGTCCCGATGGGTGCCCGATCAGAACAGGCTCTCCCACCCACTCCCTCATCCTGAGAGGCTGCCTGAAACAGGAAAGGCCCTCCCATCCACACGCTCGTCCTGAGAGGCTGGCCCGAACCTCTCCTGGGAGTGAGGCAGGCCGCAGCCAATCACTGAAGCAGCGCTTTGCTCGGGTGCACCCCTCCCTCCTTGTGGGGGAGGGTAGGGAGGGGGGTACGCATCCCGCAGGGATGCTCGCGCGGCGACCTCTCCTGACGCATCCACTCTCGTCGCCGTGCCCCCCTCTCCAGCTCTCCCCCACAAGGGGGGAGAGGGCAGGATATGGTGCCTCTTGCCCCATCGCTTCCCCCTCTCCCGACCCCTGCTGACGCAGGGGCCACCCTCTCCCTCCAGGGGAGAGGGGCAGAAGCGCGGCACTTCTCATGTGCAGTCCCGCCGCCTGTCGAGCTCATCCCCTTGCACCGGCGGGGCCGCGGCATCATTCATGGGCTTACAGGGGCAAGGCTTCCAATGAGCGTCGACGTCACCGATCTGCGCGCCTTTTATGCGAGCCCCCTGGGCGGCGTGACGCGGCGGCTCGTCGGCCGCGGGATCGACCGTTTCTGGGGCCGGCTGACCGGACTGCGGGTGCTGGGGCTGGGCTACGCCACGCCGTATCTTGCGGCGGTGCGCGGCGAAGGGGACCGAACGCTCGCCTTCATGCCGGCCGAGCAGGGCGTGGTGAACTGGCCCGCCACCGGGGCCTCGGCCTCCGCCCTCGTCGACCTCCTGATGATGCCCCTGCCCGACGGCTGCATCGACCGGGTGCTGGCGGTGCACGCGCTGGAGGTCGTGGAGAGCCCGAGCGAACTCCTGCACGAGATCTGGCGCATCCTCACCCCGGGCGGTCGGCTCATCGTGGTGGCGCCGAACCGGCGCGGCGTGTGGGCCCGCATGGACACCACCCCTTTCGGGCACGGCCAGCCCTTCTCGCGCTCGCAGCTCAAATCCCTCATGCGCCAGACCCAGTTTTCGCCCGAAGGCTGGGCCGAGACGCTCTACGTGCCCCCCTTGCGCAACCGCTTCTTCCTTCAGACCGCCACGGCGTGGGAGCGCCTCGGGGCCGGAGCCTCCCTGCCGTTTGCGGGGCTGCATATCGTGGAGGCCACGAAGCAGCTCTACCGCCCCGTGGCCGTGCGCCAAGTGCGCCGGGCGGCCCGGCTCGCCCCGGTGCTGGTGCCGGCGCCCGCCTCGCGCGTGGCAGAGCCGACCACGGCGCCATAAGGACGGCGCGGTCGGCCGGAACGGCGCTGCCTTGACTTCAAAGACCCGAATGGCCAGTGTCCCGCGCCTTTCGGGCGCCCTTGCGCGCCGGCCCTCCCCCTCCCACGTTTGATGTGATGCCAAGCTTCCTCAGCCCTGATCGGTGCCCGGCTCCCTCCCTTTGGTGGGCCGCCTGATGCGCAGCTATCTCGCCTCTGAACTGGCCTGTGCTTCTGTTGTGCGGTGGGCCGCCTGATGCGCAGCTATCTCGATTTCGAAAAGCCCGTCGCGGAGCTCGAAGCCAAGGTCGAGGAATTGCGGGCCCTGGGCGAGAACCGGGACGCGGTCTCGATCACCGAGGACATCGCCGGGCTCGAGGCCAAGGCCGCGGCGGCCCTGAAGGACCTCTACGGCCGTCTCACCCCCTGGCAGAAGACCCTGGTGGCCCGCCATCCGCAGCGGCCCCATTTCGTGGATTACTGCGCCGGCTTGATCGAGGACTTCACGCCGCTCGCGGGCGACCGCGCCTTCGGCGAGGACGAGGCCATCGTCGGCGGCTTCGGGCGCTTCCGCGGCCAGGCGGTCTGCGTATTGGGGCAGGAGAAGGGGTCGAGCACCGAGACTCGCATCCGGCACAATTTCGGCATGGCCCGCCCGGAAGGGTACCGCAAGGCCGTGCGTCTCATGGAGCTCGCGGACCGCTTCGAGCTCCCGGTCCTCTCCTTCGTGGACACCGCCGGCGCCTATCCCGGCATCGAGGCCGAGGAGCGCGGCCAGGCCGAGGCCATCGCCCGCTCGACCGAGATGCAGCTCGCGCTCGGCGTCCCCAACGTCTCGGTGGTGATCGGCGAGGGCGGCTCGGGCGGCGCGATCGCGATCGCGACCGCCAACAAGGTGCTCATGCTGGAGCACGCGATCTATTCCGTGATCTCGCCCGAGGGCGCGGCCTCGATCCTGTGGCGCGATTCGGGCAAAGCCCAGGACGCCGCCACCAACATGAAGATCACGGCCCAGGACCTCCTGCGCCTCGGCGTCATCGACGCCATCGTGGCGGAGCCCACCGGCGGCGCCCACCGGGATCCGCAGGCGACGATTCGGGCCACGGGCGAGGCCATCGAGGGGGCGCTGAAGGACCTCGGCAATCTGGGCGCCGATCAGGTGCGCGATCACCGGGCCGAGAAGTTTCTCCAAATCGGCCGCAAGATCTGACGGCTGGGATCGAGGGGGCATTGAACGGAGCACCCCCGTTCGTCAGGGGCCGTTCAACGGTTCCCGAGGCGCGGAGCGGGGTTTATCCTTCGTTCACCGTAAGGCATTCAACGCGGATTTCGCCCCCGAAAAGCCGCCTTTGGCCCCCAGGAGCGCTCTGGTCACAACGGCCACGCCTCAGGTAAGGTGGGGTTAAGGCTAACGGCTTTAAGGGTTGGGGCCTGTCCGGCGCAAAGACCGGACGGTTCTCGAACTGCGGGGTTTCCCATGGTGAAGCGTATTGCCCTCGCGGCGAGCCTGACGCTCGCGCTCGCGGCATGCCAAGATTCCGGCTTCAATCCCTCTTCGCGCCACCTGGCCCCGGTGCCGCCGGCGACGCTCACGCTCATGTCGAACAAGAACATGACGAAGCACGACCCGATCGTGATCCGCTCCTTCAAGAAGGAGGCCGAGGTCGAGATCTGGAAGCGCAACAAGGAGGGCCAGTTTGCGCTCCTCAAAACCTTCCCGATCTGCCGCTGGTCGGGCCAACTCGGCCCGAAGATCAAGGAAGGCGACCGCCAGGCGCCCGAGGGCTTCTATTCCATCACCCCGGCGCAGATGAACCCGAATTCGAGCTTCCACCTCTCGTTCGACACGGGCTACCCGAACGCCTTCGACCGCGCTCACGGCCGCACCGGCTCGCACCTCATGGTGCACGGCTCCTGCTCGTCGCGCGGCTGCTTCGCCATGACCGACGAGGCGATCTCCGAGATCTACGCCATCGCCCGCGAAGCCTTTTCGGGCGGACAGCGCACCTTCCAGTTCCAGTCCTACCCCTTCCGGATGACGCCGAAGAACCTCGCGCAGCACCGGCTCGATCAGCACATGCCCTTCTGGCAGAACCTGAAAGAGGGCTCGGATTATTTCGAGGTCACCCGCCAGCAGCCGCAGGTCGGCGTATGCGGTAAGCGCTACGTGTTCGGCGGCGAGGACGTGGCGCAGGGCAATTGCGCGCCGACTCTCGATCCGCTCGTGGCTCAAAAGCGCCAGCAGGACGAGCAGCAGGTGGCCGAATTGGTCGCCAAGGGCACCCCGCCCATCAAGCTCGTCTACGACGACGGCGGCCAGCACCCCTCGTTCCGGCGCGCCTTTGCGAGCCTCGGGGGTGAGGACGCATCGTTGGTGATCGCGGCCCGCGAAAATCGCAATCTGGGCGAGGTGAGCCGGCCGGAGGCGCTTGCCGCCGGTCCCCGCGAGATCGTTCTCGATGCATCGGGCCAGCCGAAGGATCAGGGTCAGGGTACAGCGCTCGCCTATGCCTCGTCTCAGGCGCCACAGGAGAGCCCGGCTGCCGCGAAGGTGGTGGCCCGCGCTCCCGTGACCGACGTGGCGCCGGCAGCCGCTGCCCCGGCGCCGGTCGAGTCCAAACCCTTCTACCAGCGCATCTTCAGCTTCGGCGGGCGCACCCAGGAAGCGCAGGCATCGCCGCGGTCCTAGAACCGGTCGATAGGTGCACGAAAGGCCCGCTCCGGCGGGCCTTTTTGTTGCTGCGCTGCAACAGCGGTGACCCTTATGGCATAGCCGCCCGGAGCCTGACTAAAAAGGCAGCAGCTGCATAAAGTATCACTTTGTCGTTTTCCGCGAGGCCCGGCAGCGTCTGCGTCGATCAAGCAGCCGAGAAACGGCCGCTGACAGACGTGGAGATGACAACGATGTCGAGGAGCTGGGGGCTCACAAAAATTCTAGGCCTGGCGGCGCTGGGCGCCACCTTGGTCACGGGTGCCGAGGCGGCGGACCTTGCCGCGCGCAAGAAGGTTCTGCCGCCGGTGGTGGAGGCCGCACCTGCGCCGGTGCTGATCGACTTCGCCTTCGGGGCCAAGGTGCTGACCGACTACAACTTCCGTGGCATCTCGCAAAGCGACCGCGAGCCGGCCGTGCAGGGTTACGGCGAGCTGCAGTTTCTCGACAACCTGTTCTACACGGGCATCTTTGCATCGACGGTGGACCTGCCGACCCGCCCCGATGCGGAAGTGGACCTCACCTTCGGCGTTCGGCCGAAGCTCGGGCTTTTCACCTTCGATATCGGAGGTATCTATTACTGGTATCCGGGTGAGCGGCAGCTCATCGATCCGGTCCTCGGCGCGGTGACGCCTCGCGACACGGACTTCTTCGAATTTGCCGCCAAGGCCTCCTACACGTGGCAGGACACGGTGACCCTCGGCGCCAACGTGTTCCATGCCTGGGACTGGCTCGGAACCAGCGCGGAGGCCACCTACGTGTCGGGCACCGTGAAGGTAAACACGCCCTTCCTCGCGGGCGGGTACGTGTCCGGCGAACTCGGCCACTACTTCATCGGCACCGCGACCGATCCGGGACCGGCTTTCAACGTGCCCGATTACACCTATTGGAACATCGGCGCGGGCTACACCTACAAGAACCTGACCGTGGACCTGCGCTACCACGACACCGACGCCACCCGGGCGGAGTGCTTCGCCATTACCGCCGATCCACGCGGGTTCGCCAATGGCGGCCGCTCGCGCTGGTGCGATGCTACTTTCATCGCTTCGGCTTCGGTGGATCTTGTGGCAAGCCAACTCGGCGTCTTCGCGCCGCGTTGAGCCAAGCAAACCACTCAACAAAAAGCGCGGCCCGGGGCCGCGCTTTTCGTTTGAACGGGATGTCGTCCGGCGGACCTTAAGCCACCAGCGTCCCGTGGCAATGTTTGAACTTCTTGCCCGACCCGCAGGGGCAAGCCTCGTTGCGCCCGACCCGGCCCCAGGTGGAGGGATCGTTCGGGTCGCGGGCTTCCACGGGCTCGGCCTGGACGCTGCGGGCCACGAAGCCCGCCGCCGGACCGGCTCCGAAAGCAGCGCCTTCGGGCATGGCCATCTCGTTCTCGCCCGTGGCCGGGTCGAGGTGCTGGGCGAACATCGGGGGCAGTCCCTCGGGTTCCGGCTGCTGGAACACCACCTCGATCCGCATGAGCTGGCCCGTGACCTGCTCGCGCAGGTGCCCCACGAGGCCGTTGAAGAGATCGAAGGCCTCCGACTTGTACTCGTTGAGCGGATCGCGCTGGGCGTAGCCGCGCCAGCCGATCACCTGCCGCAGGTGGTCGAGGGTGACGAGGTGCTCGCGCCAGAGATGGTCGAGGCTCTGGAGCAGAACCTGCTTCTCCACATAGGTCATGACTTCGTTGGAGTTCTTCTCGACCCGTTCGTTATAGGCCTCGTCGCCGGCCTTGCGCAGGCGCTCGCGGATCTCCTCGTCCGCGATGCCCTCTTCCTTGGCCCATTCGTCGACGGGCAGGTCGAGGTTGAGGTAGCGCGCCACGTCTTCCTTGAGGCCCGCCACGTCCCATTGCTCGGGGTACGCGTTCTCCGGGATCGCACGGGACACCATGTCGTCGATTACGCCATGGCGCATCTCGTTGATGGTGTCGCGCACGCTCTCCTCGGCCATGAACTCCTTGCGCTGTTCGAACACGACCTTGCGTTGGTCGTTCATGACGTTGTCGTATTTGAGGATGTTCTTGCGGATGTCGAAGTTGCGCGCCTCGACCTTCGCCTGCGCCCGCTCGATCGCCTTGTTGATCCAGGGGTGAACGATGGCTTCGTCGTCCTTCAGCCCGAGCTTGGACAGCATGCCGTCCATGCGCTCGGAACCGAAGATGCGCATCAGGTCATCCTGAAGCGAGAGATAGAACTTGGAGCGGCCCGGATCGCCCTGACGGCCCGACCGGCCGCGGAGCTGGTTGTCGATACGGCGGGACTCGTGGCGCTCGGTACCCATGACGTAGAGGCCGCCCGCCGCCAGCGCTCGTTCCTTGAAGACCTGGGTTTCGACGACAATCTCTTCTTCGCGGCGCTTACGCTCGGCCTCGTCGGTGACGTCCGCGAGTTCGCGCTGCACGCGCATCTTCACGTTGCCGCCGAGCTGAATGTCCGTGCCGCGCCCTGCCATGTTGGTTGCGATCGTGATCGCGCCCGGCACGCCGGCCTGAGCCACGATGAAGGCTTCCTGCTCGTGGAAACGCGCGTTCAGGACCGCGAAATGGCGTACGGTGGTGCCGTCACGGGCCGCCCGGTAGAGGGGCTCCAGCGCCATCGGATCCTCGAAGTCGATCTGGGTAAAGCCGTCCTTCTTCAGGAGCTCGGCGAGATACTCCGACTTCTCGATCGAGGTGGTGCCGACCAGGGTCGGCTGTCCCCGGCCCGAGGCCGCCTCGATCTCGCGGATGATGCCCCGGTACTTCTCTTCCGCGGTGCGGTAAACCTCGTCGTCCTCGTCGATACGGGAGACGGGCCGGTTCGTCGGCACCTCAATGACCTCGAGGTTGTAGATTTCCAGGAACTCGTCGGCCTCCGTCGCGGCCGTGCCGGTCATGCCAGCGAGCTTCTTGTAGAGGCGGAAATAGTTCTGGAAGGTGATGGAGGCGAGCGTCTGGTTTTCGGGCTGGACCTGCACCCGCTCCTTCGCCTCAAGCGCCTGGTGCAGCCCTTCCGAATAGCGCCGGCCCGGCATCATGCGGCCGGTGAACTCGTCGATGATCACCACCTCCCCATTGCGGACGATGTAGTCCTTGTCGCGCTGGAACAGGGTGTGGGCACGAAGGGCCTGATTGACGTGGTGGACGATGGTGGCGTTCTGGGCGTCGTAGAGATCCCCCTCCTTGAGCAGACCCGCCGCGCGGAGGAGTTCCTCGATCTTCTCGTTGCCGCCCTCGGTGAGCGACACGGCACGCTGCTTCTCGTCGAGGTCGTAATCCGCCCTGTCGAGGCGCGGAATCACCTGATCGACGGCGAAATAGAGCTCCGAGCGGTCGTCGAGGGGGCCCGAGATGATGAGGGGCGTGCGCGCCTCGTCCACGAGGATCGAGTCCACCTCGTCCACGATGGCGAAGTTGTGCCCGCGCTGGACCATCTGCGCCATCTCGTACTTCATGTTGTCGCGCAGGTAGTCGAAGCCGTACTCGTTGTTGGTCCCGTAGGTGATGTCGCAGGCATAGGCCTGGGCGCGCTCGGCGTCGTCGAGGCCGTGGACGATGACACCCACCGACATGCCGAGGAAGCCGTAGATCTGCCCCATCCATTCCGCGTCGCGGCGGGCGAGGTAATCGTTCACGGTCACCACGTGGACGCCTTTGCCGGCAAGCGCGTTGAGGTAGACGGGCAGCGTCGCGACGAGGGTCTTGCCTTCACCGGTGCGCATCTCGGCGATGCTGCCATCGTGGAGCACCATGCCGCCGATGAGCTGCACGTCGAAGTGGCGCTGGCCAAGAGTGCGCTTGGCGGCCTCGCGCACCGTCGCGAAGGCGGGCACGAGAATGTCGTCGAGGCTCTTGCCGGCGGCGAGCTGACCCTTGAGCTCATCGGTACGGGCGCGGAGCTGCTCGTCCGAGAGCCGCTCCAGCTCCGGCTCGAGCGCGTTGATGGCGGCGACCCGGGGCCGGTAGCCCTTCACGCGGCGGTCGTTGACCGAGCCGAAGATTTTTTTGGCGAGAGAGCCGAGCATCGAGAACCTGCGAATACGGGGGCCATCCGACGGGTGCGGAGGGGTACCCTACGAGACGTGAAAGCGGTCGATCAGCGGCGCCTGCCAGGAGGCACCGGCGCGCGAACGGACGCTTTATAGAGGTAATCATCCGTTCTTGCATCTGAAAGGCTGCGCCAATCGGGCGCATCCGCGCGGCAACGCTCTGGCTCGCGGAGGGGTTCCGGGGGGCTCAGCCGGTGGGGCTGTTCGGCACGGTTGGGCTCGGCCTGCGAACCATATCGCCCTCGGTCACAAACGCCTTATCTCGCCTTAAGGTGAGAACCGCGTCGCTTGCAAAGCGGGCCGAAACCCGCCATCCCTCGATACGCATGCGGGGGAGCGCCCGCGCCGATACCTGAACCAACGCTCAAGCGGGGCTGCCGACCGGCGAATGGGGCGCCCCTGCCGGATCAACCATAGGATCGATCATGTCCCTTCCGACCCTTCGCGCCTCGCTTCTCGCTCTTGGCGTCGCCCTTCCGGCCGCCGCCCTGGCCCAAACGCCTGCGACTCCTCCGGCCCCCACGACGCAAGCCGCCCCCGCCGACGCCAGCAAGGTGGTTGCGCGCGCGGACGGGATCGAGATCACCGAGGGCGACCTTGCGATTGCGGCCGAGGACCCGGCGCTGCAGATCCCCGGGATCGGCGAGGCGCAAAAGCGCGACCTGCTCATCGGCTACCTCGTGGATCTGAAGCTCGGCGCCAAGGCTGCCGAGACCGCGAAGGTGGGCGACAGCGCCGAGTTCCAGCGCAAGCTCGCCTATGCCCGCAGCAAGGCGCTACTCGACGAGTATCTCGACCGCGAGGTCAAGAAGGCCGTGACCCCCGAGGCCGCCCGCAAGCTCTACGACGAGACCGTGAAGGGCCTCACGCCGGAGGCCGAGGTGCGCGCCCGCCACATCCTGGTGGAGAGCGAGGCCGAGGCCAAGACGGTGGCGGAGCGCCTCAAGAAGGGCGAGGACTTCGCCAAGGTCGCAGAGGAACTATCCAAGGACCCGGGCTCCAAGAGCGATGGCGGCGACCTCGGCTTCTTCGAGAAGGACCGCATGGTCGAGCCCTTCGCGGAGGCCGCGTTCAAGATGGAGCCGGGTCAGATCTCCGAGCCCGTGAAAACCCAGTTCGGCTGGCACGTGATCCGGGTCGAGGAGAAGCGCACGAAGCCCGTGCCGGCTTTCGAGGAGATGAAGGAGCAGATCGACACCTATCTCGGCCGCAAGGCCCAGCAGGAGTTGATCGTGGGCCTGCGCCAGAAGGCCAAGGTCGAGCGCCTGGACGCGGAGGGCAAGGTGGTCGAGCCGAAGAAGCCGTAAGGGCTCCTGCCTCGCACCAAATGGAAAGGGCGGCCGAGCGGCCGCCCTTTTCGCTGTCCGGAGCCTACTTGTTCGTGCGCCCGACGCGGTTCGGATCGATCCCGCCCTCGCGGTTCGTCTCGTTCTCCACATCGCCCGTGAAGGTCGAATCACCCTCGATGCTGCGCGGATCCTCGCCGCTCATGGTCGTTCCCTTCGAGCGGCCGATTCCAGGGTCCACTTCGGCCGAGTTGTGGGGCCGCTCCGCTGGCCGTGTCTTCGGATGCTTGGATGTCATGCTCCGCCTCCTGGAGGGTGTCGATGGGAGACCGGGTCAACGGGCGTTCGGGCCGGTCGTTCCGCATCCCAGCCAGGCTTGACAAAGCGCCGGGCAAGCTCGCACCTCCCCTCGCCCGCCGGAGCCTCTCGATGTCCAAAGCCGTCTCGCCGCTTGCCCCCAAGACCATGCCGGAGCTGCCGCCCATTGCCGGCGTGCGCATCGCGACCGCCGAGGCCGGGATCCGCTACAGGAACCGTACCGACGTTCTCTACGTGACCTTGCCTAAGGGCACCGCAGTCGCCGGCGTGTTCACCCGTTCAAAGTGCCCCTCCGCACCGGTGGATTGGTGCCGCAAGAACCTCGACCGCGGCGCTGCCCGGGCGCTCGTGGTCAACTCCGGCAACGCCAATGCCTTCACGGGTAAGACAGGCGCGCAGGCCGTGAAGCTGACGGCGGAAATCGCGGCGAGGGCCGCGGGGTGCAAGCCCAATCAGGTGTTCATCGCCTCCACGGGTGTGATCGGCGAGCCGCTGGATGGCACGAAGTTCGAGGGTGTACTGCAGGATTGCGAGGCCAAGGCGAGGCCAGACGCCTGGACGGACGCCGCCAGGGCCATCATGACCACCGACACTTTCCCGAAGGTGGCGACGCGCTCCATCACCATCGACGGCACACCCGTGACGATCAACGGCATCGCCAAGGGCGCCGGCATGATCGCGCCCGACATGGCCACGATGCTCTCCTTCGTGTTCACGGATGCGCCGGTCGCGGCCGACGTGCTCCAGGACCTCCTCGCCAAGGGGGCGGACCGCAGCTTCAACTGCGTGACGGTGGACGGCGACACCTCCACCTCCGACACCCTGCTCCTCTTCGCCACCGGCACTGCGCAGGGTGTCGCTCCCATCGAGACCGGACGCGACCGCCGCCTCAAGGCGTTCCGGGCCGCGCTCGACGACCTCCTCGTCGATCTCGCCCAGCAGGTAGCCCGCGATGGCGAGGGCGCGCGCAAATTCGTGACCGTGAAGGTGGAGGGCGCCACGAGCGCCAAATCCGCCAAGCGCATCGCCATGTCGATCGCGAACTCGCCGCTCGTGAAGACGGCCGTCGCCGGCGAGGACGCCAATTGGGGGCGGGTCGTGATGGCGGTCGGCAAGGCCGGCGAACCCGCGGATCGCGACAAGCTCGCCATCTCTTTCGGTGGCATTCGCGTCGCCGTGAAGGGGGTCCGGGATCCGGCTTACGACGAAGCCAAAACCTCCGAATACATGAAGGACGACGAGATCCTGATCCGGGTCGATCTTGGGCTCGGCAAGGGTGAGGCCACGGCGTGGACCTGCGACCTCACCAAGGCCTACGTGGAAATCAACGGCGACTACCGGTCGTGAAGCTCACCCTCGTGGTCGCCGTCGCGCTGGTGGACGCCGACAACCGTATCCTTCTCGCGCAGCGGCCCGAGGGCAAGCAACTCGCCGGCCTGTGGGAATTCCCGGGCGGTAAGGTGGAGCCCGGCGAGCGGCCTGAGGAGACGCTCATCCGCGAGCTCCATGAGGAGCTCGGCATCGTCGTGAAGGAGGCCTGCATCGCCCCGCTTACCTTCGCGAGCCACGCCTACGAGACCTTCCACCTGCTGATGCCGCTCTACATCTGCCGCCGCTGGGAGGGTTTTGTGCAGTCCCGCGAGGGGCAGGCGCTGAAATGGGTGAAGCCGGGGCAATTGCGCGATTATCCCATGCCGCCGGCCGATGAGCCGCTGATCCCGTTCCTCACCGACCTGCTCGGCACCTGACCTTCGCTTTGCCCCAGCCGCTCGCTCCGACCCGCGCCTTCCTGGTCTCGCATCTTCTCGTCTGCTCAATTCTGTGGGCGACGGGCTTTCTCTTCATCAAGCTCGCGGGCAACCTCAACCCGTTCATGATCGCCGCCATGCGGGGTCTGATCGGGGCGATTTCGCTGGCGGCCTGGTTCGCGATCCTGCGCAGGTCGCCGCTGCCTCGTCCGGGCGAATGGCGGCATTGGGCCTTTCTCGGCACCTTCAACGGCTGGGGCCCGAACGTGCTCGTGGCCTATGCGCTGACGCAGATCACGACGGCCTCCGCATCCATGATCCAGGCTGCGGGCCCGCTCGTCGTTGCCGTACTCGCGCATGTCATGTTCGCCGACGAGCGACTGACGCCCCGGCGCATGCTCGGCGTGCTGGTAGGCTTTACCGGCATGGCGATTCTCATTGGCCCTGCCGCGTTGCCCGACAGCGGGCTGAGCGTCACCGGCGTGCTCGCTATGGTGACGACCGCGGTGAGCTATGCGGTCGGCAACATCTACGCCCGGGCGATCCGCGACGCCGACCCTGCGCGCTTGGCGCTCGGGCAGCAGGTGTGCTCCGCCATCCCTGCAACGGCCCTCGCGCTGCTGGTGATCGGTCCAGGTGCTTTCATGGCTGTTCCCGGGTCCATCGGTCCGCTGCTCGGCCTCGGCGTGGTTGCGACAGCCGTGCCGATCCTCCTCTTCATGCGCCTCATCCGCGGGGCTGGCCCGACCCGAGCCGCCATGGTCGGCTACCTCATGCCGGTCTGGACCACGATCCTCGCGATCCTGTTTCTCGGCGAGCATGTAGGGCTGCGGGAGGTGCTTGGCGGGGCGGTGGTGCTCTCGGGCGTCGCCCTCGTGTCGTTCACCGGGCGGCTTCGAGGCTGATCCCCTCCAACGCCGTGCGGGTGGCCACTGGGATCTCGACAGGCTTTTGCGTGGCGCGGTCCACATAGACGTGAACGAAGCGTCCCTGGGCGGCCACCGCCTCGGCACCGGCATGGAAGATGCCGAGCTGGTAACGCACCGAGGAGCGCCCGAGCTGCACCACGGCCATGCCGGCCTCGATTGCGTCCGGGAAGGCGATGCTCTGGAAGTACGTGCAGCCAGTTTCGACCACGAGACCGACGACCGGGCTGCCCTTCACATCGAGAAGCCCCTGCTCGACGAGCCAGCCGTTCACGATCGAGTCGAAATACGCAAAGTAGACGACGTTGTTGACGTGCCCATAGACGTCGTTGTCCATCCAGCGGGTGGTGATCGGACGAAAAACGCGGAAATCCGCACGGGTGAGGCGTGGGGCCCGCTCGCTCACCACGCCGCCTCGTAGATCGCGCGGGCGTCGTCCAGCGCCATGGGGCGCGGATTGTTCACGAGAAGCCGAGTCTGCTTCATGGCGTCCTCCGCCATCATGGCCACCGCATCGTGCGGAATGCCCAGATCCCGCAGGCGCGGCTGCAGGCCGATACCGGCAGCGAGCGTGACCATCGCGTCGATGAAGCGCTCAGCCGTGGGGCTCTCGAGGTCGAGAAAGACATGGGGTGCGAGTTCGGCATAAGCCTCGCCGCAGACCTCCGCGTTGAAGCGGAGCACGTAGGGCAGCACGAGCGCGTTCGAGAGGCCGTGCGGGATGCCGAAATGCCCGCCGATGGGATAGGCGAGCGCATGCACCGCTGCCACGGGCGAGTTCGCGAAGGCCTGGCCTGCCAACATGGAGCCGAGCAGCATGGCGGAGCGGGCCTCCCGGTCGGAGCCGTGATGGACCGCTTGGCGGATGTTACGGCCCAGGAGCCGGAGCGCCTCACCGGCAAGCGCGCGGGAGACGGGATTGTTGTTGGCGCTCGTCGAGGTGTAGGCCTCGATCGCATGCACCATCGCATCGACCCCGGTCGCGGCGGTGACGTGCGGCGGCAATCCGAGCGTCAGGTCCGGGTCGAGCAGCGCTACGTCGGGGATCAGAAGTGGGGACACCACGCCCTTCTTCTCGTGAGCCCCGGTGGTCACGATGGAGATCGGCGTGACCTCGGAACCGGTGCCGGCGGTCGTCGGCGCGAGCAGCAGCGGCAGGCGCGGCCCCTTGGCATTGCCGACGCCGTAGGCGGCGTCGAGCGGCTCGTTGCTGCGGCCCAAAAGGGCTACGAGCTTCGCGACATCGAGGGAGGAGCCCCCGCCGAGGCCGATCACGCCCCCGGCCACGAAGGAGCGCGCGGCCTCCGCGGCTTCGAGCACCACCGCCTCCGGTGGATCGGCTACAACCTGGTCGAACACGGTCACAGCAAGCCCGGCGCCCTGCAGCGCCTCCAGCACGGGTGCCACGAGCCCTGCCCGCACGAGGCCCGCATCGGTGACGAGCATCAGGCGCCGCCCTAGACGCGCGGCGGCGATCTCAGGCAGCCGGCCGATGGTACCCGACCCGAACACCACCGAGGGTGTCGTGTTGAAGATGAACTGGCTCATGCTGCGCTCCCCTCACCGGCCGCCTTTTTGCGGCGTTAGGGAAGGCGTTGGCAAGGGCGGACGCCTAGTCCGTGAACTCCTCGATGGCGTCCATCTGGTTCGGGTAGAAGGCGAGGTGCCCGGCGATCTCTTTCACCGCGGAATTGGGATTCTCATACGTCCATACCGCGTTCGGGCGCTCAAGGCCGCCGGCCGTGACCGTGTAGTAGGAGGCATCCCCCTTATACGGGCAATGCGTGGAGCGGTCGGTGCGGTCGAGGAGGTCCATGTTGACGTCCTCGCGGGGGATGTAGTGCACCGGCGAGAGCTGGGCTTCCTTCAAGGTGAGGGACCGGGTGGTTTCCGCCACGATGAAGCCGCCCAGGACCACGCGCACGCGGTTGGGATTGGGCGTGACGGTGATGGGATGGTCGGGACCGGGCTGCTTCATGGGAACCTCCGCTCTGAGGCAAAGCATAGGGCGCCCTGCCCGTTCCCCAAGGGCGTGGCTAGTCGAGCTTCTGTTCCGGAACCTTGAGCGCGTCGGCAAGGCGCATCTTGGCCGAGCCCGGCCGCAGGGGCTTTTGCTGGCTTTCGTGCGGCGCCCAGCCCGAGAGCCAGAGAATGTCGAAGGTGGCCCGCAACCGCCCATCCGGATCGGCGAAGCGTTCGGCGTAGATCGCGGCGGCCCGCATGAGGGTTTGGCGACGCAGGGGCGTCCGGCGGCGGGCCTCCAGAGGATTCGTGAGACCCATGGCGCGGAGATCCCGGAATAGGCCGAACGGATCGCGGTAGCGCACCGTCACGGGCTCGATGTCCGTGACCGGCAACGCAAACCCGGCACGCTGGAGGAGACTGCCCACATCGCGGACATCGGCGAAGGGAGCAACGCGCGGGCTGACACCGCTCTCGATCTCGGCCTCCGCCTCGGTGAAGGCCTGGCGCAACTCGGTGAGGCTTGAGCCCCCCAGGAGGCAGCCGATGAAAAGCCCGTCTGGCTGCAACGCCCGGCGGATCTGCACGAGGGCACCAGGCAGATCGTTCACGGCTTGCAGGCTCAGCAGCGACACAACGAGGTTGAACCGCTCGGCTGCCACCGGCAACGCCTCCTCGTCGGCAAGGATGCTGCCGGGCTCCAAGGTCGGCGCGATCCGTACGACGCGGCCCGCCCGTCCGCTCGACCGCAGCCAGTCGGCGGCCGCCGGGGTGGGAGTACCGACGTCCAGCGCCAGCGGAAACTCCCGCAGGACCGGTGCGATTCGCTCCTCGAGATCGGCGACCGCCCGGTCGACGAGAAAGGTTTCAAAGCCCTGCGCCCGCGCGCGGTGCAGGCGGCGGCGGATGAGCGAGCGGTCGAAGACGAGAGGGGCTGTCATGGAGGCTCGATATGGCGTCAGGCCTACCTGGACGCCAGCCGCCTGAGACCGGGAGCCGCAAATGAATGCGCCGGAGCAGGTCCGCCTGCTCCGGCGCATGGTGCCTCGGGCTCTCCTGCCCCCGCAAGGACCCGGGCAATTGGAGCCTTGGGCGGCGCCTACTGGCGGCCGCCGCCCAGGCTGTGGACGTAGAGCGTGAGCGACTTGAGAGTCACGGGGTCAAGGCGACCCTCCCAGGCTGGCATCACACCCTTGCGGCCGTTGGTGATGGTGGCCATCACCTGTTCGGGGTTCGCGCCGTAGAGCCAAATTGCGTCCGTGAGGTCAGGCGCGCCCGTCTCCTTGGCACCCTTGGCGGCGTCGCCGTGGCAGGCCGCGCAGTTGTTGGCGTAGATCTTCTGCCCGTCCTCAAGCTTGAGCTTCGGGTTGAAGGCCTTGCCCGAGAGCGAGAGCACGTAATTCGCAACTTGCTCGACCTCGGCGCGCTTCAGGATGCCGTCGCGGCCGAACGCCAGCATCTCGCTCTGCCGCGTATCCGGGTGAGCTGCGCGGGCACCGAAGCGGATGGTCTGGTGCACCTCGTTCAGCGTCCCGCCCCACAGCCATTCGTCGTCCTGCAGGTTCGGATAGCCGATGCGGCCCGTAGCGCCCGTGCCGTGGCAGGAAGCGCAGTTGTCGCCGAAGGCTGCTTTGCCGTTGGCCATCGCAAGCTTCATGAGCTCAGGGTTCGCCTGGATCTCCTCCAGCGAGGCGGTAGCGAGCGCGGCACCCGTCTGGCCGCGGGCGAGCTTTGCGGCCTCGACTTCCTCCATCACGGCAGCGCGCTGCGAATAGCCGAAGAGCCCGCGGGTGTAGTCCGAGGCTAGCGGCCAAGCCGGGTAGACCACCCAATAGCCCACCGACCACAGGATCGTGGCGTAGAGCCCCCACAACCACCAGCGCGGCAGCGGGTTGTTGAGCTCGCGGATATCATCCCAGCTGTGGCCGGTGGTTTCGATGCCGGTCACCGCATCGACATGAGGTTTCATGGTGTCGGCCATGGTCCCCGCCCCCGTCAGAGGTGCGGTACCGATCTTCAATGTGTCGGCCATGATCTCAATCCTCCGAAAGAGGCATCTGGGCGGCCGCGTCGAACCGGGTGCGGTTCTTGGGCCAGAAGGCGTAAGTGATGACGGCGACGAACATCCCGACGAAGTAGAGAAGGCCGCCGGTCTGCGCGAAGGCGGAGAGGGCTTGGTACGTCATGACGATCACCGGAGATTCTTGTTGTTCTCGTAGAGCTTGAAATCGACCAGCGTGCCGAGCATCTGCAGGTAGGCGACGAGCGCATCGAGCTCGGTGACCTGCTTCGGATTGCCGTCGAAATCGCGCGACACCGCGTTCGGGTAGCGCTTCGCAAAGGCATCGGCGCCGGCCGCATCGGGGTTGGCTTGCGCAAGGAGATCGGCCGCGGCCTTCGCGACCATCTCGTCCGTGTAGGGAACGCCGATGGCCTTGTTGGCCTTCAGGTCCGCCACGATGCCGTTGGCATCGAGCGGTCGGTCGAGGAACGGATAGGCCGGCATGATCGAGGTCGGCACCACGCTCTGCGGATTCTTGAGGTGGTCGCGGTGCCACTCGTCGGAATACTTGTTGCCGACGCGGGCGAGATCCGGACCCGTGCGCTTGGAGCCCCACTGGAAGGGGTGGTCGTACATGCTCTCGGCGGCAAGGGAGAAGTGGCCGTAGCGCTCCACCTCGTCGCGCATCGGGCGCACCATCTGGCTGTGGCACAGATAGCAGCCCTCGCGGATGTAGATGTTGCGGCCCGCAAGCTCGAGGGGCGTGTAGGGACGCATGCCCTCGACCTTCTCGATGGTGCTCTTGAGATAGAACAGCGGGACGATCTCGATAAGGCCGCCGATCGCGACGACGATCAGGATGCCGATGATGAGCAGAATCGAGTTCTTCTCGAACAGCTCGTGCCTCTTCCAGAGGCCGGGTTGGGCGGAGGCTGTAGCCATGATGATGTGCCTTGAAGATGGGCCGGGAGAGGGGCGGCGCCTTAAGCGCCGCCACGGCTTCGATTGAGGCTTATTCGGCGGGGACGAGGCCCGGAGGGAGAGCCGGAGCGCGCTGCTCTTCCTTCGCCTCGGCACCGCGGATCGTCATGATCAGGTTGTAGGCCATGATCAGTGCGCCGATGAGGAAGAGGACGCCGCCCAGAGCCCGAATGAGGTAGTAGGGCTGCATGGCCTCGACGGTTTCGACGAAGGAGTATTCGAGGAAGCCGAGCGAGTTGTAGGCGCGCCACATGAGGCCCTGCATGATGCCCGCCACCCACATCGAGGTGATGTAGAGGACGATGCCGATAGTGGAGACCCAGAAGTGCCACTCGACGAGTTTGAGCGAGTACACTTCACGCCGGTTCCACAGCCACGGCACAAGGCAGTAGAGGGCGCCGAAGCTCACATAAGCGACCCATCCGAGCGCACCCGAATGCACGTGGCCGATGGTCCAATCGGTGTAGTGCGAGAGCGAGTTCACCGCCTTGATCGACATCATCGGCCCCTCGAAGGTCGCCATGCCGTAGAAGGCGAGCGACACGATCATGAGGCGGAGGATCGGATCGGTGCGCAGCTTGTCCCAGGCGCCGGACAGAGTCATGAGGCCGTTGATCATCCCGCCCCAGGAGGGCATCCACAGCATGATCGAAAAGGTCATGCCGAGCGTCTGCGCCCAATCAGGCAGTGCGGTGTAGTGGAGGTGGTGCGGGCCCGCCCAAATGTACATGAAGATGAGCGCCCAGAAGTGGATGATCGAGAGCCGGTAGGAATAGACCGGACGCTCCGCCCGCTTCGGGATGAAGTAGTACATGATGGCCAGGAAGCCGGCGGTGAGGAAGAAGCCCACCGCGTTGTGGCCGTACCACCACTGGATCAGCGCATCCTGCACGCCGGCGAAGAGCGGGTAGGACTTCGAGCCCGTGAAGGAGACTGGCATCGCGAGGTTGTTCACGATGTGCAGCATCGCGACCGTGACGATGAAGGCGAGGTAGAACCAGTTCGCGACGAAGATGTGGGGTTCCTTGCGCTTCCAGATCGTCGCGAGGAAGACGAGAAGATAGGCGACCCACACGATGGTGAGCCACAGATCGGCATACCATTCGGGCTCGGCATATTCCTTGCCGTGCGTGACGCCGAGCAGATACCCCGTGCCGGCGATGACGATGAAAAAGTTGTAGCCGAGCACCACGAACCAAGGGGCGAGATCGCCAGCGAGGCGCGTGCGGCAGGTGCGCTGCACCACATAGAGCGAGGTCGCGATCAAGACGTTGCCGCCGAACGCGAAGATCACCGCGGAGGTGTGGAGCGGACGCAAGCGGCCGAAGGTGGTGTATTCGATGCCGAGATTGAGCTCGGGCGCCCAAAGCTGGAAGGCGATGATGCAGCCGACCAGAAAGCCCGCGATGCCCCAGACCATGGAGGCGACTGCTGCGAACTTCACGGGGCCAAGATTGTAGTTCGGCTTACCGTTGATCTCCTGCGGCGTGGGTGCCGCGTCGCGCGCCATGTAACGGTTCATGATGCCGACGAAGGCCGCGAGGCTCGCCGCCGCGCCGAGATAGGCGTGAAAGGCAAAGGCGGTGTCCTGGGCTCCCGCCGCTCCGACGATGCAGAGGAAGAAGCCTACGACGAGGGCGAAGGAGAGGCCCGCCTTGCCGTCGGTGAAGGATTTCGTTTGGGTGATCGCAGCCATTGGGTCCGCCCGTGGATCGGTCGTGATTGCGTGGGAAACCACGCAGCAGACCCCCTATGGGGCGCACCGAACGGAGGAGCCTTGATTTGGGTCAACAAGCCCGGCCCCTCCGTGATCCTACGGAGTTGGCCCTGCCGCTGCGTCAGACCGCTTGCCACCCTGTGCAGGTTCCGCAATGCTGCTCTGCAGCATCGATTTGTGCAGCGCAGCAACCAAGGGCTGGCTTGGGCGTTAGCCTCGACCATAACCAACAAGGGAGCTTTCCATGCGGAAGCTTGGACCGACCACTGCCCGCCTGGCGGGCTACCGCCGCCAATGGGAGACCCTGATGCAGGCAACTGCCGCGGGGGGCGAGGCCGCGAGCCACCTGGAAGAGGTGAAGGAGTTTGGCTCCAATCCGGGGGCACTGCGGATGCTCGTGCATGCCCCCGAGCGGCTGCCGCCGAGTCCTGCCCTCGTGGTCGTACTCCATGGCTGTACGCAGAGCGCGACCTCTTACGATCGGGGTACTGGCTGGTCGGCTCTGGCGGAGACGTACGGCTTCGTGGCGCTGTTCCCGGAGCAGACCTCCCGCAACAACCCTCGGACTTGCTTCAACTGGTTCCAACCGAACGACACGACGCGAGGACGCGGCGAGGCCCTCTCGATCCGCCAGATGGTGGACCATGCGGCCAAGACCTATGGCGTCGACCGGAGCCGGATCTTCGTGACCGGCCTCTCCGCCGGCGGCGCCATGACGGCGGTGATGCTTGCGACCTACCCGGACGTGTTCGCGGGCGGTGCGATCGTGGCGGGCCTGCCCTATGGGGCCGCAGCCGATGTGCGCGAGGCTCTCGATCAAATGGCACAGGCCGCACCCCGGCCTGCGGGCGAATGGGGCCAGCGGGTGCGCAGCGCCTCCAAGCACAAAGGCCCCTGGCCCCGCGTTTCGGTCTGGCACGGCAGCGCCGACACCACCGTGGTGCCTGCGAACGCCGACGCCGTCGTCCAGCAATGGACAGAGGTGCACGGACTTTCGCCGCGAGCGACGCGGGAGGAGCGTGTCTCGGGTTACCCGCGGCACGTATGGTGCGGACCGGACGGCAAGGTGCTGGTCGAGTCCTACACGGTCACCGGCATGGCCCACGGCACGCCGCTGGCACCCGGCAGCGCGGAGGGTCAGGCCGGGGCGGCAGGAGCCTTCCTGCTCGATGCTGGGATCTCGTCCAGCCACCGCATCCTGGAGTTCTGGGGTCTTACGCCGATCGAGCCATCGGCACGGCGCGAGAGGCCAGCCGCCCAGACGGACGCATCACCAACACAGGAGCGAGCGGCAGCCAAGTCAGGCAGCCGACCAGACGAGCGGGCCTCCGAGCCGCTGGAAGGCACCATCCTGCCGCCTCTGCGTGAGGAGCGCGTCCAGCCCTCGGCCGCCCATGCCGCCGACAAGGAAAGCCCGAAGCGCCCCGGCGCCATCGATCCCCACCAGGTGATCACGGATGCGCTCACGGCCGCCGGACTGATGAAACGCCGCTAACCGACTTCCTTGAGCCGGCTCTGAAAAAGCTCAGGCCCCGCCCTGGTGAAGGGCGAGGCCTGAAAGAACCCGTTCGGCGCCGGGCGCCGGGGAGCGGTTTAGATGCTGCTGAGCAGCACCATCACGGTGCAGGCGAGCGTCGTCGAGGTCACGAAGCCGAAGAATGCGACCTTCAGGGAGGGGGTCTCCGTGGCGGGCGCTGCATCGAGGCCGTCGGCCGGAGCGGTGGTCTGCAGGGGCTGGTTCATCGGGAAGTCCTTGCGGAGTTCGGAGCCGGTGTCGGCAGGATCAATTCAGTTACCCGTTCAACCCGAACCACAATCGCCAGTTCCCCTCTTGAATCCGTGAAAATTTTTATGATTCGCGGGAACTTAAGCGGAAATCCTCACGGACTCGGCGACTGCCCTTACGTCATTGCAATGGCACCCACGAAGACAACTGCAAGGAGGGCAATGAACCCTACGAAGGCCACCGGGAAACCGTCCTTCCTGTGATGGGCGCCACCTGCTTTGCGGCTGCCTTTCATCCAGCGCTGGATGGTCTCGTAGCGCCGGGCGAGAGCGATCTGCTCCGGCTTCAGGGGTGTGCCGGCGGCTTCCTCGCAAGTGCCGAGCATCGCCATGCCGGGATCGAACACCTCGGTCTTGTCGCCCGTGGCACCGCTATCAACGTCGGCCTTCAGCATGGCCGCTGTGGGCCGGTCCGAATCCGGTGGCGTGTCGATCGGGATGATGGTTTGGGTCGGAGGAAGATCCGCGTTCGAGGCCAAGGCTCGCTCCTGTTGACGTGCGAACGGCCTGCGGCGCAGGCCCTGTCGCTTCGACAGGTGAACCCCGGGCTTCTCCGCCCGGTTCCGAGAAGCGGAAAGGCCTCAGGGACGCGCCATTCACGTTCTCAGACCCAGGCGAGCAAGGGATTGCGCCTTCAAGGCCGCGCCTTGTCAGCGGGTGAAGGGACGCGCCATCCGTGCCCTGGGGCCTAAGGCTTCTTCGATGCGCAGCATCTCGTTCCACTTCGCCATGCGCTCGGAACGGGTGAAGGAGCCGACCTTGAACTGCCCGGCGTCCCAACCGACCGCGAGATGGGCGATCGTGACGTCCTCGGTCTCGCCGGAGCGGGCCGAGACGATGGTGCCGAACCCGTGCCGCTGGCCGGCCCGGAGCGCCGCCTTGGTTTCCGTGATCGTGCCGGCTTGGTTCGGCTTGATCAGCACCGCATTGCAGCTCCCGGCTCCGGCTGCCGCCTCGACGCGCGCCGCATCCGTGACGAGGAAATCGTCGCCGATAACCTGCAAGCGACCACCATGGGCTTCCGTGAAGAGGCGGAACCCCTCCGGATCATCCTCGGCCAGCGGGTCCTCGATCGCGACGATGGGGTAGGCATCGATCCAGCGCCCCAGAAGGTCGATCATCCCGTCCCGGTCCAACTCGCGGTCTTCGAGTGTCAGGCGATAACGTCCGCCCTCTCCGAACTCGGACGCTGCGACGTCGAGGGAAATTGCCACCTCGCTGCCCGGTGTGAACCCGGCCCCCTCGATGGCACGGAGCAGGGTGTCGAGAGCTTCTTCGTTGGAGTCGAAAGCCGGCCAATAACCGCCCTCATCGGCAACGCCCTGGATTTTGCCCCTGGCAGCCAGGAGGCGCCCCGCCGCGCGATAAACCTCGGCGGTCCGGTCGAGGGCCTCGGCGAAAGTGCTGGCATTTGGGCACACCACCATGAAATCCTGAATATCGACCCGGCGGGCCGCGTGGGCGCCGCCGCCGAAGATCTGGATTTCAGGGATGGGAATGCTCACGGACCCTTCGCCCGCGCAATGCTGCCAGAGAGGCACCCCCTTGGCGGCTGCAGCCGCATGGAGCACCGCCATGGAGGTGGCGATCACCGCATTGCCGCCGAGCCGGCTCTTGTTCGGCGTGCCGTCGAGAGCCACCAGGGCACGATCGATCTCCTCCTGATCGAGGGCATCGCGGCCGCGCAAAGCCGGCGCGATCTCGTCCGTGACGTTGCTCAGAGCGCCATGGACGTCAAAGCCCCCGAAGGCGGAGCCGCCATCGCGCAGGTCCAGGGCTTCGCCGGTGCCGGTCGAAGCGCCTGCCGGCGCGATGGCACGGCCGCGGGCGCCGCCTTCGAGTGCCACCTCGACCTCGACGGTGGGCCGCCCACGGGAATCCCAGACGCGACGGCCGCGCAGTTCGGTGATGGCTGTGGTCATGAGATGTCCTGCGCTTGATCAGAGGCCGAGCTGGCTAGCCCAGGCCGTACGGATGACGGCGAGGCTCCGGGGCGGCTCCTGGATCAGCGGAAGCGCAGTGGCCCGCACCCGTTCCCGGTCCTCATCGCGGGTGATATATTCCACCGGCGATTTGCCGTCGACGCGGGCGAGGAAAAGGCCCGGAAGCAGCCGCGCGATCCGCGCCTCGACCGCTTCGCGCGGCTCCCAGGAGACGCCGGCCAGATAGGCCGCCGCGAGTTCGCCAAAGGCGTCGAGAAAGGCCGGCGCGGACGGCGGGTTCCAGAGGCATTTCAGGAGGAGGTGGTTGAGGCAGAAGGCGGGGTCGAAGGCCGGATCGCCGTACCAGGCGCATTCGGCATCGAGGAAGACCGGACCTTGGGGGCCGACGAGGATGTTCTTGGGCGACACGTCCCCGTGCACCAGTGCCCGCTTCGTAGCGAGCGTGTCTCTGGACAAGGTGAAAAGCCGGTCGGCCACGGCCGGGTGCCGCTGCGCCGTAGCTTCGAGATACGGCTCGAGGCGAATCGGATGGAAGATGTGATCGGTGGCGAACTGCCTCGCGGTCGCAGGATCGTCGGCGGTGGCGGCGTGGATGGATACGATGCGCCGCCCAACCTCGGCCGCGAAGGCACGATCCACATGGCCGTCCCGCAGGCGCTCCTTCCAAACGGGATGGATAGCCGGATCAAGATAGGCCATGGCGAAGAGACCGCTCGCCGGATCGTGGCCGAGGATCGCCGGCACCGCATCGGGGACGATGGCCCCAGCCGTTCCCATCCAGGCCACCTCGTAGAGGTTGCGCTCCACCGGAGCCCGCCAATCGGCGGCGACCTTCAGCTTCGGGAGCGCCCGTTTCACAGCGAAGACGCGGCCCTCCGCTTCGACCTTTAGGATGTCGGAGGACACCCCGCCCGTGAGCGGCTCGAGGCGGACCTTGTCGGTGCCGGCAAGCCCAAGGCGCCGCAGCACGCTGACGAGATCGGCCGTTTCCGTGGTGCCCGTGTCCAAACCCATCTCCCCTCACCCGTGAGACTGCTCCGGGCCACCGTTCTGCACAAGCCGCGGGCAGGGACTGGAACGGGGTTCGAGCGACTCCGTTGTCATGCCGCTACGGGCGGTCCGCTTGAACCGGATTGCGAGAACGCATGCCCGTATACAGCTAAGCTCGGCAGGTTTCCGCCTGCAACCCAGGAGGCCTCATGTCCAACGTCGTCGTGAAGACCCCAATGCAGTACCTCGACCAGGCCGTGAATGCGCTGCGGGAGATCGGCATCGTGCCTCCAAAAGCCGAGGATGCGCCCATCCTTGGATTGCTGCAGCGTATTTCCGACCTGGACCAAGATCGCGTCGCCATCATCGCCCGCACGCTCGGCCAGACGAGCGTGTTCAACGAGATCGTGCGCGAGCAGGTGCAGGCGGTCGAGATCGGCGAGCGTTACCGGCAGATCGCGGAGGCCTTCAACTCCATTCGCGATGATTCCAAGGCCATGGTCGACCAGCTCTCGGATGCCCGCATCGACATGTGGGAGCGGGTCAACAATATGTGGATGAAGATCTCGCGCGGCGACATCGCCGATCGTTTCGATCAGATCCGCGACACCTACCTCGACGTGACGCGCTCCACGAAAGACCAGATCGAGCGTGAGACCGTCATCCTCGACGCTTACCGCGATTATCGCGGCGCCCTGAAACAGGCAGAGGTCATGGCTCTCGAGGTGCTCCGCACCGCCGAGGGCAAGCTCCAAGCCGCGCAAGGCGAGTTGAAGCAGGCCTCTGATGCAGTGTCAGGCTTCCAAGGCACGGATCCGGCCGACCGGGCCCGACTTGAACTCATCCGCGACGAGCACCTGCGCCGCACGCAGGACGAGGAAAAGCGCTATCAGATCGCCAAGGACCTCTCCGACAACCTCACCGTCAGCTACAACACCTCCGAGGTCATCATGGCCCGGCTCATGCAGACCACGAATGCCAAGGAGCGGGTCTACGCCCAGGCCGTGAGCTTCTTCTCCACCAACGACTCGGTGCTCACCGCCCTCAAAGCCTCGTTCACGGGCATGTTCGGTCTGCATGAATCGACCCAGACCCTCGAAGTCATGAAGGAGGGCGTATCGAAGAGCCTGGAGGTGCTGGCCGAGATCGGCGATCAGGTGGGCGAAGCGGCCGTGCGTGCAGGCTACGGCCCGACGATCCGGGCGGATGCGGTGAAGAAGCTCGTCGATTCCGTGATCACCTTCCAGGAGCGCTCGCTCGAAATCGTCACGGAGATGCGCCAGCTCTCGACCAAGAACTCGGCCGAGATCCGCGATGCGGTGGAGGAAGGCAAGCGCCGCATCGCCCGTCTCGTCGCCGAGGGACGCGCACTCCCGGCACCTGCCAATGCCTGACGCGCCCGCCGCAGCGGCATCTCCTGCGCCGGCCCGCCCGGCGCAGAACCTCGACGAGCTGATGCTCGCCATGGACGTGGTGGATACGCTCCGCCACCAGGAATCCATGGTGACCCGCGAACTCGACGAAGGCCGGCGCGAGGCGGACCTCATGGAGCGCCTGCGCCAGATCTATCGTGGTCAGGGGATCGCAGTACCGGATCGGGTGTTGCAGGAGGGCGTGCAGGCGCTGAAAGAAAGCCGCTTCGTCTATACGCCGCCGGCCCCGGGCTTCTCGCGCACCCTGGCCAATCTCTGGGTTCAGAGGGCGCGTGTGGGGCGCAGCCTCTTGGGTCTGCTCGCCGCCCTCGGCATCGGAGCCGGCGCCTATTACGCAACCGTGGTGATGCCGGAGCAGCAGCGCGCCGAACAGGCACGGGTGGAGGCGCAGCGCCAGGAAATCGAGATCACCCAGCGCCTGCCGCAGGCTCTGCAGGCCGGCCACGCCGAGGTGGTGCGGGAGGCGCAGGTGCCCGACGCCCGCGAGCGGGCCGACCGCATTCTGGCGGATGGGCGCGCCGCGCTGGAGCGGCGCGACGCCGCCGCCGCCCGGGGCGCGATCGACGATCTCGAAGGCTTGAGGGCGGAGCTGCGCCGGGAATATGCGCTTCGCATCGTCTCGCGTCCGAACGAGCCTACCGGCGTCTGGCGCATCCCGCCCAATAACCGCTCCGGCCGGAACTACTACCTCATCGTCGAGCCCGTCTCCCCCGACGGTCGCGTGCTGACCCTGCCGGTCACCAGCGAAGAGGACGGGCGCACCACCAACGCCGCGCGATGGGGCGTGCGCGTCTCCGAGGACGTGTTCAACCAGATCCGGCGCGACAAGGAGGATGATGGCATCGTGCAGCAAAGCCAGCTCGGCCAGAAGCGTCGCGGCTACCTCGAGGTCGACTACACCCTCCCCGTTCTCGGCGGACGAATCCTGAGATGGTAAAGCCAGCTCCAAGGGACGTATCGGTATGATCTCCGGACGCCAAGCCCTCGCCTGGGACCCCACCATCGGAGAGTTCGCATGATCTCCGGACGCCAAGCCCTCGCCCAAATCGAGCAGGCGGTCGCCCGCGCGCGCCAGGACGAGAACCGGCTCGATGCCGCGCTCCGTCAGGCGTCAGAACAAGCCGTGCGGCTCAGGGCCGAGCGGATGGAGGCTTACCGCGAATTGGCGCGCCTCAAGCTCGACGCGCTCCCGGCGCAGCGGCTGGACGAACTCGATACCATCGAGCGGCGGGCGTTGGCGCTGCTCTCCGACCGGCGCAACGCCCTGGAACAGCTCACGCAGCGCCGCGCCGAGGCCGAGGCTGCGGTCAAACGGGCCGAGGCCGAGCGCCATGCCCGCGCCGACGCGTTCGAGCAGGCGCTGGATGCGCTCCAGGACCGGCGCACGGCCATCGAGGCCGAGACGCGCGTGAACCCGGAATGGGCCACGCAGCGCGCCCGGGTGGACGAGGTCACCCGCATGGCCGAGGAGGCCCGGAAGAAGACCGCGCAGGCTGAAACCGACCGGGAGCAGAAGCGCAAGCCCTACGAGGCCGATCCGCTCTTCATGTATCTGTGGAACCGGCGCTTCGGCACGGCGGAGTACCGCGCCTCGAACCTCGTGCGCTATTTCGATCGCAAGGTTGCGCGGCTCGTCGGCTACGACAAGGCGCGGGTGAACTACACGCTGCTCAACGAAATCCCGACACGCCTGCGCGAACATGCGGAGCGCTTGCGCGGCGAGGTTCAGGCGGAGCGCGAGCGGCTCACCGCGGTGGAGCGCACGGCGCTGGCGTCCGGTGGCATCGAGCCCCTGGAGGAGGCCGCGCGGGATGCCAAGGCGGCACTCGATGAGGCGGAGGGGCGGCTCGCGGAGGCGCAAGCGCATCTCGCCGAGTTCGACCGCGCCCACGATACCTCCGTGCTCCAGGGCGACATGCCCTTCCGCGAGGCCGTGGAACTGCTGGCCCAGGCCGATGCCCAGCAGGATCTGCGCGCCCTCTACCAAGAGGCGCTGAAGACCCCAACGCCCCGCGACGAGGCCATCGTGCGCCGCATCGAGGCCACGGAAGTCGGCATCGGCCAGGCCGAGCGTGAGATGGGGCAGATCCAGAGTCAGCTTCGCGATCTGGCGCATCGCCGGGCCGATATCGAGCATCAGCGCGACCAATTCCGACGGCAGGGCTACGACAATCCCTACGGCTCCTTCGGCAACGAAGCGGTGCTCACTAATGTGTTGGGCGGCATCCTCGGCGGCCTGATCCAAGGCGCGGTTCTGGGACAGGTGCTGAACCAGGGCTACCACCGCCGGCCGAGCCCCTGGGATTCGGATTTCGGCGGAGGCGGAGCCTTCCCGTTCCCCATCCCGCAAGGAGGCGGGGGTGGCTGGATCGGCGGTGGCGGCGGTTTCGACACCGGCGGATCGTTCGGGGGCGGAGGCGGCGACTTCCGGACCGGCGGATCGTTCTAGCCCTGGCGTCTCACGAGGCCCAGTTCTCCTTGAAGTCGCCGTAGAGGGTCAGACCGCCATCGGCATAGATCGTTTGCCCGGTGACGTACGATGCATCGTCCGAGGCCAGAAACGCGAAGACGGCGGCGATCTCCTCTGCGGTCGCGGCACGGCGCATGGGAATGTGGCGTTCGACACCGGCGCGGGCTTTGGGATCGTTGCGCCAGGCATCGTTCATATCGGTGAGCGTTGCACCCGGCCCGACCGCGTTCACGCGGATGCCGCGATCCGCGTATTCGAGAGCGAGCGTCCGCGTCAGATTGCCCATGCCGCCCTTGCTCAGGGAATAGGCGAGAAAACCCGGCTTCGGGATGATCTCGTGGACGCTTGAGTTGTTGAGGACGACCCCGCCGCCGGGCCGCGATAGGAAATGACGGATCGCAGCCTGCGAGCCGTAGGCCGCGCCGAGAAGGTTGACGCGCAGGATCTGCTCAAGGGTATCCGGATCGGCCGTTTCGCTCGGCGCCTCGACCTGGATTCCCGCGTTGTTGACCATGATGTCGAGGCGGCCGAACGCCTCCACGGTTTCATCGATCATGCGCTCGATATCGGCCGGGGAGCTCACGTCGCCTTGGGCGAGACGGTGCTGAAGCGCCGGGCTGCCCGCCGCTCGCACGGCCTCCAGCGCATCGCCGGGTTCGCCGCGATGGTTGATCGCCACCGTGGCGCCCTCCCGGGCAAAGCGCTCCGCGATGGCGCGGCCGATGCCGCGGGTTGCGCCCGTGACGAGAGCGAAACGACCGGAGAGACGGCCCTGGGTCATGAGCGGGGTCCTTTCGAAAGGGCATCGACATCGGCGCGGCTCGGCAGATCCGCGCCCCGTCGCGTGCAGGTGACGGCTGCCGCCGCAGAGGCAAATTCGAGAGCCGCCGCAACCTGATCGCGCGTGAGCTCAGCCAGGGCCTCGATGGTGAGGCGCGCTTGTGCGTCGAAATGCGCGAGAAGCGCGGCATGGAACGTGTCGCCAGCTCCCACGGTGTCGACGACCGCAACGGCATGGGCTTCGCAGGTTACGGAGCCTTGCGCAAAATAGGCCGTTGCGCCTCCATCGCCAGCGGTCACGACCACAAGATTGGGCCCTCGCGCCAGCCAGCCTCGCGCCACCTCGGCGGGGTCCGCCGTGCCGTAGAGAAGCGCGATGTCCTCGACGCTCGCCTTAACCAAATCCGCCATGCCGACCAGACGCTCGAACCGGGGCCGGAAAGCTGCAACGTCGCCGAGAACGCGCGGACGGATATTGGGATCGAGGGAGACGAACCGGCGCCCCCGCTCGCGCTGGAGAAGTGTTTCGATCGCGCTCCCGATGGGCTCGACTCCGAGCGCATAGGAGCTCGCCGCGATCGCGGTCACATCGCGGGAGAAGTCGGGGAGATCGGCGGGTACGAGCGCGCGGTCGGCACCTCCCTCGTGAAAGGTGTAATGCGGTTGCCCGTCAGCGGTGGTCGCGACAACGCTGAGCGTCGTCGCCTGAGGGACGCGGCGCAGTAACCGGGTGTCGACCTGGGACTGCTGCAGTTTGAGATGCAAGAAATCGCCGAAAGCGTCCTCGGACAGCGTCGAGAGGAAGGCCGATGGGGCGCCGAGCCGCGCCAGCCCCAGGGCCACGTTGAACGGGGAGCCGCCGGCGACCGCTTCGGCGACGATCCCATCCACGCTGGGGCGGCCGACGAAGAGGTCGATCAATGCCTCGCCGCAGACCACGATCATCGCAACTCCTTCCCGACCTGAACTCAAATGGCCATAGCGCGGCCGGCAGCGCGGGGGAACTCGGGTTTGAGCGTCGCGTAGAGGCGGCGGAAGGAGTCGAGCCTCTCCCCATAGGCTGCAGCGAGTTCCGCATCGGGCTCCGTGACGTCGAGCACCGGGGGCTGGGTGCAAACCGTCTCGACCGGCTCCCGCGTGAGGGCCAATCGCGCGAGGCGCGCAGCCCCGAAGGCCGGCCCCTTGTCGCCGCCGCTGTAACGGGTCAGCGGCATGCGAAGCACGTTGGCAAGGATCCGCACGAGGAGAGCGCTGCGTGCGCCGCCGCCGATCACGCCAGCGCCCTCAATCCTTGTGCCAGACCGCTCGAGGCTCAGCTTGGCGTCCGCGAAGCTGAAGGCGACGCCTTCGAGAGCGGCCTGGATCAGATCCGCGCGCGAGGTCGATGGCGTGAGGCCGAAGATCACGCCCCGAGCGTGGGGATCGTTGTGAGGCGTCCGCTCGCCCGTCAGATAGGGGAGCATCAGGAGATCGGAGGGGCCGTAAAAGGCCGCCTCTGCCTCCACGAGAAGCTCCGCGATCGGGCTGCCCAAGAGCTCCGCCGTAAAGGCAAGTACGCTCGCGCCATTCAGCATTGCGCCCATCTGAAACCAGCGCCGGGGCACCGCATGGGCAAAGGCATGGACGAGCGTTTCGGGGGCCGGGCGGTATGCGCTTGTCGTAACGAAGAGCTGGCCCGAGGTGCCGAGCGACACGAAAGCTGCGCCATCCTGGACGGCACCGAGACCTATGGCGCCTGCAGCTGCATCGCCTGCGCCGCCGGCCACTACGATGCCTGGCGGCAAGCCCCACGCCTCGGCAACAGCGGCACGCAGCATGCCCGCGGGCTCCGAACCTTCGACAAGGCGTGGCATGTGGCGCCTGTCGAGACCGGTGGCCGCAAGCGCCGCGTCCGACCAATCCCGCGCCGCCTCGTCGAGCCACCAGGTTCCGGCGGCATCCGACATCTCCGTCACGCGCTCGCCGGTGAGACGAACGCGCACGTAATCCTTCGGGAGCAGAACGGTGCGGATGGCCGCAAACGTCTCAGGCTCATGGCGGGCGAGCCACACGAGTTTCGGGGCCGTGAAACCCGGCATGGCGAGAACGCCGGTGACGGATGGCAGAGCCGCATGATCGCGGTTCAGGGCCTCGGCCTCCGCAAAGGAGCGGCCGTCGTTCCAGAGGATGGCATGACGCAATGGACGGTCATCGGAACCCAGCAGGACCGCGCCGTGCATCTGGCCCGACAAGCCGATCGCCCGAACCGCGCCGAAGGCCTGCGGGGCATCATGCTTCAGCCGCGCGACAGCCGCTTCGACGGCGCTCCACCACGCCTGCGGGTCCTGCTCCGACCAGAGCGCACGCGGCCGCTGCACATCGAGTCGCACGGCCGCTTCCGCCACGACCGTCTGATCGCCGTCCACAAGCACAGCTTTGATCGCGGAGGTGCCGACGTCGATGCCGAGACAGGTGGTCACCAGAGCTCCCCGGTTCGCTGGAGAGCGGAGGGTGCGCCGGACAACCCTACAAATTCAAGCTCACGCCCGCCCGCCGTCCACCGAGAGAACCTGGCCCGTGATCCAGCCCGAGCGCTCGGAAGCGAAGAAACGCACCGCCCAGGCGATATCCTCCGGCGTGCCGAGCCGGCGGGTGAAGATCCCCTCCACGAGGCGCTTTTGCCCCTCCGGGCCGTAGCTTTCCCACTGGCGCTCCGTTGCCGGGTTCGAGCGCACGAAACCCGGTGCCACGGAATTCACCGTGATGCCGTGCGGGCCGAGTTCCAGCGCCAGCTGCTTGGTGAGGCCGACGAGCGCATGCTTTGCGGCCGCATAGGCCTGGATGCCTGTGAGGCTCGGGCGCAGGCCTGCGCCGGACGAGATCGTCACGATGCGACCGGAGCCCTGCCGCTTCATCACCGGGGCGGCGTGCTTTGCCAGGAGGAACGCGCCTGTGGCGTTGACCGCGAAGATGGCGTGCCAATCGGCTTCCGGAATCGTCTCGATCGGGCGGCCCACCTGACCCCGCACGCCGCCAGCACAATGGACCAACACGTCGATACGCCCATGCGTCTCGACGATGTGGGCGATGCCTGCTTCGACGGCAGCTTCGTCGCTCACGTCGAGGGCATGTGGCGTGACGCCTGCCTGCTCGCGCAGGGCCTCTAACCCCGCGGGATCGATGTCGAGCGCCCAAACCCGAGCGCCGGCGAAAGCCTGCACGATAGCGCGGCCGATGCCCTGGGCTGCCCCCGTGACGACGACCACTTGGCCGGAGAGATCCTCGCTCATGCGGTCAACATCTCGTCGAGGGTTGACCAGGCGAGCGGGCGCTCCCCGTCCTCGATCTTGTGGATGAGTTCGACGACCTTGCTCAGGGCTGGCGTCGGCACGCCGACCTCACGCCCGATTTCGGCGATGATGCCGATCTGTGCATCGACCTCGGTCTTGCGCTTGCGCACGGCAAGATCGCGCCAGATGCCGGAATGGCTCTTCGCCGAACCGCGGTTGAACGCCACCATGGCTTCGATGGAACGCTGCAGCGCCGCCTCGTCCGCTCCGGGCTGGAAGGCGGCCGGATCGAAGCCGTTGAAGCCTATGGGCTTCACACCCCGCTTAGCCGCCACCTGCATGACCTCCTGGCCGAGCTTGCGGTACACCGAGCGGTGCCGCTCCGAGGCGAGGGCGTCGGCGATGGACTCGTTGGTGAGCGCCGTTGCAAACAGGAGCGCGCCGTACCCGAGCTTGCCCCATAGATACGACCAGATGTCGGGCGTCAGCACGGCATCGGGCTCGAAAACCTGCAGGAGCCGGTGCATGGCCTCGGCGCGCGGCGTGATCCGTCCGTCGAGTTCGCCCACCACGACAGCTGCCCGATTGCCGCGCATGATGCGCCCCGGTGCCATGTAGTCGGCGCCGAAATTGACGAAGCAGCCCATGACGCGCTCTTCGCCGACGATGCGGCCGATGACGATCTCGTTGAGGCCGTTCTGGGCCGAGAGCACGTAGCCGTCCTCGGCCAGATGCGGCAGCAGCTGGCGCGTGGCGGCTTCCGTATGGTGCGCCTTCACGGCCAGCACGATGCGGTCAAAGATGCCCTGAACTCCGTCCGGCGTCACGGCGCGCACGCTCTGGCGGAACTCCTCGACAGGGCCTTCGATCGCAAGGCCATCCCGATTCATCGCTTCGACGTGGTCGGCGGCCTGATCGACGAGCAGAACCTCGTGGCCTGCCCGCGCCCAATAGGCCCCGAGGGTGCCGCCGATGGCGCCTGCGCCCCAGATTAGGATGGGCGACGTTACTTCGGCCATGGTCCCTCCAGGAGCGCGCGGGTTTCCTCGACGCCGATGCGCCAGAGCTCCAGCATCACCTCGTCTGGCTTCTGGTAGTCGCCTCCGAAGGCGCCGTCGCCCAGGATTTGGCGAACGCCGGCAGGCGCAGAGGCGCGCATCAGTTCGCGGTCGAAGCCGCCCTTGGGTTCGTGCGGCATCGCCACATTGGCGAGCCGGGTCCAGGGGAAGTTTTCCATCCAGTTGGCGTGCGAGCCGCTCGGGTCGATCTCCTGCACCTTGGCCCAGGCCTTCGGGGCGTTCCACCAGTTGTGGAATTTGATCGAGAGGTTCGGGTGATCGACCATGAGATCGCCCGCGAGCGCCGCGACGGGCTGGTTGCCGCCATGGCCGTTCACGATCAGGATTTTCTTGAAGCCCGAGCGATGCACGGAGGTGATCACGTCTCGCGCGACGGCCAGCAGCGTCTCGACCTTCAGTGAGATCGTGCCGGGGTAATCGGCGAAATAGGGGGCGATGCCGTAGGGCATGACCGGGAACACGGGGACGCCGTAGGGCTCGGCGGCCTCGGTGGCCACACGCTCGGCCAGGATCAGGTCTACACCAAGTGAGAGATAGCCGTGCTGCTCGGTGGAGCCGATCGGGATGATGCAGCGGTCGTCACCCTTGAGGTACGACTCGACCTGCATCCAGTTCATTTCGGTGATGCGCATGCCCCCTCCCAGGGTCTATTATGGTGCTTGTTCAGGCGTCGAGGGTGTCGTCACCCGATGTGGTTTCGATCCAGCGTCGAGGGTGTCGCCGCCGAATGCAGTTGTGGGTCAGGCGTCGAGGGTGTCGTCGCCGAAGATGGCGGCGCTCACGCGGCCACCGCGCGCGATGCCGCGGTACATGCCGGGCGTATTGAAGGGCAGCATCACGTTGCCGTCCGCATCCACCGCGATGAAGCCGCCGGTGCCACCGATCGCGCCGAGTTCGTCGAGTGTGCGCTTCGAGGCGTCGCCCAGCGGGAGGCCGGCAAGCTCCATCAGGCAGGACAGGCGGTGGCCCAGCACCGTCTTGATGAAGCTCTCGCCGTGGCCGGTACCCGAGACCGCCACGCGTGTATCGGCGTAGTTGCCCGCGCCCGGAATCGGGCTGTCACCGACGCGGCCGGGCATCTTGTCGGTATAGCCGCCTGTTGAGGTCGCCGCCGCGAGCCGGCCCTGGCTGTCGAGGGCGACGGCCCCGACGGTGCCATGGCGGTCGCGTTCCGTGGTTTCGCCCTTGCCTTTCCTGGCCGCCTGGACCTTCTCGAGAGCCTGCAGGCGCTCCGGCGTGAAGAAGTACCATTGCGCGGCCATGGGCAGGCCGTGCTCACGGGCGAATTGCTCGGCGCCGCTGCCTGTGAGCAGCACGTGAGGCGTGCGCTCCATCACGGCTCGGGCCGCCTGGATCGGATTGCGGATGCGCCCAACCCCGCAGACGCCACCCGCGGCGCGGTTCGTGCCGTCCATGATGCAGGCGTCGTGCTCGATGGTGCCCTCGCTCGTCAGCGCCGCGCCATGGCCCGCGTTGAAGTAGGGGCTGTCCTCCATGACCCTGACTGCAGCCTCCACGGCATCGAGGGCAGAGCCGCCCCCCGTCAGCACCGCATAGCCCGTCTCGAGCGAGCGGGTGAGAGCGGCGCGAATGCCGGCCTCGCGCTCCGGCGTCGCCTCGCCCTTCGTGATGGCACCGGCGCCGCCGTGGATGAGCAGAATGGGTTCGCGTTGAGACATGATCAGGGGGTACTCGCGAGGTAAGCGCGTTTACGACGCTTTGCGCTGCGGTTCGGCAGCATCGATGAGATCGTCCGCGGCAGGCCAGTCGAAGGTCCCGAGCACGATCTTGGCCAGGAGAACGGACAGGGTTTCGCGCTCCCGGGGTGAGAGCACCTTCAGCATCTCGTCTTGGAGCGCGACGAACTGCGGAAGCGTCTTGTCGAAAAGCCGCCGGCCCGCTGCGGTCAGGTTGATCAGGAAGCTGCGCTTGTCGGTGGGGTGCCGTGTGCGGCTCACCAAGCCCTTGCGCTCCAGGGCATTGATGGCGCGGCTCAAGGAGTTCTTCGGGAAGCCGTAGGACATGCTGATGTCCCGCGCCGTGACGCCGTCGCGCAGGCCAAGCGAATAGACCACCACGTATTCCGGCCGGGGCAGCCCATATTCCCGCTCCACCCAGCCGTAGAGCGGGATGTTGTAGCGCAGCGCAATATAGTTGAAGCGGAACGCGAACCAGCAAGGGTTCTCCCACAGCCGCGCCTGCGTGACCGGATCGATATCCGTCCGCTCCAGGGCCTCGGATCGGCCCGGAACGGCGGGGTTGAGGGAGGACTGTGCGCGCAAGAGAATGTGAGTCGCGAGAGGCCTAATTGGTTCCATATGGAACTTGACAGGCTGGAGCGCGGTGGTCAACCTGCACGTCGACAGCCGTGACGAGCATGACCGAAGCGACGCCCACCGGGACCCGTTTCATCGCCGACGCAGCGGCTCGACAACGAGAAAACCCAAGGGGACCTCCTCATGCTGCACGTGATGAAACGTCAGGTTCTTGCTTCCGCGACGGCGCTCGCGCTTCTCGGCCTTTCGGTGCCGGCGCTCGCTCAGACGCTCACCATCGGCACCCGCGCGGGACCGGAATCGGTCGACCCGCACTACACCGCCTCCGGCACCCATGCCGAGGCCCTCAAGCACGTCTTCGACACCCTCGTGTGGTCGGGCGACAAGCTGCAGCTCGAGCCGCGCCTCGCCGAGAGCTGGAAGCCGCTGAACGACACCACCTGGGAGTTCAAGCTCCGCAAGGGCGTGAAATTCCATGACGGTTCGGACTTCACCGCGGAAGACGTGAAGTTCTCCATCGAGCGCATTCCGACCGTGTCGGGCCCCAACCCGACGACGATCTATGTGCGCCGGGTGAAGGAGACGAAGATCGTCGATCCCCACACGATCCACATCGTGACGGACGGCCCCTCGCCGACCCTGCCGAACGACTTCATCCGCCTCTTCATCGTGTCGTCCAAGGCCGCCGCCGGCCTCACGAAGGACAATGCCAACGAGGCGTTCAACACGGGTAAGGCCGCCATCGGCACCGGCCCCTACAAGTTCGTGTCCTGGACCCCCAAGGACGCCTTCGTCGTCGAGCGCTTCGACGGCTATTGGGGCGACAAGCAGCCCTGGCAGCGGGTCGTCCGCAAGGAGATCCCGAACGACGCCGGCCGCGTGGCCCAGCTGCGCGCCAATCAGGTCGACATGATCGTCCGCACCCCGGCGGCCGACATCCCGACGCTCGAGCGCGACCAGAACCTGCAGGTCGTGAAGGGCGACACGGTCTACGTGTTCTACATCGAGTTCGACATGCGGGATAAACCCCCGCAGGTGATGGCGAAGGACGGCTCTCCCCTGCCGCAGAACCCCTTCAAGGATGCCAAGGTGCGTGAGGCCTTCGACCTCGCCATCGACCGCGCCGCCCTCGGCGAGATCGCCATGGAGGGCCTCGGCAAGCCCCAGAGCCAGCTCGTGACCCCGAACATCTTCGGCTACAGCGACAAGCTCCAGGTCACGAAGCCGAACGTGAACCGTGCCAAGGAACTGCTGACCCAGGCCGGTTTCCCGAACGGCTTCAAGGTGGTGTTCAGCTTCACCAACGACCGTCTCCCCGGCGACGGTGCGGTGGGCGCGGCGGTGACCCAGATGCTGGCACGCATCGGCATCGACGTGCAGGCGGCGGCCCAGCCCGGCGCCGTGATGTTCCCGGCCCGCACCCGCGGCGACCTCTCCATGGTGATGTCGGGCTGGGGCACGCTCACGGGCGAGGCGAACTACACCCTCTCCTCCCTCGTGCACTCGAACGCGCCTCAGCTGAAGCTCGGCGCCTTCAACTGGCGCAACTACGCCAACCCGGAGGCCGACCGTCTCCTCCAGGCGGCCGCCGTCGAGATGGACGAGGGCAAGCGCCGTACGTTCCTGCAGCAGGCCGGCGAGATCGCTGCCGCCGACCGTCCGCTGATCCCGCTCGTGGCGGTGACTTCGGCCTGGACCCTGCGCAAGGACAAGGTGCGCATGCAGCGCACCCGCGTCGACGAGGACACCCTCGCCATGGACATCGTCCCGGCGAAATAGGCCTCGGCCGTTAGAAGCGGGGCGGATCGCAAGGTCCGCCCCGTTCCCGTTATGAGACGTTTTGGCCCGCGGCTTGCACGAACGGCCGCGCTTGCATTTCCGCCGCGTGACGGCGATGCACCGGACGGACAGCGATCCTGGTGCACCGGGATCTGAAGGTTAAACGCAAGGGCCATGCTCGGCTTCATCATCCAAAGGATCCTGCAGGCGGCACTTGTGATGCTCGCGATGTCGGCGCTCGTGTTCGTGGGCGTCTACGCGATCGGGAACCCGATCGACGTGATCATCTCGCCGGATGCGACCCAGGACATCCGCGCTCAGACCATCGCCCGCTACGGGCTCGACCGCCCCTTGTGGGAGCAGTACTTCGTCTTTGTCGGCAATCTCCTGCGCGGCGATTTCGGCCGCTCGTTCCTGTTCGGGATGCCGGTGATCGACCTGATCCTGAGCCGCCTGCCCGCGACCCTCGAGCTGACCCTCATCGCCGTTTTCGCGGCCACGCTCATTGGCGTCCCGCTCGGCATCTATGCGGGCTACCGGCCCGACAGCCCGGCCTCTAAAGCCATCATGACGCTCTCGATCTTCGGCTTCTCAGTGCCGACGTTCTGGATCGGGCTCATCCTCATTCTCACTTTCGCGGTACAGCTCGGCTGGCTGCCTGCGGGAAGCCGGGGACCGACGCGGGAGCTCTTCGGCATCCAGTGGAGCTTCCTCACTCTGGAGGGCTGGAAGCATCTAGCGCTGCCCGCGTTGAACCTCTCGCTATTCAAGTTCGCCATGATGATCCGCCTGGCGCGAGCCGGCACCCGGGAGATGATGCTCACCGATACGGTGAAGTTCGCCCGCGCCGCCGGTCTGTCTGAGGGCACCATCCTGCGGCGGCATGTGCTCAAGCTGATCTCGATTCCGATCGTCACGGTGTTCGGCCTCGAATTCGGCTCGACCCTCGCCTTCGCGGTCGTGACCGAGACGATCTTCTCCTGGCCCGGCGTCGGCAAGCTCATCATCGACGCGATCAACTCCCTCGATCGCCCCGTGATGGTCGCCTACCTCGTTCTCGTGGCCGCGCTCTTCGTCACCATCAACGTGGTGGTCGATCTCGTCTACGCCCTTCTCGATCCGCGCCTGAGGCCTGGAGCGAAAGCATGATGTCGTTTCGTCTTCCCACCGCTCGACGGAAGGGTTCAGGACGGGGCGCTGGAGCGAAAGCATGAGCACCGCCGACCCCCAAGCGATCCCTGCCGATGTAGTGGACGAGCGCCTCGGCACCGCGCCGCCCGCACCGGCCCCAGCCGCGACGCCGGCTCCCATCTCGCCCTGGCGCGCGGCCTGGGCGGAGTTCCGGGAGAACCGCATCGCGTTGACCGCGCTCGGGGTCGTGATCCTCATCGTCGCTCTTGCAGCGCTGGCTCCCTGGATCACACCGCAGAACCCCTACGACATCGGGAATTTGAGCCTCATGGATGCCCGCCGGCCGCCGGGCTATGTGGGCTCGGAGGGCTATACCCATTGGCTCGGCACGGACGCGAGCGGACGCGACCTCTTCTCGGCGATCCTTTACGGGCTGCGCATCTCCATGCAGATGGGCCTTATGGCCGGCGTCGTCGGGCTCGTGCTCGGCACCACGCTCGGCATCACGGCCGCCTATGTGGGCGGCAAGATCGAGACTGCGATCATGCGGATCGTCGATCTGCAGCTGTCTTTCCCCGCGATCCTCCTGGCGCTCGTGCTCTCGGCGCTGCTTGGCCAGGGCAAGGTCCAGCTCATCGCGGCGCTCGTGGCGGCCCAGTACGCCTACTTCGCGCGCACGGCCTACGGCGCGGCCTCGGCCGAGCGGCGCAAGGATTACGTGGAAGCGGCGCTTGCCGTGCCCTTGAGCGGTTGGCGCATCGTGTTCCGGCACATCCTGCCGAACGTGATGCCGCCCCTCATCGTCGTCGCCACCGTGCAGGTGGCAAGCTCGATTTCGCTCGAAGCGACGCTGTCGTTCCTCGGTCTCGGCCTTCCGATCACCGAGCCGTCGCTGGGCATGCTCATCGCCAATGGCTTCCAGTACATGATGTCGGGCCGCTACTGGATCTCGGTCTATCCTGGCGTCGCCCTCATCATCTTGATCGTCGCCATCAATCTCGTGGGCGATCAGGTCCGCGACCAATTCAACCCGAGGCTCAAACGATGATCCGTCGTCGGGACTGGATCGGCAGCTCGAACGAGAAGCTCAAGCGATGACCGCTGGCGCCGGCATGAAACCTCTCCTCGAGGTCCGCGATCTCAAAACGCACTTCTTCACCCGCGCAGGTGTGGTGAAGGCAGTAGACGGCGTGTCGTTCTCGCTTGCGACCGGACAGGTGCTCGGCCTCGTCGGCGAGTCCGGCTCCGGCAAGTCGGTGACGGGCTACTCGATCCTCGGCCTCGTCGATCCCCCGGGCCGCGTGGTCGAGGGCTCGGTGCTGTTCGAGGGCCGCGATCTCGCGAAGCTCTCCGCCGACGAGATGAAGGCGGTGCGTGGCCGTCGCATCTCCATGGTGTTCCAGGATGCGACCGCGACCTTGAACCCGGTGCTCTCCGTCGGCGACCAGATGCTCCTTGCCGTTCAGGCGCATGAGCGGATCTCGAACCGCGCCGCCAAGGCGCTGATGATCGAGACGCTCGCCAAGGTCGGCATCCCCGACCCCGCCTCGCGGATCAAGGCCTATCCGCACCAGCTCTCCGGCGGCATGCGCCAGCGCGTGGCGATTGCCATCGCACTCCTGCACCGCCCGGCTCTCATCATCGCCGACGAGCCAACCACAGCGCTCGACGTGTCGGTGCAGGCGCAGATCATCCACGAGATGCGCGAACTCGTGCGCCGCTCCGACACGGCGATGATCTGGATCACCCACGACCTCGCCACCGTGTCGAGCCTCGCCGACCACATCATGGTGATGTATGCGGGCAAGATGGTGGAGGCAGGCCCGACGCGGGCGATCCTCAAGGACCCGCGCCATCCCTACACCCGCGGCCTTCTCGACAGCGTGCCGAGCCGCAACCCCCGCGGCGTCGATCTACCCCAAATCCCGGGCTCTACGCCCTCGCTCCTGAAGCTGGGACAGGGCTGCGCCTTCGCGCCCCGCTGCGCCTTCGCGACGGAGGCCTGCACCACGGCACCCCCGTCGCTGGCGGACGGCTCCCGGGCGCTTCGTTGCCACAACCCCGTTGGCTTGGCCGCATGACGAAACCCATTCTCGATCTCGTCGACCTCTCGAAGCGCTTCGATCCGAAGCTCACCATCGGCGACCGCATCGCCGCCAAGATGGGCGGCGATGTGGAAACCCGCAGCGTCCAGGCCGTGCGCGGCGTCTCGCTGGCCCTCGCCAAGGGCGAAACGCTGGGCCTCGTCGGCGAATCCGGCTGCGGCAAGTCCACCCTGGGGCGCATCGCGGCGGGCATCATGAGCCCGACCTCCGGGACCGTGCGTCTCGACGGCAAGCCCATGATGTCGGCGGGCGGCACGAAGCTGACCACGCGGGTTCAAACCGTGTTCCAGGATCCCTTCGCCTCGCTCAATCCCCGCATCAAGGTGGGCGATACTCTGGCCGAAGGGCCGGTGGCGCATGGTGTCGTGACCCGCGCGAAGGTGCGTGCCTACGTGGCCGAATGGCTCTCCCTCGTCGGTCTCGATCCGAGCTTCGCGGAGCGCTACCCGCACCAGTTCTCCGGCGGTCAGCGTCAGCGCATCGCCATTGCGCGCGCGCTCGCCATGCAGCCCGACGTGATCGTCTGCGACGAGCCCGTGGCGTCCCTCGACGTGTCGATCCAGGCGCAGATCATCAACCTGCTCCTGAAGCTCAAGCGCGAGCTCGACCTCACCTATCTCTTCATCTCCCACGATCTCGGCGTGGTGCGGCACATCTCGGATCGCGTCGCGATCATGTATCTCGGCCGCATCGTCGAGCTGGGAGACACGGTGCCTCTCTACGAGAACCCGCAGCACCCTTATACGCAGGCTCTTCTCGCGTCCGTGCCGCGGCTGATCACCGAGGAAAGCGATCTTGCGGAGTTCAAGCCCATCGCGGGCGAGATCCCGTCGCCGCTTTCGCCGCCGCCCGGTTGCCCGTTCCACACCCGCTGTCCCCATGCGGGGCTGCGCTGCCCGCGCGAGGTGCCAGCGCTCGTTCCCGGCAGCGCAGCCCGTCCCACGGCCTGCCATCTCTATACCGGCGGCGTCGATCTCGTCGCTGCTGCCTGACATCTCTGGAGTCCATCATGAGCCTTGAAGCGCTTCGCCGGGAAATCGGCGCAGTCAATGACCTCCTCTGCGCCGCGTCCATCCTGGTCTGGGATTCGCGCACCATGATGCCCGCAGGCGGCGTCGAGGCCAGGGGCTACCAAATCGCAACGCTCATGGAAGGCGCCCGCGAGCGCCTGCTCTCGGCCGCGACTCGCAAGGCCCTCGATGCCGCCGAAGCCGCCGCCCAGGGGCAGCCCCAGGACAGCGCCGAGCGCCGCGAGATTGCGGCCGTGCGCGATGCGGTGGAGTTCCACAGCCGCATTCCGGCGGACCTCATCCGCCGCAAGGCGGAGCTTCGCCCGAAGGCGAACGTGACCTGGATCGAGGCCCGCAAGCAGAACGACTTCTCGATCTTTGCGCCGCACCTCACCGAGACCGTCGATCTGCAGCGTGCCTATGCCGATGCGATCGGCTACGAAGCTCATCCCTACGATGCCCTGCTCTCGCTCTACGAGCCGGGCGAGACCGTGACGAGCGTCCGCTCCCTCTTCGACCGGCTGCGCCCGGCGCTCCGTTCCATCCGTCAGGCCGCGGAGGCGAAGGGCGACGTCCGCACGGATTTCATGGGCCGCTCGTTCCCGGCGGAAGCGCAGCGCCAATTTGGCGAGCGCATCGCACGGAAGTTCGGCTACGACCTCGCCCGGGGCCGCCTCGACTTCACGGTGCACCCCTTCGAGATCTCCTTCACCCGCAATGACGTGCGCATCACCATGCGCCGCGCCGAAACCTTCGAGCCGCCGGCGATCTTCGGGGCCTTCCACGAGGTCGGCCACGGGCTCTACGAGCAATATGTCGATCCGACCTATACCCGCACCGCCCTCGCGTCCGATCTGAAGCAGCTCTACGCCGTCGGCGGCACGAGCTTCGGCGCGCACGAATCGCAATCGCGTCTGTGGGAGAACCATGTGGGTCGGAGCCGCCCATTCTGGGATCTGCACTTCGCCGATCTCCAGCAGGCCTTCGCGCCATCGCTCGACGATGTGGACGCGGAGGCGTTCTACCGTGCCGTCACCCGGGTTCGCCCCGGCCTCATCCGCACGGATGCGGACGAACTCACCTACGACCTGCACATCATGCTGCGGGTCGAGATCGAGGCGGATCTCATCGGCGGCAAGCTGAATGTGGCGGACATTCCCGAGGCCTGGAACGCCGCCATGACCCGCGACCTTGGGCGCAGGCCCCCCGGTGACGCCAATGGCTGCCTGCAGGACATCCACTGGTCGTCCGGCATGTTCGGCTCGTTTTGCACCTACACCATCGGCAATGTGATGGGCGCGCAGCTTTTCGAGACGGCCATGAAGGACGGCGCGCAGGCCGATGCGTTTGGGCGGGGCGATTACGCCCCCCTACACGGCTGGCTGAAGGAGCATGTCTGGCAGCACGGCCGCCGCTTTACCCGCGACGAGGTGCTCCAGCGCGCCACAGGGCGGACGCTGGAGGTGGAGCCCTATATCGGCCACCTCACCCGGCGCTACGCAGACGCTTAAAGCCCAGACTGCTCCTTGCAGTAGCGCGCTACATCGGCATGCGTGGCAAACCACGCATCGCCGAAGGACTGCGCGAGGCGGATGATCTCCTCGAGGATCCAGATCCGCGAGCGTTGGCCGATCACATGCGGGTGCATGGTGAGGACAAAAAGCCCGCCCTCCGCGTGCGCCGTCTCGAGTTCGCGCCGGAAGATGTCGAACACGGCTTCCGGCGGCGTGTAGGGGCGCAAGCCTCCCATCCGATCCATGTTGAAATAGATCGCATCGTCCCGGATCCATTCCGGCGGCACCTCCACGATGCCCGTGGGCTCCCCGTGCTCCAGGAGTTCGTAGGGCTCCGTGTCGGCCATGAGCGACGAATCGTAGAGCAGCCCCATCTCGCGGATGATCTTGAGCGTCGCGGGGCTGAAATCCCAGGAGGCCGTCCGCATCCCGACAGGCTCGGCCCCGGAGAGCCGTGCCAGCACGTCTCTGGCCCTGAAGGCGAGATCGCGCTCGGCCTCGTAGAGTAGGGTCGAGTTGAACTCGTGAATCCAGCTGTGGATGCCGAGTTCGTGGCCGGACGAGACCACGGCCTTTGGTTCGTCCGGATTGATCATGGCCGACACCGCCGGCATGAAGAAGGTCGCAGGGATCGCATATTTCTCCAACAAACCGAGGATGCGGGGCGAGCCAACCCGGCCGCCATACTGGCCCTGGCTCAACTTGCCGAACGACTTGCCGCCGAAGCGCAGCTCCAGGGTCTCGTGATCGGAGTCGAAGGACAGCGCCACCGCGCAGCGGGCGCCGTTCTTCCATTGGCGAGGTTTGAGGGATCGGCCAGCGCGCACATGCGCGACCGCGGCGCGCCAACGCGCCTCCTCCCACTGCCAGGGTTCCTGCTGCGGCTGCTGTTCACTCATCACCGGCTCACGATGCGATTCGACGGCGCATCATGCGCCTCCGGGAGCGGCGGGCCAGCCCCGGAGATGCCATAAGCCGTGAACTTTCCCGGCGAATCACCTTGCGGCATCATTCATAGGATGATTGACTGCGCCCGCGGATGAACCGCGCCGGAGGCCAGCTTTGGGCGCCTTCCACGACAGCGTCGTCGAGACCATCGCGGGTTGGATCGTGTCCTCACGCTTTCCTGCCGGCGCTGCCTTGCCTGTGGAGCAGGCGATCGGCGACGAGCTGTCCGCCTCCCGCACCACCGTGCGCGAGGCCTTGAAGACGCTTTCCGCCAAGGGCCTTGTTCGCGTCGGGCCGCGCATCGGCACCCGCGTTCTGCCGCCCGACCATTGGAACCTGCTCGATCCTCAGGTGGTGGCGTGGCGGCTCAAGGCACCGGTGACCCGCGAGCTCATCAACGACCTCGTGGAAATGCGGCTCATGATCGAGCCTGCCGCAGTCGAGCTGGCGGCCCTCAAGGGGAGGCCAACCGACATCGCGAGCATTCATGCGGCCCTGTCGGCGATGCGGCGGGCCGTCGAGGGCGAAGGCTCCTACATCGAAGCGGATCTCGCCTTTCATGGCGGCATTCTGCGCGCGAGCGGCAATCAGTTCCTCGTGCAGCTCGCCCCGATCGTCGGCGCCGTGCTGCGCCTCTCCTTCGAGCTCTCGGTCACCTCCCCGGACAACGCCCAGGCATCGCTTCCGGATCACGCGGCGGTGCTGGACGCGATCGAGGAGCGGGACGCGGGAGCCGCACGCGAGCGGCTCGTCGCGATCATCCTGGCGTCGCGCCGCGATATGGAGCATGTGCTTCCTGCCGAGAGCGGGGCGGCATCGGCCCCGAAACGTGTGGTCCTGGAGGCGTGAACGCCGTGAAGCTGATCAATCTCCTCTTCAAACTGTTCGAGGTGCTGATCGTCGCCTGCCTGGCCGCCATGGTCGTGATGGTGTTCGGCAACGCGGCGCTGCGGAAGCTCTCCGATTATGGGCTCGTGCTCCTCGGCGGCGGCATCGACGTGTCGGAGGAGCTCTCCCGCATCCTCTTCGTCTGGCTCACCTTCATCGGCGCCGTGGTCGTGGCGCGGGAGAACGCGCATCTGGGCGTCGATACGCTCGTGGCGCGCTTCGGCGAGCGCGGGCGCACGATCTGCATGGTGCTCTCCGATCTCCTCGTCATCCTGTGCTGCGCGGTGTTCTTCTGGGGCACATGGCGTCAGGCACCCCTCCATGTGGGCAACGTGGCGCCGATCACCGGCATGTCGATGATCTGGGTCTATGGGCTCGGCTTCTTCGCCAGCATCGGCATGGGGCTTCTCTCGGCCGCCCGGATCGTTCGTACGCTCACCGGCCGCCTGGATCCCGCGGAGCTGCGCCAGTTCGCCGGCGAGTACGATCACGACGTGCTCAAGTCGCCGAGGGGGCACCTCGAATGATCCTATCCGCCACCTCCCCACGCGCCGGCGCCACCGTATGACCGTTGCCATCTTTCTGTTCTCGCTGTGCGGCGCCATGGCGCTTGGCCTGCCGGTTGCATTCTCCCTCGTGGTCTGCGGCCTGGCGCTCATGCTCTATATGGGCATCTTCGACAGCCAGATCGTGGCGCTGAAGCTCATCGAGGGTGCAGACAACTTCCAGCTTCTCGCCGTGCCGTTCTTCCTGCTGGCCGGCGAGCTCATGAATGCGGGTGGGCTCTCGAAGCGCATCGTCAACTTCGCGGTCTCGCTCGTCGGGCACATCCGCGGCGGGCTCGGTTACGTGGCGATCTTCGCCGCGATCATCATGGCCGCGTTGTCGGGTTCGGCCGCTGCCGACACGGCGGCGCTCGCCTCTATCCTGATCCCGATGATGCGGGATGCCGGTTACAACGTGCCACGCTCCGCCGGCCTCATGGCGGCTGGCGGCATCATCGCCCCGGTGATCCCGCCCTCCATCGGCTTCATCGTGTTCGGCGTTGCCGCCAACGTGTCGATCACGCAGCTGTTTCTCGCCGGCGTGTTCCCGGGCATCCTCATGGGCCTCTCGCTCGTGATCGCCTGGGCCATCGTGGTGCGCCGCGACAAAGTCCAGACCCTCCCGCGCCAGGGATGGGGTGCCCGGCTCAAGGCCTTCCTGGACGGCTTCTTCGCGCTCCTGATGCCGGCCATCATCCTCGGCTGCATCAAGTTCGGCTGGGCGACGCCGACGGAAGCGGCGGTGTTCGCGGCGGTCTACGCGCTGCTCGTCGGGCTTTTCATCTACCGTGAGCTGAAGGTTTCTCAGCTCTACGGCGTGTTCCTCACGGCCGCGAAAACGACGGCCGTGGTCATGTTCCTGGTCGCAGCGGCGCTCATCTCCGCCTGGCTCATCACCCAGGCCAACATCCCGGGCGAAATGGGCGCCCTGCTCGAAGGCCTGAAGGACAACCCCACGATCCTGCTGGTCGTGATGATGATGCTCGTGATCGTCGTCGGCACCGCCCTCGACTTCACGCCCACCGTGCTCATCCTCACGCCGATCCTCATGCCGCTCGTGAAGCAGGCCGGCATTCACGAGGTCTATTTCGGCGTCCTGTTCATCATGAACAACGCCATCGGCCTCATCACGCCGCCCGTGGGCGTGGTGCTCAATGTGGTCTCGGGCGTCGCCCGTGTGCCCATGACCGCCGTCATCCGTGGCGTGATGCCGTTCCTCATCGCGCAGACGATCGTGCTCTTCCTGCTGGTGCTCATGCCTCAATGGGTCATCGCGCCGCTCAACTGGCTGCGCGACCGCATCAGCTTCGTGGAGATGCTCCAGGCCATGTTCTGGTTCTAAGGGCTCTCCATCCCCCGCGTGACGCCTCAGGCGCTCACGGGGTCCCACAAGCCTGCCGGGCGACGCGCAGCCGGCCAGCAGGCTCCTTCAACGAGACGCGCTGCGATGGTTGAGACGGAGGAAGTCATGACATCCCTGCTGAAATTTGCCCTTGCGACCGGCGTTGCCGCCATCGCCCTCGCCGGCCCCGCCGCGGCCCAGTTCCAGGACCGTACGATCCGCGTGTCGAACGGCATCAATGCGGACCACCCGGTCGGCAACGGCCTCACCAAGATGAACCAGTGCGTCGGCGAGAAGTCCGGCGGCAAGATGAAGCTTCAGGGCTTCTGGGGCGGCGCGCTTGGCGGCGACCTGCAGGCCACGCAGCAGCTGCGCTCCGGCACGCTCGAGATGGTGATCACCTCGTCCTCGCCGCTCGTGGGCATCCTGCCGGATCTCGGCGTGTTCGACCTGCCTTTCCTCTTTGCCAATGCGAAGGAAGCGGACGCCGTTCTCGATGGCTCGTTCGGGAAGTACATCTCGGACAAGCTCCCGGGCGTTGGCCTGGTGAATCTCGCCTATTGGGAGAACGGCTTCCGCAACCTCACGAACTCCCGCAAGCCCGTCGCCAAGGTGGAGGACTTCCAGGGCGTGAAGGTTCGGGTGATGCAGAACAACATCTTCCTCGACACCTTCAAGACGGTGGGCGCCAACGCCGTGCCGATGGCCTTCGGCGAGGTGTTCACCGCGCTCGAGACCAAAGCCATCGACGGTCAGGAGAACCCGTTCGTGACCATCGACACCTCGAAGTTCTACGAGGTCCAGAAGTATCTCACGGTCACGAACCACGCCTACACCCCCTTCCTGGTGCTCTACTCGAAGCAGCTCTTCGACAAGCTCTCTCCCGAGGAGCAGAAGGCCCTCACGGATTGTGCGGCGCTCGGCCGCGACGAGCAGCGCAAGGTCTCGCGCGATCTTTCCGAGAAGTCGCTCGCCAAGCTGAAGCAGCAGGGGATGCAGGTGACGGAGCTCACCCCCGACGTGCAGTCGCGCCTGCGTGAGGCGGTGAAGCCCGTCTACGAGCGCCACTCCGAGACGATCGGCAAGGAGACGGTGGCGAAGGTCCAAGAGGAACTCGCCAAGATCCGGAAGTAACCTCCGGCTTTCCAGGGCCCCCGCCCACCGGTGGGGGCCCTTCTTCTATCCACCCCTCTTCCCGTCCGCCGAGCCTTCCGCTCCGCGGCGATGCGAGCGGCTGCCCTATGAAGATCACCGCCATCGAGACGATCCGCACCGAGGAATTGCCCAACATCCTCTGGGTTCAGGTCCACACCGACGAAGGCCTGGTGGGCTTAGGCGAAACCTTCTTTGGCGCGCAGACTGTGGAGGCGTATCTCCACGAATACGCGGCGCCGCGGCTCATCGGCCAGGACCCCTCCCGCATCGACCGCATCGCCCGCGACCTCGTGGGCTATCTCGGCTTCCGCTCGGCGGGCGCGGAGACGCGGGGCAATTCCGCGATCGACATCGCGCTGTGGGATCTCCTCGGGAAAGCACTCAACCGGCCCATCGTCGATCTCTTGGGCGGGCGCACCCGCGACCGTATCCGCACCTACAACACCTGCGCGGGCACCCATTACGTGCGCAAGGCCAACGCGCAGCGGGTGGACAATTGGGGCCTCGGCACCGACCCCACCGCCCGCTACGACGACCTTAACGCTTTTCTCAACCGCGCCGACGAATTGGCTGCCGACCTCTTGGGGGAGGGCATCACGGCGATGAAGATCTGGCCCTTCGATCCCGCGGCCGAGAAAACCAATGGGGTCTACATCGCGCCCGAGGACCTCAAGACTGCGTTGCAGCCCTTCGAGAAGATCCGCCGAGCCGTGGGCGACCGCATGGACATCATGGTGGAGTTCCACTCCCTGTGGCAGCTGCTGCCCGCCATGCAGATCGCCAAGGCGCTCACGCCCTACGGCACCTTCTGGCACGAGGACCCGATCCGCATGGACTCGCTGTCGAGCCTCAAGCGCTATGCGGAAGCGTCCCCCGCCCCCATCTGCGCTTCCGAAACGCTCGCCTCCCGCTGGGCCTTTCGCGACCTCTTGGAGACCGGCGTTGCCGGCGTAGTGATGCTGGACCTCTCCTGGTGCGGCGGCCTGTCGGAAGCGCGCAAGATCGCCGCCATGGCGGAAGCCTGGCACCTGCCGGTGGCCCCCCACGATTGCACCGGCCCCGTGGTGCTCATCGCCTCGACGCATCTTTCGCTCAACGCGCCCAATGCCCTGGTGCAGGAGAGCGTACGCGCCTTCTACCGCACCTGGTATCGCGATCTCGTCACGGCCCTCCCGGAGGTCTCCAACGGCATGATCACCGTGCCAGAAGGGCCGGGCCTCGGCGCGAACCTGAGCCCCGATCTCGACAAGCTCTTCACCGTGATGCGGCGCGTCTCGAAGGCCGATTAGGCGTTCTTTCAAGCGCTCTTGCGCTTCAGCGCCGCCCAGGCCCGCGCGGCCTCGTCGGCTTCCGCCAGCGCCTCACGCAGGCGCGACCAGCGGCGCCGGCCTCCCTCGTCGCGGATCGCACGCTGCAGCGCCTCCCGCTGGCCGAGCAGCACCACGAGCCGCTGGCCGCGCGTCACGCCTGTATAGAGCAGGTTCCGCCGTAGCATCGGCGCGTGATCCATCGTCAAGGGGATCACCACAGCGGGGTATTCCGAACCTTGAGCCTTGTGGATCGTGGTCGCGTAGGCGAGCACCAGTTCGTCGAGTTCGCCGAAGGTGTAGACGACCTCCCGGCCTTCGAATGCCACCGTCAGGGTCTCGGCCTCGGAGTCGATGGCGGCGACCTGCCCCACATCGCCGTTATAGACCTCGCGCTCGTAATTGTTCTGGATCTGCATCACCCGATCACCCGGGGCAAAGGTCGAGCCGAAGCGCTGCACGCGGGTTTCGCCCGGCGGGTTCAGGCCTTCCTGCAGGGTGACGTTGAGGGAGCGCACGCCCAAGCCCCCGCGGTTCATCGGTGCGAGCACCTGGATGTCGCGCACGGGATCGAGGCCGAAGCGCTTCGGGATGCGCTCGCGCACGAGGGTCACGAGCTTGTGGGCACCCTCCTCCGGATCGCCGGCTTCGACGAAGTAGAAGTCCGAGTCCGGAACCGGCTCGAGATCAGGCGTCTCGCCCCGATTGATGCAATGCGCACTCGCCACGATGCGGCTTTCTGCAGCCTGGCGGAACACCTCCGTGAGGCGCACCACCGGCACGGCTTGCGATGCGATGATGTCGGCAAGCACCTGACCCGGCCCGATGGAGGGCAGCTGATCCACATCGCCGACGAGCACGAGACCGGCGCGCTCCGGCAGGGCGCGCACGAGCGCGTGCATGAGGCGTAAATCTACCATGGAGACCTCATCGACCACGAGGAGATCGCAATCGAGCGGTCGCGTGGGACCGCGCCGGAAGGCGTTGTCGAAGCCGTCCACCTCCAGCAAGCGGTGGATGGTCCTGGCCTCGATCCCGGTGCTCTCGCTAAGGCGCTTCGCGGCGCGGCCGGTGGGAGCGCAAAGTGCGACCGTGATCTCACGCTCCTGCAGCGCATGGAGCAGGCCTCGCACGAGGGTGGTTTTGCCGACACCAGGCCCGCCGGTGATCACGAGCACCTTGGAAGCGAGAGCAAGGCGCAAGGCCTCGCGCTGACCCTCCGCGAGGCTGCCCCCCATGGCGGCCTCGGCCCGGTCGATCGCGGCCTCAGTGCTGAGGGGATCGGGCGCGACAGCGTCCGTGGCCATCTGGGTGAGGCGTTTCGCAACCGCGCGCTCGGCGCCGTGCAGGCCGCTCAGGAACAGGCAGTGCCGGCCCTCCACCTCGTCGATCACCACCTCGCCGGAGGCATCGGCAGCCGCGAGAGCCGCCTCGACCAGATCACCTGGCACGTCGAGGAGACGGGCGGCCTCGCGCCTCACCTCGTCGAGGGGCAGGCCGCAATGACCGTCGTTCATGGCCTCGAGCAGAGCAGCCGTGATGCCGGCTTCGAGCCGCTGGGGCGAGGTCGCGGGGAGCCCCAACCCCAGCGCGATGCGATCGGCCGCCTCGAAGCCAAGACCCCGGATGTCACGCACGAGGCGATAGGGGTTGTCGCGGATCAGCGCCACCGCGTGCGGGCCGTAGGTCTTGTGGATGCGCACCACGCGGGACGCACTGACACCGTGCTGGTGGAGGAACAGGGCGATCTCGCGCAGGGCTCGCTGCTCTGCAAAGGCTTGCGTGATCTGCCGCGCCCTCCAGGGGCCCACACCCTCGACCTGCCGCAGCTGATCCGGCGAGCCGCCGATCACGTCGAGCAGGCTCTCGCCGAAGAGATCCACGAGCTTGCGGGCGAAGACCGGGCCTACCCCGTGGATGAGCCCTGACCCGATGTACTTTTCCAGGCCGTCGAGACTCGTCGGCGCGCAGCTCGTCAGCGCGTCGGCGCGAAACTGCACGCCATAGGCGCGGTCGTTGACCCAGGCGCCGCTCGCGTCCACGAGTTCGCCCGCCGTGACCGACGGCGTATTGCCGACCAGGGTCACGAGCTTGCGGTGGCCGCGGGCCTGAACGCGCAGCACGCAAAAGCCGGTTTCGGGATTGTGGTAGGTGACCCGCTCCACGGAGCCCGAAAGCGTGCCGCTTTCCAGGCCCTTCGGGATCTCGGTCCCATCCGTCTGCGCATCGGCGTAGTCAATCGCGACCGCATCGGGTGCGTCGCAGTCGTGAGCATCGAAGGCGGGCTGGGTCATGGGTGCGGGCGGGAGATGAAAAAACCGGCCGCACGGAGGCGCGGCCGGTTAGGAGAGCACGAAAGAGAGGTTGGCCTTACGCGGCCTTCTTGCCGGGCCAGCCGAGTGCCATCAGCTTTGCCTTGGCATAATCGCGCACCTCGTCGCGCAGGGGCGCGGAGAGCTCGTTCAGGCTCTTTTGCGTGTCCGCGTGCAGCATGAGGTCGGTGACCGCATTGATCGACTTCGCCTTGTCGATCTTCTTCTTCAGCGCCGCCTGGATCTCGCCCTCGGGCTCGATCACCTCGACCCGGGTGGCTTCAGGCGCCGCGTCGACGGCAGCAACCGTAGTCGCGCGAGGCTCGGGAGCCGCGACTGCATCGGGACGACTGTTCTTGAACTCATCCGCCTCTTCCTCGGAATAGACGAGGCCGTGCAGCTCGATCAGCTTCAGGATCACGCGGTCCTTCGCGCGCTTCTCGGCCATGGCGTACACATAGGCGGCCTGCTTGCCCGAGACGCGGTAGTTCGTCCCGATCAGCGCCTCGCCAATGGACCACTCCGCACGGTCGCCGATGCGGCCGGTGACGAGGATCACGGCCTCGTCGCGCTCGGCGCGTACGATCGTCGGTGTGTCGAACTGGATCCTGGCCTGGGCAGCGATGCGCTCCAGCGCCTTGTGGTAGATCACGGCCTGGCCTTGAACGCGCCAGACGTTCCCAGCCATGGGCTCGCCGTACTTGGCGAGAATGTCCGCGATCTGCTTGTCGGCGGTGCTCATAACAGTGTTCCCATCGTCTCGTCGGCGCTCTGAGTGGCCCCGCAAACCGGGAGCCGCAGCACGCCTGTTCCTTGTTTGTTCTAGATAAGGATTGGAGGTGCTAAAGTCCAGAAAAACCAAGCAGAAAGTGTTCTCCAAGGACGTTTTTTTGCGCTCTGCGACACCCTGTCCAGAACTCGGTCGACGCATGGCGCCGCAATACTCAAGCTTGGAGCGTTTTCAGCACCCCGAGGTTTGACGAACAACGTCGTGTTCTCTATCTGTTCATCATTCCAGAACTAAGCTTAAGCTGTGCTGATCCAGGCGGCGCCTGCCGCCCCTCCCGCTCGCCCCAGGACCCCGCTATGTCCGTGCATGTGCTCTCCGACCACCCGTCCCGCCGGGCCGCCACGCGCGCGCAAGGGGGACGCCGCACGCGCCGCAAGGGTGCGGTAGCCGGTACGCCGACGCGGGACGATCTGAAGGCGGATTTCGTGAGCCTGTGCGAGGTCGATCCGGCCGTGGAGGCTCTGCAGGTCCCGGATGGTCCGACGCTCATCGACATCGGCGATGAATTCGTGGAGCACACGGCCGATTTCGAGATGGTGCGGGACGGCGTGGCCTACCTCGTGGACGTGGTGCCGGATGCCGACCTCATCCACCACCCCTTGCGCACGGCGCTGATCACCGGGGCTGTCGCCGACGACGGCCGGGCGCTCGTGATCGAGACCACTTCGTCGCTGCGTGCGGAGCCGCGCTACACCACCGTGCGCCTCGTGCAGGAATGCCGCCGCACACCGGTGTCGGCCGGCGACCGGGTGCGCATCCTCCACCATCTCGACGAGACCGGCACCGCGCCGCTGATCGAATGCGCAGGCGTGGTGCAGAACACCCGCGACGGCGTCGCCGCTGTGCTGGCGCTTGCGGTCGAAGGCCTCGTGGTGATCGATATCGAGCGGCCGATCCTGCCCGAGACCCCGGTGCGCCGGCGCAAGCTCACCCAGGCGGATTTCTAGCGACTTCCCGCACCGCGCCCTGAGCGCGACCGAGCGTTACTTCCCGCGCCGTTCCACGGCCTCGTCCAGCAGCGAGAGCACGATCGCCCGCACGGGGTCGGACGTGCCCCGCGCGGCGAAGGCGGCTTGCACCTCCTCGCGGATGATCGAGCCGTCGTCGCTTTTGGCCAGATCCGTGGCGCTCTCGGCCTGCAGCAGGGACACGAAGGCGCTTTCCACTTCCGCCCTCATGTCGCGATCGCTGGCCGCCGCGACGATCCGACCCGTGAGGTCGAACACATCGCTCTCGTGCGGCAGGATTTCGGGCGTGAGCGTGCCGTCCGCGCCGAGGATCCAGGCCGCGGGGGCGTGGTCCTTCAGATCGACGGATTGCCGGTTGATGTTGCCCGGATTGGCCCAGAGCGTGCCGCCGGCGCGGATCGAAGCCTTGGTCTTGTGCACATGCCCGTTCACCACGAGATCGGCGCCCGCGACCGGAAACGGCGGCACGGCGCCCGGATAGGCGCCCTCGAAGGCGATGTCGTGGTGGGTGAACCAGGCGAGCCGGTCGATGCCGGAGAGCACGCCCGCAAGATCTCGGGGAATTTCTTGACCGAAGGGCGTCATGCCGATGCCGAGGCGGTGCTCCCCCATGCGATACACTCCGACCGCACCGTTGCCCGCCACCACATCGAGCACGTCCGCGTGTCCGAGCACCGCCAAGCTGTCGCCGTCGGAGAGGGTCGTGTGGGCGATGTCATGGTTGCCCACGTTGGTGAGAGGGCGGATGCGGAAACCCTTGAGGATGCGCACGAGGCGGGCCTTCAAGGCTTCGTCGGGCTCGACGGCGCGCTCGAAGAGATCGCCCAAGAGCACGGGCGCGAGCCCACGCTCGTTCGCGATGGCAACGCAGCGCTCGAGCTTGCGCAGGATCCGCCCTGGCCAGTCCTCGTCCTTGCGGCGGCCCGGCCGGCGCGAGCTCACATGCGGATCGCCGATGACGAGGAGCCCGTTGCAGGCCACGGGCTCCGTGTGAACACGCTCGCCTGAAACGATCATGCCGCCACCTGATGGGCGTGGCCCTGCAGGAGGTCGGCGGCCTCCACGGCATGGCCGCAGGCGGGGCATAGCCCGCCGGTTTCCTCGACGAGAGCGGCAATCTTCCCCTGCACCTCGTCCATGCCGGCCCGCGCCAGCTCCGCGCGGCCACGGGCTTTTACGAGCGCGGCTTGAAGCGTCGCGAGGCGACTGGCCGTACCTTCTTGGCCGATCGTCGGCGTGAGATGCGGCACGGGTGGCAGATCGGCCAGAACCGCACGCTTGCGCTCAGCAATGGTCAGCCGGCGCTTGAGGTCGGCCACGGCCGTGCCGATGCGCTCTCGCTCGGCCGAGCGGGCGAGATGGAGCCCCAAGGCGCCGATTTCCTCCGGCGGGGGCAGTTCCGCAAGCGCGGACGCGCGCTCCCTTACACGGGCAAGGCGCGCTTTCGCCTTCGCCAAGGTCTCCGCGGCCCCGGCGAGCCGCGCCACGCGCGCCTCAGCATCCTTGATCGCCTCGGCCTCGCGGCGTGCGGCGGCAAGATCGGCAGCCAGAGGCTCCAGGTCGGCAAAACCCTTCAGGGTCTCGCAGATGCCGGTGAGCTCGCGCTCGCCCTGGCGCACGAGGGCAAGGTCCGCGGTGCAGCGCTCCTTCTGGATCGCGAGCATGTCACGCAGATACCCGGCCTCCTGCCCGATGGAGAGCACCGCGGAGCGGCGCGACGGCGGCTCGCCCAGAAGGAACACGGGGAACTTCTGGTGCGCCACATGCACGTCGAGATCCTCGACCTTCACGATGCCGCAGAGATCGCCCACCCATTGCGGCGGCGTGCGCCCGCCGGTCTCGTAGCGGGTGCCGTGCTCCTCCACGATCGTGCCGTCGCGCTCGTGCAGCGACCACAGGTTCACGGGCGTGCGCTTCGGCTGGCGCGTGAAACGCAAGGTGCGTCCACCGACCAGCCCAAGCTCCACCGTCGCCGTCGTGGCGCCCGCGCGCACGAGGCTGTCGCGGGCCTCGCCGTAGAAGACGGCGCGGAGCGCGCGGATGAAGGTGGACTTGCCGCGGTTGTTCGGACCCGTGAGCGTGTTGATGCCGGGGCCAAGCGTCAGCGTCGCGTCGGCATAGCCCTGTACATCGAGGAGGCGGATGAAGCGGAAGCCGGGCTTCCCATCGTCCCAGCCGTCCGCGCGCGGGCAGATCACGCCAACACCGGATTCGGGATGGCCCGTGATGCGGCTCACGCGGATGCGGGCATCGAAGCCGTCCATGTCGTGGTGGGAGATCGCAAGGCATTGCACGCCCAAACGCGCCGCGCTGTCTTCGAGCACGCGGTAGAAGGCCGGCACGCGGTCGGGCGCGATCCAGCAATCGGCCTCGTCGAGGGCGAGGAAGCGCCCGACGCCCGCCTTCACCACGGCGATGAGCCGCAGGGCCATGCCGATCACGTTGGTGAGCGCGCCGCCGTTGTCCTCCAGCACATCCTCCCGGCTGCCGTCGGGGCGGGCGACGCCGATGTCGAGGGCAGGCGCACCGCGCTCGGTGGTGAGATCCAGCGTCACGGGCTTCTCGCCCGGCAAGACCTCCTGCACGAGGGCCGAAAGCAGGGTCTCGAAGCTCGCCACGTTGCGGCGGCTCGCCTCGGCCTGGAGATGATCGAGCAACGCCTCGACCTCACCGCGATGGGAGAGCCGCGCCTTGGCGAGGGCGATGTCGCGTTCGAGCACGGCTTGGCGGGCGAGCAGAGCCTCGCGCCGTCCCTCCACGCGAGCGAGGCGCGCTGCGAGACGGTCGAGATCGGGCAGAGGGACGGCCACCATCAACCCTCGCGCTCCAGCTTGGCGAGCCGCTCTTTAAGACCGCGCACGAGGGTGCCGAACGCCTCCACCCGGGCGGTGTTCTCGGCGCGGGCATCCGCAATGAGCCCCGCGATCGCCGACTCGTCGTCGGTGCCGAGTTCCTCGTGGGCGAGCTTGCGGGCGGCGTCGAGTTCCGCGGTGAGGCGCTCGATGTCGCCCTCGGCGCGGATCGCCTCCGTGCGCAGGCGCTCGTAGGCCGGGCGCAACTCCTCGAGCCGCTTCAGGTTGTCGGCGTCGCTGCGCCCCTTGTCCGCTGCCATCGATCCCCCACTCGCCTTGCTGCGACTGCATAGCTCAGGCCGGCCTCCCGGGCGAGCCCCCACGAAGCGTAGCCGTTAAGCCCTAGAATAAGTTGACGTTCCTAAGGAGAGGTCTATTGTGTTCCTGCTTCGTTCACGCCACATGCTCGTGTGATGCATAGCTGAGGCGGTATTGGGGCAGGCGCTCTCGCTCTCCTGAGATCGGGATGCGGAGCGTCCCCGTCAACCGTGAAGCGCCAGAACACCTGCCGAAAACACGCACGGCAGGCACGCACCAAGACGATGCGCAAAGCATCGCGAGGGAGAGGCCGGAGATCACCATGATGCAGGCTGCGATGAACGCGCGAGACGACGAGTTGCTGTTCGTGAACGAGGCCTGGGCCGTCACGAACGAGGGCCTGGAGCACCGCTCCAACGGCTACTTCATTCCCCGCGAGGAACTGGGCGCCCGCCGGTCGGACGGTCTGTGGACCTGGCCCGTGCACATGGCGGAAAAGCTCTGGTGCGGGCCGAAGGAATTCACGGAAGCCTTCATGCAGGCGGTGCGGGCTTATGGCTTGCAAGCCGATGCGGGCCTCGCCCTCTCCTTCCTCGATGCCGGGCGCATCCAGGGCGAGCAGGCGAGCTACGCGGCCGTGGCCGCCGCGCTGATGACGGCGGAGCCGACGCCGGCCCGTAACCCTGCGCTGCCCCTGCAACGGCCCCGCTACGACGACGCTCGCGAGGCCACGGCGCATCCCTGGCGCCGCAGCCGCGTGGCCCGTGCCGGGCTGACGCTGCTCGAGTGGCTCCGCCACCGTGCGAGCGGGGCTGGTGCGTCATGAACAGGGCGCATCGCGAAGGCGTTCTTCCGCCACCGAGCGCATGGGCCGGACCTTCCGCCGGCGCCTTCGAATCCCCATATCCCGAGAGCGATGCGGTGGCCTTCGCGCGGGCTGCGATCTTCACGATCTGCAGTGCAGGCGTCAGCGCTTGGGAGGCTCGCCGCACCTATGCGCGTTGTATGGCGGCGCTAGAAGCGGGCTGCACCGCGAGAATGGGGTTTCGCCACCCCGCCAAGGCCGATGCCATCGACACGATCTGGCGCGACCGGGACCATCACTACCGCCGCTATTGCGAGGCGGACGACAGAATGGCCGCGCTTGGCGCGCTGCCCGGCATCGGACCGGTGACGAAGCACCGACTGGCCTTGGCGCTGGAGCTCTTCGAGCCGGCGTCAAACGAAACAACAGAAGACCAAATGGGAGTTGTCAGGAATGCCTTTTGAGCGCCCCAGCGATGTCGGCTTCTGCACCATCGACAGCAATGCCGATCTCATCGCCAACACCTTGGTTCGGCGCGTGCGCGACAGCTCCGCGGAACTCGAAACCGAGATCAACCGCCTCTACCGCGGCCGTAATGCCTATGCCCTGAGCGAGTTGGCCGTGGCGGATCTGGACCGCACGATCAAGCGGCTCAACTACCTCGCCGAGACCCTGCGCGACGTGCAGCGCGCCCAGCGCGAGGACCGCTATCTGCAGGCCGCCGAATAGGCCTGCTGCATTGATGAAAAAAGCCCCGCGGCGAAGCTCTCGCCGCGGGGCTTTTTGTTGTGTCCGGCGTCGCCGCTCACTTGATGCGTTCGAGCACGCTCACGTAATTCGCGACCGCAGCGCCGCCCATGTTGAAGATGCCGCCGAGCACGGGGCTCCGCACCTGCATGTCGCCGGCCTCCTCGCAGAGCTGCATGGCGGAGAGCGCGTGCATCGACACGCCGGTGGCGCCGATGGGGTGGCCCTTGGCCTTGAGGCCGCCGGACGGGTTCACGGGAAGCTTGCCGTCTTTCTGCGTCCAGCCCTCCTGAATCGCGCGGGCGCCTTCACCGGGAGCCGTGAGCCCCATGGCCTCGTACTCGATCAGTTCCGCGATCGTGAAGCAGTCGTGGGTTTCCACGAAGGAGAGATCGTCGAGCGACACGCCGGCCTTGTCCAGCGCCTGCTCCCAGGCATGGGCGCAGCCCTCGAACTGGATGATGTCGCGCTTCGACATCGGCAGGAAATCCTGCGCATGCGCGGTGGCGCGGAAGGCTACGGCGCGGGGCATGCGCAGCGCCGTCTCCGTGTCGGTGAGCACGATCGCCGCGGCGCCATCGGACACCAGCGAGCAGTCGGTCCGCTTCAAGGGGCCCGCCACGAACGGGTTCTTGTCGGATTCCGCGCGGCAGAACTCGAAGCCGAGATCCTTGCGCATCTGCGCGTAAGGGTTGGCGACGCCGTTCTTGTGGTTCTTCGCCGCGATCAGCGCCAGCGCATCGGATTGGTCGCCGTAGCGCTGGAAGTAGCGGCCCGCGATCTGGCCGAACACGCCCGCAAAGCCCGCCGGGGTCTCGCCATCTTCGGGCAGGTACGAGGCTTTCAGCAGGTTCTTTCCGATTTCGGGGCCCGGCGTCTTCGTCATCTGCTCGACGCCGACCACGAGCACGATCTTGGCGCGCTTGGCCTCGATGGTCTTGATCGCCTGATGCACGGCGGCCGAACCCGTCGCGCAGGCATTCTCCACACGCGTCGCAGGCTTGAAGCGAAAGCGGTCGTTCGCCTGGAAGACGAGCGAAGCCGTGAAATCCTGGGCGCTGAAGCCCGCGTTGAAATGGCCGAGCACCACCTCGTCCACGTCCTCGGCGCCGATGCCTGCGTGCTCCAGCGCCTCCTGCGTTACGCGGACGACGAGGCTCTCGACCGTTTCGGTGTCGAGCTTGCCGAAGGGGGTATGGGCCCAACCCACGATACAGGCGGTCATGCGGTTCCTCGTTGGCGAAAGGGAGCGGGTGATCGGCCTCTACATGCCCCCTGCACGTGCGTCCGGCAAGGCACAAGGCTGCAACGTCGTGTCCGCCGAACGCGCATGCGACAAGGCTCAAGACTGCACCGCCGTGTCCGCCCAATATGCGTGAGGCCAGGCTCAAGCCTGCACCGCCGGTTGCGAATCCTTCCCATTCCTCAAGACCTTGGCCGCAACCATCGCGGGCGCGCCCCGTTAACCCATCTGTTCACGAGAGTGCGTGCGGCCGGACAGGCGGTCCGTTCACCGACAGTGGCACGGCACCGCTAACGGGCCGTGCGAACGAACATTCGCGATGCGGGCAGCGCATCGATCAGCGAGAGGAACAGCAGATGGGTTTGCTTGATCAGATCATCGGCGGCGTGCTCGGCTCCCGCATGGGCGGGGGTATGGGCGGCGGCATGGGCGGCCTTGGCGGTATGCTCGGCGGCGGCAGCCGCGGCGGCACCTCCCCGCTCATGATGGCGCTCATGGCGCTCCTCGCCTCCAAGGCCATGGGCAGCGGCGGCGGCATGGGTGGCCTCGGCGGCCTGCTCGGCGGCGGCATGGGCAACAGCATGGGCAGCGGTATGGGCGGCTTGGGCGGCATGCTCGGCGGCAGCCGCGACGGCATGGGCATGGGCGGCGGCCTTGGCGGCCTCTTGGGCGCCTTCCAGCAATCGGGCCACGGCCATATCGCCCAGTCCTGGGTGGACCATGGCGACAATCATCCCATCGCCCCGAACCAGCTCATGGATGCGCTCGGTCCCGACACGGTGGATCAGCTCCAGCAACAGACCGGCATGCCGCGGGAACAGCTTCTTGAGGAGCTCTCCCACACGCTGCCCGAGGTGGTCGACAAGCTCACCCCCAACGGTCGCCTGCCGACCGATGACGAGATGCAGCACTGGTAGGCTGACGACGCGGGAGGCCTTGAGGCCTCCCGCACCCTCCCGCGCCCCTATTGCGCGAGGAGCAATACGCCGACGCCCGCCACAATGAGCGCGATCCCGAGCATCTCGCGCCGGGTTGTGGCCTGCGACAGGAGCCGGTGCGACACGGCCTGGGCCATGAGAACCTCGACGAGGGCGAGGGTGCGCACATTGGCGGCGGTGGTGAGCGCGAAACCGATGAACCAGAACTGCGAGGCGAGCGCGCCCAGAAACCCGGCGCCGAGCGAGGGCCGCCAGACCCTAAGGCTCCCAAGCAGCGCGCTGCGGTCAAAGAGGCCGAGCCAAGCGAGCAGCAGGGCGGTCTGCGCGCCGAGGCCCCAGGCGAGGGTCGTGGTGGCGCGGATCAGGAAGGAGCCCGCATCGAGGGACTGGATCGCGCCACGAAAGCCGATGGCGGCCAATGCGAAGAACGCCCCGGCCACGACCCCGAAGGCCACCGTCCGCCTGCCTGCCTGAGCAAGGCCCGGGCCGCCGGGTTTGAACGATACGAGCAGGACCCCGGCGGTGGCGATCAGGATGGCAAGCGCCATGGGCCAGGTCACCGCGTCGCCCAGGACCGCGAGGCCGAACACGGCCACCTGGACGGGCTCCGTCTTGATAAGGGCGGTGACGACCGAAAACGAGCGCTCGCGCATCGCGGCGAGCATCAGAGCCGTGGCGAGGATCTGGGCCAGGGCACCGAGCAGAACGAAGGCCAGGAACGGGCCGTTCGGGCCCGGGATGGCCTCGCCCGTCGCCAGGCGGACGAGGGGCAGGAAAAGCAGGGCGAAGGGAAAGCCGTAGAGGAAGCGCACCTGCGTGGCTCCTGCGGTCCCGATCGTCTCGGTGAGGCGACGTTGGGTGGCGTTGCGGGCGGTTTGCGCCGCGGCGGCCGCGAGCGTCGCCGGAATCCAGAGCAGGGAGAGGTCCATGAACGCCACCTTTCGACGGCACCGCCGCCGAAGTCCACCGGCCCCGGCCAGCCGCCGGCGCCTTGGCGTGGATCCCGACTTCTTGAGGAGAACGGGGTGGGTTTCCGTGTTCTTCATCCCCATTCCTTACCATAGGGCAGAGGGAAGCTTGGCAGCTTCGGCGAACTTCGCCATTCTCTTGCCATGGATCACGTTAAAGTCCCCCTCGCACAAGGGCCCTCACCCGGCACCCTCGCCGAGGCTTGCGGGCATCCAAGGACAACAAGAACCAGTCCTGTGCCGGGGGCATTTAGCCCAAAACGTAACAAGTTGAGTCCGGAGCAAACCCGTATGGTCGTGAGCCGCGCGCTACGCCTGTCCGCATTTCTACTCGCCTCGGTGCTTGGCGGCACGGCGGCCCTGGCCAATGGCCCTGCCCTCGTCGTCGATGCGGCGTCGGGCAAGGTGCTCCATGCGGAGCGTGCCACGGACCCATGGTTTCCGGCATCCGTCACCAAGCTGATGACGGTCTATGTGGCCCTCGACCTGGTGAAGCGGGGGGAGGCGCGCCTCGACCAGCTCCTCACCGTCTCCGAGGCGGCCCATGCGCTGCCGCCCTCCAAGATGGCGTTCAAGCCGGGCGCCCAGATCACCCTCGATAATGCCCTAAAGATCATCATGGTGAAGTCGGCGAACGACGTCGCCGCCGTGATCGCCGAGAACCTCGGCGGTTCGGTCGAGGGCTTCGCGATCCTCATGAACGACACCGCGCGGCGCATCGGCATGCGCGAGAGCCATTGGGTGAACCCCCACGGCCTGCCGGATGATCGCCAGCACACCTCCGCCCGCGACATGGCGGTGCTGGCCAGAGCCCTGTTCACCGATTTCCCGCAGCACGGGGAGCTGTTCCAGATCGGCGCGATTCAGTTCGGCCGCCGGATCATGCGCAACCATAACGGCCTCATCGGCCGCTATCCCGGCGCGGACGGCATGAAGACCGGCTTCATCTGCGCCTCGGGCTTCAACGTGGTGGCCAGCGCCACCCGCAACGGACGCCGCCTCATCACGGTGGTGATGGGCTCCACCTCCGCCAACGAGCGGACCCTCAAGGCCGCGGAGCTCTTCGACCTCGGCTTCGAGCGCACCGCCTTCATGAACCCGACCCTCGACAAGCTGCCGGCCTCCACCGTCGCCGAGGCCCCGAACATGCGGCCCGTGATCTGCGACCGGCGCGGCCCCATGCCGGGCGAGGACGACACGGGCGGCTTGAGCGCCGCCACCGAGGCCAACCCCTTCTCGGTCCCGAACCTGATGGCCTACGCCTCGGCACCCGTGAACCGCACGGTCCTCGGCCCCCGCGGGCCGGTGCAGCCCGTGCGCGTCTGGCTCGGGCCCAATCCGCCGAGCGAGGCCGAACTCACCGCCCAGGCTCAGGCCGAGGAGGCCGAGGAGAAGGCGCGCGTGACCAACAGGAAGGAGCGGAAGGGCAAGGCTGTCGCGGCGAAGCCCGATGAGCCCGTGGCGCCCGCCGCCCCTAAGCCCGCCGATCTGAAGCCCGTAGAGGCGAAACCCGCCGCGCCGGCCCCGAAGGTCGTGAACCTGAAGCCCGACGCCACTCCGGCGGGCGGTCCGAAGATCATCAACGTGAAGCCCGAGGCGAGCGCCGCGGTGCCCAAGCCGGCCCTGAAGGAGAACGGGCGCGCGAGCCTGGCCGTGAAGCCGGTGCATGCGGACGACAAGCCGAAGCCTGCGCTGAAAATCATGGATGGGCCCGAAACAAAGGCCATCGACGTCAAGAAGCCCGCACCCGCCAAGCCTGCCGCGGCCGAAAAGCCCGCCCCGAAGGCGGCGGACAAGCCGGCCGAGAAGCCGGCGCCCAAGGCTGCGGCCGAGGCGAAGCCCGCTGCACCGGCAGCGAAAACCGCTGCGAAGCCGGCAGCGGAAGCCAAGCCCCCGGCAGAGGCCAAGCCTGCTGCGAAGCCAGCCGCTGAGGCGAAGCCCGCCGCAAAGCCGGCCGCGGAAGCGAAGCCCAAGACCGCCTCCAAGGAGGCACCCAAGACCTGATCCGATCGGCCCGGCCTCGCCCGGGCCGATTTCGTTTCGGCCCCGGAGTGTCCGCTTGCAATCGACGGCCTGATCAACAAAGCCTCAGGTCCTCATGACCGCTCTTGCTCCGGCCGGCCTCGCCTTCGCGCTGGTCTCCGCCACCCTCTACGGCCTCAACATCGGCTATGCGCGCCTGGCCTCCTTCGCGGGGGTCAGCGGCTCCACCATCGTGGTCTATCGGGTGCTGCTGATGTTGGCGCTCGTCGGCGTGGCAGCCGCCCTGTTCCGCCGCTCGCTTGCCGTCGCGGAGGGCGAGCGCGGGCTCATGGGGGTGCTCGGCCTCGCCACGACCCTGGTCGGCGTCTGCTATCTCTCCTCCGTGGCCTTCATTCCGGTCGCCGTCGCCGTGGTGGTGTTCTACACCTTCCCGGTCCTCATCGTGCTCGCGAGCCCCTTCGTGGAGGGCACGCGGCTGACGCCCACCCTGCTCGGCGTCGCGGGCCTCGCGCTCGCCGGCGTGGTGCTCGTCGTCGGGCCTGCCTTCGAGGGTCTCGATTGGCGCGGTTTCGCCCTCGCATTCGGGGCGAGCGTCGCCACCGCGATTCAGTTCTTCGCCGCCGCGCGCTGCCCGCGCACGGGCGTCTTCGCCAAGGTGTTCTGGATCCACCTGCTGGTGTTGCCCACGGCGGCCCTCATCGGCGCCATCGTGGGCAATCTCGCGCCGCCCTCGAACATGCTGCTCGCTCCTTACGCGGTCGCCATGACGATCGGCGGCTATGTGTTCGGCTTCGCGCTGCAGTTCCTGGCGCTCGTGCGCATCCCGGCCGTGGCCGCCGGCATCGTCTATTGCGCCGAGCCCGTGGTCGCAGCCCTCTCGTCCACCCTCATCCTCGGCGAAGCCCTGAGCCCGATCCAATTTCTCGGCGGCGCTCTTGTGCTCGCCGCCATCATCGCCAACGTGCTGCTCGGCGCCCGCCAGAGAACGCCGTCCGGAGACACCCCATGACCGATGCTCCTCGCGGGCCCCTGCCGCCGATCCCGCTCACCGTGCTCACGGGCTTCCTGGGCGCGGGCAAGACCACGCTCCTCAACCGGCTGCTGCAGGACCCGGCGCTCGCCGACACGGTGGTGATCATCAACGAATTCGGCGAGATCGGCCTCGACCATCTCCTCGTCGAGACCGTGGACGAAGGCCTCGTGCTGCTCTCCGCCGGCTGCCTCTGCTGCACCGTGCGGGGCGATCTCGTCGCGACCCTGGAGGACCTGCTGAGGAAACGCGACAACGGCCGGATCACCCCGTTCAAGCGCGTCGTCATCGAGACCACCGGGCTCGCCGATCCCGCACCGATCCTGCACGCGGTCCTCTACCACCCCTATTTGTCCATGCGCTACGCGGTGGAGGGCGTGGTCACGGTGGTCGATGCCGTGAACGGCGCCGCGACTCTCGACGCGCATCCGGAGGCGCTCCGCCAAGCCGCGGTGGCGGATCGGGTCATCCTGACGAAAACCAACCTCGCGGGCGACGCCGAGGCTCTCATCGAGCGATTGCGCCGGCTGAACCCCGGCGCCACCCTCATCCGCGCTGTCAACGGCGCCGTGCCGGCCCTCGACGTGATCGCGGACGGGCTTTTCACGGTGGAGGGCAAGATCGCGGATGTGGGCGATTGGCTCAAAGCGGAAGCCGTGGAGCGGGCCGAGCGCGAGAGCCACGCGCACCAGCATGCCCACGATCACCATGGCCATCATCACCACGGCCATCACCATCACGACGTGAACCGGCACGACGCGAAGATCCGCGCCTTCTGCCTCGCGAGCGACGCGCCGATCCGGCAAGCGTCCCTTGATATGTTCCTCGATCTCCTGCGCTCGCAGGCCGGGGCGAAATTGCTGCGGGTGAAGGGCCTCGTGGCGCTTGCCGAGGACCCCGACCACCCCGTGGTGATCCACGGGGTGCAGCATGTGGTGCACGTGCCCGCGATCCTGCCCGCCTGGCCGAGCGAGGACCGCAGGAGCCGCATCGTCTTCATCGTGAACGATCTCGACCGCGCTTACGTGGAGGGCCTCTGGAACGCCTTTCTCGGCAAGCCCCAGATCGACCGGCCGGATGCGGCGGCGCTCGCGGACAACCCGCTGGCGTTGCGGCGGTAGCCATCCCTCCCTGCCAAGGGAGGGTGCCCCGCAGGGGCGGGTGGGATGAGAGCTCAAGGCGGGGAGGTGGTCGCTTCCACCCCACCCGCCCTTTCAGGGCACCCCCCCTGGCGGGGAGGGATGTTACGCCTCGTCCCGCAGCAGCCGCCGGATCACTTTCCCCGTCGTGGTGAGCGGGAGATGCGTGCGGAAGGCGATCTCGCGCGGATATTCATGGGCCGAAAGGCGGGAGCGCACGAAGGACTGGATCTCGGAGGCGAGGGTGTCGGAGGGTTTGTGGCCTTCTTTCAGCACCACGAAGGCCTTCACGATTTCCGTGCGCACCGGGTCGGGCTTGCCGACCGCAGCGGCAAGCGCCACGGCGGGATGGCGGATGAGGCAATCCTCGATCTCGCCGGGGCCGATGCGGTAACCCGCCGAGGTGATCACGTCGTCGTCGCGCCCGATGAAGTGCACATAGCCCTCCTCGTCGAACTGGCCCTGATCACCCGTGGTCATCCAATCGCCGACGAACTTCGCCTCCGTGGCGCCGGGCTTGTTCCAGTAGGACAGGAACATCACGGGATCGGGCCGCAGCACGGCGATCTGGCCGAGTTCGCCGGGCTCGCAGCGGGAGCCGTCGGGGCGGATCACGCCCACCGTATGGCCCGGCACCGGGCGGCCGATGGCGCCGGCCTTGGCGACGCCGAGCGCCCCGCAGGACGAGAGCACGAGGTTGCACTCGGTCTGGCCATAGAACTCGTTGATGGTGAGACCGAGGGCCTCCCGCCCCCAGGCGAAGGTCTCTGCGCCGAGCGCCTCGCCCCCTGAGGCCACCGTGCGGAGCGTCAGGTCGAACCGGCCGGCGGGATTCGACACCGTGCGCAGCATACGCAGCGCCGTCGGCGGCACGAAGGTGTTGCGCACGCCCTGATCCGCCATGAGGCGGAAGGCCTCTTCCGGATCGAACTTCTCGAACTTGCGCGCCACCACGGGCACGCCGAAATGCAGGCCCGGCAGCAGGATGTTGAGGAGGCCCCCGGCCCAGGCCCAATCCGCCGGCGTCCAGAAGCGGTCGCCCGGTTGCGGCAGGAATTCATGCGGCATCTGCACGCCGGGCAAGTGGCCGAGGAGCACGCGGTGCGCATGCAGCGCGCCCTTCGGCTGGCCCGTGGTCCCGGAGGTGTAGATCATCATCGCGGGATCGTCGGCCGCGGTGTCGACCGGGGTGAAATCGGGGCTCGCCCGTTCCAGGACCTCCGCAAAGCCTTCCGCAGCGCCGTCCGCGCCGTCGATGCTGATGACGGTTTGCAGGCCCGACCCATCGCCGATCTGGCGCAGCTTCGCGACGCCGGCCGCATTGGTGACGATCGCCTTCGCGCCCGCATCCTTGAGGCGGTATTCGAGGGCGTCGACGCCGAACAGGGCCGCGAGCGGGAGCGCGACGGCACCGAGCTTGTAGATCGCGATATGGACGATCGGCACCGCCGTGCCCTGGGGCAGCAGCAGCGCCACCCGGTCGCCCCGCGCGACGCCGCGCTCGCGCAGCGCATGGGCCAAGCGATTGGAGCACTCGCGTAAGCCGCCGTAGGTGAGCGGCATGACGCGTCCGTCGGCCGCGACGTCGAGAACGGCGACGCGGTCGGGCTCGACGGCGGCCCAGCGGTCGCACACATCCACGCCGATGTTGTAGCGCGCGGGAATGTGCCAGCGGACCTGGCGGACGAGGGTATCGTAGTCGGGGGCGGGGCCAAGCATGGCGCCCGGTTTAGCAGAGGGGATCCACCCCTGTCATTCCGGGGCGGCGAAGCCGAGCCCGGAACCCAGGAGATCCATCGGGGCGAAGCTCGCCATCTGGGTTCCGGCCCGCCCTTCGGGCGACCGGAATGACGGGGCGAATTACGCCGCCGCCATCTGGCTGCGCTGTGCCCAGCCCGTCATGGAGCGCTCCACCATCACGGTCATGGTGTACATCACCACGCCCATGACCGCGAGAACCACGAGGGCGGCCCAGACCAGCGGGACCTCGAAGGCCGCGGAGGCCCGGGTCAGCAGGTTGCCGATGCCCACATTCGACGCGTTCTGCTCGCCGATCACGGAGCCCACATAGGCGAGCGTGATGGCGACTTTGAGCGAGCCGAAGAAGTAGGGCATGGCCCGGGGCACGCCGACCTTCATGATGATGTCGGCCTTCGAGGCGCCGAGCGCCCGCAGCACGTCCTCGGTCTCGGGCTCGATGGTGGAGATGCCCGTCGCCACGTTCACCACGATGGGGAAGAACGAGATCAGGAAGGCCGTGAGCACCGGGGGCAGCCAGCCGACGCCGAACCAGAACACCAGGATCGGCACCACCGCGACCTTCGGGATCGAGTTGAAGCCAACGAGCAGGGGGTAGCTCCCGGCATTCACGATCTGCGAGGCACCGAGCGCCATACCGAGCAGCAGGCCGAACACGACTGCAAGCCCGAAGCCCGCCAGCGTCATCCAGAGGGTGTGGAAGCCGTGATAGGTGAGCTGGGTGCGGTACTCCCAGATGGCGGCCAGCACCGAACTCGGCGCCGGCAGCACGAAGGGGGAGACGCCGAGCACGCGGCAGGCGAACTCCCACAGGAGGAAGAAGCCGATGGTGAACACCCAAGGGGCGAGCGCCAGGGTGCGATCTGCACGTTTCGCCATGACTTAACGAGCCTTCACGGGGGAAGCGGGGCACTGGGTCATGATGTCAGGCAGCCTTGCGCGCATGGGCGATGTGCCCGCGCAGTTCGTGGACGATGTCGGTGAAGGCGGGCGTGTACGTGACCTCGAGATCCCGCGGACGGGGAAGCTCGACCTCGCGCTCCACGATGATGCGGCCGGGGCGCGAGCTCATGCAGAAGATGCGGTCGGCCAGGAACACCGCCTCGCGCAGGTCGTGGGTCACGAGGATCACCGTGACGCCGCGCTGGGCGTGGAGATCGCGGATCACGCACCAGAGCTCCTCGCGGGTGAAGGCGTCGAGCGCCCCGAAGGGCTCGTCCAGCATGAGGAGCTTCGGCTCGTGGATGAGCGCCCGGCACAACGACGCGCGCTGCTGCATGCCGCCGGAGAGCTGCCAGGGGTATTTGTCGCCCTGACCCTTGAGGCCCACCTGCGCGAGAAGCGCCTCGGCCTTGGCGACGTACTCGGCCTTCCGGCGACGGATCTGCGAGCGGTGCGGCTGCACGATCTCGAGCGGGAGGAGCAGGTTCTGGAGCGTGGTGCGCCAGGGCAGCATGGTGGGGTTCTGGAACGCCATGCCGGCGAGCTTCACGGGGGCGCTGACCTGCTTGCCGTCGACGATGACGGTGCCCTCTTTGGGGAATTGCAGGCCCGTGGCGAGCTTCATGAGCGTGGACTTGCCGCAGCCCGAGGGGCCCACGATCGCGGCGAACTCGCCCTCGCGTACCTTGAGGCTCAGGCCCTGCACGGCCGGTGCGCCGTCCTCGGCGCCGCCGTAGATGTGGGTCACATCGTGAATATCAACAAAGGCCTTCAACCTGTCCTCACGCTGTTGAGGGTGTGCGGCGCCCGGGGTCGCAAACAAAATGGCCCGGCTGCCGGAGCAGCCAGGCCAGTCGGGGAGGAACGGGGGTTTAGGGGATCTTCCGCAGCTCCGCGGCCGGCAGGAAGGCCTCGGTGAAGATGTCCTCGGTCTTCGGCTTGTTCTTGTAGGTGAAGGTGAGGCCGATCTGCTCGAGGGCCTTGTCGAAGCGGGCCTTGTCGATGCCGCCGAAGCCGTTCTGCTTCACGGCCGGCGTGATCATGTTCTGATCGAGCACCATCCTGAGGCGTTCCAGCTCCACGTCCTTCTTGGCCACGTCGTTGCGCTTGATCACGCTGTCGACGGCGGTTGAGGGGTCCTTCACGGTGTCCTGCACGCCCTTCATGAGCGCGCGGAGGAAGCCCTTCACGGCTTCCGGCTTCTCGGCCGCGAACTTCGGCGAGACCATGATGACGTTGCCGTAGAGATCGACGCCGTAATCGCTCATGAGCATGACCACGATGTCGTCCGCGGGCACGCCGCGGGACTTCAGGTTCATGAAGGACGACATGGAGAAGCCGAACACCGCATCGACCTCGCCCTGCGCCAGCATGGGCTCGCGGACCGGGAAGCCCACGTTCTCCATGCGCATGGTGGAATCGTCGATCTTGTTCACGGCCTTGAAGATCGGCCATTGCGCGAAGGCGCCGTCGGCGGCCGGCGCGCCGAACTTCTTGCCCGTGAGGCTCGCGATCTCCTTGGTGATGCCGCGGCTCTTGCGGCCGACGATTGCGAAGGGCGGCCGGTCGTAGATCACCATCACGGCCTTGAGGTCCGTGCCGGGGTTCTCGTCGCGGAAGCGCACCAGCGAGTTCACGTCGCCGAAGCCCATGTCGTAGGTGCCGGACGCCACGCGGGAGATCGGCTCACGCGAGCCCGCGGCCGGATCGATGGTGACGTCGAGGCCCTCGGCCTTGAAGTAGCCCTTGTCGAGGGCCACCGCGAAGGGCGCCGCCGGCCCCTCCCAGCGCCAGTCGAGGGAGAAACGCACCGCCGTCTGGGCCATTGCGGTGGAGGCCGCCAAGGCCGCGGCCACGCCGGCGCAGGCGCCGATCACCCAGGAACGCATCGTATACTGAACCGTCATCCCATTCTCCCCACGGAAGGTTTCTGCTGGTCTGGCGGCATCAGACCGCCTCTGCGCCACCCCTCGCAAGCCTCGTGCCGATTGGGCCGGAGGCCTGCACTCCCGTTCCGCATGCAAGCAGAACGGCGCGACGGGTCAAGGGATTTGCCGCTCGATTGGGCATTTGCCTGAGGGCAAGGCAGCCTGAGGGCAGGTCAGACCGGGAGCACCCTGTGATACTTCACCCGCTCGAGATGGGACAGGCGGTCACACCGGGAGCACCCCGCCAGTTCTCACCCGCTCGCGGCAGGCCAGGCGGTCAGACCGGGAGCACCCCGTCGGTCTTGACCTCCTCCATGACCGCGTAGGTGCGGGTTTCCTTCACCCCCGGCAGCGCCAGGAGGATCTCGCCGAGGAACCGGCGATAGGCCGTCATGTCGGCCACCCGGGTTTTGACGAGGTAGTCGAAGCCGCCCGCCACCATGTGGCATTCCAGCACCTCGGGCGCACGGCGCACGGCGGCCGCGAACCGCTCGAATACGTCGGGCGTGGTCTTATCCAACGACACCTCCACGAAGACGAGGAGGCCGAGGCCCACGCGCTGCGGGTCGAGCATGGCGCGAAAGCCCGTGACGTAGCCCTCCCGCTGCAAGCGGCGCAGGCGCTCGCTCGTGGAGGTCGGCGAGAGGCCGATGCGCTCGGCCAGGTCCACCGTGGAGATGCGGCCGTCGAGCTGAAGTTGGGCGAGGATGCGCCGGTCGGTTTTGTCGAGATCCGTCATGTTCGCGGCAGAAGGGCCCTTTGGCCGCGGCTTTTACGGCAAACGGCCCGAACGCGCTATCGAAGCACGGGACGAGGACGCTTATCTTTCGGTGAGCCCTTTTTCAAGGATCCGCCATGCCCGTCGAAGCCCCCGTCCAACCGTCCCCCGCTCCCGCGTTTCGCGCCCCCTTCGCGGAAGACGATGCGGCCATCGCCCGCCGCCTTCTCCCCACGGGACGTCTCAGCGCGGAGCGGGAGCGGCGGGTGGATGCGACGGCGACCCGCCTCATCGAGGCGATCCGCGCCCGGGGCGGCGGGCTTGGCGGCGTCGAGGACATGCTGCGGGAATACGCGCTTTCCACCAAAGAGGGCCTCGCCCTCATGGTGCTGGCCGAAGCCCTGCTGCGCGTGCCTGATGCCGCAACGTCCGACCGGCTCATCGAGGACAAGCTCGGCCAGGGCGATTTCGCGGGTCACGAATCGAAGTCGGAGGCCTTCCTGGTCTCGGCCTCGGCCTGGGCGCTCGGCATCACGGCGCGGGTGATCCAGCCGGGCGAAACGCCCGAGGGCATTCTGGGTCAGGTCGCCAAGCGCATCGGCCTGCCCGCCGTGCGCACCGCGACGCGGCAGGCCATGCGGGTGATGGGCAACCATTTCGTGCTGGGCCAAAACATCGCCGATGCCCTGAAGCGCGCGGGCTCGGGCCAGGGCCGCCTCTACCGCTACTCCTTCGACATGCTGGGCGAGGGCGCCCGCACGGCGGAGGACGCCCGGCGCTATTTCGAGTCTTACGCCGCGGCCATCGAGGCCATCGGCCGTTCCGCGGGCAACGAGCCCCTGCCCAACCGACCCGGCATCTCCGTGAAGCTCTCCGCGCTCCATCCCCGCTACGATGCCATGAGCCACGAGCGGGTGATGCGCGAACTCGTGCCTCTCGTGGTGGAGCTCGCCGGCAAGGCGAAGGCCTACGACCTCAACTTCACGGTCGATGCCGAAGAAGCCGACCGTCTCGAGCTCTCCCTCGACGTGATCGCCGCCGTCGTCGCCGATCCGAGCCTGGCCGATTGGGACGGATTCGGACTCGCCATCCAGGGCTACCAGAAGCGGGCCGGCGCGGTGATCGACTTCATCGCCGAGCTGAGCCAGCGCCACGACCGGCGCATGATGGTGCGCCTCGTGAAGGGCGCCTATTGGGACACGGAGGTGAAGCGCGCGCAGGAGCGGGGCCTCGACGATTATCCCGTCTTCACCCGCAAGGCGATGACGGACCTGAACTACACGGCCTGCGCCGAAAAGCTCCTGGCGCTTCGCCCCCGCATCTATCCGCAATTCGCCACCCACAACGCGCTCACCGTAGCCTCGATCATCGAGCGCGCGGGGGGCATCGAGGGCTACGAGTTCCAGCGCCTGCACGGCATGGGCGAGGCGCTCTACGGCCGCCTCATCGAGGATCATCCGGGGGCGGCCTGCCGCACCTATGCGCCGGTGGGCGGGCACCGCGATCTCCTCGCCTACCTCGTGCGGCGGCTTCTGGAGAACGGCGCTAATTCCTCCTTCGTGTCGGTGGCGGCCGATCCCGACGTGCCGGTCACGGAGCTGTTGAAGCGCCCGGCCGACATCGTCGTGAACGCGGACGCCGCGCGGCACCCGAAGCTGCCGCTGCCCAGGGATCTCTACGGGCCGGAGCGCCGCAATTCGCGCGGCGTCGAGTTCGGCCATGCGGATTCGCTCGCCGCCCTCGTCGACGAGATCCGCCGCGGCGGCACCGGACCGTTCCGGGCCGCGCCGGTGGTGAACGGGCAGGCCCTGTCGGGTACCGAGCGGCCCGTGACGAGCCCCATCGACGGCACCACGGTGGCGGGCCATGTGGCCGAGGCCTCCCCTGAGATCGCCGACCGCGCCATGCAGGCGGCTCGCGCCGGCTTCAAGGTCTGGAGCCGCACCCCCGTGGCGCGCCGCGCGGCGGCCCTCATGCGCGCCGCCGACCTCATGGAGGAGCAGCGGGGCCGGCTCATCCATCTCCTCCAGGTCGAGGCCGGTAAGACCCTCGACGATGCGCTCTCGGAAGTGCGCGAGGCCGTGGATTTCGCGCGCTATTACGCGGTCCAGGCCAAGGGTCTTTTCGATGAGGGCGAGCGCCTGCCCGGCCCCACGGGCGAGACCAATGTGCTGCGCCTGCGCGGACGCGGCGTGTTCGTGGCGATCTCGCCCTGGAACTTCCCCCTCGCGATCTTCTTCGGGCAGGTCGCCGCGGCGCTCGCCGCCGGCAACGCGGTGGTGGCGAAACCCGCCGAGCAGACGCCGCTCATCGCCGCGGAAGCCGTGAAGCTCCTGCACGAGGCGGGCGTCGCCCGCGAGGCTCTGCATCTCGTCCCCGGCGACGGGCGCGTCGGGGCGCGCCTCGTGGAGCACCGGGATGTGGCCGGCGTCGTCTTCACAGGCTCGACCGAGGTGGCGCGGATCATCAACCGCACGCTCAGCAACAAGGACGGGCCCATCGTCCCGCTCATTGCCGAGACGGGCGGCATCAACGCCATGATCGTGGACGCCACGGCGCTGGCCGAGCAGGTGGCCGACGACGTGGTGACCTCCGCCTTCCGCTCCGCCGGCCAGCGCTGCTCGGCGCTCCGGCTGCTGTGCGTGCAGGAGGACGTGGCCGACAAGATGATCGAGATGATCGTCGGCGCCGCGCGCGAACTCCACAACGGGGACCCCCGCGCCATCGCGACCCAGATCGGGCCCGTGATCGACGCCGAGGCCGAGGAGCGGCTGGAAGCCCACATCGCCCGCATGAAGCGGGAGGCGCGGGTGCATTACGCGTCCGGGGCGCCGGAACAGGGCACCTATGTGGGCCCGCATGTGTTCGAGCTGCGCGAGCCCAAGGCGCTGGCCGAGGAGGTGTTCGGGCCAGTGCTGCATGTGGCGCGCTACCGGGCCGACCGGCTCGACACCGTGCTCGAGGCGATCGAGGGTTCGGGCTACGGGCTGACGCTCGGCGTCCATTCCCGCATCGATTCCACCGTGGAGCGGATCGTGGACCGGCTCTCGGTCGGCAACGTCTATGTCAACCGCAACATGATCGGCGCGGTGGTGGGCGTGCAGCCCTTCGGCGGGCATGGACTTTCGGGCACCGGGCCGAAGGCGGGCGGCCCGCACTACCTCCTGCGCTTCGCCACCGAGCAGACCGTGACGATCAACACCGCGGCGGCGGGCGGCAACGCGAACCTCATCGCCATGGGGGAGTAGGGCCCGCTCCCGATTGGCGGCGGATGCGCCTGTGACCTCACCACCTGTTCAGGTGCGAGGCATGGGTCTTGTGTGTGCCTTGTGCCCTGGTGGGGGCACGGGGCGCATACGGCACCGCCAAGCCGGCGGCGTAAGAAGCAGGGAGGGAGGGCACCGGACGAGCGGTGCCGCACGCGCCCCGTGCACGATGATCTCACAGGCGCCAGCC